>Ga0126313_10000547_pt1 | contig 18109 bp, 24 predicted proteins | sample Plot105A_FD_89954 | JGI IMG/M metagenome (GOLD analysis project Ga0126313, IMG submission 89954) | Serpentine soil microbial communities from UC McLaughlin Reserve, CA, USA - Plot105A | ecosystem: Environmental > Terrestrial > Soil > Grasslands | place: USA: UC McLaughlin Reserve, Lake County...
AGTCAGCGCGTTGACGCTGCTTTCACGTAGGGAGGAGCGGCACGGCCCCGATCGCGCGCCGGCGGGCGCATGCTCCTCGTCGCGGGCGCCGGGGACGGTCGCTCGTGGGCGAGAAGCACCGGCGCGGGTCTAGCGGGGCAGCGCCGCGGCCGGTGGCGGGCAGCGCTTGCTGAAGTGCCGTCGCGACGGTGTGCCGGAAAGCCGCCGCCACGGTTCGGCGCGGAAGTTCAGCGGGGAGATCTCGCCCTTGACGGGCGTGACGGTCAGGGTGTCGCGGTATGCGCTGAAGCCGAACACGAAGAACTCGCCGGGCTTGTTCTCGGCGCCGTTGGGGGCGATGCCGCCGCCGTCGGTGAAGTTCCAGGACATCTCGTCGCCGTCGACCGCGAAGGTTCCGTACCCCCAGGTGCAGGCTTCCGGGTTCTATTGCGTGATCGCGAAGCGGCCGCGGTCGAACACGTAGATCCAGCTGCCCCAGTTCTCGGCGAAATTCTCCGAGCCTGCGGCGCGCCGATCGGTGTCCATCCTCCAGATCCCGTCGATCACGGTCTCGACGGAGCTTGGCGCCTCGGCGGCGGGCTCGCACCTCGGGAGCTCGGCCGGTGGCTCCGCCAGCTCGTCCTTGAGTCGCTGGATCGACTCGATGGCGGCGGCCGTAGCCGGGTCGCGCCGCAGTTGGCGGTACACGGGCTCGACGGCCCGGCGCAGCGCTCGCAGGTCAGCGGGGGTCGAGGAGTCGAAGATTGCGCGGTCCTTGCGGCAGATGTTGCCGCTCGCCTCCGCCTCGAAGCTGCGATCGACCGCGACCTTCTTTGGTACGGCGTTCGTGGCAGCCGCGGAGAGGATCTCGCGCTCGTCGCCGGTCAGCCGGCCGTATGACCGGCCGTTGGCGAAGACGACGAGCGGCCGGGGCCAGAGGTCGACGTTGGTCATGAGGTGCGAGCCTTCGAGACCCAAGCGGGCGGCGTCGGTCGCGCTTGCGCTGTGCTCGATGCCGTCGATTCGGTCGACGCTCGGGATCGTGGCCGGGAACCGGCGCGGGCGCGCGCCGAGAGCGCGCAGGGTTGCGTCGGCCACGCGCGACTGCTGGGTGCCGATCGTGAGCCCGCTGAAGTCGCTCGGAGTAGCGAGGCGGTGCTCGACGCCGAGTGGTCGCCGCATGGCGCCGGGTAGGATGCCGATCCCGACCAGGCCCAGCGGTCGCAGTTCTTCGAGCATCGGGCCGACCAGCTCGCTCTGCAGGACGCGTTCCTGGAGCCGGTAGCTGTCGATCAGCAGCGGGGCGCTGAAGGCAGGCAGCCGCTTCGCACCGAATTCATCCCACGCCCGGCTGCCGGCGAACGCAAGGTCGGGCGCGGCCCTGCTGCATGTAGCGGATCGTGGTCGCCTCGTAGTCGACGCCCGCAGTGCCGGCATCCACGACGCGGATCCGGAGCGCGCCCCCTGAGAGCCGCGCCACCTCGCCGGCAAAGATGGTGGCCTCCTGCCCGTTGCTGAACGGGTCGAGCATCGTGAGCTCCCGCGGCGTGGCGGCCCGCTCGCCGCCCACCCGCTCGGTGCCCCCGAGGCTGCAGCCGGTCACCAGCGCGGAGGCGGTGAGTGTGGCTGCGACAAGGATGGCGGCGCGAGTCATGAGGGCGAGCCTATGCCTGGCCGACGTGCCGCGCCACGGGGACGTTCCCCTCGTCGCGCGGCGAGGACAGGGGTCAGCACGGGGGTCGTTGGGTGCCAATCCGGTTTCGCGGCGGCCCGCGCCGCGGTTGGCTGGGACCACCTGTACAACCGACCGGAAGGAGCCTGTCGTGTTCCGCATCACCAAGCCGGCGCTCGTCCTCGGCGTAATCGGCGCCTTGGCGCTGGCGCCGACCGCCCTCGCCGCCGAACCCGCGCCCGAGGACCTCAACCCGCCGCCGCCCGACTTCTACACCTGCAAGCCGGTCGGCGAAGGCACGATCTGCACGGGCAACCGTCACGAGTCGAAGGTCGCCGAGCTGCAGCCCGAGCTCGTCTGCGGCAGCGCGGGCGACGCGTTCAACATCTACGACAACGGCGAGGCCTACTCGCGCTTCACCCGTCGATACGACGCCGACGGCAACCTGACGAGGCGCGTGAACCACGAGGTGTGGCTGTCGGCGTTCTGGAGCAATCCGCTCACCGGGAAGACGGTGCCCCTACACGCAGCGCGGGACGACGACGACTGTGCTCACGGCGCCGGGCGACTTCAGCTCGGCTGTCGAGACACAGGTCGGCGAAAACATCTACACGGATCCGGTCACGCACAAGAAGGTGCTCAGGACCGCCGGGCGTACGGTCTTTGGCCCGGACGGCCTGGAGTTCTCAGCCGGGCAGCAGTGGTTCATCGACCTGTTCGAGAACGGCGACACGTCCGTGCTCGACGGTGTCTGCGCGGCGCTTTCCTAGGCGGCCGCAAGCGTGGGACGATGGCGCCGTGGCCTGGACCGTCCTGATCGTGGATGACCACGACGGGTTCCGGGCCGGCGCGCGGGCGCTGCTCGAGGCCGAGGGGTTCGACGTTCTCGGCGAGGCCGCCGACGGTCAGTCGGCCGTCGAGCAGGCCCGCCGGCTGCGACCCCAGGTCGTGCTGTTGGACGTGCAGCTGCCGGGGATGGACGGCTTTGCGGTGGCCGAGCGGCTCGCCGCGGAGCCGGCCGCCCCGGCGGTCGTGCTGATCTCCAGCCGCGGGCAGGGCGCCTTCCGCACGCGGCTCGAGGCGACGCCGGCGCGCGGCTTCATCACCAAGGCGGAGTTCTCCGGGGAGTGCCTGACCTCGCTGCTGGCGTGACGCTGGCCGAGGCGGCCGCCGACCTTGCCGCGGGGCTCGCGCTGCTCGCCGCGGGCGCCGCGACCTGGGCGCGTGTGCCGCGCAGCGGCACCGGGCCGCTGCTGGCGCTCGCCGGCGCGGCGTGGCTGGCCGGCGATGCCTGGAGCGTGCTCGTGTACGCGCATCGCGGCCCGCTCGTGCATGCGCTGCTGACGTATCCGAGCGGGCGGACGCGGTCGCCGCTGATCGTCGGCGTGATCGCCGCCGCGTACGTCGACGGGCTCGTCCCGGACCTGGCCCGGGCGCCGTGGCCGACGCTCGCGCTGCTGGCGAGCGTCGTGGGCGCGGCGGCGTGGCGACTCGTCCGCGCGCGCGGCCTCGAGCGGCGCGCCCGCACGGCGCCGCTGGTCTGCGCGGCCGGGATCGCGGGCGCGCTGGCCCTCGCGGCGATCGGCCGCCTCGCGGGCGCCGACACGGACGCTGTCGCGACCTGGGCCTACGACGCCGCGATCGTCTTGACCGCGGGCGCGCTCGCGGCCGATCTGCTCTCGGGCCGCGGCGTGCGCGCGGCGGCCACCGGGCTCGTGGTCGATCTCGCCGACCGCCAGGAGCCGCGGGCGCTGCGGGCCGCCCTGGCCCGGACCATCGGCGATCCCGCGCTCGAGATCGCCTACCGCGTCGGCGAGCAACGGGTCGACGAGGCAGGACAGCCGGTGCATTTGCCCGTCGACGGCGACCAGGCGCGCGACGTCACGGTCGTGGAAGACGGCGGCGCGCCCGTGGCCGCGCTCGTGCACGATCCGGCGGCGCTGCGCGACACGACGCTCGCCCGCTCGGTCGTCGCCGCGGTGCGCCTGGCGCTGGCCAACGTTCGCCTGCAGGCCGACGTCGCCGCGCGCGTCCGCGACGTCGCCGCCTCCCGCCGCCGGCTCGTCGAGGCGGCGACGAGCAGCGCCGCCGTCTCCGCGAGCAGTTGCGGGCCGGTCCCGAACGCGGTCTCGGCGGGGTATCGAACGACCTCGCGGCGCTCGCCGCAGCTCGGCGGGGCGAGACGGCGCGAGCACTCGGTGCGCTCGTGGCGGAGCTGGACGCCGCGCGCGGCGATCTCGATCGCTTCGCCCAGGGTGTGCATCCGCGCGCGCTGACCGAGCAGGGCCTGCACGCGGCGCTGCGCGAGCTCGCCGACCAGGCCGCCGTGCCCGTAGCCCTCGACGTTTCGTCGCGACGCTTCCCCGGCCGCAGGAGGCGGCGGCCTTCTTCGTGTGCTCGGAGGGCTTGGCCAACGTCGCCAAGTACGCCGAGGCCTCGGGCGTGCGGATCGAGGTCGCGGCGACCGGTTCGCGCCTGCTCGTGCGGGTCGCCGACGACGGCGCCGGTGGCGCAGACTCCGCCCGCGGCTCAGGCCTGCGCGGGCTTGCGGACCGCGTCGAGGCACTCGGCGGCACGCTGTCGGTTGCGAGTCGGGCCGGCGTGGGAACGCGGCTCGAGGCCGAGCTGCCGATCGGCGGGGAGTGGTCGCCGTGATCGCCGCCGATCGCGCCGCTTTGCACCGCGCGCTGCCGGCGGCAGCGCTCGTCGCCGTTGCCGCTGCGACGACGACGATCGTACGCGGCGATCCCGACCTCGCGCTGGCCGGCGAGTCCGGCGCCGCGCTCGCGGCCGAGCTGGTGGCGGCGGCGCTTACTGTCGCGGCCGCGACCGCCGCTTGGCGCAGGGGCGCGGTCTTTTCGGCACTGCTTGCGGCGGCCGCGATCGCCTGGCTGGTGGCCGAGTGGAACGCGCCCGGCGCGGGTCCGGCGTTCACCGCGGGGCTTGTTCTCTACGCCGCGTGGCCCCCGCTGCTCGCGGCGGCGGCGCTGCGCGGGCTCGACGAGCGGCCGCTCGGCCGGCCGGCGGCCGTCGTGCTGGCCGTGGCGTTCGGCACTGGCGTCGGCCTGCTCGGCCTTGCATCCGCGGCCGTGTTCGATCCCGCGGCACGCGGCTGCGTGCAGTGCCCCGCCAACCTGTTGCTGATCGCGGACGCCCCCGGCCTGGGAGAGTTGCTCGGTCGGGCGGGGCTCGCGCTGACCGCGATATGGGCGCTGGCCTTCGCCGTGCTCGCCGCGGCGCGGGTCGTCGGCGCCTCGCCGGCGCGGCGGCGCCTGGCGGCGCCCGTGCTGGTGCCGGCGGTCGCGGCTGTGGCGCTGTTCGGCGTCGACGCGCTCCACGGCCTGGATCGCGGCTTCATCTCCAACGACCCGACGGACCGTGCGCTGCGCCTCGCCGCGGCGGGAGCGCTCGCGCTGGTTGCCGCCGGGGTGGCGCTGGCCGGGGTGCGCACCCGGCGGACGCGAGCCGCGCTGGCGCGCCTCGTGCTCGACATCGGAGCCGCGCCGGCGCCCGGCGAGTTGCGCGCGCGGCTCGCGGACTCGCTCGGCGATCCGTCGCTGGAGCTGCTGCACCGCCTCGAGGGCGGCGACTGGATCGACGCCGACGGTCGGCAGACCGAGCCGCCCGCCGTCGGCGAGCGCAAGGCGACCCGGGTGCGCGCCGGGGGAGAGGAGATCATGGCCGTCGTGCACCGCCCCGGCCTGCTCGACGACCCCACGCTCGTATCGGAGCTGGTCACCACGGCCAGCCTCGCGCTCGTGCACGAGCGGCTCCACGCCTCTCGCCGCGCCCGCCTGGAGGAGCTGCGCGCCTCGCGAGCCCGCATCGTCGCCGCGGCGGACGCCGAGCGCCGCGCGCTCGAGCGCGATCTGCACGACGGCGCGCAGCAGCGCCTGGTCGCGGTCGCACTCGCGATCCGGCTCGCGCGGCACCGGATCACGGCCGACGACCCGGCGCTCGACGCCGGCCTGGCCGCGGCCGAGGCCCGCGTGCGGGCCGCCGTCGTCGAGCTGCGCGACGTGGCCCACGGCCTGTTCCCGACCGTCCTCGCCGACGAAGGGCTCCGCGCCGCCCTGGAGGAGCTATCAGAGCACACGCCGGCGACTCGTCCCGCGCGCCCTCCCGGCCGCGCGCTTCACCGCCGAGGTGGAGTCGGCGGCCTACTTCGCCGCCGCCGAGGCGCTGCGGCTGACCGAGCGCGACGTGACCGTCGAGGCCGTCGTCGAGAACGGCCACCTGCGGGTGGTGATCGGCGCAGGCGCCGCGTTCGAGGGCGCGATGACCCAGATCCGCGACCGCGTCGGCGCCGCCGGCGGTACCGTGGCCGCCCTGGACGGAGAACTGCGCCTGGAGATGCCGTGCGCGTTGTGATCGCCGACGACGAGGCGCTGCTGCGCGAGGGCCTCGCCCGGCTACTCGAGGACGCCGGCTTCGAGGTGGCCGGGCGCTGCGGCGATGCCGATGCCCTGCTGCGCATGGTCGAAGCCCGCCGGCCCGACGTCGCCATCGTGGACATCCGGATGCCGCCCAACCAGGGCGACGACGGCCTGCTCGCGGCGCAGGAGATCTGCCGCCGCCACCCCGACGGGGGGGTGCTCGTGCTCTCGCACTACCTGGACTCGCGCTACGCGGCGCGGCTGCTCGAGGAGGTCCCAGAACGTGCGGGCTACCTGCTCAAGGACCGCATCTCGGAGGTCGCGGTGATCGCCGACGCGTTGCGCCGCATCGACGAGGGCGAATGTGTGATCGACCCCACGATCGTCTCCAGGCTGGTCGCCCGCAAGCGCGCCCGCGGCCCGCTCGACGTGCTCACTGAGCGCGAACGGGAGGTGCTCGCGCTCGTCGCCGAGGGCCGCTCCAACGGCGCGATCGGCGAGCAGCTGTTCCTATCGCGAAAAACGGTCGACGCGCACATCTCGCAGATCTTCCTCAAGCTGGATCTGCGCGAGTCGCCCGAGCACCACCGGCGCGTGCTCGCCGTGCTCGCCTTCCTGCGCTCCGGCTAAGTGGTGGTGGCCGTTAGTCCCGTCGCGTTCACGTGGGCACATACGATGCGACGGTGCCGTTCACGCTCAGGAACCTCAAGGAGGACCTGGAGGACGTCGGGTCTAGATTTGACGGCCCGCCGGACCTGGAGTTCCGCTTGGCGACCGAGGCGCTCGAACTCGAGCAATCGGGCCTGCGCTACTAGCGCGTCCCGCCCGGCCATCGCTTTCCGTACGGCCACACGCACAAGAAACAGGAGGAGGTGTACGTCGTCTTGCGCGGGAGCGGGCGGATGAAGCTCGACGATGAGATCGTCAGGCTCAAGGAGTGGGACGCGGTGCGCGTGCCGCCCGGTACGCGGCGAGGCTACGAGGCCGGGCCGGAGGTCTCGAGATCATCGTCATCGGCGTGCCCAATCTCGGCGAGGCTCCCCGCGAAGACGTCGAGGGCCAGCGCGACTGGTGGGCTGACTAGCGCATAGAAAGGAGCGCTACGAGGTCGCCGTTATCGATTCGTCGCACCGTGGCGGCGCTATTCGGCGAACTCGAAGTCGTACCGTGACGCGACGCGAGCGATGACTTCGGGAGTCAATGGAGTTGACTGCGCCGTCTCCGCCAGATCGCGCATGTAGTTCTCCCAACCGGCTGGGGTGTTGAAGTTGAGTAAGCGAACCGGATCGTCGCCGTCGTTGCGGAAGGTGTGCACGACGCCGGGAGGCACACAGGCGAAGCTGCCGGGGCCGGCCTCGATCGTCCGGTCGCCGAGCCGCAGCGTGAGCGTCCCCTCAAGCACGTAGAACATGTCATGGAGTTCGCGGTGATGGTGCGGCGGCGGGCCGGCGAACCCTGGCGCCAGCGTACTTTCAGCGAGGAAGAACGAGCCCCCAGTGTGGTCGCTGGCGGCCTTGATGATGATCTGCGCCGACCCGGCGTCATGGTGCTCGCCTTCTCCGGGGCCGTAAAAAACAGGATCCATGTCGGGGACCCTACGCCGCGGCTTCCGCTTTCGCCTGGCAAGAGCAGCGTCTTCTGCGTCGATCAGCACCGCGCGAGACGCGGGAGTTGCAACGACCCGCGGTCGCATTGACTGATCGCGCCGCGAGGCGAGAACACAGTCGCGCACGTCGCTCAACGGCGATGGTTGTGCGGGCGGTGGTGGCGTTGGTGCGGTCGAACGTGCAATTGGGGTGGATGGAACGCACCGGAAGGCGCCGCAGTGCGCAGCGCTCCGTGGGCGAGTGTGACCGCGGTGGCAGCGTCGTCTCGGTGTCGCGGCCGGGCGGTCAGGACGCTGTGACCCAGCAGGGCCACGACTCGAGCGTCGTAAACCCCAGCGTCGCGTAGACGCCGTGGCCCGCCTCGGTGGACTGCAGCCAGCCCCAGGACGCTCCGGCTTCAAGGCCGTCGTTGAGTGCACGCGCCGTCGCTGCCGCGCCGTAGCCTTGTCGCCGGTAGGCGGGCGCCGTCGCGACGTTGAAGATCCCGACCGCGTCCTCGGTCGTGACCGACATCGCCGTCACGACGGCCTCGCCATTGACCTCGCCGACGTATCCGCGCACTTCGGGCAACGCGAGCACGGCCGGAGTGATCAATCGGGCGAGCAGGTCGGGGGGCGCCCCGAACGCCGGACCGGCCACTTCGCAATGCAACGACGCCTCTGCCGGCTCGAGCTCGCGGACGACGAGTCCGTCGGGTCGCGGGCCTTCAACGCCACCGACGGTCGCCATCAGCGGGATATCCGGCTCGGCGACGAGGCCGCGACGCTCGGCAATCGTCTTTGCGGCGGCACGGCCCCCAGGCCGCGCCTCCAGACAGTGCGGAACGCGGCAGGCGGCCACTGTCTCCAGCCCGCCTCGATGTCCTCCGGCGGTGTGTTGGGGCAAGTCGCCCAAACGCCGTTCAGGGTCGGGACCGGGACGGTCGTCACGATCGCCATCGCTTTCCCGACCTCGCGCGCCCATCCCTCACGCAGCGTGGCGGCCAGGAGCGCCCAGGTCGACGCCAGCGCCGAGGCCGCGGTATCCGAGGCAGGTTTATGGTTCACTGCGCGCACTCTTGCAGCCAGGCCAGCTCGCGTCATGTGGGAACCGCCGGATTGCGCACTCACCTCGCACGTGGGGTCGCGACCGCGAAGCTACCCGCTGCAGCAGGGGCGGGGCCTGCGGTTGCGGTGCGCGTCTGGTCGCGAGCCGGCTTCTTGCCGTACGTCGGGGTCGTGACGAGCCGCGTGATCATGCCGCGCGTGATGTCGGTGCTGGTTGACCCCGTCGGCGTCGTCCGAAAGGGTCTTGCCGGTCAGTTCAAGCGGGGAGGAAAGTTGTGACGGTGGTCAGCAGGGAGAAGATCGTGCGGCGCCCGCCTGCCGACGTGTTCGACTTCGTAGCGACCAAGCACTTCGAAAACCACCCGCGGTGGGACCCTGAGCTTCTGGAGATGACGCAGACATCACCCGGCCCGGTCGGGATCGGGACGACCGCGCGGGTCGTGCGGCGACAAGGTCGGCGCCGAGTCGAGGGCACGGCCACGGTGACGGCGTATGAACCGGGTCGGGTTGCCGCCTGGGACGTGCGCTTCGGGCGCTTTCTGCTACGGCAGCGCTCGGAGTACGCGCCCGAGGAGGGCGGCCGTGCGACACGCCTGCGGCTCACGATTGAAACGCGCGCGTGGGCCGATTCAACTCCTGCTGCCGCTCATGCGTGCGCGCTTTCGCAGGACGACGGACAAGAGCCTCAACACGATCGGCACCCTTATCGAAGCAAACCAGCGGTCAACGAGCCGCTGACGCTAGCGCCCGTCCGCCTCCGCGCGTCGAGCGACGCGCAGCGGCCCGAGAACGACGGAGTCGGGTCGGAGCTTGCGCGCGACAGGCTCGAGCGGCCTCTCGTCCCGCCAAGGGCGATCGAATACCTCGGCTGGTTCAACCACGTCCCACTGCACCAAAGCATTCGGCGATCTGGCCCCCGAGCGAGTAACAGGACGCCGGCGAACGCCGTCCGGATAGATGGGTGCTGGCGCTATCGCAATGCACGACACGGAGCAACTCTCCCAAGGGAACGGCCGGCCTCGCGCGCGTGCCTCAACGCGGCCCTTGCCTTCAGTTCTCTCGAGGCGGGGCCCCGGCGCTGATGCCACGCCCGATCACATGTAGGCGTCCAGCGTGGCGATCTCCGAGCCAGAATCGCGGGCCGCGATCGTTTAACCGGTAGCGCCATGTGACTCATGCGGGAGCCGCGAGGGCGGCGACCACGTTTGCCCGGGCACGATGCAGGCGACTCATCACGGTGCCCTTCGGCAGCCCGAGGAACGCCGCCGCCTCGCCGTAGCTGAGGCCGGCGACGTCGACGGCGACGAGCGCCTCGCGGTGGTGCAAAGAGAGTCGCGCGACGGCGTCGAGCACGTCGCGCTGCTCGGCGCGCGCGTCTGGGCGCTCGCCCACGCGGGCTTGCTGCTCGTAGCCCGCCCGTTCGAGCTCCAGCTGTGGCCGGCGGCGCTTGACCCGAAGCGCGTCGAGGTAGCGATGTCGCAGCATGGCGAGCAGATACGCCCTCTCGTTGTCGTGATCGCGAATCGCGCGCGGGCGACGCAACAGCGCCTCGAGGACGTCCTGAACCAGGTCCTCGGCTTCGCTACGGTCGCCGGTGATGGCGACCGCGTACCGGTAGAGGTGGTCTAGGTGCGCGACGGCGCGCTCGGCGTCCAGCCGGATCTCCGAATGCTCTGCCACATCGGCGCGGCGAGCGGCGCGCAGCGCGCGAGCGCCGCGACGCGCTGGCATGCCATGGACGAACTCGAGCGTGGGCGCGGCCAAAGCGGAGTCGGCGTGGCGTGTCATGGCGCGCAGACTGCCCGGGACCCATTGCACGCCCGTTGCCGCGACGTTGCAAACGGGCCCGGCGAACGGGCATCCCGGCGAGAGAGCGGGCGACGAGCGGCTGAGTGCTGCGTTGCGCGATACGCGACAGTGGAGGCGGGCGGGCGCCGAGGTAGGACTCGGAGCGCCTGTGGCGAAGGGTCTCTCGCGATGGGTCCGCCGAGCGGCGAGTCTCTGACTCGCGACAACGCTTCGAGGCGCTCGAAGCGCGTCGGCGGAGCTTCGAGCAGGTGATGTGGCAGGTGCCGAGCCTGAGCATCACCGCGCAGGCGTTCCTGTTCTCGGCCGCCTTCAGCACCGCTGCTCCGCAGTATGCGCGGGTCATCATGCTCGTTGTGGGTCTAGTGGCTGTGCTCGCGGCGATGCATCTGCTTGCCAAACACCGGTATCTCGAGAGCCTGCACGGCCAGGTCGAGGCCGTGTGCCAGCGAGAACTCGGATGGCCGCCGTTGTTTCGTGAGCAGCTCCACTCTCTGCTCGAAGCGTCCCAAGTCGCCGAGATCGGAGCCGCTAGATGGAACCGCAGATGGGTACGCCACTTCGTCGTCGACGTACCCGCCTTCAATGTCTGGATGTACACCTTGGGCGCGTTCGCGGCGGCGGATCTGTACCTGCTCTTGCGAGCCATCACCTGAACGCGCGATGTCGCTTGGCAGCGCGCCCAGCACAGCCGAGGAGCGATCGCGTTCGGTTCAAGCGTGCATGCGAGCGCTATCGCTTCGCGCGAGTTGCGAGTGCCGTCATAGCCTTCGGAACCGTCTGGCCGAGCAGCCGGTAATGGGTTGCGCGGGTCGCCTCGGCGAGAAGGGCTGCAAGTAGACCCCGGCGACCAGCCAGTCTGAGTGCCGCATTGCTCGAGACGCGCTACTTAGCGGCCGTGCGCTCGATCGCCGCGAGTGCGAGGCGCTCGTCGAGCTCGCCCGGCAGGCCGCTGACACCTACCGCCCCGACCCGCCAGCCGTCCTCGAAGACGGCGATTCCGCCGAGGAAGAAGGTGAAGAACGGGTCGAAGCTCGCTCGCTCGACCGGATCGGCACGCGCTTTCTCGGCGAGCTCCCGCGTCGACGTCGCGTCGCTACGTGCGGCCGTGTAGGCCTTGCGCTGCGCGTTCAGCCGGGTGTCCGGCGCGGCACCGTCCATCGTTGCGGCCGCGACCAGCTCGCCGTGCGCGTCAGCTACGAACACCGACACGGGGCCGGAGGCGTTGGCGACCACGTCGTCGACGATCGCCCGTGCCCTGGCCAGACGCATGCGGGCGATCTTACGAGCCCGTTACGAGCGCATCACCCCCTTGACATGCAAGCGCAGGTCGACGTGCTGGGCGGTCGCGGCAGCGATCGCCGCGCAGGCGCGGCGTCGCACGTAGGACGGTGCGAGGGCCGGCGGGCTGGTGGTACGGCCCGCCGGCAGCGTGGGCGGCGATCTCCGGAGTGGGCGCAAGAATCCCGCCGCCGGGCGCCGAACAGCACAGCGACGAGCGAGCGAGCAACCTCGTCGCGCGGCGGGTTCGACGCGAAAGGACGCACCGACGTACCAATAACGCCCACGTCATGGACCTCGAGATCACGCAGTTCCTTGCAGCCGTCGCCACCGTGTACGAATAGGCGGCGGGCTATCCGTGTTGCTCCAAGCCCGGCAGACGTGTGCCGGCGGATCGTCAGGCGAGGTATCGCTTCGCTTCTTGGCGACGATCCGGCGGCGGCGTCAGCCGATCACGGCATCGGCTTCGACTTCGACGCGCCAGCGCGGATCGAGGAAGCCGCGGACGACGATGAAGCCGGACGCCGGTCGGATGGCCCCGAAGACCTCCCCGTGCACGCTTGCGACGGCCGGACCGTCGGAAGCGTCGACGAGGAATACGCGTGTCCTGACCACGTCGGCGAGCGTGGCTTCCGCCGCGCGGAGCGCCTCGTCGATGATCTGCAGGCACCGACGGGTCTGAGCGGCCACATCGCCGTCGACGTGCCCGTCCGCCCAGATCGGCGCAGTCGTCGCGACGAACACGTGCCGGTCGACCCGCACCGCGCGGCTGAACCCGATCTTCGGCTCGAACGGGGACGCGGAGCTGACGTTCTGACGCATTCACGGCGGATCCTAGGCTGCCGATGCCACGTCCGGCACCACCGGCCGGCGCGCCGGCATGGTCGCGGGAACCGTCCTCCGCCTCGAGACCTACTAGATCGACGCCGACTGCGCCCGTGGCGAGCATGTTCCCCGCGCTCGATCCTGCCTCGGCCTTCAGCACGGCGGTGCCGACTGCTGGCGCGTGGGAACGTTGGCGCGGCTGCGGCCGAGTGTTGCAATGCGCGAAACAGACCGGCGGCGTTGACCCGCGGCTTGCCATCGGCGGCATATCCCGTCCACGTCGCGATCACGTTGCCCGCGGCGTCGGCCGCGACCTGCGGTCGGATCGTGCACACGCCCTCGCCCGCCAACGTGAGCGGCGCGGGCGTCCAGCGGCCGGTGGCCGCGTCGTAGCGAGAGATGCCGACCTGGGCGTGCTTCCCGCTGCCGGACTGATTCCAGATGGCGGTGGCGTTGCCCGAGCCGTCGACTGCTACGCGCGCGAAACGCACGCTCGCGACCGGGGCCGACAGGTCGGAGGCCACGGCGTTCCACTACTGGGTCTGGGCGTCGAGGCGCTTGGACGTGACGACCTCACCCTGGCCGGCCGACGCCACCCACACCGCGCTGGTGCTGCCGTCGCCGTCGGCGTTGACGGCGAGCGAAGCGCCCTGTGCTCCCGCGCCCTCGGCAAAGCCGTCGTTGGATACTCGTACGTGACACGTTCGTATCTCTTCTTCCGCCCTCGTCGAATCGTGCTGAGGCGACTCGAGTACTCACTGCGAGCGAGCGTAGCGGTCTGATCCGGCGACTCGGTGGTCGGCGACAGCTACGCGCGCCATCTCAACGGCGTGGGGCGTGGCGCAGTTGGTGCGGAGCGAACCGACGCGGCACTCCTGCCGCGGCCGCGGTGTGCCGCAGGTCGGCGCGAGCCGAGGCACTCGACCAGTGGGCGACCGCGCGATGCGCCGTTGATGACGCACAACAAGGGACCGAACCGGCAGGTCGCGCTCCAGCTCGAGTCAGGGCTGTAGTTGTTCGAACCCCCCATGCGTCCATGCCGACCTCGCGGCGGCGTCGGCCCTTGCCGGGCCTGAACAGCAGTGCGCCGCGGCGCGGATCGATATCGACTCGCACCAGACCGAGTGCCTCCTGGATGCGTAGCTCGGCGCGCCAGAGGATCACGATCACTCCGCGCAGCCGTCGGCCATGTGCGTGATCACCGGCGGCGCGCATGACGGCGATGATCTCCTCGACGTTCGGCTTATTGCCGGGCGCGCGACCGGCGTGGAATCCCGGCATGGTCGTCGGCGATCGACGTCGGCCGGCGCGATCGAGCAACAGCTCGAACATGACCCCTCCTCGGGCTCGTGGGAACGAGCCCGACTATCGAGGCGACAGGAGCGCGGCCGACACAGCTCACGCCCCGGGCTATCGCTTGGCGTAGGGAGCGGCGGCGAAACCGGATCCGCCGGGAGTGTCCCGTCTGCCTCCATGCAGAAGCGACTCGATCCGGATGGTTGGCGCCCGTTAGTTGTGGTCGCGGAATCGTTCGACTGAGTGATTGATCGCGACGCCGAGCGCGAACAGAGCGGCGATGGCGACCGTCCACAGCGCGACGTACGCCGCCCAGAGACGAGGCGAACCCTCGTAGTAGTCATCGGGGTCGGAAACGAGGCTTGCGAGGGCGAGCAAGGCACCCGGAACGATCGGCACCAGTAGCACCCACCAGCGACCGACGAGAACGCCGAGCAACACGGGGCCGATGCCGGCGCCGACTGAAATGGGGCTCCTTCGAGGCGACCCTTACTCCCGCCGGCGAGCGACGCAAGCAAGAGCGCCGCCTCGAGGCACGCGAAAGTCCGCCGTTCCCTCCGGGAGTGCCCCGTGTAGCGCATACCAGGGCTGCGCCGGAGGCTCGCTGAGGCGTCTTCCGACGGAGTACGGGCGGCTCGGCGACGGGCTGGTCCTATGTGTCGGCGCTTGCTTAGGTGGACGCACCGCCTGGGTGCAAACCTTGGCGGGTGCGGGTGTGTCTGATCGATGTCCCGTTCGCGATGGGCGATGACCGCCACGAGGCGAGCGAGGGCGGTCGGCGGCTGCTGGACGGCGGCGGTCGTGAGCTGTTTGCTCGGCGCGCAACCGCGTGTCGCGATCTGCGGGTCGCCCGCGCAGCGCCGTTTGTCGACACGGCGTCGGCGTGCCTGGCGGTGAATCGTGAGCTTGCAGCGGCGGTGGCGACGGCGGCCGCCGCGGGTGAGCTGCCGATCGTCCTCGCCGGCTCCTGCGACGCAGCGGCTGGCGTGCTCGCCGGGCTCACCCGGGAACGGTGCGGCGTTGTCTGGATCGACGCGCACGCCGACTTCAACACGCCCGACTCGACCGTCACCGGGTTCTTCCCCGGGATGGCACTGGCGATCGCCACCGGCGATTGCTACGCCGCCTGGTGGGCGCAGATCGGCAACGCCACCCCGGTGCCCGAGCCCCACGTAGCGCTCTTTGGAACCCGCGACCTCTCGCCGGACGCCGAGCGCGAGCGGGTCGAGCGATCGCGGATCCTGCGCGTCCCCTGGGTCGACGGGCAGCCGGACGGCGACATCGAGCTCACCGTCGCCACGCTGGCGCGCCGCGTCGAGCGAGTCTACCTGCACATTGACCTCGACGCGCTCGATCCGTCGATCGCTTCCGGGATCGTCGACACGCCCGTTCCGCACGGGCTCTCGCTCGAACAGCTCGACGAAGTGCTCGACGCGGTCACCGGCCGGCTCGCGCTCGGCGCCGTCGCGCTGACGACCTACACGCCGCGCCGCGACATCGCCGGCGCCACGCACGCCACGGCGCTGCGCGCCCTGGCGCGCATCGTCGATCGCTGCGCGACGCGACGGCGCCGCTGAGCGCGCCACGACCGCGCCCCGTGATCGCCGCCTCAAGACCGGGTGCCGGCTCGCGAGAGCCCGCAGATGCGCCCCAACTCGCGCATTGCGATAGTGAGGGCATACCGGGGGGCGACGCGCGCTCGTCGTCCTTTCATCTCCGATGCCTGAACTCGGCGACGCTCGCTGGGACCGGCAGCGGAGGAGTGCGCTGGTCGCGCGCCGTGACCGCCGCACTGTCCGGGTGCTTGGAAATGAGCAGCGCGAGCGTTCACGAAGGGTCGTCTGGGCGCCTGCTCGTCGCGCGACCGGCAGTGCGCGGTTATCGGAGTCAGGCGGCAGGACCGAACACAAACCGGGTCGCGTCGCGTGGAAACCGCTGCCAGCTGAGCACGCGCTCTGGGCGCAAACGCCAAACGCCGGTGTTGGCGTAGCTGGCCGGGTCGGGACCGTACCCATACTTGGACTTCGAGAGCTCCGAGAGCCGACGGGCGAGCTGGTCGTCGGGAACGACGTGCTCGCAGCGGCCCTCCACGATCACCGCATGCTCTGCGTTTTCCAGATGCACCACGGCCGTGGGGTTGGCCTTGAGATTTCGGTGCTTCACCGTTTCTGGGCTTCCGCCGAAGTACCACTCATCGTCGAGCCAGATGCCGTCGAGCGGGACGACGTGCGGCCGCCCATCGCCCCTCACCGTCGCCAGCCAGTAGTGCGTCGCGCCGGTCAACCGCGCGTGGACGTCGCCCCATCTGAGCGGCGCCTTGGGCGTTCCGTATCCCGGCGGCAGGTCGAGCAGCTCGGCGACGGGATCGGCGGCCATCGTGCGGTTCTACCAGATGCGGACGCAGCCTCGGGCGGGGCCGCTCGTGCTCCTTACGCGGTACGCCCCAGGGTCAGACGACGCGGTCGTCGTGGTGCGCGCCGAACCACGTGCTTTGCCGGGTCATGCGCTCGTGGGCGGTCGCGTCGCGCGGGAGGCCGTAGACGGTGCCGGGAAAGTCCAGCGGCTCCTGCACTCGCCAGAGCTCGTCGTGGCGGTCCGGCGAGAAGAGCTGGGCTGGATCGCCCGCTGCGATCCAGCCGATCGGGACGGTGGTGTCCGGGGCGAGCTTGGAGTTGACGTGAACGACGGCATGGATGCCACGTAGGCCGATGGATCGACGGTTGGGAGAGCGCATCGATGCTCGATCAACATGCTGGTTGCCTGCCCGCACATCGGACTCACCGAACCGGACGAGCGACGGTCGCGAGCGGACTGATCGCGGCACGAGCCTTGCGGCCAGCGCGGCGATTAGTTCGGTCGCATGCGAGAGTCTCAGAGTCATGTTGAGAGAGTTCGACGCCCAACTTGAGAAGGGCGACAACCCAGGTGCGTGGACGTGCGTTGTGATGGGAGACGCGGCGGAGCTCTTCGGCACGCGCGGGCTCGTGAAGATCCGCGGCGCGATCGACGGCGAGCCATTCGACGGCGCGCTCATGGCGCAAGGCGACGGCACGCACAGACTGCCCGTCAAGGCGAAGCTCCGCAAGGCCATCGGCAAGGAGGCGGGCGACACCGTCCATGTCCGCATCGACGAGCGGATCGGGTAGCCGCCGCGGTGCCCGTGCGTTCTGGATCGGGCGCATCAGCGACCACAGAGCTGGAGGCTTCGCTCTCCTAGTACCGAAGTCGGACGGGCGCGCGTCAAGCTGGAGCCCGACCGGCCACTGCGAGGTCGGGTGGACCCTCGACGTCGAGCGCAGCGACGAGTTGCGCGGTCGACTCCAGACCGAGCTTGGCCAGCGCCGACGCGTGCAGTAGCCGGGTCGTGCGTCGCCCGAGGAAGAGCCCGTGGGCGATGTCGTCCAGCGGTGCGCCTGCGCCGGCGGCGAGCGCAACGTCGAGCTCGAGCGGCGTGAGTCGCTCCAGCCGGCTGACGTCGGGAGGCGGCGGAGCCCGCCCGCCGCCCTGATACCTCGGCGGGCGCGCTCGGCCCAGGGCTCGGCGCCGAGCTGCTCGAACGTCACCAGGCCCGCCGAGAGCAGAGCGATGGCTTCCACGGGTCGCCCGGCCCGGGCGAGCCGCGAGCCGTATGACAGTTCAGTGCGCGCCCGCTCGAACGGTCCGGTGATCTGCGGGCTTGCGCCAAGGGCGTCGGCGAAGCATGCGTCGACCTCTCGGTCGGGCGCGAGCAGCCCGCGACAGCGGTCGGCCAGCGCACGGGCCGACGGGCGCCCCGTCCGAGCCGCGTCGCGGCCGAACGCGCCAGCCGCGGCCTCGGCCTCCTCGGTGCGGCCCGCGAGCGCGTACGCTTCGATCAGGTCGGGAAGTGGTGCGGCGTGAGCGCGGCGTCGGACCAGCCTGTCTCCTGCTGAAGGCGCCAGGCTTCCTCCAGCGGTGCGATCGCGCGTTCCGGCCGTCCGCATCCCAGCTCGAGCAGACCGAGCGCGGCCGCCGCGCGGTCGAGCCGAGAGCCTGCTCCGAGCCGCCCCGCGAGCTCCAGCGCCTCCTCGACGTGTGCCCGGCAGCCCTCGGCGTCTCCTCGGGCGGCCTCCAGCCAGGCCAGCGTGCCCAGCGCCAGCCCGTGGTCGGCGCTGCCGCCGGTCTCCTCCGCCAGCTGAACCGCCTCCGTCAGGGCCGCCGCTGCGACGCGCCAGCGGCCGGTGTCGAGCTCGACGCCGGCGA
>Ga0126313_10000548_pt1 | contig 18057 bp, 16 predicted proteins | sample Plot105A_FD_89954 | JGI IMG/M metagenome (GOLD analysis project Ga0126313, IMG submission 89954) | Serpentine soil microbial communities from UC McLaughlin Reserve, CA, USA - Plot105A | ecosystem: Environmental > Terrestrial > Soil > Grasslands | place: USA: UC McLaughlin Reserve, Lake County...
CATCTCGCTCTCGATTTTCGGGTCCCGCGTCAGGACGACAGGGTGGATATAGCGCTCGGCCAATCGGATGGCGAGAAAGCTGACGGGAATCAGCGCCACGCCGAAGAGCGCGTAGACGGCGGACGTGCGCGCCCGGCGCGGTCCGGCGGGGGTGGAGAAGCGCAGCATGAAGTACGCGGAGTAGAACAGGAAGAGGACGAGGAAGAGCACGAGCTGACGCTCGTCCCACGTCCACCAGACGCCCCAGGTGTAGCGGGCCCAGACAGAGCCTGTGACGAGGGTGAGGAGGCCGAAGATCACGCCCATGTGAATCGCGACGTAGCTCTCGAGGTCGTACCGGTCGTCCCTCGTCCAGAGCAGTCGCAGCGCCTTCCAGCCGCCCCAGCCGAACGCCGCGTACGCCGTCAGCGCGACCGGAACGTGGAGGTAGAAGATCCGGAACGCTGGGTCGCCCTGCGCTTCGGGAGCCCAGAAGAAGGCGAGCGCGAAGCCCGCGACCAGAAGGGCCGCCGCCAGCAGCGAGAGGAGAGCGGCGCCGTTATTCCGTAACGACGTACTCAAAGCTTGCCCAGGAGAGGATCGCAAAGATCAGGTCGTACAGAGCCAGGAACCCGAGGTAGCGGCCGGGATCCTCGGCCAGCGTCGCGCCGACGCCGCCCACGATCAGCGGGATGGCGAGCGGCATGAACAGGAGCGGCAGGAGGAGTTCTCGGGCACGAGCCGCCGCGGCCATGGCCCCGAGCAGCGTCCCGACCGCCGCGATACCGATGTTCGCGAGCGCCACACCGGCGACGAGCTCCCAGGTCACCGGCTCGTAGAAGAGCGCGAACGCCGGCAGGGCGACGAGCTCGGCGAGCGCGAGGAAGGCGACGACGCTGAGCGTCTTTCCCAACCAGATCGCGCTTCGGTCGCATGGTGCGAGCAGGAGGCCGTCGATCACCGCCTCGTCACGCTCGGCGACGAAGCTGCGGACGAGGGCGAGCAGGGCCGTGAACAGCAGCGCGATCCAGAGCATCCCAGCGGACGCAAGCCTGGAGGAGTCCTCGGCGAGCGCGAAGTGGAAGACCACGAGGCCGCCGACGACGAAGAGGAGCATGGCCGGAACCGTGTCGCGAGAGCGGAGCTCGACCAGGAGGTCCTTGCGCGTCAGCGCCGCGACGTCGGAGAGGTAGGCGGTCATGTCGGCGCGAGCGAGAGGCGGGCGGTCGGACGCTCTCCGAAGCGCTCCGGCTGGTGGCTCGCGACGACGATCGTCCGTCCCTGCTGATGGTTGAGCTCGTCGAGGAGCAGCTTTGCGCCGGTCGCATCGAGCGCCGTGAAGGGCTCGTCGAGCAGCAAGAGCTCGGGCTCGTGCAGCAACGCGCGGCAGAGGGCGAGGCGCTGGAGCATCCCGCGCGAGAGTTCATCGGTGCGTTCGTGGCGCGCGTCCCAGAGGCCGAAGCGCTCGAGCAGCATCCCGATTCGCTCGCGCCGCTCGCGAACGCGGTAGAGCCGTCCGTACAGCTCGAGGTTCTCCAGTGGCGTGAGCTCCCGGTAGACGAGCGGCTCGTGGGCGAGGAAGCCGATGCGCGAGCGGTCGGCCGCGACGTGGATCTCGCCCGTCGTCGGAACGATCAGTCGGGCGATCAGTCTCAGCAGCGTTGTCTTCCCGGCGCCGTTCGGCCCGGTGACGAGCAGGAACGCGCCGTCACCGATGTCGACGTCGACGCCTGCGAGGACGCGCTTCTCACCGAAGCGGCGACCGACTCCGCGGGCGCGAATCATCGCGGCAGGACTCCTACGTCACTTTGACTCGGCACGCCCGACCTCCTCCCCACTGCGATCGTATCCGCGGGCGGCGCACGCGTGGCGCGCGGATTCGTGTCGACTCGGTATCAGCCGGGAAGGCGACGGCCTGCGTGCTGCGGGTCACGTCTGCCTGTGGCCTCCCCGCTCGCCCGCGAGCAGGCGAAGCGCGTGGGGCAGAGCCGCGCGGAGCACCTCGAACCCGTCGCGACACGCGCCCGGCGAGCCGGGGAGGTTGACGACAAGCGCCGAGCCGCGGACCCCTGCCACCCCGCGGGAGAGGAGGCCGTGTGGCGTTCGGCGGGCGGCGTCCGCGCGCAGGGCCTCGGCTATCCCCGGCACCTGCCGCTCGAGCACCGAGGCCGTCGCCTCGGGCGTCACGTCCCGCGCCGCGACTCCCGTGCCGCCGGTCGTCAGCACGAGCGGCGCCTCATCCGTCAGCTCCTCGATCGCCTCGGCAATCTCGCTCCGCTCGTCGGGCACGACACGACGTACGACCTCGTACTCCTCACGGGCCAGCAGCTCCGCGAGCACCGCACCGCTCTCATCTTCCCGCTCGCCCCGCGCGACGCCGTCGGAGATCGTCACGACGGCGGCCTTCAGACCGGTTCCTTCGTCTTGTCGAGCAGCCTGACCTCCGACACGGACATGCCCTGGTCGACCGCCTTCGCCATGTCGTAGATCGTGAGCGCTGCGATGCTCGCAGCGACGAGCGCCTCCATCTCGACGCCGGTCTGGGCCGTCGTCTCGACCGTGGACGTGACCTCCGCTCCGTTTTCTACCATGGCAACCTGAACATCGATCGACGTCAGCGGGAGCGGGTGACAGAGGGGGATGAGGTCAGCGGTCCGCTTCGCCGCCATCACGCCGGCGAGCTGAGCGGTCGTTAGCGCGTCGCCCTTCGGCAGTTCGCCGAGCCGAGCTGCGGTCTCGGGCGCCATCGCTACGCGCGCGCGGGCGCGCGCTCGCCGCCGTGAGCGCGGCTTGTCGCCGATATCGACCATTCGCACGCCGCCTCCGGCGTCCAGGTGCGAGAACTCGTTCAAGAGCGAGCACGCGCGTGCGACGAGCGGACGCGATCCAGGTCGAGCAGCTGGGCTTCGACCCACTCCGCCAGGTCGTGCTCGCGAATGTGGGCGCGCAGGCCTTCGAGGCGCTCGCGCCGCTCAGCTGGCGGCATCTCGAGCGCGTTCCGGAGCGCCTCCGCCTGCCCCGCGACATCGAAGGGGTTCACGGTCAGCGCCCACTCGGCGAGCTCTTCGTGGGCGCCGGCGTTCTCGGACAGGACGAGCAACCCATCGCGCTCGTTGATCAGCGGCGCCTCCTTCGCGACGAGGTTCAGGCCGTCGAAGATGGCGTTGACGAGCAGCACGTCGTACTGCTTGTAGGCGGCCACGGACTCCAGGAAGTTGTCCTCGATCCTCAGCTCGATCGGCGTCCAGCTCTCGGTCTGGAAGTGGTCGTTGACCGAGCGCGCCGTGCGCTGGATGGCGCCGAGGTATTCCGCGTACTCGGGGATGTCCTGCCGCGTCGGATCGAGAAGCGCCAGCATCCCGACCTTGCCGTGAAGCTCCGGATGGTCCTCGAGCATCCGCTCGAAGGCGCGAAAGCCGCGAACCACGTTCTTGGACGGGTCGGTTCGGTCGACGCGGAGCACGAGCTGCTCGGGTCGGCGTGCCTCGAGCTGCCGCTCCAGCTCGAGCACCTCGCGGCTCGAGGCGAGCTCGTCGAACTCCGACGGATCGACCGAGAGCGGATGCGAGGTCGCGAATGCACGGCGGCCGTCGTAATCGGCGGTCCCGTCGTCGAAGTTGCATTCCGCTCCGACGATGTCGGCGCTCGAGCGCAGGAAGTTACGGCGCCAGCGGTCGGTATGAAAGCCGACCACGTCGTTGGCGAGCAGCCCGTCGTGCAGCGCGACGCGGATCGCCTCCGGGAGCACGCGCCAGTAGTCGGGCTCGGGCCAGGGAATGTGGACGAAGTGCGAGAGCGCGGCCTCGGGTCGCCGGGCCCGAACGAGGCGCGGCGCGAGGTAGAGGTGGTAGTCGTGGAAGCAGACCGCCGCCTCCGGCTGTGACTCGAGCTCCGCGACGACAGCGTCGGCGAAGCTCGCGTTGACGGCGACATAGCCCTCATCCCAGGCGAGACGAAGCCCGCGATCGAGGTTCGGCGCGTGCGCGAGGTCCCAGAGGTAGTGCTGGAGAAACCAGAGCGTCGGATTCGAGACGACGTTGTAGAACCAGTCGTACGCCGCTTCGTCGTGCGCGAGGAGGCGCAGACGGTACGGCGAGCCGTCTTGAGCCGTCTCCGCGATCGCCTCCCCGCCGGCGTCCTCGGCGACGACGCGGTCCTCCTCGCTCATCGCGCTCGCGATCCATGTGACGTCGTGAAGCGCCACCAGGCTACGGAGGGCCGTCACGAGCCCGCCGCCCCCGCGTCGGGCGACACGATTTCCGTTGTCATCGCGGCCGAACGCCACCGGCGGCCGGTTCGAGACGACGATCAGCTTGTGTCGAGTCGGCACGGCCGTGACCCTACCCCAGGCCTCCTCGGCCGGAACGAGGCGCTCAGGCGGGGCTACCGGAAGCGGGGACGAGCTGGGTCTCGCCGATGTCGTTCCCGACCAGAAGGTTGAAAAGCGCCAGCCAGTCCCGCAGCAGGCGAGGCGTCAGGAAGTTCATTCGAACGTACTCCTTGCCCTTGCGCCCGCGCATCGCCGCGGCGGCGGGGTCGGCGAGGATTTCGCGGCACGCGTCGGCGCACTCCTCGACCGAGTCGACGAGCCATCCCGTCTCGCCCTCCTGGATCTGAGATGGGATGCCGCCTGCCCGGCCGCCGACCATCGGCCGCCCCTTCCACAGGGCCTCGGTGACGGTCAATCCGAAGCCTTCCCGAATCGACTTCTGCAGCACGGCGGCCGAGTGCACCTGGAACGCGTTCACCTCGATCGCGCCGATGTTGTTGAGGTTCGAGAGGATGAAGATGTCAGGGTCGCCGGCGGCGTACTCGACGGTCTGGTTGTAGTACTCCCAGCCCTCCGGATCGTCGTGCGCCATCGAGCCCACGAGCGCGAGCTGGAGCCCGGGGTAGTCGCGCCGTGTCAGGCGGAAGGCGTCGATCACGCCGAGCGGGTCCTTCCACGGGTCGAAGCGTGAGACCTGCGTCAGCAGCGGCCGCTCGACGTCGATCCCGAACTGGTCGACGATGTAGGCGGCATCCTCGGGCGAGAGCGCCATGTTCTTCGGCGACAACGGATCGATCGCCGGGGGCCAGATGAACGCCTCGGGAAGGCTGTCCGTGGCGGGTACGTACTCCGGCCGGTGGAAAATCGCGGCGTCGTAGCGCGCCAGCGACGGCAGCAGCGCGTCGAGTACGTCGCGGTTCGGCTCCGACAAGTCGATGTGGCAGCGCCAGATCCAGTGCGCGGCGCGATTCGGATAGTGGTCGATCATCGCCACGGGCTGCGGGTCGTGGATCAGCACGAAGTCGTAGTCGCGCTCGTCGAACTCCTCGGCGTTGAGCGCGTTGTAGCGGTGGAAGATCTCCTCCTCCTCGGACGTCAGTCCGACCGGACTCCCCTGCAAGCCGTTGTGGATCTTCTTCGTGACGTTGAAGAACTCGTCCTCCCCGTGGATGATCCGCCACTCCGCGTCGAGGCCGACGCTCCGCATCAGCGGCACGAGCGTGTAGTTGATCTCGGCGACGCCGCCGCCGAAGGCCGTCGCGGAGAGGTGCACCACGCGCTTCCCCTTGAGCGGCTCGAACAGCCGCTGGATCTCGGCGACGAGCCCTCGGCCGAGAATGGTGGCGTAGTCGCTGAGCGACTTCTGTCCGACGTTGACGGGATGCAGCATCAGGGGTTCCGAAGGCGCCGCGCGGGCGAGGATACAGCGGGTCTTGTCCTACTCTTGGATGAACTTTACGAAGCGGAGCCGAGATCCCTTCCCGCTCGCTCGAGGACCCAGCTCGAGCTCGTCAGCGAGCTCCCGAATGATCGCGATGCCGAGTCCACCTTCGGTCAACGAGCCGGCCGGCACGGAGGCGTCGTCGTCCCGCGCAAAGCCCTGTCCGTCGTCGCAGACCTCGACGACGAGCCGATCGCGATGGAGCTCGTAGATCACCTGCACCTCGCCTTCGCGGCCATCGCGATACGCGTGGCGGACGGAGTTGGAACAGGCCTCCGTGACGGCGAGCTTGAGGTCACCGAGGGTCTCGTCGGACAGCGGGCGAAGCTGTGACAGGCCGCTGAGCGCGAGGCGCACGAGCGTGATGTATTCCGCCTTCGCCGGGATGGTCAGCCGGACTGTCCGGGAGTCGCCGTTCGAGGTCGGGCTCGCTGAGCTGGGGGGCATCGGCGCTCGCTTTCGCAACATTCCGGGAGAATTCAACCGGAACGCCGTCTCGGATTCCGTCCCCTTCGACTATCTCCTCGGGCGCAAGCGGCTAAACGCGCCGTCGCAGCTAGCACTGCGGCGTCGGCTGCTTCGGACGCTCGCCGAGTCGGACGGGAAGGACGAGGCGCCTGCCACCCCGCACGATGGTGAAGTCGACGACCTGGCCCGGGAACAGCGACTCGCTGACGACGCGCACGAGGTCGTCGGCGTCCTGGAGCTTTGTGTTGCCGATCTGGACAACGACGTCTCCTCCATAGCGGAACTCGAAGCCGTTCAGCTCCTGCTTCTCGCTGCCGCCACGCAGGCCAGCGTCGGCGCCCGGGCTCTTGGGCACGACGCACGCGACCACCGCGCCCCGTTCCACCGAGTAGTCGAAACGGCGCGCAATCGTCGGTGTGAGGTCCTCGGCGTTGACGCCGACGTAGGCGTACCGGACGCGCCCGTTCCTGACGAGCTGCTGCAGCGTGCGCTTGCCCGCGTTGATGGGGATCGCGAAGCCGACGCCCTCGGCCTGGCCGGAGTCGCTGCGGATCTGGGCGTTGATGCCGATCACACGCCCCCTTGCATCGAACAGAGGCCCGCCGGAGTTGCCGTGCGTGATCGGCGCGTCCGTCTGGATCGCGTCGGCGACGGTGTACTGCGAGGTCAGCGACTCGATCGAACGATGGGTCGCCGACACGATCCCGACCGCGAGCGAGTTCTCGTTGCCGAACGGGCTCCCCATCGCCGCGACAGGCTCCCCGACGAGCGCCCGCGAGGAGTCGCCGAGCGGCACGGGCTCGATCGCATGCGCGCGCGGATCCACTCGGAGCACGGCCACGTCGTCGTAGAGGTCCCAGCCGACGAGCTTCGCCGGGACGCGATCTCCGTCGGAGAAAGCGACAAAGACGCGCGTTGCCCCCTCGGGATCGTCGTCACCGCTGCCGGCCGTCGTGACCACGTGGGCGCTCGTCAGGATCTCGCCCCGCTTGGAGACGACGAACCCGGAGCCTTGCGCCGCGTGCTCGGACGGCGGGCGCTGGTCGAAGTACGAGTAGACCGTGAGGACTCCGGCGCTGCGCGAGCGGTAGATGGCCGCCGGGTGAAAGCCGTTCCCGACCAATGGCCTTGCATCGCTGTCCGGCACGCGACGGTCGATCGAGAACGCTCCATCGCCCGAGACGACGACCGTCTGCGTCGCGCCGTCCACCAGTCCGGTGCGATCCCCGATGAGCAGGGAGACGAGGCCGCCTACGAGAGCTGCGGCGAGGGCGACGGCTGCGACAGCTCCCGGGCGCACGTGGACTCACTGTAGCCAGCTGTCCCTCCAGGACAGCGCGTTTTCACGGGAAAAGGCCGACCTACCGGGCGAGCGCAGGCTCGCGCTCGTCCGCAGGCACCTGGACCCGCGGGAGACGCAGCGTGAACACCGTCCGCCCGGGCCTCGACTCGAGCTCGATCTCGCCGCCCATGAGCCCGGCGAGCTCTTGCGCGATCGCGAGGCCGAGACCGCTCCCCGCCTTGGCCGTCCCTTCCGAGCGGAAGAAGCGGTCGAACACGTGGTCCCGGTCTTCCGGCCGGATCCCGCGGCCGTTGTCCTCGATCCGCAAAGCCGCTGTCGTAGCGTCGCTCCCCACCGCGATGCGCACCTCGGTGCCTGGAGGCGTGTGAACGATCGCGTTCTCGAGCAGAATGCGCCCGATCTGGTGGACGCGCTCCTCGTCCGCCCGCGCGACCGCCTCGCTCGAGCCGTCGATCACCAACGTGTGGTCGCTGCCGCGCCCGACGCCGCTGAACTCGCGGACGAGCGACGTGGCGACCTCCGCCAGCTCGACGGAGGCGAGCTCGATCCGGAGGCGGCCCGCATCGAGACGGGAGAGGTCGAGCAGGTCGGTCGCGAGCTTCGTCAGCCGCTCCACCTGGAGCCGCATCTCCTCGAGGAACTCGCGGCGCGTCTGCTCGTCGACCTCCTCGTCGGTGAGCAGCTCGATGTGCCCTCCAAGTGCGAAGATCGGCGTGCGGAGCTCGTGCGACGCGTTGGCGATGAACTCCCGGCGGGCACGCTCCAGGGCCGCGAGCCGCTTGCGCATGTCGTCGAAGGCGGTCGCAAGCTCTCCGAGCTCGTCCGCAGCCGGATCGATCACCGGCTCGTCGAACTGCCCACCGGCGATGCGGTCTGCGGCCCGCTCGAGCCGCCGAATCCTTCGCGCGAAGATCCGCGCGAGCGCGAAACCTACGAGGGCGGCCGCCGCAAGCGCGATCACGCCCGCGAGGAGCAGCCGGCGCTCGACGAGACCGACGGTGTCGAGGGTATCTTCGGTTGGGGCGGCGACGAGCAGGATCCGTGGCGGATCCCCGAACGGGACGGCGACCTCGGCGAACTGCTGGGTGCCGCGCTGGACGAGACCACGTTGCGGCTCGCGGCGCTCGGCGGCACGTTGCGCAACCGAGTCGACTCCGAGTGCCTCCCCGAGCTGCCGCGAGTCTCCGGTGACTCCCAGGCGGACCGGCTTCTGCTTGAGGTACTCGTAGACGGCGAGCCGAACGCCGCGGTCCTGCGCCTCGCTGGAGAGGATCAGATCAAGCGCGAAGGGGCCCTCGGCGCCGAGGATGCTCGTGATCACCGGCGGCACCGTCTGCTCGAGCTGGTCGAGGCGGCTGTCGATGAGCCTGTCCTTCAGCGACGGGACGACCGCGACGTACACCACCGCCAGCGCGCCCGCGACGAGGCCCACGAGCGCGAGGGTCAGCTTGACGCGGACTGAGTAACGATTCGGCTTCACTCGTCGCGAAAGCGGTAGCCCGCGCCGCGGACGGTGAGGATGAACTCCGGCTGACTCGGATCCCGCTCGAGCTTCTCGCGCAGGTGACGCACGTGCACGTCGATCGTCCGCGGCTCGCGGTAGGCCGAGTCGCCCCAGAGCGACTCGAGCAGCCGGCGACGGCTGAAGACCTGGCCCGGATTGGCGGCGAGCGTGCGCAGGAGCTCGAATTCCACGTACGTGAGCTGGATCGGGCGGCCCTGCGCCTCGACCGTCCGGCGCGCCGGGTCGATGCGAACCCCGTCGACCTCGATCGCCTCCGCGCGGCGCTGGTCGAGCTGCGACGGCAGCGACGCGCGTCGCAGGAGCGCCCGGACGCGACTGCGAAACTCACGGATCGAGAACGGCTTCGTGATGTAGTCGTCGGCGCCGAGCTCCAGGCCGAGCACCTTGTCCAGCTCGTCGTCCCGGGCGGTAAGCATGATGATCGGCACCGTGCTCCTGGCGCGCAGCCGCTTGCAGACCTCCAGACCGTCCACCTTCGGAAGCATCAGGTCGAGCACGACGAGATCGACGGCTTCCGCCGCGAACTTCGCGAGGGCCTCTTCGCCGTCGCGGGCCGCGAGCACGCGGAAACCATCGCGCTCGAGCGGGTACGACAGAACCTTCTGGATGGAATCCTCGTCGTCGACGAGGAGGATGGTCGAGGACTCGGGCACGGGCGCTTCTCCGCCGGCATTGGGCGAGGCCGACCGGCCCTCCCTACTATAGCCCGGCCAGATGGCGGCGCTCCGGCCCCAACCTGCGTCGAGGCGGCCGCGCCCGGGCTCGCTCGAGCGCCCTGTGAACGGACGGACGTATCGCGGCACCGCGCTCCTCGTCGCGATCCCGTTGCTGATCGCCGCATTCACCGTCTCGCGCCCCGACGAGCTTCCTCCGTCGTCGCTGCCGCCGACCTTCGACCAGCAGGCTGCAGTCGAGGCCACGCGCGAGCTGGCGCTCCAGTTTCCGATCCGGCCACCGGGCAGCGAGGACGCACGGGCTGCTGCGGACTGGGTCGCGGAGCGCCTGCGCTCCTATGGCTTCAGCGTCCAGCGCGACCGCTTCGACGGCTCGATCCCCGGCCGCGGCACGCTGCCGTTGGAGAACGTCTACGCCGTGGCGCCGGGGCGATCGGGCCTCGCGCTCGTCGTCATGGCGCACCGGGACAACGTCGGGCTGAGCGCGGGCGCAAACGACAACGCGTCCGGTACGGGAGCCCTGCTCGAGCTCGCGCGCGGGTACGGCGTGCGGCGGCAGCCGGCGCCGGGCGGAACGACGTCGCCGATCAATCCGGCGCGTACGATCGTCTTCCTCTCCACCGATGCCGGCGCTTTCGGAGGGCTCGGCGCCGTCCGGTTCCTCGAGCGCTCGCCGTACCGAAACCGCCTGGAGGCGGTCGTCAATCTCGCGGCGATCGGCGGGAGGCGCTCGCTCCGGCTCGAGCTGGCGGGTGACCGACCCCGCTCGCCCGACGCGACCCTGGTGGAGACGGCTGCCGGCCGAATCCGTGAACGCGCGGGCGCGGAGCCACGCAGGACGAGCGCGCTCGGCCAGCTGATCGACCTAGCCTTTCCGTTCAGCCTCTACGAGCAGGCCCCCTTTGTCGGCCGAGCAGTGCCGGCGATCACGGTGACGAGCGCGAGCGAACGCCCGCCGCGGCCGATCACGGATACGCCCGGGACGCTTACCCCAGAGCGAATCGGACAGGCCGGTGGCGCCGTCGAAGGCATCCTCGGATCGCTCGACGAGGGAGTCGCGCTGCCGCGCTCGAGCGCCTCGTACGTCTATCTCGGCCCGAGGATCATCCGGGGCTGGGCGATCAAGCTCGTCCTGATCGCCGCGCTGCTGCCGTTCCTGCTCGCCGCGGTCGACCTCTTCGCGCGCTGCCGGCGGCGGCGGATCCCGCTCGCGCCGGCGCTGCGCAGCTATCGCAGCCGCCTCGCGTACTGGCTCTGGACCGGCGCCGTCTTCGGCGTGCTGGCGCTCCTCGGTGTCTGGGGCGAGGGCGAAGCGCGTCCGATCTCGCCCGACATCGACTTCGCCGGCGACCGGCCGCTGCTCGCGCTCGGAGTGTTCGCCGGCCTCGCGCTGGCCGGCTGGCTCGTCGTCCGCGAGCGCCTGCTCCCCCGTCGTGAGGTCACGGTCGAAGAGGAGCTCGCGGGCCAGGTCGCGGCGCTGCTCGCGCTGGGAGTACTGGCGCTTCTCACCGTCGCGACGAATCCGTTCGCGCTCATCTTCGTCCTCCCTTCGCTGCACGCGTGGCTCTGGCTCCCGCAGGTCCGCCACCACCGCCTCTGGGTGCGGGCAGCCGTTCTCGCGCTGGGACTGGCCGGTCCGCTCCTCCTGCTGGGCTCGTTCGCCTGGCGATTCGGACTCGGAGCCGACGCTCCGTGGTACGTGATGCAGTTGGTGGCACTCGGGTACGTCCCGCTCCCCGCAGTGCTCATCGCCCTAGCATGGCTCGCCGCGGCGGGGCAGCTGACGGCGATCAGCGCAGGGCGCTACGCCCCCTACCCAAGCGCGCGCGAGCGTCCCCCGCGCGGCCCGATCCGCGAGCTGATCCGCAGGCTCCTCCTCGTCTTCCTCGCGCGCAGAGAGAGGCAGCCGCTCAGGCGAGTCGCAGGAAGCTGACCCGCGATCCCGCGTCCAGCTCGTCGCTGCCGGCGGGAATGACGACGAGCGCGTCCGCACCCGCAGTGCGCGCGATCATGTGCGACTCCTGGCCCAGGAGCACCTCGAGCTCCACCTCGCCGCCGACGAGCCGGGAGCGCGCGCGCACGAGCTCGGTGCGAGCGGCGTTCGGCCGGACAGCAGCGGCCAGCGCCCCCGGCTCGAACCGAGGCAGCGGGTCCGCGACGCCCTGGAGCGCGAGCACCGCCGGCCGGACGAACAGCTCGAAGCACACGAGCGACGAAACGGGGTTGCCCGGCAGCCCGAACACGAGCGTCCCTCCGCGGACGCCGAACCACAGCGGCTTGCCCGGCTTGACCGCAACGCCCCAGAGCACCTCCTCGATCCCGAGCTCCGCACCGATCGAGCGCACGAGGTCGTGCGGGCCGACCGAGACCCCGCCGGACGTGACGAGCACGTCGGCCTCCAGCCCGGCCTCGAGCGCCGCTCGATGCGCTCGCTCGTCGTCCGCGACCGATTCGAGCTGGCGGACCTCGGCTCCCGCGGAGGCCAGCTGCGTGCTCAGGAGGACGCCGTTCGCCTCGTAGATCTGCCCGGGCTCGAGCGGCTCGCCTGGACGACGGAGCTCACTGCCGGTCGCGACCACGACGGCGCGCGGCCGCCTGGCGCTGGTGATGTCGGGTATCCCGGCGGCGGCGAGCGCGCCGATCTGGGCTGCGCCGAGGCGCGCGCCTGCGGATACGACCACGTCACCCGCGTGCAGGTCGCCGCCCCGTGGACGTACGTGGGCGCCCGGCTCGACCCGCTCGGCAATCTCGATGTCGTTGTCACGTTCGACAACATACTCGATCGGCATGACGGCATCGGCTCCTCCGGGGACCACCCCGCCGGTCGCGATCCCCATCGCCTCGCCGGAACGGAGCTCCCGAGGCGCCGGCGCGCCGGCAGCGATGCGCGCAACGACCGGCAGCCGTCCGGGTGTATCGACCGAGCGGACAGCGAAGCCGTCCATGGCCGACGCATCGAACGGCGGCAGGTCCGTCCGCGACAGCGCGGCCTCGGCGAGCACGCGTCCGGCCGCCTCCTCCAGCCACACCCTCTCGCTCGTCAGCGGCTCGACGTGCTCGAGGATGCGGCGCTGAGCTTCCTCGAGTGAAAGGAGCTCCGCCATGGCGTGAATAAGCTACTGCCGTGATCTCCGTCGTCGTTCCCGTCCACGACGAGGAGCGGAGCATCGAGCCGCTCTACGAGGAGCTCCGCGCCGTCCTCGACCCGCTCGGGCGCCCGTGGGAGGCGATCTTCGTCGACGACGGCTCGACCGACTCCTCGTTCGCCGTCCTCACCCGCTTGCACGACTCCGCCGACAACGTCAAGGTCGTCCGCCTGCGCCGCAACTTCGGGAAGGCCGCGGCGCTGGCCGCAGGCTTCAGGCACGCGGCCGGCGAAGTGGTCGTCACGATCGATGCCGACCTTCAGGACGACCCGCTCGAGATTCCGCGCCTGCTCGCGAAGCTCGACGAGGGCTTCGACCTCGTCTCCGGGTGGAAGGCGCAGCGGCGAGATCCGCTCTCGCGGCGCATCCCGTCGCGCATCTTCAACGCCGTCGTCGGCCGCGTCTCCGGGCTGCGGCTCCACGACCTGAACTGCGGCCTGAAGGCGTACCGCGCCGACGTCGTCCGCAACCTCCGGATCTACGGCGAGCTCCACCGCTTCCTCCCGGTGCTGGCTCACGACCGCGGCTACCGCGTCGCCGAGCTGCCGGTCAACCACCGGCCGCGGGAGCACGGCAGGTCACGCTACGGCGTGGAGCGATACCTCCGCGGCTTCCTCGACTTCCTGACGGTGTGGTTCATGGGGCGCTACCGCCACCGGCCCTTGCACCTCTTCGGCGGCCTCGGGCTTTCGTTGAGCGCGATCGGGACCGTGCTGCTCGTCTACCTCACGGTCCTCAAGCTCAGCGGCGAGGCGATCGGCCACCGGCCCTTGCTCACGCTCGGCGTTCTGCTCGTCGTCGTCGGACTCCAGTTCTTCTCGCTCGGCCTGCTGAGCGAACTGGTTACGAGCCACCATGAGGAGCGGACGGGCCTCGCCGACGATCTGCACGTCGAGGAAGTGCTTGCGCCACGGGCTCACGCGCCCGCCTCGCGTTAGCGCGTGCGGGTCGTCTACTTCGGCACGTACGAACGCGGCTACCCGCGCAACGCGCAGGTGATCTCGTGCCTGCGCGGGGCGGGCGTCGACGTGGTCGAGCGGCACCAGCCGGTTTGGGAGGGCCGCGAGCAGAAGTGGGGGATCGGACCCCGAGTGCTGCCCCGCCTTGCGCTCGCCGAGGCACGGCTGCTGCGCGCTTCGCAGACCGAGGCCGACGCCGTGATCGTCGGCTATCCGGGCCACCTCGACCTGCCTGGAGCGCGCCGCTTCGCCCGCGGCCGGCCGATCGTGTTCAACCCCCTCGTCTCGCTCTCGGACACCTTCGTCTCCGATCGCGGTCGCTTCCGCGCCGGGTCGCTCCCCGCCCGCCTGCTCGCAGCGATCGACCGGCGGGCGCTGCGCAGCGCCGATCTCCTCGTCGCCGACACACAGGCGAATGCCGATTTCCTGGCCGACCTGGCGGGGCTACCGCGCGAGTGGGTTGCCGTCTGCTTCGTCGGCGCCGAAGCACGGCTGTTTCAGCCGAGCTGGGCGCCCGAGCAGCCTCGGAAGGCTCTCTTCGTCGGGAAGCTCATCCCGCTCCATGGGCTCAAGACGATCCTGGAGGCGACGCGGCTCGCACCCGAGGTTGAGCTCCGCCTCATCGGCAGCGGACAGCTCGAGTCGCTGCTCGAGAGCCGGCCCTCGAACGTCGAGTGGATCCCTTGGGTGCCGTACGAGCACCTGGCCACGGAGCTCCATCGCGCCGGCTGCGCGCTCGGCGTCTTCGGCACCTCCGACAAGGCAAAGCGCGTGATCCCGAACAAGGCGTTCCAGGCGCTCGCCTGCGGCGTCCCGCTCGTCACGGCGGACACGCCTGCCGCGCGGGAGCTGCTCGCCGACGGGGAAAGCGCCCTGCTCGTCCCACCGGGCGACGCCGAAGCACTCGCCGACGCGCTGCGCCGACTCATCACTGACACGGCGCTCGCTGGCCGTATCGCGACGGGCGGCCTCCTCGCATTTCAGCGCCGCGCGAGCGAAGAGGTCCTCGGGAGACGGTGGCGGGAGCTGATCGAGGCCGTCGCTTGAAGACCGTCTGGGCCGGGATGATCGCGTATGCGCTCGGCTTCGGGACGCTCGCGGCGCTTGAGCACCGTGCGTTCGAGACGGGCCGTTTCGATCTCGGGAACATGGTGCAGGCCGTCTGGTCGACGGCGCACGGCCACCCGCTCGAGATCACCGACCTCGGCGGCAACCAGATCAACCGGCTGGGCGCGCACGTCGATCCCCTGCTCGCCGGGTTCGCGCCGCTCTGGTGGGTGTGGCCGAGCCCGACGATGCTGCTGGTCGTCCAGGCGGTCGTGCTCGCTCTTGGGGCACTGCCGGTGTACTGGCTGGCCCGAAAGCATCTCGCATCCGAGCGGATGGCCGCGCTCTTCGGGCTCGCGTACCTCGTCTACCCGCCGGTGCAGTGGCTCGCGCTCGACGAGTTCCACCCCCTTGCGCTGGCGTGTCCGCTGCTCCTCTACGGCGTCTGGTACCTCGACGAGGACCGCGTGCCGGCGGCGCTGGCGTTCCTCGGCGTCGCCGCGCTGACGAAGGAGGAGGTCCCGCTCGTCATCGCCGGCATCGGCGTGTGGTACGCGATCTCGCACCGCCGCACCGCCGTGGGCGCCGCCCTCGCAGCCGGTGGACTGGCGCTGACCGCGTTCTCCCTCGCGGTCGTGATGCCGCACTTCCGCGGCGGCGAGGCGCCGGAGTTCTACGAGCGCTACGACGCCGTCGGCGGCTCGCTCGCTGGAATCGTCCGGACGACGCTCACCGACCCGCTGACCCTGATCCAGGCGGTGACCGAGGGACGCGACCTTGCGTACATCCTCCAGCTCGGGCTGCCGCTCGCCGGGATGTTCCTGGCTGCGCCGCTGATCCTCGTCGCCGCGCTTCCCGAACTCGGCGCCAACCTCCTCTCCGACGTCTCCACCCAGACGTCGATCGAGTTCCACTACACCGCGCCGATCATTCCGTTCCTCGTCGCCGGCACCGTTTTCGGCGTCGCTCGCTTCCCTCGGCTGACGCCGCTGCCGCTCGTCTCGGTGGTGCTCGGGGCGATCTTGCTCGGCCCCCTCTGGGCAGGCGAGCTCGCCCCCGACCGGATTTCGGCCCACGACCGCGTTGCCGCGCGCGCCGTCGAGCTCATCCCGTCGCGCGTCGCCGTCAGCAGCACGAACGGCCTCGGCGCGCACCTCTCGGCCCGGCGGCGCGTCTTCAGCTTCCCGGCCGTCCGCGAGGCGGAGTGGGTCGCCGTCGATCTGCGCCGCCCGTCCTACCTCGACCGGCGCTCCTCGCCTTCGACGGCCGCAGTCCCGCTCGCCCGGCTGCTGCTGAGCGACGAGTGGACGAGGGTGCTGGACGAGGATGGCATCGTCGTCCTCCACAGGAGGAGCCCGTAGAGCGCGACGAGCAGCGCGTCGCGGAGGACGACGAGCCAGACGATCCCCTCCAGCGCGAAGACGTCGCGGTAGTGGAAGAACCAGAGGCGCCCGACGACCATCGCCGCGCCGAGGAGAACCGCCGCGCCTAATCCGGCGAGCGGGACGAGCGGAAGCAGCCACACGAGGTATTGCGGCGAGATGAACCGCGAGAAGGCCACGAAGCCGGCGAGCGTGGCGGCGCTCGCCACGACCAGCCGCTCAGCGCTCGCTCCCCGGCGGATGTAGAGCAAGGCGGCAAGCAGGATCGCCGCCACCTGCAGGAGGGTCGACACCACCGCGAACGCATCCGGGAGCGCTCCCTCGAGGTCGCGCGAGAGCGCGGCGGTCGAGCCGCTGACGACGGTGGCGTCGTAGACGCCGAGCCGGTCGGCCGCCGCCAGGATCGCACCGCCGAGGCTTTCCAGCTGGAGCGCACGGCCCGCCTGCGCGTCGAGACTCTCCCACAGGCCGTCCCAGCCAACGACCGCGAACGGCACGAACGCGACCGCGACCACAGCGCCGAACGCGGCGAGCGGACGCGCGAGCCGTGGCCTCGCCGCGAGGCAGAAGAGCGGGAGCAGCGCGACGGGGTAGAGCTTCGCCGTCACGGCGAGGCCGAGAAGCGCGAAACCCAGCGTCGAGCGCGCGTAGAGCAGCGCGCATACGGCCGCGGCGACGAGCAACGCCGGCCAGATGTCGTACGTGTTCAGCGAGACGGGGCCGAGCGCGAGCGGCGAGAGCGCGAGCACGGCCAGCGTCCCGTAGAGCCGCCGAGGCCCCACGTCTAGCCGGACGAGGATCAGCGCGGCGACCATCAGCATCGCCACGCCCAACAGCGCCATCAGGACCTTGAACGCGTGGCGATACGCGTCCTCGGGCAGGAGCGCCGGCGGCGTGAAGACGGCGAAGGCGCCGGGCGGATACTCGACGAAGAAGTCCCGGTAGGGCACTCGCCCGTCGAGGAGCGCCCGGGCGTAGTCGCCGTAGAGCCCGACGTCGCGGTACTCGCGGCCGCGGAAGAGCCCGCCCGGCGGGACGATCGCGGCGACCAGGTACACCGGCGCGAGCAGGAGCGCCGCGCGGACGGCTACGCGAAGCTCAGGGCGCCTACTCGTCGCCGGGCGACTGCGGGTCGTAGTACTGCGGCGTGTAGTCGTCGTATTCGTTCGCGTACTGGCCCCGCTCGAACGAATGCCACTCCGGCTCCGACCGCGGCTCCGGGAAGTCGACGGGCTCCGTCCTCCCGATCGACGCGCGCATGAAGAGGTTCCAGATCGTCGCCGGGAAGGTGCCGCCGGCGACGGAGATCCCGTGGACGTTCTCCATCGGCACGAGACCGCGCGGGTAGCCGACCCAGACCGTCGTCGAGAGCGTCGGCGTGTAGCCGCAGAACCAGGCGTCGGTGTGATCGTCAGTCGTACCGGTCTTCCCGGCCGCCGGTCGGTCGAAGAAGATGCCGGCGCCGGTTCCGGTGCCCTCGTCGATGTTGTCCTCGAGGATCTTCGTCACCTCGGCAGCGACCCAGTCGGGGATCACCCGCCGGCGCTGGGGCTTGCCCCAGCCGGCATCCGTGTCGACGGTCCCGTCCGGGAGGACGACCTTGCGGATCGCCATCGGCTCCGAGTAGATGCCGCCCGCGGCCAGCGTCGCGTAGGCCGAGGCCATGTCCAGCGGCGAGATGCCGGCCGAGCCCAGTCCGAGCGAGGGGACGTAGACGCCCTCCTTCGTCTTCAGGTTCGAGCGCACTCCGAGCAGGTGCGCCATCGCTGCGACCTTCTCCGGCCCGACGTCGAGGGTCAGCTGGGCGAAGACCGTGTTGTCCGAGGAGAGCGTCGCCCGGTGAATCGAGACGTAACCGAGGTA
>Ga0126313_10000549_pt1 | contig 18039 bp, 16 predicted proteins | sample Plot105A_FD_89954 | JGI IMG/M metagenome (GOLD analysis project Ga0126313, IMG submission 89954) | Serpentine soil microbial communities from UC McLaughlin Reserve, CA, USA - Plot105A | ecosystem: Environmental > Terrestrial > Soil > Grasslands | place: USA: UC McLaughlin Reserve, Lake County...
CGGATGAGTTCCGCTTCGATCAGACGAACCTGGGCACGCCCCGCGCCAAGGGCTCGGTCATCTTCGCGAACTTCCACCAGACGAACGCGGCGAATCCGACTCACCCGGAAACCTGCGGGCCGATCTGGCAGGTGCTGGTCGACGCGAAGACCGATCCGCCGACGTTCCGCGCGCAGCTGCGCGCCGGTCGGATCGTCAGAGTCGACGGCGTGTGTGCGGTGCTCGAGACAGACGATCGCGTCAACTTCGGGCCGTTCGTTCGCAACAAGTGGCATGACTTCGTCGTGCACGTCAAGTGGTCATTCGGGCCCAAGGGGCTCTTCGAGCTGTGGCACAACGGGATGCTGGTGCAGAAGGTCAACGGCCCGACGCTGATGGATGACCGGTATGCGTACTGGAAGCAGGGAAACTATCGGCCGGCGTCGTGGGACCAGCCGAGCGCGATCTACCAGGATGCCTTCAGGCGCGGGAACAGCTACGCCGAGGTCGCGCCCAGACGCTGACGGGCTCGCATCGGACCGTCGCGCCGGCTCGGCGACGGAGCTCCTGGCCACGTCACGCCGGGCGCTCCGCCTCGCCGACCCTCAGGCCGGCGAATGCCGGCCGGTCGACGAACTCGCGATGCCACAGCTCGAAGATGAGCAGGGTCCAGATCGCCTGAGCGTGATCGTGGCGACCCGTTGTATGCCGGTCGAGCAGCTCCCGCGTCGCATCCTCGCGGAAGTAGCCCCGCGCTCGCGCGGTACGGTCCAGAAGCGTCTCGCGAGCGAAATCGCGTAGCTCGTTGCTAAACCAGTCGGCGAGCGGTGGCTGAAAGCCGCGCTTGGGGGCATCGAGGATCTCGTCGGGAAGCCACCCGCGCATCGCCATCCGCAGCCCCACCTTCTTCTGTGAGCCCCGCAGCTTGAGCTCGGGGGGCAGGGCGGCCGCGAACTCCATGAACCGGTGGTCGAGCATTGGAGACCTGCCCTCGAGGGAGCACGACATCGTTGCGATGTCGACCTTTGCCAGAAGGTCATCGGGAAGGTATGTCTGCGTGTCGACGTCGAGCATCCGGTCCACGATGGACGTCGCGGTCGACGCGCGCCACGGTGCGCCCAGAAGGTGCGGAACCGCCGACTCCTCCACGAACGCGCGGTACTCCGGCGCGTAGAGTCGATCGCGCCGGAAGCCCTGTAGGTCCGTCATGTACGCGATGTAGCGGTCCATCGAGGACATCGGCAGCGATTCGCTCAGGCGCCGGATCCGACTGGGCCAGCTGTTGACCCGGCCGCTGGCAGGCACCCGCTTGCCGACCGCGGCGATGGCCCGTCGGACCGACCGCGGAATCGCGTCGAGCCGATGGGCCGCGGCGTTCGCCACATACCGCGTGTAGCCGGCAAATGTCTCATCGCCGCCGTCGCCGTTGAGCGCCACCGTGACGTTCTCTCGTGCCATGCGGGCCAGATAGATCGTCGGAATGCTGGTGGCGTCGGCGAATGGTTCGCCGTGGTGGCGGACGACCGTCGGGATCACGTCGATGGCGTTCGGCTCCACGATGAGCTCGTGATGCTCGGTTGCGAATCGCTCCGCGACCAGGCGAGCGAGCGGCAATTCGTTCAGCTCCTCGCTGCGGAAGCCGATGGAGAAGGTCTTGACCGGCCGTGACGACGCCTCCGCCATTGCCGCGACCACAGCGCTCGAGTCGATGCCGCCCGATAGGAACGCCCCGAGCGGCACGTCGGCGATGAGCCGCTTGCGGACCGCCGCGCGCAACTGGTCCCGCAGCTCCTCCATCAGTTCGTCGGCCGATCGTTCGGCGTGCTTGCGTCCGAAATCGAGGCGCCAGTAACGCTCCATCGTGATCGAGCCGCCCTGGTGCACGAGTACGGTGGCCGGCGGAAGCTTCCGCACCGCGCGATAGGCGCTGTACGGCGAAGGGATGTACCGGCACGCCAAGTACGCGTCGAGCGCGACCGGATCGAGGTCCCGAGGGATCTCGTCGTCCTCCATGAGGGCGCCGAGCTCCGAGGCGAAGCTGATCGCCCCGTCGCGCATCGCGTAGAACAAGGGCTTCTTGCCCACGCGGTCGCGAGCGAGCGTGAGCTGCCTCGCGGACCCGTCCCAGACCGCGAACGCGAACATGCCCTCCAAGTGGCGAACGCAGGCCGCGCCCTCGTCCTCGTAGAGGTGGACGATCACCTCCGTGTCGGTCCGGGTCCGGAACACGTGCCCACGGCGCAGGAGCCGCTCACGGAGCTCCTTGAAGTTGTAGATCTCGCCGTTGAGCACGACGGCGACGGTCCGGTCCTCGTTGTAGATCGGCTGGTCGCCCGTGGCGAGGTCGATGACTCGCAGGCGCTGGATGCCCAGGCGCACGCCGTCCTCGACGTGAACGCCGCGCGAGTCGGGGCCTCGATGCTCGATCGCCGCACACATTCGCGCGATCACGGACTCGTCGACAGGGCGGCCGTCGGATCGAACGATGCCTGCGATGCCGCACATCGCCTCAGCCGGGCATCGTCTCGAACATCACGAGTGCTTGGTGGCGCGCAATCACAGCTGCCTAGCGCGCGCCCGCACGAGGAAGCGGCTGCCGTCGGTCCAGATGCCACATCCGCACTCGAGGACGTCGCGCCCCGTCCACCGGTCGAACCGGGCCGTCTCGGGGATGTGGGGTTCGAGGTCGTACCGATGCCGCCCGACCTCTTCGAAGAACTCCGGCGTGCCGGCTGGTGCATCGGTGAAGCGGAAGCCCGGCTGGCACTCGGTCCGGAATCGCCGCCGATCGGTGACGTGTGCAGTCTCCATCGAATTCCTTTGCCGTGACGAGCGAGCGACGCTACCAGTGGCCGACAGCAGGGAACTTCACGCCGGCAGGGAACCTCATCACCCGTTGACTCCGGTCCGACCGCACGCAATCCTGCACGATCGAGGCGACGGACGAGGGGTGTCGGCGTCGCCGAGGCTGAGGAGGACAGCGGACTCGTGAACCGTCGTACGCCTGTCGCCTCGCGCACCGAGGTCGAGGAGTTCCTTGCGACCACGGCATTCGACGGCTATCAGGCCGTCGCGCTTCCGCATGGGCTCGAGGTGCCCGGAATCGAACGGCACGGCCGCCTGAACCAGGTGCTCGGTGACCGCGTGGCCGGAAAGTCCGTTCTGGATGTCGGAACGAATTACGGCGTGTTCGCGTACGAGGCCGTGTGCCGGGGCGCGGCGCGTGCCGTCGGACTCGAACGCGACGCGGCGCGTGCCGATGTCGCTCGGCGGATCTGCGAGCTTCACGGGAGGCCATATGAGATCCGGCAGGGGGCCGTTGAGGATCTCGAGGACAGCGAGCGCTTCGACGTGGTCCTGCTGCTCAACGTCCTTCACCACCTGAACGATCCCATCGCCGTGATGCGGCGTGTCGTATCCGTCTGTCGCGAGATGGTCATCGTCGAGTTCTGCCTGCCGGACGATCCCGAGTACCTCGTCGATCTCGTCGCCCGGCGAGGGTCCGGCAGTCGGGCCGCGTGGTGGGCCGCCCGCGGGCTCTCGCGCCTCCTGAGGCCCGCCGTCGCATGGCTTCCGCTCATGGCGGTCGGGAGCCGCCCATATCACCGGACCTTCTACTTCAGCGAGCGCGCGTTCCGGACCCTGTTCACCGTCCATCACCCGCTCTTCGAGCACGTCGAGGTAGAGCCTTCGGTTACGGGTCAACGTCGGGCCGTCGCGTTCTGCCAGGTTCGACGGGGCGGCGACGGCGCGAGGTCGCAGCGAGAAGGACGCCCCCACGTGGCGTAGGATCGCGAGGGCTTATGGAACCTTCCGAGCGCTCCGGTTGGATCGCACACGGACCGGCGGAGACCTCGTCCTCCTCCGCGCCGATGGAGGCGGTGCCGCTCATGAAGGTGGGCGGTTTCGACGCGATCCGCCGCCATCGCCTTCTCGCCGTGACGCCGATGATCCTCCTGGTGGCGTTGGCGATCGCATACGGCGTCACGCGTCCGCCCATATATACAGCCGAGTCACGGCTGGCGGTCGCTCGTATCGGGCTCGAGACGCCGGGCGCACTGAGCGGCTTCGCCACGGCGACCGCCGCCCTGTCAGCGACATACAGCCGCGCCGCCGACTCGACCACCGTGATCAGGAATGTCGCGTCGCGGGTCGGGATCGGCGAGGACGAGGTTCGCCGCCGCCTCTCGGCCACGCCGCTGCCCAACTCCGCCGTCATCCGGCTGCGCGCCACGGGCGATTCGAGCCAGTCCGCGATCGACGTGGCGAACGCCGGCTCAGCGGCCCTGCAGCGATACGTCGTCGATCTGAACCGGAACAACCCGAACGCCGAGCGCCTGTACGGCGACTTCCGCGAGGCCTCGGAAGTCGCCGCGCGCCGCCACAACGAGCTTCGACGCCTGCGAGCCCTCTTCGGACGGACGCCGACGCCCAGCCAGGCGCGGCGTCTCGCCGACGCCGAGGCGGACGCCGACGCCGCCGACCTCCGCGCCGAGACATTTCGCTCCGGCTACGTTCAGGCGCAGCAGAGCCAGAGCACGATTTCGCTCCTGCAGCCTCTGGCCACCGCCTCCTCGGCGGCGAGCAACTTCGCTACGCGGCTGGAGCTGGCGTTGTTCGTCGCAATCGTCGTGGGCGGGCTGCTCGGCGTGGGTCTCGCCACTGCGCGGGCGAATCGCGTCGCGCGATCGGTCGCCGTCAGGCGGCGGGCGCGCGACGGCCAGTTCCCGCGAGCCGCAAACTGACGCGTCGCTACTCGGGGCTCACGGAGGCCGCGCCGTCCCGGGAGGTCATCAGTGCCCTGTCAGCGCGACGGCCGCATCGCCCAGGCCGCACGCCACATGGCCGTCGCACCACCGCGGATACCAGACCGTCGTGCGACCCCAGCGGTAGCGCCGCGCGACAGCTCTTCCCCGACGAATGGTGGCCTCGAGCACGCGGCACGCGACCCGTTCGAGGAGCGGGCGCTCGACATGCCCGGCCGCGAGCAGCGCCGACAGAGTGGTCAATCCCGTGCCCGCGGAGTGTGCGTCCTCCGGAAAGCGCCGCCCCGGCCACAGCGCGGCTCTGCCCTCCGAATCGAAGAAACGCGAGTAGAAGGCGGCCCCGGACGCCAGGGCGTCCTCGACCCCGGGCTGCGCGGTCCCCACCCGCGCCAGGCACGTGAGTACATAGCCGGTATGGAAGGAGTCGATCCAGCGCAGACTCGGGTCGTCACCGTACGGCCAGGACCCGTCGTCGGCCTGCGCGGCCAATGCTCGCTGCACAGCTCGGGCCACGCGCTCGCGCGCGGTCGGATCGTCCGGCAGCCCCGCATCGACGAGTGCGGCGCCGAGGAGACTCGCGTTGTGGACGTTTGCGCGACTCTGCGGGTGGTAGCCAAAGAAGCCCTCCGGCTCCACCCACAATTCATCGAGCACCCAGCGGGCCGCGGCGACACCGCGCGCTGACCAGTCCGCGCGGCCGAGCTCGCGCGCGCCTTCGAGCAGAGCCCGCCCGACATACGAGGTGACGACCACGTTCGGCGTGCCCGCGGGATAGAAGCTCCAGCGTGTTTGAACATCGAACGGGTAGCCCCATCCCGGGCTGCCGACGGTCCCGTCCGCCACGGCAGCGTCGAGCGCCGACGTCGCGAGCGCCCGCGGTCGCGGGTGGCCCGTGATGCGATGCGCGCGAAGGCCGGCGCTCGCGAACAGCGCGAGCGTCTTGTCAATCCGCGGATGGGTCCTGCGATAGAGCCTCCTGATGTCAACAGGAGCGCGGGCATGCAACTGGACGATCGCCTGTCTGCGCCGCCGACCTCCGGTGAGCACCGCGGGCCATTCCCACCACAGGCCGTCATATGGGTCGGGCCCGTGCCAACCGGTCCGCGCGGCATGCTCGATCAGGGCTTCCGCAGCCTCCGCGAGCGCGGCGGCAGAGATGTCCATCGCCAACGTGGTCGGGATCACACCGTGCCCCCCGACACGGCATTTCGGGTGATGAACCACGGCTCATCACCCTCGGGCACGCCGGCGTCGAGCGTCTTGACGACGCGCTCTCCGGCCGCGCCGTTCCAGCCCGGGGGCGGTGTGGCCGCCCGCCCGCGCGACGCTTCGATGAGCGCAGGCACCTCGACGATACGGCCGGGGTTCAAACCCAGCAGCGTGTTCGTGCCGAGCTCGCACGTCATCGGTCGCGCGGGATGGTGCAAGGTGACCAGAAGGTAGCCGCCGCCTGCGAGCCCGCGTGCCGTCACGGCGTCGCGACGTTCGCGGCGGTGAGCGCTGCGGCGACCGGAGAGTTCACGTCCCGGCACCAAGAGGACATCGGACCGCTCGCGTTCGAGGATCGGCTCGAGCGCCGGCATGACGCGCGCCGTCTGAGCCGCGTGGCTTCCCGACCCCGAGCAGGGGATACGGATCCCCGACGCCCGGCTGCTCCACGAAGATCTGGGCCATCGCGCGCGTTGTAATGCTGGCCGTGTGGACGAGCGGGTGGTCATCCTGTCCGACCGAGTCGCGAGGGCGGCCACGGCCGGCGCCGTCTTCATGAGTTGGGGCGCGCGCCAGCCACCGACAGCACGTGCCGGACCGGTCGCATCGGCGTCGATCATAGGACGTGCCGGAGACGTCGCCGTACGTCCGCTGTGGCCCACCAGCCGCAGATCAAGCCCGCGCGGCGCATTCCAATGCCGTCCACTCGAACGCGCGGCCCCGGCCGCAACCAGGCCCACGACAGGCCACCACGGGAGCCGGGCGATGCTAGCGTCCGGCGCGTCGGCGGCCGACAGGCCGACATTTCCGCGCAGATTGAAGAGGTTACGCTCCGATCGCCTCGCAAGACGTGACTTCCGATTACGCTGAGACGCCTCCGGCGACGGCTTCGCCGGGCACCCGCACGGAGGTCGCGCGGCTACGCCATCTGGCGATGCACCTTGCCAGACGCACCGCATGACGACGCTTGGCTGGGCCTGGCCGCTCGTGCGCCAGCTCGCGCAGCTGGGTGTCCTCGTGTTCGTGTTCTCGCACGTCCTGACGCTCGACATCGAGAACTATCCAGGAGCTCACGATCGAAGACGTCCGCATATGGGGTTCCGGAGACTCCGAGGTCGGCGTCGGTGGTCGCCTCGAGGCTCATTTCTGGTTACGACCGAAGGTCCCCTCGATCGCCGCGCCGATCATCGGCATCAACGTCCACCGGGTGAGCGACGGCGTGGTGTGCTGCGACACCAGCACGTCAGCGGACGGCGTCAGCGTGGCGGACGTCGAGCGGCCTCTGCAGGTAACCGTGTCGTTTCCGCACCTGGACCTTCTGCCGGGCGAGTACGTGCTGGGCGTCGGCGTGTACGAGGCGGACCGGCGTTTCGCCTTCGACTATCACTGGCACGCCTATCGGTTCGGCGTCGTCGGCCTGACGTCCGACCACGGCGTCTTCCGGCCGCGGCACGTTTGGAGTTTCGACGGTGAATGACGCACCGGCGCCTGCGGCGACGGTCGTCCTGGAGGCGAGTGCGCCGCTCTGCGTGGACTGGGCGGCCGCCCGCGTCTGGCGCGTGATCGTGACGGCGCACGGCGTTCCGTGCGGCGCGTATTGGATCCCGGGTCCCGGACGGCTCACAGATCCGGAGGCCTTCACCGAGCGCCTGATCCAGACGGGCCGCGAGCGACTTGCGTTCGAGGCGTCGCTCGAGCGTTTCCAGCGACGCCTCGGGATCCCGAACCCGCGCCCCGCGGAGCTGTCGTGCTCGGTGGTGGTGTGCACGCACCGGCGCTCTGCGTATCTGCCGGGTCTGCTCGAGGCAGTCGCGCGCCTGGATCCCGCGCCCGCCGAGGTGATCATCGTCGACAATGATCCCGGCGACCGCGACTGCCGCGCCGATGTGGAGGCCGCGGGCGCACGGTACGTGCGCGAGGACCGTCGGGGACTCGACAATGCTCGCAACACGGGGCTGCGGGCGGCCCGAGGCGACCTGGTCGCGTTCACGGACGACGACTGCATTCCCAGTCCGAGATGGCTGGCGAACCTGTCTGAAATCTTCGCCGAGCGCTCCGTCGGAGCCGTCACCGGACCGGCGTTCGCCTATGAGCTCACATGGCCGGCCCAGCTCCGGTTCGAGCGGGAGGGCGGCTTCGGGCGGGGCGCGCTGCGGCGCCACCGGTGGGACTGGACGACGCTGTCCCCGCCCGATGCCGCGAAGGCCGGCGCCGGCGCCAACATGGTGTTCCGCCGGGAAGCCCTCGAGCGGCTCGAGGTCGCCTTTCCGCCGGAGCTCGATGCCGGGACGCCAACGGAATCCGGCGGTGACCTGTACGCGCTCTACAAGACGCTCGCCGGCGGCTGGAGAGTCGTCTACGACCCGGGCACCTATGTCTTCCATCGCCACCGGTCCGATCCGGAGGCGCTGCACCGAGCGTTCTACGGCTACGGCGCGGGCCTCTCGGCCACGCTGACCAAGGTCCTCGTGGAGGACCGTGAGCCGGACGCCGTCCACGCCTGGTGGTGGCTGGTCAGGCAGTACCGCGCCGCGCAGCGCGAGCGACTGCGCGGCCGCGCGGACGGTATTCACGTACGCGTCGCCTGGAACTACCTTCGCGGCGGTCTCCATGGTCCGCGCGCGCTCCTGCGCGCCAAGGTCGCCGCGACCGACACCTATCGCGCCGATGACCCGTCGCTGGAGCACAACGGCCGGCCGGAGCGACGGATGCGCGACGCGGTACGGCGCGCCGGCCCGACGGGGTCTCCTGTGCTCACGGTCATCGTGCCCACGATCGGCCAGCACGGGGCGCTCGCTCGCTGCCTCCGGGCGCTCGCTGCTCAGGATGTCGACGCGCCCTTCGACATCGTGGTGGTCGATGACGCCCGAACGCCGCAGCCGGCCTCCGCCGTTCCTGCGAGCGTCGCGGCCACGGTGATCCGGACGGGCGGCCGAGGAGCGGCCGCCGCTCGGAACGCCGGCGCTCGCGCCGCCGCCGGGGATGTGCTGCTGTTCCTGGACGAGGACCTCGTGCCCGCGCGGGACCTCGTGGCCCGGCATCTGGCCCGCCACGATGGCGACGCCGAGCGTGTGGTCCTCGGACGCTGTCCGCCCCGTCCCCCCGCCCGGAGCCTGACCGACCTGGCCTCCGCCCTGTGGTGGGAGGACCGGTATCGGGACATGGAACGATCCGCGTCGCTCACCTTCACCGATGTGCTGAGCGGAAACATGTCCATCCGGCGAGTGCCCTTCCTGGCCCTCGGCGGCTTCGACGAGGCGCTCGGCCTCCGGCGTCGAGAGGACTGGCACTGGGGCGTCAAGGTTCTGCAGGCCGGGATGACCGTCGAATTCGAACCAGCCGCCGTCGCACTTCATGAGTTCGTGCTCACGGCCGCGCGGCGGCTCGCGGCCGCGCTCGCGGAAGGCCGCGGCGACGCGCTCCTGCTCGAGAAGCACCCCGAGTTCGTCCACGCTCTCGCCAGGGTCGACTCGACGCGCCCATGGCGGACGAAGCGCACCGCGCTGGCCCTCGCGCTTCGCGCCGATCGTTCGCGGCGCGCCGTCATCGCGATCCTCGAGACGCTCGAACGACTGCGGATGCGCCGCGCGTGGTTCCGGCTGTTCCAGGCGGCGCAGACGTGCGAATACGCGCGAGGGCGCGCGCCCAGCGTGGGTCGCGCACCGGCCGCCTCCGGCGGCCCCGTCGCAGTGGTCGACCCTGACAGCGACAGTCCCATCCCGCGGCCGCGCGTTTGTGCGCCCCGTGTCCGGCTCGGCGCGGAGCGCGAGACGGTCGAAGTGATCCCGCACCACGGGCGCTGGAACGCGGGCGTGGCCGAGGCTCTCGCCGTTGCGGCCCAAGAGAGACGCCGCCGGTTCGGTCCGCCTTCATCGCGGGTGCCTCGGGCGAAGCCCATCACGGTGCTCGTCGGGCCGGCTCACGGGCGGGCGGCCCGCGAGAACCTGGTCGCCCTCGCCCATCTCGGGGTCGAGGTTCGTTGCGGAGAGGGCCCTCCAGGACTCCACTGGGCGGTGCTCGATCGCCTCATCCGCGAAGCCACGACGGAGATCGTCGCGACGGCCGCGCCGGGTACGATCGTTCGGTCGCGCTGGGCCGCGGAGGTGGTCGAAACGATGGACGGGGACCGACTCGCGCTCGCGATGGGTGCGCCCGCGGGCCCTGGGCAGCCCAGCTCGAATCCCTCGTTCGTATCGCGCTTCGCCGCGCTGCCACGCGTTCCGGCGATCGACCGCCCATTCGGGTATCTGGCGCTCCGCCGCGACCACTACCTCGCGCTCGGCGGCTTCGATCCCGCGGTCATGCGATTCGGCCTGTTCGCGCCTCCGCTCGAATTTGTGGAACGAGCACTCGATCACGGGCTGGTGATCGTGCGCCGCACGCTCTCCGGCGTCGGTCACCGCAGCGGCTCACGCAACCCGCTTCGCCACGCCGAATGGCAACGTCAGCGCGCGCGCGGCGCGCTGCTCGCCCGGGGCCAGTGGGGGACCGGTGCAGACCGGCTCGTCGACGTCGCGCGTGGGGCTGCGCCGCTGACGCGGCGCAGGGGGGCGGTCAAATCAGTCGGCGCGCTGAGCGCGTACGCATATGGAGTCGTCGAAGGGCTCGCCGCTTCGCTCGACAGTCGCGGAGGTAGTGCGGAGTCGGTGAACCGGTGAGCCGCGTGTTCACGCCGCGCCTGCGTACTCCTCCGGAGCGCGGCGAAGCCAAAGGCTCGACCCGGCGCCGTGGATCGTCTGCGGTAGATGGGTCCTCAGGGCTTCGGAGTGGCGAGCGCCCATGAACGAGTTGAAGAAGACGATCTCCCACCTTGCGTTGTACATCAAGAACGCATGAACGAGGTAGATCTCGTTCCAGGCTCGTCCTTGGTACACCCAGGCGCGCGGATACTCGAACGGGTAATACATGTCGTGGATGTGAACCAGGACACCTGGTGCGATCCGCGGGAGGACCTCGAACATCAGGTAGTTGACGTCGCTTCCGACCTTCGCCACGTGGGTTGAGTCGATGATCAACATGTCGTCGCGCCCCAGCTGCGCGAACAGGTCCAAGCCGACCTCCTGAACGGGGACCGCGCGGATATCCAAGTCATCGCCGCGGGCCAGCTCACGGAGGAGCTCGGGGTAGGGGTCGATGAACGTGCAGGCGACGCTGTGGTCGAGGAACCGCTCGTTGACGTCGAGTACGACGCATGACGACCATCCGGACCCCACTTCCACGACGCGTCGCGGGCGCACGAGACGCAACAGCCCATACAGCACCAGCGCCTCGCCGTGCTGGAAGTTCGGATTCTCGAACCCGTACCGGAGCGGCGGGCGCCTCGCCGAGCTCCACGGCTGCTCCGCCGCGAATGCACCGAGATCGCGCAGCAGCGTCAGCTGAGCGTCCTCCCTGAGATCCAATCCTGGAGGGGTGACGTCCATCGCCGGGAAGATGGAGGCGTCGCGGCGACGGACATCGGCGAGGTCCGGGATCGGCGAATAGAAGTGTCCAGGGGGCCACCCGACCTCGTACCGCTCGAGCGTGGCTCGCAGCTCGGCGCGCGTGGGTCCTCTCATGTAGCTGACGAGCCGACGTACGAATCGCCGGAGCGCCGGCTGCGAACGAGCCCATCGCATCCCACCGAACTCTCTCACGAGATCTCACCGGGCGCTCAAGAGACCGTCCCGCCCGCGAGCGCCGTCGGGCGAGCGTGGCGGACATGTCCGACTACGGCCGCCCCGCGCGACCAACCCGCGCGGTGCTGCCCACGTCGTGGCTGTATTGCCGCAACAGCACCCATCCGAGGCCCGCGGGGTCTTGACCGCGCCGCCGAGACTCGGCGGTGTCCGCGGCGAGGGCTGCGGGCGCTCGAGGGCCGACCCAACCCTCTTGGGCAACTTTCGTTGCGCCAATGCGAAGGCGAGTTCTCCCACGACGCCGTCGCCGGCATACCGTCGGACCCCGGTCGTTCGAGCGGCATTCTGCAACTCTGGTAGCGCCGCTTCGTCCGCGCCCCATGCCGTCGATCGGACAAAACCCGCCGCCCAGCGCAACATCCGTTGCAAGTTGGCGCTAACCGCTAGCAAAGTCCCTGGCACGCTTGACCGGCGAACGCAGGTTCTTTAGCGTCGTCGCCGCTGTTGTTGCGCCGCTGCGAGTGGGCGAAGGCGTGGAGAGGCCAGGACCCACATGGGGGCACGCGCGCCGGCGAACGTTTCCAGTTTCGGAGGCAACAAGCTGTCACGTCCCCCTGTGACCGATCGAATTGCGCGTCCACGGGCGCCTGCTGACGCGCGTCGCTCGCGCTTCTCGGTCGACGGATCCGCGCCGACGGCCGGGCGCTTGGCGGAGGCGCCCAGTCGCGCGCCGGTCGCGGCACGCGAGCGGACGTATCGGCATCTGCTGGCGTATGCCGATGCGTCGGCGGCGTTCGTGGCGCTGTATGCCGCCGTGACCGTGCTGGGCGATGACCGGCTACGGCCGGCGAGCCTGCTGGTAATGCCGATCGTCGTCCTGGCCAGCAAGCTAATCGGCCTGTACGAACGCGACGAGCTGGTGCTCAAGAAGACCACGCTCGAGGAGTCGGCGGCGCTCTTTCAGCTGTCCACCCTGTTCACGCTGGTGAGCTGGCTGCTGGACGGCTACCTGGTCGACGGATACCTCGGCAACCGTCAGGTGCTCGGCCTCTGGGCTCTGCTGTTCGTGATGGCGCTGGTCGGCCGCAGCCTCGCGCGCGAGGTGGCGCGGCGCCGCTCGCCGGTCGAGCGCTGCCTGCTGGTCGGCTCGGCCCAGGCCACCCGCGCGCTGCTCGACGGACTGGCCGACACCAGGCGGGTGAAGGCCGAGGTCGTCGGCCAGCTGCCGCTCGACGGCGCCACGCGCCCGCACGACGAAGTGATGCGCGTACTCGAGGACGAGGTCCTGCGCAACGACGTCCACCGCGTGATCCTGGCACCCCATGCGACCGACACCGACGAGTTCTTGGACATGATCAGCCTGGTCAAGAGCCTTGGCGTCCGCGTCAGCGTGCTGCCGCGGATGTTCGAGGTCGTCGGCACCGCGGTCGAGTTCGACACGCTCAACGGCCTGACCATCCTCGGCGTCCGCCGCTTCGGCCTGCAGCGCTCCTCACGCGCGGTCAAGCGAGCCATGGACATCGCCGGCGCCAGCCTCGGCCTGCTCGCCACCAGCCCGCTGTTGCTCGTTATCGTGATCGCGATCCGGGTCACCTCGCGCGGGCCGATCCTGTTCCGCCAGACACGCGTCGGGCGCGACGGCAAGCGCTTCACGATGCTCAAGTTCCGCACCATGTGCGATGGAGCCGAGCAGATGAAGGCGCGCCTCGTCGCGCGCAACGAGGCCGACGGGCTGTTCAAGATCACCGACGACCCGCGCTGCACCACGGTTGGACGACTGCTGCGCCGCACCTCGCTGGACGAACTCCCCCAACTCATCAACGTGGTGCGCGGCGAGATGAGCCTCGTCGGCCCCCGCCCGCTCGTCGTCGACGAGGACTGCAAGATCCAAGGCCGCCACCGCCGCCGCCTGCACCTCACCCCCGGCATGACCGGCGACTGGCAGATCCTCGGCTCCGCCCGCATCCCGCTGCACGAGATGGTCAAGATCGACTATCTCTACGTCGCCAACTGGTCGCTCTGGGGTGACATCAAGATCCTCGCGCGCACCATCCTCTACGTCCTCAGCGCCCGCGGCATGTAGTCCGGCCCACCGCGCGCAGGCGCTGGGCGCCGAGCGGTCGTGAACGCGCGGCCGAGCGGCTCCGACCCACACATTCCCATGACATCCGAGCCGGAGCGATAAAGCCCGGCGTCGCGCCTGCCGATGAGGTCGCAGACGCCGTCACGGCGTCGCGCCTGCCGATGAGGTCGCAGACGCCGTCACGGCGTCGCACCCGCGAGGCAGCGTTGGTCATCGTTATCGCCCTACTGATTCTCCTGTGGCTCGTCGTCGGCATGGCGGTGGTCGGCTTGTGCCGCGCCGCCGCGATCGCGGACCGCGTCGGCGCCGCGCGGGAGGAAGCGCGCACGGGGCCGCGCGTGTCCCCGCGGTCCGCGTCGAAGACTCGCGACTAGGCATCGGCCGCAGCCGGTGGAGCCCCGCACGGCGCCGATCTCGGCTCGGGGCGCACGGGCCGTAGAGATCACCGTGAGTGCAGCTGCTGCTGCGCACGCTCGACCGCGTACAGCAGGTGCGGGCGCCCGTAGGCGATCCGCTCATCGCGCGCCGTCATGCCGAGCTTCTCGAGCACGTGCCGCGACGCCGCGTTCGCCGGCTCGACCTGGGCCACGACGCGCGGCACGCAGAGCGCGCCGAAGGCGTGGTCGACCAGCGCGCGGCCGACCTCCGTCGCGTACCCGCGCCCCCACTCCGCGCGCGCGACGGTGTAGCCGAGCTCGATGTCCGGGCCGCGGCCGCCCAGCGGATTGAGCCCCGCGTCGCCGACGACGATCCCCCGCTCGCGCTCGACCACGGCCAGGAACGAGTAGCCGTGCGTGGCCAGGATGTCGGCGTACACGCGCAGCGCGCGCAGCGTCTCGGCCATCGTGGTGTGCGCCCCGTGGCCGACGTAGCGCATGACGTCGGGGTCCGAGTACACGGCGTGGATCGCCTCGTGATCGGCGGCGGTGAACGGGCGCAGGTGCAGCCGGGAGGTGGTGAGCTCCACGCGGGGATCATCGCGCGCGCGGCCCGCCCGCCGGGGGCGCGAGCGACGCTGACCGGCGGTCCATAGCAGCCGATACACGGCGTCCCACCTGTTTGACACATCGGCCATGCGGTGTCGAAAGGCCGAAACCGCGCCGGTCCTATGGGGTGCAATGGATTCGATGCCGCCGTCCATCGCACTGCTCTTCCCCGGCCAGGGCAGCCACGCGGAGGGAATGGAAGACCCCTATCGCGGTCACCCGCTGCTCGAGCGGGGGCTCGAGCTGCTCGGCTACGACCCGTTCGAGCGCCTGTCCGAGGGCACCCGCTACCAGCAGCCGGCCCTGTTCCTCTGCTCGGTCGCGGCCTGGGACACCTGGCGCACGGGGGCCGAGGACGAGGACGCCGGCGAGGCGATCGCCGCCGCCGGGCACTCGCTCGGCGAGTACGCGGCCCTGGTCGCCGCGGGCGCGCTGCAGTTCGACGACGCCGTGACGCTCGTCGACGAGCGCGCGGCCGCCATGGCCGAGGCGGGCGAGCAGCGCCCCGGCGGGATGATCGCGATGCTGGGCGGCGAATCGCGCGACGTGCGCGCGCTGGCCGACCGCCACGGGCTCGTGGTCGCCAACGACAACGCGCCCGGTCAGCTCGTGCTGTCCGGCCCGGTCGACGCGCTCGACGCCGTCGAGGAGGTCGCCCGCGAGGCGACCGGCGCCCGCGCGCGCCGCCTGGACGTGACCGGCGCCTTCCACTCGCCGCTCATGGAGCCGGCCGCCGACCGCCTCCGCGCCGCGCTCGACCGCACGCCGGTGAGCCCGATGGAGATCCCGGTGTACTCGAACGGCACCGCCGCGCCGTTCGGCGACGTGCGCGCCGAGCTGGCCGAGAACCTGCTGCGCGCCGTGCGCTGGCGCGAGACGCTGCTGGCGCTGCGCGCCGCGGGCGTCGAGCGCTTCGTCGAGCTCGGGCCGGGCGCGGTCCTCACCGGCCTCGTCAAGCGGACCCTGGCGGCGGCCTGAATGGCGGCCACCGCCGCACAGCAGCGGGCCGCCGCGTCCGCCGGGAACGGGCAGCGCCAGACGGCGCCCACGCCGCGCCGCGCCCCCGCGCGCCGCCGCGGCCTGCAGGCCGGGATCTTCGGCGTCGGCGCCGCGGTGCCCGATCGCGTCATCACGAACGCCGACCTCGAGCAGCGCCTGGACACCTCCGACGAGTGGATCGTGCGCCGCACCGGCATCCGCGAGCGCCGCGTCCTGGCCGAGGGCGAGCTGCTCTCCGACCTGGCCACCCGCGCGTGCGCGCTCGCGCTCGAGGACGCCGGGCGCACCGCCGCCGAGGTCGACCTCGTCATCGTCTCAACCATCACGCCCGACCGCCTGACGCCGGGCGTCGCGCCGTACGTCGCCGAGGCGCTGGGCGCCGCGGGCGCCGGCGCCGTCGACGTGAACGCCGCCTGCGCCGGCTTCGTCTACGCGCTCGACCAGGCCGCCGCCCAGATCGAGAGCGGCCGCGCGCGCGTTGCGCTCGTGTGCGGCGCCGAGGCGCTGTCGCGGATCACCGACCACGACGACCGCGGGACCGCGCCGCTGTTCGGCGACGGCGCCGGGGGGGTCGTGGTCGCCGGCGGCGAGCTCGAGGTCGGCTGCGGCGGCTTCGTGCTCGGCACCGACGCCTCGCAGGCCGACATGCTCTACGCCGAGCGGGTCGAGCCGATGCTGCGCATGGAGGGCCGCGAGGTCTACCGCCACGCGATCCGCCGCATGGTCGCCGCCACGACCGAGGCGATCGACCGCGCGGGGCTGACGATCGACGACGTCGACCTGTTCGTCGCCCACCAGGCCAACGTGCGGATCCTCCAGTCCGCCGCGAGCGAGATGGGTCTGCCGCCCGAGAAGGTCATGGTCAACATCGACCGCGTGGCCAACACCTCGTCGGCCTCGATCCCGCTCGCCCTCGAGCAGGCCGAGCGCGAGGGACGGCTGAAGCCGGGCGCGATCGTGGCGATGTCGGCGTTCGGCGCCGGCTTCGTGTGGGGCTCGGGCGTCGTGAGCTGGAAGGAGCGCGAGCATGTCTGCGCCTGACGGCGGCTGCGCGCTCGTCACCGGCGGCTCGCGCGGCATCGGCGCGGCCATCGCCGAGCGCCTGCGCGCGGACGGCTTCACCGTCGCCACGCTGTCGCGCAACGGTGCCGACGTGCAGGCCGACGTCTCCGACCCCGAGCAGGTCGCCAAGGCCTTCGACGAGGTCCGCGAGCGCTTCGGCCCCGTGCTCGTGCTCGTCAACAACGCCGGCGTGCGCGAGGACGGCCTCGCGATCCGCATGTCCGCCGACGAGTGGGAGCGCGTGGTCGACATCAACCTCAACGGCGCCTTCCACTGCACGCGCCGGGCGCTGGACGACATGCTCAAGGCCCGCTGGGGCCGCGTCGTGAACGTCTCGTCGGTCGTCGCCGAGCGGGGCAACCCCGGCCAGGCGAACTACGCGGCCGCGAAGGCGGGGCTGCTCGGCTTCACGCGCACGCTCGCGCGCGAGATGGCCCGCAAGGGCATCACCTGCAACGCGATCACGCCTGGCGTGATCGAGACCGACATGACCACCGACGTCGCGGACGACCTCAGGGCGGCCGTGCCGGCGGGGCGGGTCGGACGGCCCGAGGAGGTCGCCGCCGCGGTCGCGTTCCTCGTCTCCGAGGAGGCGGCGTACGTCAACGGCGCGACCCTGTCCGTCGACGGCGGGCTGGGCGCCTGAGCTTGAACACGGAACACACGAGGAGGAACAACCACATGGCCAACGTCCCCAACGACCAGGAAGTGCTCGACGGCATCCGCGAGGAGCTCACCGCCATCAAGGTGCCGGGTGCCGAGGACGCCGCTCCGGAGAGCACCTGGAACGACCTCGACGTCGACTCCCTGGACCTCGTCGAGGTCGTAAAGGCGCTCGAGGACCGCTACGAGATCCAGATCGCGGACGGCCGCCTGAAGTCGATCGCCACCGTGGGCGACGCCGTCAGCCTCGTGCAGGAGCTCGTGCGGGAGAAGGAGGGTGTGTCCGCGTGACGGGCACCCCCGAGATCGTCGTCACCGGCCGCGGCGTCGTCTCGTCGATCGGCGAGAGCGCCGACGAGTTCTTCGACGCGCTGCTCGCGAAGAAGTCGGGCATCGCCGACGGCGTCGGCGCGTGCACCGAGTTCGACCCGGAGTCGGCCATGACCGCCAAGGACGTGCGGCGCTCGGACCGCTACACGCAATTGGCGGTCGCCGCCGCCGACCAGGCCGCGGGCGAGGCGGGCGTGCCCGACGGGGTCGACCCGGCGCGCCTCGGCGTGCTCGTCGGCACCGGCGTGGGCGGGCTGCTCACGCTCGAGGAGCAGTGCCGCAACTTCTTCGAGGGCGGCGAGCGCGCCGTGTCGCCGCACTTCGTGCCGATGATGATGCCGAAC
>Ga0126313_10000550_pt1 | contig 18038 bp, 20 predicted proteins | sample Plot105A_FD_89954 | JGI IMG/M metagenome (GOLD analysis project Ga0126313, IMG submission 89954) | Serpentine soil microbial communities from UC McLaughlin Reserve, CA, USA - Plot105A | ecosystem: Environmental > Terrestrial > Soil > Grasslands | place: USA: UC McLaughlin Reserve, Lake County...
CATGGTGATTGCGATCCTGCACGACGAGGAGGGCCACCGGCGGCTGTTCGAGGGCTACCTGCGTGAGTACGAGGTGGAGGGCCTGGCGTGAGTAACGTCGGCAGGCGAAATAGACTTCATTCATCGAGGCGCTCGAGAGGTCCACGGCAGTTGCGGGCGGCGGCTGGTACGAGCCGCTGCTCGACCTGCTGCCCGCGCCGCTGCTGCTGATCGAGCCGGGCAGCGGACGCGTCCTGTTCGCCAATCGCGCCGCCCACGACGCGGCCGGCGGTTCCTTGCCGATGGACGCCGCGCTGCCGGACCGCCCGGCCGGCGAGCGCTTCAGCGACCTGCAGCTCCACTGGCAGTCGCCCGCCGGCAGGCGCACGCTGATCGCGGCCGGCGACACCATCCGCGTCGCGGGGCGGCCGCCGGTCGAGGTGCTGGCGTTCGAGGACGTCACCGAGCTGGAGGCGGCGCGGCGGCGCAGTGACGCGCTCGCCGACGCGACCGCCCTGCTGGCGGGCTCGCTCGACTTCGACGCGATGCCCGCGCTGATCGCCCGGCTCGCGGTGCCGCGGCTGGCCGACTGGTGCTTCGTCGAGCTGCTGCGCGAGGACGGCGGCATCGACCGGGTCGCGATCGAGGCGGACGACCAGGCGATGCTCGAGCGCGCGCGCGAGTACGACCGACGCTATCCGCTCGACCCCGACTCGCCGGTCGGCTCGCCCCAGGTGATCCGCTCCGGCGAGCCGGACCTCCGATCCGAGATCCCGGACACGATGCTCGAGCTGGCGGCGCAGGACGCCGAGCACCTCGAGATCCTCCGCGGGCTCGGCTTCCGGTCCTCGATGATCGTGCCGCTGCGGGCGGGCGGCCGCGTGATCGGGGACGTCGCGCTCGTCAGCGCCGGCTCGGGGCGCCGCTTCGGCCCCGCCGACCTCGCCGCGGCGCAGGAGCTGGCCGACCGCTGCGGGCTCTACCTGGAGAACGCGCGCCTGTACCGCGAGCTCGAGCGCGCGCACGACGAGCTCGAGGCGATCCTCGACGGCGTCGCCGACGCGGTCACCGTCCAGGGACGCGACGGCCGCCTCACGTACGTCAACGACGCCGCGGTGCGACTGCTCGGCTACCAAGACCGTGCCGCGCTGCTCGCGGCCGCCCCCGAAGAGCTCGGGGCCGGCTTCGAGATGCTCGACGAGGACGGCGCGCCGTTGTCGCCCGATCGACTCCCGGGACGGCGCGCGCTTGCCGGCGAGGAGCCCGAGGCCGTGACCGTCCGCTACCGCGAAAGAGGCACGGAGCTCACACGCTGGTCGCGCGTCAAGGCGCGCCCGCTGCGTGCGCCGGACGGGCGCGTGACGCACGCGATCAACGTGATCGAGGACATCACCGACCTCAAGCAGGTGGAGGAGACCCAGCGGCTGCTCGCCGAGGCCGGGCGCGTGCTCACCGGGTCGCTCGACTACCAGGACACCCTGCAGCGGGTGGCGTCGCTCGCCGTGCCCGCGCTGGCGGATTGGTGCATGGTCGACGTGGCGCGCCCGCACGGCCTCGAGCGCGTGGCGGTCGCCCATGCGGATCCGGCCCGCGCCGACGTCGCCGCGAAGCTGAAGGGCCTCCGGATCGAGCCGGGCGCGAGCATCGGCCCGTCCGCCGTCGCACGTACGGGACGGGCCGAGCTGCACCTGGACGTCGACGCCGACCACTACCGCAGAGCGGCGCTCAACCCGGCGCACCTGGAGGCGATGATGCAGCTCGGCGTGCGCTCGAACGCGAGCGTGCCGATGACCGTCCGCGGCCAGCGGCTCGGGGTGATGACGCTCTCGACAGCGGAGTCGGGCCGCATCCTCGGCCCGGAGCAGGTGCGAGTGCTCGAGGAGCTGGGGCGCCGCGCCGCCGTCGCGATCGACACCGCGCGGCTGCACGAACAGCGCTCGGCGATCGCCCGCACGCTGCAGCAGTCGCTGCTGCCCCCGCTGCTGCCCGAGATCCCCGGCGTCGACGCGGCGGCGCTGTATCGGGCGGCCGGCGAGGGCAACGAGGTCGGGGGCGACTTCTACGACGTGTTCGGCGTCGGCGACGAGGAGTGGATCGCGGTCATCGGCGACGTCTGCGGGAAGGGCGCCGAGGCCGCCGCGGTGACGGCGCTCGCCCGCTACACGATCCGCGCCGCGGCGGTGCGGCGGCGCTCGCCCGCGGCGATCCTGCGCTGGCTCAACGACTCGATGTGCCGGCAGGACCTGTCCGGGCGCTTCTGCACGATCACTTGCGTGCACCTGGACACGTCGCGACGGGCGATACGCGCCACGGCGGCGTGCGGCGGCCACCCGCCGGCACTGCTACGGCGCGCGGGCGGCGCGGTGGAGAACCTCGGAGCGCCGGGCAGCCTGCTCGGGCTCGTGCCCGACCCGCACCTGGAGGACAAGTACACCGAGCTGTACGCGGGCGATGCGCTCGTGCTCTTCACGGACGGGATCACGGAGGCGCGCGCCCCGCAGCGCGTGCTGGAGCCCGAGGACCTGCACCGGGCGCTGGCAGCGATCCACGCGGACTCGGCGCAGCGGATCGTCGAGCGCCTCGCGGCGCTCGCCATGGGCAAGGAGGGGACCCCCCCGCGCGACGACATCGCCGTCCTCGCATTGCGCGCGCGCGGCTAGGTCTGGCGCTGCACGCGCCCGCGCGCGGCTACGTGCGGCGCTCGAGGTTGCGGACTTCCTCGGCCTTGGCGTCGGCCTGCTCCTCGGCGCGCGCCTGCTGCTCCTTCGCCTCGCCCTTGCGCTGCTCCTTGCGGCCCTGCTGCCGCAGCGAGGCGTCGTCCGTCAGGTCGCCGGCGGCCTGCTTGATGCGTCCCGTGATCTTGTCGGTGATACCCATGCGATCGCGCTACCCGGGGTCCGGGGCGGAAAACCGGCGCGCGTCACGGCGAGGACCTCCTCGACGGAGATAGCGAGCAGTCCCGGATCCGGCGTCTCGGTGTGCGGATCGCCGCGCGCGCCGCGGTGCAGCACGACGTGTTGCGTGCGGTCCGGGGGCGGGCCCCACTCGCCCGGCGGCGTCGGGCCGAAGAGCAGCACCGACGGCACCCCGAACGCGGTCGCGAGATGGCCGACGCCCGTATCGCCGCAGAGCACGCGGCCCGCGGATGCGACGACGGCGGCGAGCTCCATCAGGCCGGTGCGTCCCGCCAGCACGTCGCGCGCGCCGAGCCCGGCGCCGCGCGCGACCCGCTCGGCGAGCGGTCGCTCCGGCGCCGAGCCCGTGACGACGACGCGCCTTCCGGCCTCCAGCTCGGCGCGCGCGACGGCCGCCCAGCGGTCGGCGGGCCAGCGCCGGGAGGGACTCGCCGCTCCCGGGTGGACGACGCTCGCGCCCGGCACGGCGCAGCCGTCGCCGTGACCGGCCGGCGCCGGCAGGTCGAGGCGGCTGGGATCGGCCGCTATACCGGAGTCGGCCAGCAGCCGGCACCAGCGCGCGGTCTCGTGCTCGCCCGGGCGCCACTCCGGCCCCCACCAGGGGACATCGCGAGCGGTGAACGCGATCAGCCGCCGCGGCTGCGACGCGAGGATCGCTTGGTGGCTTTCCGGACCGCGCCCGTGCAGGTTCACCGCGAGGTCCGCTCCGACGAGAGCGGGAGCCGCGAGCGGCGGCGTGTCGAGCACGCGGTCGACCGCTCCGCTGAGCTTCGCGAGCGGCTCGAGCACCGCTGGGCATGCGAGCACGAGCCGGTGCCCCGGGAACGCGTCGCGCAGCGCTCGCAGCGCCGGCACGGCCGTCAGCAGGTCGCCGAGCCCGAGCGCCCGGTAGACGAGCAGCGACGGCCGGCTCACGGCCAGGACGGCTCGCCGGCGGGCGTGACCACGAGCTCGCGCAGCTCGCAGCCGGCGGGCTGGCGCAGCGCGAAGACGACCGTCCGGGCGACGTCGGCGGGATCGTTGAGCAGCTGGTCCGGCGCGGGCTTGAACTTCTCCGGGCGCTCGTCGAAGAAGTGCGTCTTCATCCCGCCGGGGACGAGCAGCGTCACGCCCACGCGATCGCCGAGCTCGGCGGCCAGCGCGCGGGTGAAGCCGACGACGCCGAACTTGCTCGCGCAGTACGCCGTGGCGGCTGGCAGCGCGCGCAGGCCGAGCGTCGAGGCGACCGTGACGATGCGCCCACGCGAGCGCTCGAGCGCCGGCAGGGCCGCGCGCACGACCGCCGCGGTGCCGACGAGATTGACGGCGATCACGCGGTCCCAGGCGTCTGCGTCGACGTCGAGGATGTCGCCGCAGGCGTCGACGCCCGCCGCGGTGACGACGGCGTCGAGCCCGCCGTGCCGGTCCACCGCTCTGCGCACGGCATCCTCGGCGTCGCGCGGCCGGGCGAGGTCGACCTCGTAGTAGGCGAGGCCGGTGGCCGGCGGGCGCCGGTCGAGTACCACGGCCGTCCCGCCCTCGTCCTCGACGGCCGCCGCGATCGCGGCGCCGAGGCCCGACGCGCCGCCGGTCACGAGCACGGTTCCCAGCGGATCAGCCGGCACGGGCCTCCTCGATCAGCCGGGTCGTCGAGCGGCCGGAGACATACGGGACGACCACCGCGTTCCCGCCCCACTCGGCGAGGGTCTCAGCCTCCGGCAGCTCCGCGGCGGCGTAGTCGCCGCCCTTCGCCCAGACGTGCGGGCGCAGCTCCCGCAGGAGCGCGCGCGGGTCGTCCTCGTCGAAGACCGCCACCGCGTCGACGCAGTGCAGCGCCGCGAGAACCGCGGCTCGGTCCGGCTCCGCGACGAGCGGGCGCTGCGGGCCCTTGAGGCGGCGGACCGACGCGTCGGAGTTCAGGCACACGATCAGGCAGTCTCCGAGCGCGCGGGCCGCCTCGAGAGCGCGCACGTGACCGGCGTGAAGCAGATCGAAGCAGCCGCCGGTCGCGACGACGGTGCCGCCCCGAGAGCGAACGCGCGCCGCGAGCGCGTGGGCGTCCTCGTCGCGCGGGCGCTCGGAGCCCGCCGCCGACAGGCCGGCCGCGCCGCCGGCGGCGACGAACGCCGAAGCGGCTACAACGGCCTCGCGCACCGCCTCCGACGGAAGCCCGCCCGCGGCTAGTCGCCCGGCCGCGGTCGCGGCGAAGCAGTCCCCGGCCCCGCACGGATCGCCGGCGGCGACGCGCGGAGCAGGCACCGCGAGCGCCGCTCCGCCGGCGCCTACGAGGAGCGCGCCGCCCGCGCCGAGCGTGACCGCCACGTTGACCGCGCCCCAGCGCTCGCGCAGCGCTCGCGCAGAAGCCTCCTGGCGCGCGAGCGCGGAGCCGCGGTCGGCCGGCGCGGCGCTTGCCGGCGACGGAGCGGCGGCGGGCGGACGATCCCCGGCGGCCTGCTCGGCCTCGGCGGCGTTCGGCGTGACCACGACGCAGCCGCGGACCGGCGCGGGCCCGCACGGGTGCGGGTCCCAAACGATCGGGATCGGGCCGAGTCCGGCCAGCGCCGCTCGGACGGTCGGCTCCGCCGCGACGCCGCGGCCGTAGTCGGACACCAGCACGGCGCCGGCGGCCGCGAGCGCCGCACGCGCCGGCGCCGTGATCGGCCCGCAGGCGCGCGCCTCGCCGCCGGAGTCGAGCCGCACGAGCGTGCGGCCCCCCGCGCGCACGCGCAGCTTCTCGGGCGTCGCGCCCGGCAGCCCGAGGTCGCAGACGGTCACCCCGGCCGCGGCGAGCAGCTCGCGCACGCGCGCTCCGGCCGCGTCGCCGCCGAGAGCGCAGACCAGCGTCACGTCGTGGCCGGCCGCCGCGGCGAGCGTCGCCGCGAGCCCGGCGCCGCCGGCCCGGTCGCGGCGCTCGAGCGCGTCGAGGACCGGCACCGGAGCATCCGGCGCCAGGCGCTCGGCGCGCCCGTCGAGATCGCGGTCCAGCAGGGCGTCGCCGATCACGACCAGCGCGCTCATCGCAGCCCGCTCCCTTCGAGACCGGCGAGCCGCGCGTCGACCGCCTCGCAGAGGAGGTGGATCGCGATCAGGTGGATCTCCTGCACGGTCGCGGTGTGCGGCGAGTCGACGGCGAGGCATTCGTCGGCGCGGGCCGCGAGCGGGTTGCCGGGCGCGCCCGTCAGCGCCCAGGTGAGGATGCCGCGCTCCGCCGCGGCGTCGACGGCGGCCAGCACGTTCGGCGAGGCGCCGGAGGTCGAGAGCGCGACGAGCACGTCGCCCGGACGGCCGTGCGCGCGCACCTGCCGGGCGAACACCTCCTTCGCGCCGTAGTCGTTGCCGATCGCGGTGACCGCGGCGGACTCGGCGCACAGCGCGATCGCCGAGAGCGGGGCGCGCTCGTCGCGATAGCGGCCCACGAGCTCTGCGGCGAGGTGTTGCGCCTCCGCCGCCGAGCCGCCGTTGCCGGCGGTCAGCAGGCGGCCGCCGCCCATCAGCACGTCCGCGAGCGTGCGCCCCCACTGGTCGATCCGCCGCGCCTGCCGGCGCAGGTCGCGCAGCGGGCCGTCGAGCTCGGCCAGGTGGCGCAGGCCGGCGGGGTGCGCGGTCCGGCCGGCGCGGTCCATCACGCTCGCCCGCAGCTTGCCCGCGGCGACGCTCATACCGACGCCTCCTGCCCGCGCCGCGCCGCGACCACGGCGCGCTTCATCGCGACTTCGCGGTAGACCTCGCGCGTCGCCGCCGCGACGCGCTCGTGCGCGTAGCGCTCGCGCGCGCGCCGCGCGCCCGCCGCGCCCAGCGCGGCGCGGCGCTCGGGGCGGTCGAGCAGCTCCGCCAGCGCGCGCGCCAGCGACCGCGGGTCGCGCGGCGGCACGTGCACGCCGGTGACGCCGTCGACGACGGAGTCGATCTGGCCGCCGACGGCGGACGCGACGACCGGCACGCCGCAGGCCATCGCCTCGAGCGGCACGATCCCGAACGGTTCGTACCAGGGGACGCACACCACGGCGTCGGCGGAGCGCAGCAGGGCGGGCATGTCGTCGCGGCTGACGCGCCCGCGCAGCGTGACGCGGTCCTCGAGCCCGAGCTCGGCGGCGAGCGCCTGCAGCCGGCGGGCCTCCGGATCGGCTTCGAGGGCGCGGGCGTCGGGGCCGCCCGCCACGTGCAACTCGGTGAGCGGCAGATCCGCGAGCGCAGAGATCGCGTTCCCGATGCCCTTGCGCTCCACGAGCCGGCTCGCCACGACGAGGCGATGGCGGTCGGGCGGTCGCCGCTCGCGGGGGCCGTCGGGTCGGAACCGCTCCACGTCGACCCCGCAAGGCACGACCGTGATCCGGCGCCGGTCGGCGTCCTGGCGCACGAGCTCGAAGACCTCGTCCGAGCAGGTCGCGATGACCCGATCGGCGAGCTCCGCGATGCTGCGCTCGAGCGGGATCCGCGGCGCCGGGCTCGTGTCCTTGGCCCCCTGGTGCCGCCGCTTGACGACGCCGAGGGCGTGGAAGGTGTGCACGACCGGGATCCCGAGGCCGTGCGCGGCAGTGAGCGCGGCGACGCCGGACATCCAGAAGTGCGAGTGGACGACGTCCGGCCGGTCGGCCGCCCACTGCTCGCGGAGCTGGGCGGCGAACGCGCGCATGTAAGGCAGCAACTCGTCCTTGGGAACCTCGCACGGCGGCCCCGCGTCGACGTGATCCACCTGCACGCCCGGCGCCAGCCGGACGCGCCGCGGCAGCTCGGGGTCGTCGCGGCGCGTGTGCACCACGACCTGGTCGCCGAACCCGCCGAGCGTGGACGCGAGCGCCGCCACGTGGACGTTCTGCCCGCCGGCGTCGACTCCGCCGAGCACAGCGAGCGGGCTCGCGTGCTCGGACACCATCGCGATCCTCATCCGGACGTCACCTCCTTCAGCAGTCCGTCCCAGTCGTCGAGGAAGCGCGCGAGCCCGTAGCGCTCCAGCGCCGCGGCGCGCGCCGCGCGACCCCGTGCCGCCGCCTGCTCGCGGTCGTGCACCAGCTCGCGCATCGCGGCGACCAGCACGTCGACCTTCGTCGAGACGGCACCCGCCGACGGCGGCACCGCCTCGTGAACCTCGGTCGTCCCCAGCGCGACGACCGGCATGCCCAGGTGCATCGCCTCGAGCAGCGAGAGGCCGAGCGAGGTCCAGCGGATCGGGTGCACGTACACACGCCTGCGCGCGAGCTCCGTGTGCATGCGGTCCTGGGGCAGGTCGCCGATCCCGCCGAGCGATCCCGCGTCGATCCCGAACAGGTCCAGCGGCGCCGCCGCCCCGAAGCGGCCGAGCAGGTCGGTGCCGGTGACGCGCGCCCGCCGCCGGGCCTCGTTGATCACGACCGCGGCGCGCGGGAGCTCGCCGCTGTAGCGCTCGCCGGGGTCGACGATGCCGTGCTCGATCACGCGCGTCCGCGTCGAGCCGGCGTCCCAGAACAGCGAGTTGAAGTGCGTGACGTGGACCAGCACGACGTCGTCGCGGTCCGCGGCGGGATGGCGCATGTCCGCGATCCGGCCCTGCGGGGCGTTGTGCTCGACGTAGACGGCGGGGACGTCACGCCCGGGGCGGCGGCCGAGCCAGTCCTCCGCGAGCCGCTCGAGCTCGTGCGGCCGCTGGAGCACCACGACGTCGAAGTGCTCGTCGCGCAGCGCGTCGGGCGGGAGCTCGGTCACCCTGTCCGCCGGCCAATCGTAGGTCCGGGCGATGCCGACGCCGTCGGGACCGCGGCCGGGGAGCACCGGCACCACGTAGTCGTGCTCGCCGTGGACGAACGCGGTCGTCCAGGCGCCGTGCACGTGCCAGAGGAGGATCCTCACGCCGCCGCCTCCACCGCTGCGGGAGCGAGCCGCTCCACCGCGCCCATCACGTCCTCGACGGTGATCCGCCCGAGGCAGGGATGGCCGTGGACCGGGCAGATGCGCGCGCGGCAGCCGGCGCACGGCACGTCGGCGTAGAGCAGCTCGTGCCGTACCCGCCACGGGCGCCAGCGCACCGCCGGCACGGTCGGCGCGAAGAGCGAGACGACCGGCGTGCCGACGGCGGCGGCGAGGTGCGCGGGGCCGGTGTTGCCGACGACGACGCAGCTGGCCGCACGCAGCACGCCGGCCAGCTCGGCGAGCGTCGTGCGGCCGCCGAGGTCGCGCACGGCGTCGCACGGCGGGCCGGCGACGATCTCGGTCAGCGCCGTCTCCCCCGGCGCCCCCGTGACGGCGACGCGGCGGCCGGCCGCCGCCAGCGCGCGGACGAGCGCGGCGCTGCGCTCGGGCGCCCACGCGCGCGCCGGAACCGAGGCGCCGGGATGCACGACCACGTACGCGCCCGCCGGGAGGCCCGCCGGCACCGGGTCGGAGCGCACCGCGAGCGCCGCGTCGTCGCCCGGGGGCAGCGGGAAGCCGGCCGCAGCCGCGAGGTCGAGTGCGCGCTCGACCTCGTGGACGTCGTCGCCGATCCGGTGCCGCACGTCGAGCAGCGAGCCCGGGTAGTCGACCGAGGTGGCGGCCACGAACGGCACGCCCGCCATGCGCAGGAGGAGCGCGGTCGGGAGCGGACTCTGATGGAACGAGCCGAAGACGACGGCGGCGTCGAGCCGCAGCGCGGCGAGCCGGTCGACCAGCGCGTCGATCGCGGCGCGCTCGACCGGCTCGGGCTCCAGGTCGATCCAGGGCGCGCGCCAGACGACGATCGCGTCGACGCCCGGCAGCAGCTCCGCCGCCTGGCGGCCGCGCGGCCCGCACAGCAGGGTGACGCGGTCGGCGCCGTGTGCGAGCGCTCGGATCGCCGGGCCGGCGAGCAGCACGTCGCCGTCGTTGTCGAGCCGGACGGCCAGGACGTGGGTCATGCCGGCATCGAGAGGACGCGGTCGACGGCGGCGCAGAGGTCCGGGGCGACCTCGTCGGCGGCAGCCACCTCGTCCGCCCGCGTCAGGGAGGTCGGGACGAGGATCGCGCGGGCGCCGGCCGCGCGCGCCGCCTGCACGTCGGCGCCGATGTCGCCGATCACGACGCAGCGGGCGGGCTCGACTCCGAGCCGCGCGGCCGCGCGCAGGATCAGACCGGGCGCCGGCTTGCGGCAGTCGCAGCCCTCGGCGGGCCCGTGCGGGCACCACGCCCACGGGCCGAGCGGGCCGAGCAGCTCCTCGACGCGCGCGTTGACCGCGCGCACCTGCTCCTCGGTGACCAGCCCGCGTGCGATGCCGCTCTGGTTGGAGACCACGGCCGTGGGGACGCCCGCTCGGCGCAGCCGCGCGATCGCGGCGGCCGCGCCGGGAACGGGCCGCACCCGCCCCGGGTCGCCGTTGTAGGGGACGTCGACCACGAGCGTCCCGTCGCGGTCGAACAAGACGGCATCGGGGCGCGCGCGCTCGCCGGGCACAGTCCCCTCAGCGCGCGCTCGGCGGCGGCTCGTCGCCTGGCCCCAGAGCCACCAGCCCGTGGCCGCGAAGGGGATCAGCGCGCTCGTCCAGATCATCGTCGCGACTTCGTGCCGCGTCCGCGGGCCCGGCGCGATCCGCGCGCGCGCCAGCTCGGCCGTGCCCGCGACCCAGACGGCCGCAGCCAGCCGGGGCCGGCGCGCGACCAGCGCCGCTGCGACGGCTGCAGTGACCGCCATGTGACGCGGGCGGCGGCCGGGCGGGACGCCCGCGCGCTCGCGCCAGCCGCGGCCGTGCAGGCGTCGCATGAGCGCGTCGTCGGCGTTGCCGGCCTGCTTCGCGACCGAGGCCCACGGCGGCGCAGGCCGCGCCGGGTGGCGTACGGTGCGCTGCCCGGTGACGATCCGCCAGCCGGCCGCCGTGACGCGCAGCCCGAGGTCGGCGTCCTCGCGGTAGGCGCGCGGGAACCGCTCGTCGAATCCGCCCACGTGCTCGAGCGCCATCCGCCTGTACGCGAGGTCCGCGGTCGCCCAGCGCGCGGTCTCGAGCCCGAGCGTGTTGCGCTCCCAATCGGTCGGCCGCCGCCCCTGGGGCAGCGGCACGACGATCCGTCCCTGCACCCCGCCGACGTCCGGCGCGGCCCCCGCCAGGTCGGCCGCGAGACACGCCGGCCAGCCCGGCTCCGGCTCGACGTCGTCGTCGAGGAACGCCACCCAGTCCCCCGCGCACGCCCGCCAGCCGGCGTTGCGTGCCGCGGCGGGGCCGCGCGCCGGGCCGCGCACGACGCGGACGCCGTGCGCGACTTCGAGCGGCTCACCGCCGGCCGGGCGGTCGTCGACCACGACCACGCGCTCGTGCAGCGGCTCGAGCGCCGCGAGCAGGACGTCGAGGCTCGGGCGCCCGGCGCTGGGGATCACGACGTCGAAGCTCACGCGGTCACCCCCGCGCGCTGGACGACGAACGGCCCGATGGCGAGCATGTCGACCGGTGTGGAGCCGAAGCACTCGAGCGCGTCGCGCGGCTCGTCGACCATCGGCCGGCCGGCGGTGTTGAGGCTCGTGTTGACCACCACCGGAACGCCGGTGCGCTGCTCGAAACGCTCGAGGCAGCGCGCCATCAGCGGCTCCTCGTTCCGGTCGACCGTCTGGATCCGCGCCGTCCCGTCGACGTGCACGACCGCCGGGATGCGCTCCGCCCAGCCCTCGCGCACCCGGTGCGTGAAGAGCATGAACGGGCTCGGGAGGGGGCCGCCGTCGAAGATCTCTCCCGCGCGCTCGGCGAGCACCATCGGCGCGACCGGGCGGAACTGCTCGCGGCCCTTGATGTCGTTGAGCTTCTCGAGGTTGTCGCGGCGGCGCGGGTCCGCCAGCAGCGAGCGGTGGCCGAGCGCGCGCGGGCCGAACTCGGCCCGCCCCTGGAACCACGCGACGATGCGGTTGTCGGCGAGCGCCTCGGCGACCGCGTCGGCGACGTCGTCGGGCTGCTCGAACGCCAGGTCCGCGGTCGCGAGCCTGGCCGCCAGCGCGTCGTCGTCCCAGCCGCGGCCGAGCGCCGCGGTCGGCATCGCCTGCACCGCGTCGCCGAGCTCGTGCGCCACCTGGAGCGCGGCGCCAAGGGCCGTCCCGGCATCGCCCGCCGCCGGCTGCACCCAGACGCGCTCGAACGGCCCCTCGCGCCAGAGGCGCGAGTTCGCCACGCAGTTGAGCGCGACGCCGCCGGCCAGCGCCAGGTCGCTGTCGCCGGTGCGCTCGTGCAGCCAGACCGCGAGCTCGATGAGCACCTCCTCCAGCCGCCGCTGCACCGTGCACGCCAGCGCGGCGTGGCGCGGCGTGAACTCGGCGCCCGGCGCGAGCGGCGGCGCGAAGCGCGCGAGGTCGACCTCGGCGACGGTGAACCCGCCGCGCCCGTCTGTGCGCACGAGCGAGCGAAACGCGTCGAGGAACTCCGGCTCCCCGTAGGAAGCCATCGCCATCACCTTGTACTCGTCCGACGAGCGGCGGAAGCCGAGGTGCGCGGTCAGCTCCTCGTAGAGCAGCCCGAGCGAATGGGGAAGCCGCTGGGCGGCGAGGATCTCGAGCGCGCCGCCGACGGAGCGGCCCGCCAGATGCGACGTGCGCTCCCCGCGGCCGTCGAGCACCAGCACGCTGCACGGGTCGAAGCCCGAGGCGAAGGTCGCCGAGGCGGCGTGCGCGACGTGGTGCGGCACCCAGCGCACGCGGCCGGGATCCAGCCCCGGGAGAGCGCTGCGCAGGAACAGCGGCGCGCGGCGTACGTAGAGCGTGCGCAGGCCCTCCCACCGGGCCGCCGTGATGTCGCCGTCGGGCTGGTATGCGAGGTTGGGATCGTAGGAGTACGCGACCGCGTCCAGCTCGGCCGGCTCGATGCCCGCCTCGGCGAGGCACCAGGACATCGACTGCTCGGGCAGCTCCCAGGTGGAGAACGCGACCGGCACCTTGCCGTGCTTGCGGCGCACGAACCGCTCCTCCTCCGCCGCGGCGACGGTGATGCCGTCGACGACGACCGCGGCGGCGGGATCGTGGAAGACCGCGTTGATGCCCAGAACACGCATCCGGAGAAGCGCTTCACCAAGAAGCGCTTCTCGCGAAACAAGCCATCTGTCAGATGCGTTAACGGTTCAACCGCGGGCGCGCGGCGCTCAGGCGCTGTGCTCGGCGACGGTCCGGAGGCGCTCCAGCGCCCGCCGGATCAGCCGCGACACGTGCATCTGGGAGACGCCGACGCGCTCGGCGATCTCGGCTTGGGTAAGGTCCTGCACGAACCGCAGGTGCAGGACGATGCGGTCGCGCGCAGGGAGCGCCGCGAGCGTCGGCGCGATCGTCGCGCCGTACTCCACGAGCTCGTAGCGCCCGTCCTCGACGCCGATCGACTCCGCGTAGGTCTCGCCGTCGCCCTCGTCGCCGAAGCGGTAGGACTCGAGCGAGACGGCGTCGTACGCGCCGGCCGCCTCCATCGCCTCGAGCACCTGCTCGACGCTGAGGCCGACCGCGCCCGCGACCTCGGCCGCCGACGGCGCGCGGCCCTTGCGCCGTCCGAGCTCCTTGACGGCGTTGTCGACCTGCATGACCCGCTCCTGCATGCCGCGCGGGACGTGCACCGCCCAGCCGTTGTCGCGGAAGTACCGCTTCAGCTCGCCCAGCATCGTCGGGACCGCGTAGGAGGAGAACGCCGTCTCGCGCGCCGGGTCGAAGCGGTCGATCGCCTTGATCAGGCCCAACGTGGCGACCTGGACGAGGTCGTCGAGCGGCTCGTCCGAGCGCCTGTAGCGCCGCGCCATCCGCCGCGCCAGCGGCAGCAGGCGCTCGACAAGCGCCTCGCGCGCCGTCTGGTCGCCGTGGCGGTGGTAGCGGACCAGGAGCCTGCGGTCCTCGTCCGCGCGCGCGCCACCGTCGTCGATCGCGGGCGCGAGGTTGCTGCTCGTCCCTCGGCTTAGGGGCACCGCGGACATGTTTAGCACCGTGGCACCCTGAACACGAAACGCGGCGTTCCCGTCAGCGTGCTGACTCAAACAGTGGCCAGAGGTGTCTCGTCGAGACGGGCCAGGAGATCCTCGATCCGCTCGAATATGCAGGCGGCTCCGGCGGCGCGCAGCTCCTCTGGCGAGAAGCCGCCGGTTAGCACTCCGACCGTCGCGACGCCCGCCCGCCCCGCGGCCTCGCAGTCCCACGTCGAGTCGCCGACCATCACGGCGTCCGCGCCGCCCACCTTGTCGATCGCCGCGGCCACGAGGTCGGGCTCGGGCTTCGTCCGCTCGACGTCGGCGGACGTCGTCCAGCCGTCGGCCAGCTCGCGCGCCGCCAGCAGGTCGAGGTAGTGGTCGACCTCGTGCTGCTTCGCGGACGAGGCGAGCACGAGCGCGTGCCCGCGCCGCCTGAGCTCCTCCATCAGCTCGCGCGCGCCCGTCAGGGGGCAGACCTCGTCGATCAGCTCCATGTAGATCTCGCCCTCGAGCGCACGCACCTCGTCGCCGTGGGCGCGCTCGAAGTCCTCGTCCGTCAGCGCCCCGACGAGCTGGTCGCTGCCCATGCCGATGTGGCGGTGGACGCGGTACAGCGGCAGGGTGACGTCCAGCCGCCGGAAGGCGCGGAACCAGGCGACGGCGTGCTGGTAGTTCGTGTCCACCAGCGTGCCGTCGATGTCGAGGATCGCCGCGGGCGGCCGCGTCACGCGGTCGCACCGGCGCGCGGGCGCTGGCCCTCGTGCACGCCCTCGCAGAACTCCTCGACGAGCTTGTCGCAGAACGCCGGGAGGTCGTCGGGCTTGCGCGAGCTCACCAGGCCCTCGTCGACGTGGACCTCCTCGTCGACCCAGTTCGCGCCCGCGTTGCGCAGGTCGGTCTGCAGCGAAGGCCACGACGTCAGCGTGCGGCCCTTCACGACGCCCGCGTCGATCAGCGGCCACGCGCCGTGGCAGATCACCGCGACCGGCTTGCCGTCGTCGAAGAACGAGCGCACGAACGCCACGGCGTCGCGGTCGGTCCGCAGCTGATCGGGGTTCGCGACGCCACCCGGCATCACGAGCGCGTCGTAGCGCGACGGGTCCGCCTCCGCCGCGCTGTGGTCGATCGGGAACGTGTCGGCCTTGTCGAGGTGGTTGAAGGCCTGCACGTGGCCCGGTTCGAGCGAGATCAGCTCGGGCGTCCCGCCCTCCTGCTCGACCCTCTTCCAGGGCTCGGTCAGCTCCACCTGCTCTACGCCCTCGGTGGCGATGAACGCGATCGTCTTGCCATCGAGCTTCCCAGCCATGAGGCCTCCTTTCGAGTCGGTTCGACATTGGGTCTCACCCCCTCTCAGAGCGGCAAACCGGCGCCGTTTGCTCGCGGACACCGAGGGGTAGCCGAGCGCGCATGGAGTACGTGATCGCAGTCGTGCTCGTGGTGCTCCTGGTCGGCGGCTTCATCGTGTTCATCGCGCTGCGCGCGACGCAGAAGGGCGGACCGGTGGCTGAAGACGGCGCGCCTGGCATCGGCAGCGACCCGACGCCGCTGGGCGACACGACCGAGCACGCGGGCGAGCAGACCGAGCGGGGCACGACCCGAATCGACCCCGACTCCGGCGCCCCCGACCGCAGCGACGCCGCGGACGTCCAGCGGCCCGGCGAGGGCGACGGCGCCGAGCGGCTCGAGCGGGAGCGGCCGCAGCCGGCGTCCGAGCGGCTCGCCAATCGCGACCGCTGACGTCGCCGCATGTTCAGCTCATGTTGAGCGCAGCTTGCGCTCGCGTGTTTCAGGTGCGCGCGGCGGGGGCACTAGCACGATCGCCGCGTCGCGTACGTTCCGGATGCCCTCCACACACCCGGAAGGCGCAGCACCTTCCTCCTCGTAGCCGAGGCGCCCGCAGCGGGCGCCTCGGCCTGTTTCGGGGCCACGTGCGTGGGTAGCCGAACCTCGATGACGCCACACCCCCCGCATCCCAGCCCACCGGGGCCCGACCCCGCGCCGCCGACGCCGGCGCCGGATCCGCAGCCGCTGCCGCCAGATCCCAACCCGCTCCCGATCTGACGCCTTGAAGCCGGTCGACCAGACTCCGACCGAGGCGGCCGACTACGCCGCGCTCTCGGCGCTCTACGGCGCGCTGCTCGCCGGGCTCGCCTATGCCGCCCGCCGGCGCGACCCGATCCCGAACGGCGAGCTGCTGCCGCTCTCGGCGGCGACGTTCGCGCTCTCGAAGCTGATCGTCCACGAGAAGGTCGAGACCTGGCTGCGGCGACCGTTCCTCGAGGAGGGGGCGGAGGGAAGGCGCCCGCGCGGCCGGCGACTGCGATACGCCGTCGGCGAGCTGCTCGGCTGCACGCGCTGCGTCGGCGCCTGGAGCGCGCTCGGGCTGGTCGCGCTGCGGCTGCACTCGCCGGAGGTCGGCCGCACCGCGACGACCGTGCTCGCCGCCTCGGCGGCCAACGACGCCTTCCAGTCCGGCTTCTCGCTGCTCTGCGAGCGCGCGAACGCGGCCAAGGAGTCGGCCACGCCGTCGAGCGCTCTCAGCGCGGCTCGGCGAGCCGCGTGAGCGCCTGCTCGAGCGTCGGCGCGAGGTCGAGCAGCTCGCGGGCACGCGTCACGTCGAGCAGCCGCTCGACCGCCGGCGAGATCGCGGCCAGCACGAGCCGGGCGCCGTCGGCGCGCAGCGCCGCATCGGCGCGCAGCAGCTCGCGCAGGGCCGCGGAGTCGGCGAACGTGACCTCCGAGAGATCGAGCGCGATGCCGCGCGGGCCGCGCGCGCGGGCTTCCTCCAGCCGCTCGCGGGCGAACGGCACTGCGGCCAGGTCGAATTCTCCGTACAGGGCGAGCACGACCGCGCCGGCGGGCGCTTGGCGCTCCTCGATCGCATATGCGCCCGGCGCACCGATCCGGGGCCCGTCCACCTCTGTTCCCTCGGTGTTCGCCGATTCCCCCATGCGAGCGGGGATTGTAAGCTCGCCGTCCAGCGGCGTTAGCCGCACCCTGGGCTTGGGTATTTGCGAGCGATATCGACATGGCTGGTGACCACTCGTCCTCAAAGCCGCCAGGGGGTGAGGGCCGGAGTCGCGACTCGCGGCATCGCGGGTCGGACGTCTGGCTCACGCTGCCGGCGCGACCGGAGAACGTCGCCGTGGCGCGACAGGTGCTCTCGGCGCTCGCCGAGGCGCTGGACCTGCCGCGCGCGCTGATCGAGGACATGCGGCTCGCCGTCACCGAGGCCTGCACGAACGTCGTCCGCCACGCCTACTTCGACGGCGACGGCAGCATCGACGTCGTCGTGCATGCGGGCGGCGGGCATGTCGAGGTGGTCGTCGCCGACGAGGGGCGCGGGACCGGGCCGAGCCCCGACACCCGCGGCCCGGGGCTCGGGCTGCCGCTGATCGCGACGCTCGCGGACTCGCTGGAAGTCCAACGCGGCGCCGGCGCGGGCAGCCGGTTCGTCATGTCCTTCGTCCGCAAGCGCACGATGCCGGCGATGGGACTGGGGTGAGCGAAGCGGAGCCTCCTACGCGCGTGTCGATCGCGGCCGGTCCGCTCGTCGGCCCGGTGCTGCGCCGGGTCGTCGGCATGTTCGCCGCGCGCGCGGACCTGCCGCTGGACCGGCTCGACGACGCGGTGCTCGTCGCCGACGTCGTGGCCGCGCGCGCCCCCGCGCACGTCGCGGACACCACCGTCGACGTCGTTCTGGCCTCGAGCACGCGCTCGATCGACCTCTGCGTCGGGCCGCTGCGCGCGGGCGGCGGCCGGGCGCTCGTCGTCGACGCTGCGGTCCCGGGCGTCGGCAACGTGATCGAGCAGCTGGCCGACGGGCTGGAGATCGAGACCGAGGGCGAGCAGGAGTTCCTGCGCGTGACGCTCGCCTATCCCGGTTCGGATTAGGAACGCGCAGGCTCGGCCGAGGCAAGGAGGCGCAGTGGCGATCGAGTTCGGAATCAAGGACCGCGCGGTCGGCGACGACACGCACGTGATCTCCGTCACGGGCGAGGTCGACCTGTTCACCGCGCCGGAGTTCAAGCAGCGCGTGATGGCACCGATCGCGGCCGGGGTCGAGCACGTGATCGTCGACCTGACCGAGGCATCTTTCATCGACTCTTCCAGCCTCGGCGCGCTGATCGGCGCGCACCGGCGGCTGAAGTCGCGCGGCAGCAGGCTCGTGGTCGCTTGCGACGTCGAGGCGATCGTCAAGACGTTCCGGATCACCGGGCTCGACGGCGTCTTCGAGCTCGTGCCGTCGGTCGAGGCGGCGCTCGGCGGGCGGGCCGAGGCGGCGTAGCCTACCCCGGGTGGATGGCGGCACCGGCTTCCCCAGCGCGGACG
>Ga0126313_10000551_pt1 | contig 18026 bp, 16 predicted proteins | sample Plot105A_FD_89954 | JGI IMG/M metagenome (GOLD analysis project Ga0126313, IMG submission 89954) | Serpentine soil microbial communities from UC McLaughlin Reserve, CA, USA - Plot105A | ecosystem: Environmental > Terrestrial > Soil > Grasslands | place: USA: UC McLaughlin Reserve, Lake County...
CCTCCAGGCCGGATGCCTCGATCAGGATCTCCTCGCCGCGCTCATCCTGGGCGCGGACCCGGACATGGACCGGGCGGTCGACCTCGACGAGCACCCCGGGCAGGCTCAGGCAGCCCTCCTCCATCGGCTCGCGCTCCTCGCTGACCCACTCGAGCACCGGGTTGACGAGCGCGGCGATCGCCGCCGCGGTCTCGACCCGGTAGACGAGGACGCGGTGCATGACGCCGACCTGCGTCGCCGCGAGCCCGATGCCGAGCGCCTCGTGCATCAGTTGCCCCATGCGGCGCACCTCCTCGCGCAGCGCGTCGTCGAAACGCTCGACGGGCAGCGCGCGGCTGCGCAGAACCGGGTCGCCGTGCTTGCGGACGAGCTTGAGCGCGGCGTCGCGCCGCGCGCGGGTCTCGGGGTCCAGCGTCGGAGGCGGGTCCTCCTCGGCGACCTCGGTCGGCTCGTCGTGCCGGTCGGCCATGGCGGTCGATTCTAGTCGCGCGGCGCCGCGCGCTGAGATCGTTCCGGTGCTCGACGTCCGGCTGACCGTGTCGCGCCTTGCAGCCGCTTGCAGGGCAGCCTCCCGTCTGTGCCGCGGCAGTCACTACTGCGGGTCCACGTCGACCGAGAACGACACGGCGCGATGCTCGCGGCGGTTCGCGGCGCGGTCGACCGCCGTGCGCACCGCCGCGATCGCGGCCGCGCGGTCGTGGGCCTTGATGACGACCTGGGACCGGTAGCGGCCGCGCAGGCGGAAGAGCGGCGCCGGGCCGAGGACGGTCGCGCGCTGCGCTTCGGCCGCCGCCTCGGCGAGCTCGCCCGCCGCCGCACGCGGCTGCGCGGCCTCGTCGCCCGAGCAGACGATCCGGATCAGGTCGGCGAACGGCGGGTAGTCGAGCGCGCGGCGGCGCTCCAGCTCGCCCTCCACGAAGCCGCGCGTGTCATGTCGCGCGGCGGCGACGATCGCGGGCGCGTCCGGCGCGGTCGTCTGGACGAGCACGCGCCCGCCCTGCGGCCCGCGGCCCGCCCGGCCGGCGAGCTGGGCGATCAGCGCGAACGTCCGCTCCTCCGCGCGGAAGTCGGGGAAGCGCAGCGTCGAATCGGCGTCGACCACGACGCCGAGCGTGACGTCCGGGAAGTCGTGGCCCTTCGCGACCATCTGCGTCCCGACGAGCAGCCCCGCGGGCGCGGCGGCGAAGCGGGCGAGCAGCGCGGGGACCGCGTCCTTGGCGCCCGCGGTGTCGGCGTCGAGGCGGAAGACGGGGATGTCGAGCGCCTCGGTCAGCTCCGCCTCGAGCCGCTCGGTGCCGGCGCCGTAGCGGGCGACCGAGGGCGAGCCGCACGCGTCGCAGCGGGCGGGGACGCGCTCCCGGTGGCCGCAGTGATGGCAGGCGACGGCGTGCTCGGAGCGGTGGAGGACGAGTGCGACGTCGCACTGCGGGCACTCCCACACCTTCCCGCACGTCCGGCAGGTGAGGAAGTTGGACCACCCGCGCCGGTTGAGCAGCAGGATCGCCTTGCGCGCGTCGTTGAGCGCGCGCCGCGTGTCCGGATGCAGCGGGTGCTGCGCGCCGCGCATGTCGAGCACGCGCACGGGTGGGAGCGGCCGGCTGCTCACGCGCGCCGAGAGCGTCAGGTGCGGCAGCGCGTGCCACGTCTCGGGCCGGGGGGTCGCGGAACCGGCAAGTAACGTCCGGCGCGCAGACGGGAGGCTGCCCAGCAGGCCGCCGCGAGGCTGGTCACCGTCAGCCGGACGTCGAGCACCGGGGCGATCTCCGTGGGCGCGCCATGCTGCCACGGTCCGCGCGTCGTACCGCGGATCCCCCTCGTGCTTGTACGACGAGTCGTGCTCCTCGTCGATCACGATCAGGCCGAGGTCGCGGACCGGGGCGAAGACCGCCGAGCGCGGGCCGACGGCGATCCGGGCCTCGCCCGTGCGGAGCCGGCGCCACTCGTCGTAGCGCTCGCCCTCGCCCAGCGCCGAGTGCAGGAGCGCGACTGTGTCGCCGAAGCGCGCCTGGAAACGCCCCACGGTCTGCGGCGTCAGCGCGATCTCGGGGACCAGGACGATCACGCCCTCGCCGCGCTCGAGCGCCGCCGCGGCAGCCCGCAGGTAGACCTCGGTCTTGCCCGAGCCTGTGACGCCGTGCAGGAGATGCGCGCCGCCGCGCCCCACCGTGCCGACGGCCGCCTCCTGCTCCGCCGTCAGCTGCACCTGGCGGTCGGCGTGCGGGACGGTGAGCGGCGCCCGCCGCCGAGCCCGCGGGGCGATCGAGACCAGGCCGCGGGCCTCGAGCCGCCGGAGGGCGGACAGGTCGCCGCCCGGCACGCGCGGCAGCCGCGCGAGCACTGCGTGCTGATTGGCGGTCAGGCGCTCGCCGTCGAGCGGCACGCCGGTGCGCTCGGCCCACAGCTCCGTGCGCGGCTTCCCCTTCGGCGGGAGGACGAGCGAGAGCGCGCGGGCCGGCGTCGAGCAGTACTCGTCCGCCATCCACAGCGCCAGCTCGACCAGCTCGCGCGGCAGCGAGTCCCCCCGCACCGCCGTCGGGGTCACGAGCTTCTCGGCCGGCACCTCCGTGCTCCCGGCGAGCCCGACGACGACGCCGTCGAGCGCCTGGCGCCCGAACGGCACGCGCACGATCGACCCGACGTCGACCGGCTCAGGCGGCAGCGCGTAGTCGAACGGCCCGGCCAGCCGCCGGGTCGTGGTGAGGGGCTGGACGCGGGCGATCACGGCCGCAAGACGCTAGCCGCCTCGGCGGCGTGCGCGGTTGACATGCAAGCGGCTACTTGCATATTGTTCGGTCGTGGGAGACGTCTTCAAGGCCCTGGCCGACCCCACCCGCAGGACGATCCTCGACGAGCTGACCGAGCGGGACGGGCAGACCCTGTTCGAGATCTGCGCGCGACTGGCGACGAAGCACGGACTGGGGTCGTCCCGCCAGGCGATCTCCCAGCACCTCGACGTGCTCGAGGCGGCCGGGCTGGTCGCGACGCGACGCGAGGGGCGCTTCAAGTTCCATCACATCGATACGACGCCGCTCGAGCCGATCGTCGAGCGGTGGCTCCAGCCGAAGGAGGACACATGAGGATCCACCTGACGAGCGTCCCGGTCGACGACCAGGAGAAGGCGCTGCGCTTCTACACGGAGGTGCTCGGGTTCGTGAAGAAGACCGACGTCCCGGTGGGCGAGCACCGCTGGCTGACCGTCGTGTCACCGGACGAGCCGGACGGCACCGAGCTGCTGCTCGAGCCCGACGAGCATCCCGCCGTCGGTCCGCTCAAGGACGCGCTCGTGCAGGACGGGATCCCGTACACCTCGTTCGCCGTCGACGACGTCGCCCGGGAGCACGAGCGGCTCAGCGCGCTCGGCGTGCGCTTCACGCAGGAGCCCGTGGAGATGGGGAACGTCACCACGGCGGTGCTCGACGACACGTGCGGCAACCTGATCCAGATCGCCGCGATGTGACTCCCGGAGCGCAGACGGGAGGCTGCCCCGCATGCGGTCGTGCAGCTCCACACGGTCAGCCGGACGTCGAGCACCGGAGCGATCTCCGGTGGCGGTGGGCACGCCGGTCAGGTCTGTAGCCTCGCCGCCGTGGATCGGATCCTGCTCGGCGACAACCTGCCGCTCCTGCGCGCCGAGCCGGACGAGAGCGTGACGCTCGCCTACCTCGACCCGCCGTTCAACACCGGGCGGTCGCAGGCCCGCCGCACGCTGGCCACCGTCGCCGACGCGGACGGCGACCGCACGGGGTTCGGCGGCCGGCGGTACGCCACTCGGCTGCTCGACGAGTCCTCCTACCGCGACGCGTTCGAGGACTACCTCGGCTTCCTCGAGCCGCGTCTGCGCGAGGTGCGGCGGCTGCTCGCTCCGGAGGGCACGCTGTACTTCCACATCGACTACCGCGAGGCGCACTACTGCAAGCTGCTGCTCGACGAGGTGTTCGGCCGCGAGTGCTTCCTCAACGAGCTGATCTGGGCCTACGACTACGGTGCCAAGCCGCGCACCCGCTGGCCGGCCAAGCACGACACGATCCTCGTCTACGTCAGGGATCCCGCGCGCTACGTGTTCGACGCCGAGGCGGTCGACCGCGAGCCGTACATGGCGCCCGGGCTCGTCACGCCCGAGCAGCGCGAGCGCGGCAAGCGCGCCACCGACGTGATCTGGCACACGATCGTCTCCCCCACCGGGCGCGAGAAGACCGGCTACCCGACGCAGAAGCCGGAGGGGCTCGTGCGCCGCTTCGTCCAGGCGTCCTCCCGCCCCGGCGACATGTGCCTGGACCCGTTCGCCGGCTCCGGCACGCTCGGCGCCGTGGCAGGCGCGCTCGGGCGGCGCTACCTGCTGATCGACGAGTCCCCCGACGCGGTCGCGGTGATGGAGCGGCGCCTCGGCGCTCAGGCCGCGGCCTGCAGGCCGGACCAGAACGCCCACTCGGCGGCGCCGAGCGGCGTGGCCGGCGCGCCGCCCGCGTAGTACTCGCGCGCGATCGCGTGCCAGTCCGCGCTGGCGCGTGCCTCGCCGAGCGTAGAGAGCACCAACCCCTCCATGCGGCGCAGCAGCAGCGCCTGCGGCGGGAGCGACTGCCGCCGCATCTGGCCGAACCAGGGCGAGCGGGGGCCGGTGGTGGAGTCGATCAGCTCGGCGACCCACTTGGGCGAGAAGCGGCGCTCCCCGGGTTCGAGGTACCACGCGCCCATCGCGGCGAGCTGCGCGAGCAGGTCCTCGGGCGCGAACGTGTCCGGCTCGGGCAGGTAGCCGAGCTCGCTGAGCAGCACGTGCACGCGCGCGGCGTCGCCCTCCTCCACCGCGACCACGGTCGCCGCCTCGCGGTCGATGTACTCGCGGTCGAGCACCCGCATCAACCCGAAGTCGAGGAACCCGACGCGCCCGTCGCCGAGCAGCAGGTAGTTGCCGGGATGGGGGTCGCCCGACACGCGCCGCATGTGATGCACGAGCCCGAAGTAGAAGCGGAAGACGGTCTCGCCGAACGCGTCGCGCGTCGCCGCGTCGCGTCGCTTGACCGCCTCGAAGCGCGCGCCCTCGATCAGGTCGGTGACGAGCACCCGCCGGCTGGAGAGGTCGGTGTGGACCTCGGGCACGAACGCGAACGGGTGGCCGCGGTGGGCGCGGGCCACTGCACGCTGGTTCTGTGCCTCCAGCTCGTAGTCGAGCTCCTCGGCGATCCGCTCGCGCAGCTCGGCGTAGAGCGCCTTGACGTCCAGGCCCGGCGCCAGGCGCTTGACGAGCGGCAGCAGCAGCGTGAGGTTGCGCAGGTCGGTGTCGACGGCCTCGGCCACGCCGGGGTACTGGACCTTGACCGCGACCGGCTGCCCGTCGCGCGTGACGGCGCGGTGGACCTGTCCGATCGAGGCGGCGGCGAACGCGTCCTCCTCGAACTCGGCGAAGACGGCCGACGGCTTCTCCCCCAGCTCCTCGCGCAGCAGTTTCTCGACCCCGCGGAACGGCAGCGGCGGGACGTCGTCGCGCAGCGCGGCGAGCGTCTGCTTGAAGCTCTCGCGCTCGTCCTCCGGGAGCGCCGTGAAGTCGATGGTCGACAGCACCTGGCCGACCTTCATCGCGGCGCCGCGCATCTGGCCGAGCTGCTCGACCAGCTCGCGGGCGAGCGCCGCGGCGCGCTCGCCGGTGGCCGCGTCGGCGCGCTCGGGCGAGCGCACGGCGTTCGCGGCGCGCGTCCCGACCCAGCGCGCGGACTGGCCGGCGACGAGCCCGCCGATGCGGGCCGAGCGCGAGAGGCGCGAGGTGGGCGGCTTGCGGGGCTCGTCGGCCATGGAAGGGAGCGTACGGGCCGGCGGGCGGCGCGACGATGGGGCTAGCCGAACGACGGGGCGCGACGCCTCGAGCGCGGCGGTGCGATAGAAGCGCCCAACATGATCCGCGCGTTCGGCCCCGGCCGCGTCAACCTGATCGGCGAGCACACCGACTACAACGGCGGGCTCGCGCTGCCGTTCGCGATCGATCGCGGGGTGACCGTGGAGGCCGAGCCGCTCGCGGGCGGCGAGATCCGGGCGGAGGCGCGCGACCTCGGCGAGCGCGACGCGTTCCCGGCCGCCGCGCCGGGGCGCGCCGGCGGCTGGCGCGCGTTCGTCCGCGGCACCGTGGCGGAGCTGCGCGCGACCGGCGTCCCCCTCGAGGGCGCCCGGCTCGCGTTCTCCGGCGACGTCCCGCTCGGCTCCGGCCTCTCCTCCTCGGCGGCGCTGGAGGCCGCGCTTTGCCTCGCGCTGCTCGCCGTCGCCGGCGCCGCGGAGCCCGACCGGACCGAGCTGGCCAAGCTCTGCTCCCGGGTCGAGAACGACTGGGTCGGCGCGGAGACGGGGCTGCTCGACCAGCTCGCGTCGCTGCGGAGCCGCGAGGGCGAGGCGATCCGGATCGACTTCAGCACGCTGGCGATCGCCCCGGTGCCGCTGCCGCTGGGCGGCTGGCGGCTCGTAACGCTCGAGTCCGGCGCCGAGCACACCCACGCGGCCGGCGGCTACAACGAGCGGCGCGCCGAGTGCCGCGCCGCGTGCGAGGCGCTGGGCATCCAGCATCTCAGCGCGGCCGATCCCGACGCCGCCGCCGCGCTCCCGACGCCCCTGGACCGGCGCGCGCGGCACGTATTGTCCGAGAACGCCCGCGTGGACGCGATGGTCGCCGCCCTGGCCGCCGGGGACCTTCCCGCCGCCGGCGTGCTGCTCGACGCCTCGCACGCGAGCCTGCGCGACGACTACGAGGCCAGCGTCCCGGCCGTCGAGGACGCGGTCGCCGCGCTCAAGCGCGCCGGCGCCGCCGGCGCGCGCATGGTCGGCGGCGGCTTCGGCGGCTCGGTCCTCGCCCTACTCCCGCCCGGCGTCGCCCTCCCCCCCGCCGCTCGTGCGGTCCTCCCGGGCCCGCCTGCTGCGCTGATGTGACCCGAGCGCCGCGGCGTCGACGCCGCGCGGCGCCGGCGCGCCGGGCGGGGCGGACGGCTCGCCCTCGCCGGCCGCGCGCAGCTCCTCCCCGAGCGGACGCGTGAACGCCCACAAGAGGAAGCAGCCGGAGATCGCGAGCATGCCGAGCCCTGCCCAGAGGTTGATGTTGACGTCCGCCGCCTTGGCGATCTCGGCGTCGCTCTCGGTGACGCCCAGGATCGACAGCGCGACGCCCCAGACGAGGAAGACGCCGCCGATGATCCGGCGCAGGTCGAACAGGTTCGCCGCCTGCGCCGCGCGGGTGCCGCTGGTGCCGGCCGCCGCCTCGGTTCGCTCGATCAGGGGATCGGATTCGGCCATGGTTCGCTCCTACCAGAGGACGATGGTCAGGATGGCAGCCCCGGCGAGCGTGGTGAATCCGAGCAGCTTCGGGGACTCCCACCAGCGCAGCCGGACATGGGCGTTCTCGTCGACGTTCGCCATGCCGTAGACGAGGCCCTGGAGCTGCTCCACCGGCTTGGGCTGCGTCATGTACGTCACGACGACCGTCACCGCGGCGTCCACGACGAACGCCGAGCCGGCGCCCCACATCGACTCGTCCAGGTCCGAGCCGAAGCCGATCCAGCCCGCCTTGTAGCCGATGAACAGCGCGGCCGCGGTGACCGTGCCCGCGATCAGGCCCCAGAGACCCGCGGCCGGCGTCATCCGCTTCCAGAACATGCCGATGATGAACGTGGCGAAGAGCGGGGCGTTGAAGATCGAGAACAACGCCTGCAGGTAGTTCATGAGGTTGTCGTACAGCGAGGCGATCAGCGCGGTGAAGATGCCGATCCCGATGCCGCCGAGCGTCGCGTAGCGGCCGAAGTTGACGTACCACTCGTCGGTCTGGTCGCGCTTGAGGTACGGCTCCACGAGGTCGGTCGTCACGACCGTGTTGAACGCGCTGACGTTCGCCGCCACGCCGGCCATGAACGACGCCATGAGCCCCGTCAGCGCGATCCCGAGCATCCCGTTGGGCAGGTACTCGTTCATCAGCAGCGGGATCGCGTTGTTGTACTCCATGTTCGGCTGGTCGCTGCCGAGCCCCGGGATCACGGCCAGGGCGATCATGCCCGGCAGGATCATCACGAACGGGAGGAACAGCTTCGGGAACGCGCCGATCAGCGGCGTGCGCTGCGCCGCCGAGAGGTTGCGCGCCGACAGCGCCCGCTGGACCTCGGCGAAGTTCGTCGTCCAGTACCCGAACGCGAGCACGAAGCCGAGGCCGAACACGATGCCGATCCACGATGCGCCGATCGGGTTCGTCACGTCCCCGGGGTTCGTGCCCTCGAGCGCGTGCAGGCCCGCCTCGCCGATGCTCGACTCCCGGATGCGGTCCTGCAGCCCGTCCCAGCCGCCCACGTCGACGAGCCCGACGACCGTCAGCGGGATCAGCGCCGCGAGGATCACGAAGAACTGCAGCACCTCGTTGTAGATCGCGGACGAGAGCCCGCCGAGGCTGATGTACGTGGCGACGATGACCGCGGCCACGATGATGCCGACGATGATCGGCCAGCCGAGCAGCAGCTCGAGCACGAGCGCGAGCGCGTACAGGTTCACGCCCGCGATCAGGATCGTCGCGATCGCGAACGTCACCGAGTTGAAGATGTGCGACGAGTTGTTGAAGCGCAGCCGCAGGTACTCGGGGACCGAGCGCACCTTGGAGCCGTAGTAGAACGGCATCATCACGAGGCCGAGGAAGACCATCGCCGGGATCGCGCCGATCCAGTAGTAGTTGACGGTGGCCACGCCGTACTGCGCGCCGTTGGCCGCCATCCCGAGCACCTCGATCGCGCCGAGGTTGGCCGAGATGAACGCGAGCCCGGTGATCCAGGCCGGCAGCGACCGCCCGGACAGGAAGTAGTCCAGGCTGGTGTGGATGTAGCGCTTCGCGGCGAAGCCGACTCCCAGCACGACCGCGAAGTACGTGACCAGGATCGCGTAGTCGATGAAGTTCGTGTCGAGGCGGACGTCCTGCAACGCGGCTCCTCCGGTTTGGCTGGGCCGCTCCCTACCCGCAACCATTGGGCGCGAAGCACTGGTCGCGCGCACAAACGGCCCCGGAGGCACGCACCTCCGGGGCGGTCAGGCGTCGTGACTCAGGCCAGCGACGCGGCGCCGAGCCCGGCGGCGGCGCGGAGCGCCTCGGCCTTGTCGGTGCGCTCCCACGTGAAGTCGTGGTCGTCGCGGCCGAAGTGCCCGTAGGCGGCCGTCTTCTGATAGATCGGCCGGTGCAGCTTGAGGTACTCGCGGAACGCGCCCGGCCGCAGGTCGAAGTGCTCGTCGACGATCTGGGCGATCCGCGCGCGCGCCACCTTCTCGGTCCCGAACGTCTCCACGTACACCGACACCGGATGCGCGACGCCGATCGCGTAGGCGACCTGCACCTCGCAGCGGTCGGCCAGGCCGGCCGCGACCACGTTCTTGGCCACGTAGCGCGCCGCGTACGCCGCGCTGCGGTCGACCTTGCTCGGATCCTTGCCGCTGAACGCGCCGCCGCCGTGGCGCGCCATGCCGCCGTAGGTGTCGACGATGATCTTGCGCCCGGTCAGGCCGGCGTCGCCGACCGGGCCGCCGATCACGAACCGGCCCGTCGGGTTGACCAGGAAGTTCTTGCGCAGCTTCCTGGCGTCATACAGGTCCTTGGGCAGGATCGGCTCGACCACGTGCTCCCAGAGGTCGTCGGGGATCAGCGACTCCGCGCCCTCCCGATGCTGCGTGGAGATCAGCAGCTTCTCGATCTCCACCGGGCGGCCCTCGCGATAGCGCACCGACACCTGCGTCTTGCCGTCCGGTCGCAGATACGGCACGACCTCGGCCTTGCGCACGTCGGCGAGCCGGTGCGCGAGCTTGTGCGCCAAGGAGATCGGCAACGGCATCAGCTCGTCCGTCTCATTGGACGCGTAGCCGAACATCATCCCCTGGTCACCCGCGCCGGCGACGTCGAGTTGATCGTCGTCGGACGCGTCGGTGCGCGCCTCGTACGCCTTGTCGACGCCCTGCGCGATGTCGGGCGACTGCTTGTCGATCGCGTTGATCACCGCGCAGCTGTCCGCGCTGAACCCCAGGTCGGCGTCGGTGTAGCCGATCTTGCGGATCGTCGAGCGCGCGATGTCCTGGATGTCGACATACGTCTCGGTCGAGATCTCACCCGACACGACGACCAGGCCGGTGTTCACGAGCGTCTCGCACGCCACGCGCCCGTACGGGTCGTCCCGCAGCACGGCATCCAGCACGCCGTCGGAGATCTGGTCGGCGATCTTGTCCGGATGCCCCTCGGTGACGGATTCGGACGTGAACAGGTACTCGTTGTCTGCGAACTGGCTCATGGGATCTGGAGGAACAGCTCCGCGTTCGTGTCGGATGGGTGGGCGGGATCTTGGGTGACGACGGCGCCCGCCGCACGGACGCGACGAAGGTCGTCGCGTGCCGTGGCAACGCCGGGAATCGCCGTCAGGCCGGTCTGCTCGCCGAGCGCGAGGAGCTGGCGCAAGTCGAGGAAGACTAGCGACTCGGCCCGCGCCGGCACGGATCCGACGGTCGCCTCGAAGGCGGACGCTGCGGCCAGGGTGCCGCGCGGCGGCTCCAGCCCCGCCGGCGCCGTGGAGGCCACCAGGCCGTCGCCCGAGACCGCATAGGACGGCGCCAGCTCGGGCGTGACGCGGAGCGTGTAGCCCTCCAGCCCGCCGATCGTCTCCGGCTTGAACCCCGGGACGCTGCCCGGGAGCGCGAGCCGCCGCGCGAGCGGCTCCTGCAGCCGGGCGAGCGCGCTCTCCGTGCGGCGCGCGTCGGCGGTGCGGGCCTTGAGCGTCACCACCGGCGCGCCGGCGCCCGTGCCCGCCGCGTCCTCGGTCGCGCCGGTGACCGCGATCGCCACCTCGCCGTCGAGCGGGGCGAGCAGCTCTCGGTCGAGGTCGACGCCGGCCTCGCCGGCCAGCACCTCGCGGACCGACGCGAGCGCGGCGCCGGCGCCGAGCCGCTCCAGCAGCCGCGCCAGCCGCGCCGCGCCGCGCACCCCCAGGTAGGCGGCGGCGCGCTCCGGCACGCGCTCGAGCAGGAGCGGCTCGAACGCGGCGTCGCGCGGGGCGCCGCCGGCGAGGTTGACGTGCGTGCGCAGGCCGTCCGCCTCGGCCGTGACCGCTGCTCCGGCCGCGACGAGCCCCGGCCGGTCGAGCAGCGTGCCGAGCGCGCCGAGCAGCCCGTCGCGCGGAGCCAGCACCTCGCGCACGCCGGCCGCGGACGCGTACGCCACCACCGAACGGTCCGCGGGCGCGCCGTCGGCGGCGTGCTCGTAGGCCCCGAGGTCGGACAGCCGCTCGCCGTCGCCCTGCTCGCGGTCGACCGCCGCGCGGACGGCGGCCTCCGTCCCGACCGCGAGGAAGTCGCCGACGAACGCGATCGCCGTCGGGCCGGCGATCAGCACGCGCACGCCGCGGTACCGCTCCGCCGCCTCCAGGTTGCCGATCCGCGCCACGAGCGCCTCCGCCCGCGGGCGGTCGGCCACCTCGGCGAGCACGACGGAGTCGGCGGGCGAGACGGCGGCGTAGGCGAGCTCGTCGCCCAGCCAGGGGCGCACGTCGCGCGCGATGTCGAACGCCTGCGGGGAGATCGCGGCGACGACGGCCTCGCGCAGCCGCGTGACCGTCGGCAGCGCCTCGGCCAGCCGCGCGAGCCGCCGGTCGGCCGTGCGGTCAGGGTCGGTCGAGAGGTGCACGTAGGCGAGCGCGCTGGCGGGCACGAGCCGCGCGGCGTCGTCGGGGGGCCCCGACGCGCGCTCGCCGCGCGCGCAGACCAGGCCGGCGACGAGCGCGAGCGCGGCGAGGAGCGCCAGCGCGACGAGCAGGTGGGGCCGGCGGATGAGCCGCGCCGCGGCGGCCGGTGCCGCGCCCTGGCGGCGCTCCTCCGCTCCGCTCACGCCGCGCGGCGGCGCTGCTTGCGCTCGGCGAAGTCGATGATCACCGGGATCCCCTCGAGCCCGTAGCGCTCGCGCAGGCGGTTCTCCACGTAGTACGCGTAGTCGCGCGTGACCTTGTCGCGGTTGTTGACCTGGATCGACAAGCGCGGCGGCCGCTCGCCGATCTGCGCGATGTAGAGCATCTTGAGCCGGTGGCCCTGCTTCTGCGGCGGCGGCCGGGTGGCCACGACGTCGGCCAGGAAGCGATTGAGCTCGGGCGTCGGGATCCGGTGGCCGAAGCGGTCGGCGAGCGAGAGCACCTCGACGAGGATCCGCTGCACGTGGCGCCCGGTCTTGGCCGACGCGGTCATCACCTTCGGCCGGAGCCGCAGCTTGCGTGCCACGCGCGCGCGCTCGCGGTCGAGGTCGAACTCGTCGCCGCCGGTGAGATCCCACTTGTTGAGCACGAGCGCGGTCGCGCAGCCGGACTTCATCGCCAGCTCGGCGATCCGCAGGTCCTGCGAGGTCACGCCGGCGGTCGCGTCGCACACGACGAGCGCGACGTCGGCGCGCTCGGCCGCGCGCTGGGAACGCAGCACCGTGTAGTACTCGACCGACTCCTGCACCTTCGCCTGGCGCCGGATGCCGGCGGTGTCGACGAGCCGCAGCCGGCGTCCGTCGACCTCCAGCTCGGTGTCGATCGCGTCGCGCGTCGTGCCGGCGACCTCGGAGACGATCACCCGGTCGCGGCCCAGGAACGCGTTGACGAGCGACGACTTGCCGACGTTCGGGCGCCCGATCACGGCCAGCCGGACGAGCTCCTCTTCCTCCTCGGCGGCCTCCTCATCGGGCGGGAGCAGCTCGACGAGCCGGTCGAGCAGGTCGCCGGTGCCGAGCCCCTGCGCGGCGGAGACCGCCATCGGATCGCCGAGGCCGAGGCCGTGGAAGTCGTGCGCGAGCGGGAGGTCGCGCGGGGAGTCGATCTTGTTCGCCGCGAGCACGACGGGCACGCCGCCGCGGCGCAGGATGTCGGCGATCTCCTCGTCGCCGGGCCGCACGCCCGCGCGGGCGTCGACCACGAGCAGCGCGACCTGGGCGTCGGCGAGCGCCTCACGCGCCTGGTCCTGGATCGAGACGGCGAGCGGATCCTCGTCGTCGAGGTCCACGCCGCCGGTGTCGATCAGCGTGAACGAACGCCCGTTCCACTCGGTCTCGAGCTCCTTGCGGTCGCGCGTCACCCCGGGCCGCTCGTGGACGACGGCCTCGCGCGACTGCGTGAGCCGGTTGACCAGCGAGGACTTGCCGACGTTCGGGTAGCCGACGACCGCGATCTTCATGCCTCGACCTCCCGCGCCTCGACGACGAGCGTGAGGATCTGGCCGAGCACGCCCTCGAGGTCGAGCTCGGAGGTGTCGACCGGCACCGCGTCATTCGCCGGCACCAGCGGGGAGTGCTCGCGCCGCTCGTCGCGCTCGTCGCGCTCGATCTGCGCGGCCAGCACCTCCTCGAGATCCAGGCCGAGCTCCTCCGCGCGGCGCCGGGCGCGGACCTCGGGCGAGGCGGTCAGGAACACCTTCACCTGGGCGTCCGGGCAGACGACGGTGCCGATGTCGCGCCCTTCGGCGACCCAGTCCCCGCCGTCCCGCAGCAGCTCCTGCTGCTTGCGGACGAGCGCCATCCGCACGCCGATGTCCGCGCTGATCTGCGAGGCCGCCTCCGACACCGCGGGCGTGCGGATCGCCTCGGTGACGTCGCGGCCGTCGAGCAGGACACGCTCGCCGAGCTCGATCGTGGCGGCCTCGGCCAGCGCGGCCGGGTCGCCCCCGATCTCGCCCACGAGCAGCGCGACGCAGCGGTACATGGCCCCGCTGTCGAGGTACGTGTAGCCCAGGCGCTCGGCGACGGCCCGGGCCACGGTGGACTTCCCAGCCCCGGCGGGGCCGTCGATCGCGATGACCATGGCGCAGTGAGGCTAGCTGGTGAGGGCGGCCAGATCGGCCGTGAAGCCCGGGTAGGAGACAGCCGCGGCCTCCATCCCCACCACCTCGACGCCCTCGCGGCTCGCGAGGCCCGCGACGGCGCCGAGCATCGCGAGCCGGTGGTCGCCGTGGGCGTGCAGCGCCCCGCCGCGCAGCCCGCCGGTCCCCCGCACCGCGAAGCCGTCCTCGGTCGCCTCGATGTCGGCGCCGAGCCCCCGCAGCCCGTCGACCACGGTCGCGATGCGGTCGGACTCCTTGACGCGCAGCTCCTGCGCGCCCTCCACCACCGTCTCGCCCTCCGCGAAGCAGCCGAGCAGCGCGACGAGCGGCAGCTCGTCGATCGTCAGCGGCACCTCCGCGGCGGTCACGCGCGTGCCGACGAGCGGGCCGTGGGCGACATCGAGCTCGCACAGCGGCTCGGAGTCGGGCGACGCCGCGGCTCGCTCCTCCAGGTCGCCGATCACCACGGCGCCCATGCGCTCCAGGATCCGGAAGAAGCCGACGCGGGTCCAGTTCGCCGCCATCCCCTCCACCACCAGCCGCGAGCCGGGGACGAGGACGGCCGCGGCGACGTGGAACGCCGCCGAGGACGGGTCGCCCGGCACGTGGATCGCCTCCAGCTCGAGCTCGTCCTGGCAGGTCACGGTCACGCGCTCCCCGTCGCGCGCGATGCCGGCGCCGGCGCGGGCGAGCAGGCGCTCGGTGTGGTCGCGGCTCGGCTCGGGCTCCACCACGGTCGTCGTCCCCTCGGCGAGCAGCCCGGCCAGGAGGAGGCAGCTCTTGATCTGGGCCGACGCGACCGGAAGCGCGTACTCGATGCCGCGCAGTGGGCGCCCGGTGATCGCGAGCGGCGTGAAGCGTCCCTCCCGCGCGTCGAGCCGCGCGCCCATCGCGGTGAGCGGCGCGGCGACGCGGTCGACGGGGCGGCGGCGGATGCTCTCGTCGCCGTCGAGCGTCCAGCTCCCGCCGTCCTGCCCCGCGAGCCAGCCGGGGAGGAGCCGCAGCAGGGTGCCGGCGTTGCCGACGTCGATCGCGGCGCCCGGCGTGGCGGCGCGCAGGCCGGGGCCGCGGATGATCAGCTCGCCCGCACGCGTGTCCACCAGCGCCCCGAGCGCCTGAACGGCGTCGAGCGAGGAGCGCGTGTCTGCCGCGTCGAGGTAGTTGGTGACGTGGACGGGCACCGAGCTCATCGCGCCCAGCAGCGCGGCGCGATGGGAGAGCGACTTGTCCGGCGGCGGCGTCAGCGTGCCGCGGATCGCGGCGCCGGGGGAGAACGTCCGGTTCATGCGCGCGCGACCGGAAGGCCGAGCCCCGCCACGAGCGCCTCGGCCTGCGCGGCGCGCTCGGCGCCGGCGATCCAGAGCACGATGTAGCCCGAGGAGCGGTCGGGCGCGGGGTAGAGCGCCATGTCCACGATGTTGATCGACGCCTTGCCGAGCGCGAGGGCGACCTCGGCCACGACGCCCGGCCGGTTCGGGACCGACACGCGCAGCTCGGTCACCTCGCCGCCCGCGAGATCGCCCTCTAGCAACCGCCGGCGATCGTCGCGCGCGCCGTCGTTCCAGGCCGCGAGCGCGACGCCGTCGCCGGCGGCGAGCGACTCCCGGACCGCGGCCAGCCGCTCCATGGCGTCGTCGATCGACTCGATCAGCGCGTCGGCGTTCGCGAGGTAGATGTCGCGCCAGATCTCCGTGTTCGACCCGGCGACGCGCGTGATGTCGCGAAAGCTCGGACCGGTGGCGGGGACCGCCTCGTCCTCCTCCGTGCGCGCCCGGGCCGCCTGGGCGACGAGCACGTTCGCGAGCACGTGCGGCAGGTGCGAGACCGTGGCGAGCATGCGGTCGTGCGTCTCGGCGTCGAGCGCGGCGGGGTGGGCGCCGAGGCCGGAGAGCAGCCGGTGCAGGCGCTCGTAGAGCGTGCCGCGCGTGCCAGCGGTCGGCGTCAGGTACCAGGTCGCCCCGTCGAACAGCTCCGCGCGCGCGTGGCGGACGCCCGCGTTCGCGGCGCCGGCGAGCGGGTGGCCGCCGATGAAGCGCTCGTCGTCGACCGCCTCCACGACCGTGCGCTTGGTGGAGCCGACGTCAGTGACGACGCAGTCCTCGCCGGCGGCCGCGAGCGCGGCGGCGACCGCGGCCGGCAGCGCCCCCACGGGCGCGGCGACGAACGCCGCCTCGGCGCCCGCTAGCGCGCCGCCCACGTCGTCCGCCGCGCGGTCGACCGCCCCGACCTCCAGCGCGGCGTCGAGCGCGCCCGGCGCCGGGTCGTAGCCGACGACCTCGGCGCCCAGCCGCTCGCGCGCGGCGAGCCCGATCGACCCGCCGATCAACCCCACGCCGATGACTCCGATCCTCACCCGGCGAGGATCCTCGATCGCCCGCGCAGCCCGCGCGGCGACGACGCCCGGCGCGCCGTCACGCGGTCTCGTTCGACAGCACCTTGCCGGCGACCGCCGCGGCGCGCTCCACCTTCTCGGCGTACTCGGCGAAGCCGTCGGCGCGCAGCTGCTGCGGCCCGTCGCAGATCGCCTCGTCGGGCTCCGGATGCACCTCGACGATGATCCCGTCGGCGCCGGCCGCGGCCGCGGCGAGCGAGAGCGGCTCGACCAGCGTGCGCCGTCCGGCCGCGTGGCTGGGATCGACGATCACCGGAAGATGCGAGAGCTCCTTCAGGACCGGGATCGCGGTCAGGTCGAGCGTGAACCGGTACGCGGTCTCGAACGTACGGATGCCCCGCTCGCACAGCATCACGTTCGGGTTGCCCTCCTTGAGGATGTACTCCGCCGCCATCAGGAGCTCCTCGAGCGTCGCGGAGAGCCCGCGCTTGAGCAGCACCGGCAGCCCGGCGCGGCCGACCTCGGCCAGCAGCGCGTAGTTCTGCATGTTGCGCGCGCCGAGCTGGATCACGTCGGCCACCTCGACCACCGGCTCGAGGTCGCGCGCGTCCATCAGCTCGGTGACGATCGGCAGGCCCGTCTCCGCCTTGGCCTCTGCGAGCAGCCGCAGGCCCTCCTGCCCGAGGCCCTGGAAGGAGTACGGCGAGGAGCGCGGCTTGTACGCGCCGCCGCGGAACAGGCTGGCGCCGCCGGCGGCGACCATGCGCGCGGCGGTCAGCGTCTGGTCGCGCGACTCCACCGTGCAGGGGCCGGCGATGAGCGAGAAGTGCTCGCCGCCGATGCGGCGGCCGTCGACCTCGATGACCGTGCGGTCGCCGACCTTGAGTTGCGCGGACGAGAGCTTGAACGGCTTGAGGATCGGCACGACCTGCTCGACGCCGTCGTGCCCCTCGAGCCCGAGGCGGGCGACGTGCTCCCGGTCGCCGATGGCGCCGATCACCGTCACCTCCTCCCCGCGCGACGGATGCGCTCGAGCGCCGCAGGACTCGATCCGGGCGATGACGGCCTGCACCTGTTCCTCGGTGGCCGTCGGCTTCATCACGATCATCATGGTTCTGTGCGCTCCTGAGACATTCCGGACAAGACGATAAGCACTGCCACTGCCTTGGTGAGGCGCTCGACCCGTAGGCCCGGGTGTGGGGACGGCGGCGGCATTGCGCCACGCCGGCCGAGCGCCTAGCTAAATCGCCAGGTGCGGTAGGAGACGTACGGATAACCGGCGCCCCGCGGCGCGGTGTGAACTGCGTGGTGAGCGGGGCTGTCGATCATCGCGACGCTCGAGTTGTAGCAGCCGCGCCGCCCTGGCGCCAGTACGGCGCCGGGCTCCTAGACTCCCGCCATGGCGACGACCGACCAGCCGACGCCGGAGCAGCTCGCCCGCCGCGAGGCCGCGCTGGCGCGCGTGCGCAAGTACGGCGACCCCGTGCTGCGCGAGCGGGCGCGGCCGGTCGGGACGGTCGATGACGTCGTCCGCGACCAGATCCGGGACATGACGCGGCTGCTCGACGACGCGATGGAGGCCGGCATCGCGGCGACGCAGCTCGGCGTGCTCAACCGCGTGTTCGTGTACCGCGCCGACGTCGACGCGCCGGTCCGCGCGCTGGTCGACCCGGAGCTGGAGTGGTGAGCGAGGAGACCGACGTCGCCGAGGAGGGCTGCCTGTCGATCCCGGGGATCTGGATCGAGGTCGAGCGCCCGGCCCGGGTGCGGGTGCGTGGGGTCGACGAGCACGGCGCGCCGGTCGTGATCGAGGCGGAGATGCCCGAGGCCCGGGTGCTCCAGCACGAGCTCGACCATCTCGACGGCATCCTCACGCTCG
>Ga0126313_10000553_pt1 | contig 18012 bp, 19 predicted proteins | sample Plot105A_FD_89954 | JGI IMG/M metagenome (GOLD analysis project Ga0126313, IMG submission 89954) | Serpentine soil microbial communities from UC McLaughlin Reserve, CA, USA - Plot105A | ecosystem: Environmental > Terrestrial > Soil > Grasslands | place: USA: UC McLaughlin Reserve, Lake County...
CGCTAGCTTGAGGCACGTGGGCGCTCGCCGGCACTGCCGGCGGCTGCGGCGCCGACGCTGGAGCCGGCGGTGTTGGCGCGGGCTCCGCAGGCGCAGCCGGCTGAGCGGGTGCGGCAGCGGCGGCGGCGGCCTGAGCGGCCTGGGCCTGCGCGGCGGCGGCCTGCTCGGCAGCACGCTTGGCCTCGTCGGCCTCTCTGCGCGCAGCCTCCTCGGCAGCTCTCTTCGCAGCCTCCTCGGCCTCGCGCTTGGCCTTCTCCTCGGCCTCACGTGCGGCGCGCGCCTCAGCTTCGATGCGGGCCTTCTCCTCGGCCTCCTTGCGCGCGCGCTCCTCCTCCTCGCGGAAGATGCGGTTGCCCTCGCCGATCACGTTGGCGAGCTCTCTCGCGATCACGCCGCAGGAGCGGATCGCGTCGTCGTTGCCGGGGATCACGTAGTCGATCCCATCCGGGTCGCAGTTCGTGTCGACGAGCCCGATGATCGGGATCCGCAGCCGCTGCGCTTCCTTGACGGCGATCGCCTCGACTCTGAGGTCGACAACGAACATCGCGTCGGGCACGCGGCCCATGTTCTTGACGCCGCCGAGGTTCGCCTGCAGCTTCGCGAGGTCGGCCTGGGCAGCCATCCGCTCGCGCGTCGGCAGGAGCGCCAGCTGGCCCTCCGCCTCGTAGCGCTCGAGGTCGTGGAGGCGCTTGATGCGGCCCGAGATCGTGCCGTAGTTCGTGAGCAGCCCGCCGAGCCAGCGGTGGTTGACGTACGGCATGCCGGACGCCTCGGCCGACTCCTTGATCGCGTCGCGCGCCTGCTTCTTCGTCCCGACGAACAGCACGAGGCCGCCGCGATGGGCGAGCGCAGATGCAAACTCACGCGCCTCCTGCAGCAGCTCCTCCGTCTGGAGGAGGTCGATCAGATAGATGCCTGCCCGCTCGCCGTGGATGAAGCGGCGCATCTTCGGGTTCCAGCGGCGTGTCTGGTGGCCGAAGTGAACGCCGGCCTCCAGCAGCTCTTTGAGTCCGGCTTGAGCCACGATGTGCTCCCTTTTGACTTCTGGTGCAGAGTCCCGGTCGGAGGCATCGCGATCCCGGCACATGGGCGTGCCGGGCAGGGCGCGAGCCCCGGTTCGACCGGGGTAGACGACTGGTTGCGCGCGATTCTAGTCGTTTCCGGTGTTCAGCCGGGCGAGCACACTCGCAAGATCTGGAGGCAGCGGCGAGGTCACGTCCACCGGCTCGTCCGTGACGGGGTGCGCAAACGCCAGTCGCGCGGCGTGCAGGAACTGGCGCGACAGGCCGAGGTCCCCCGCTTTCCCGTACTCCGGATCCCCCGCGACGGGATGGCCGATCGCTTCCAGGTGCACGCGGATCTGGTGGGTGCGACCGGTCTCCAGCGTCACGCGCAGCAGCGCATAGCCGGGAAGCGCTCGCTCCAGCTCGAAGTGGGTCCGGGCGACGCGCGGAACGTCGGTGTCCGTCGACATCCGCGTGCGCACACGCCGGTCACGCCCGATCGGGGCGTCGATCGTGCCGCTGCGCGCCGGCGGGCAGCCGTCCACCAGCGCGAGATACTCGCGTCGCAGATCGCGTCTGCGGATCGCCTCCTGCAGTGCCCGGTGCACCGCCTCGGACTTCGCGACGACGAGCAGACCGGACGTGTCCTTGTCGAGGCGGTGAACGATTCCCGCACGAGCGGGGTCCTCCCCGCCGACGGCACGGCCGCCGAGCGCCTCGGCGAGCGTCGAGCCGCGATGCCCGCGGGCGGGGTGCACGACGACCCCGGCCGGCTTGTCGACGACCAGCAGATGCTCGTCTTCCCACAGGATCGCGAACGGCACGTCCTCGACGGCGTCCACAACACCCGGCACCGCCGGTTCGGGCGCGACCTCGACCAGCTCGCCGGCGGCGACACGATGGCGTTTCGGGCGCGACTCGCCGTCGACCGTCACGAGGCCGGCGTCGATCGCACGCTGCGCCTGAGCGCGCGAGCCGAGCGGCTCCGCCAGCAGTTGGTCGAGCCGCTCGCCCTCGGCGGCGGCGTCGACCTCAATCCGCAGGGGAGCGTCCACCGAGCTCCAGCACCAGCACGAGCGCCACGACGCCGCCCGTGATGCACATGTCGGCGATGTTGAAGGCGGGCCAGTGCGGCAGATGGATGAAGTCGGTCACGTAGCCCTGATGAATGCGGTCGACCAGGTTGCCGAGTGCGCCGCCGAGCACGAGGCCGGTGGGCAGCCACAGCAGCGGCCTGTCCGCATGCCGGGCGAAGTAGACGAGCAGCAGCGCGAGCGCAGCGAACGTCACGACGAGGACGATCGCCCCGCCACCCCCCAGGAAGCCGAACGCGACACCTCTGTTGTGGACGTTCACGAACGACAGCGGGCCGAGCACGTCGCGCTGTTCCCCCGTCGCGATCGAATCGCGCACGAGCGCCTTCGTGCCCTGGTCGACCAGCAGCACGAGTGCGACGACGAGGCCGGTGAACGCCCAGCGTGCACCGCGGGCCTTCGCGGGGACGGCAGTCGCGTCCACGACGCCCATCAGCCCTGGATCAGCGAGACGACGATCCGCCACACGATGACCAGCACGATCGTCGCGACCATCGGGCTGAGATCGAGCGGACCGAACATCGGCAGGAAGCGCCGGAAGAGGCGCAGGTACGGCTCGACCACCTGACGCAGGAACTCGACGATCGCGTTCCACCAGCGCGAGTACGGCGGCCGGATCCCGACCGAGTACATGATGCTGATGACCACGTAGGCGAAGATGCAGATCAGGTAGACGGTGAAGAGCGCGTCGACGTAGCGGGCGATGTCGTTGCGCACTGCCGCGAGCGGGAGCGCCGCGACGGCGCTCACCGTCTGCCCCCGTGCACGGCAGCCTCGGCCGCCGCCTGGAAGGCCGCACGCAGGCCGCCCTCCTCCAGCGCCGCGAGGCCGCGCGCGGTGACGCCGCCGGGCGAGGTGACGGCGCGGCGCAGCGCGAGCGTGTCGAAGTCGCGCGCCGCGAGCAGCGCCGCCGAACCCTCCGTGGTGGCGGTCGCCAACTCGACGGCGAGCGCCGGCGGCATTCCCAAGCGCACGGCAGCGTCGACCTGCGCCTCGACGAACAGGGAGACGTAGGCGGGACCGACGCCCATCACGGCGGTGGCGACGTCGATCAGTCTCTCAGGGACCGCGACGACCGTCGCGATGCGCTCCAGCAGCTTCGTCACCGCGTCGCTCGCGTCGCTCTCCGCGGCGAGGCAGATCACGCCTCTGCCGATCTCGACTGCGACGTTCGGCATCAGACGCACCACGGATGCGCCCGGATACGCGGAACGCAGGGCATCGAGGGTGACCCCCGCGAGGATCGAGACGATCGTGTCGCCATCGGCCGCATCGCCGATCTCCGCGGCAACCCCCGCGAGCTGATCCGGCTTGTGACAGAGGAAGACGACGTCAGCCGCGCGGGCCAGCCCGGCGTTCGAGCCGGCGACCTCGCCGCTCAGCTCCTCCACGAGTGCCTCGGCCTTGCCCGGCACTGCGTCGGTGCACAGCACCGGATCGCCCCAACCGCGCGCGAGCGCGGAGGCCATGTTGCCTGCTCCGATCAGTCCGACGCGCATGGGACCGAAGCCTACCTCGACTGGTACGACGTGCCCCTTCCGAGCACGCGCCCTCAGCTCTGGTTGAAGAAGCCCTTCTCGATCAGCCGCGCGCGCTCCTCGGCCGAGACCTCGACGTTACGCGGGGTGAGCAGGAACACCTTGTCGGCGATCCGCTGCATGCCACCGTCGAGCGCGTACGTCAAGCCGGACGAGAAGTCGATCAGGCGCTTCGACAGGTCGGTGTCGGAGCTCTGCAGGTTGAGGATCACGGGGATCGAGTCCTTGAACTTGTCCGCAACGTCCTGCGCGTCGTTGAACGACTTGGGGATGACGAGGTGGACGCGCACGTCCCGGCCGTTCGTGGCGCGACCGGGACCGCTGCCACCGACGGGTCGCAGCACGTTCGTGCGTCGGTCAGCGGGCTCGTCGTCGGCGAAGATGTCGTCGAACTCGTCACGGCGACGGCGGCTGGACGACAGGCGCCGCACGTTCGGGCGCTCACGGTACGTCTCCTGCAGCTCTGCCTCGGGCTCGTGGTAGGCGGGCTCGCGCTCGTCCTCGTACTCGTCCTCGACGGCGAGGCCGAAGTAGACGAGCGTGCGGTGCCAGGTGTCGCGGAATGCCATGACGTCGAGGGATTCGCGGGGAGCCGGAAGATCCCTGCAAACGGATTATGACGCTTCGCAGGTCGCTATCGGTAGAGGGTGGAGCCGAGGCGCACGATCGTGGCGCCCTCCTCGACCGCCACCTCGTAGTCCTGCGAGGTGCCCATCGAGAGGTGGTGCAGCCCATGTGCGGTCGCCAGCTCGCGCAGCGTGGCGAAGTGCGGGCGGTTCTCCTCGGGTGCGGCGACCGCCGGTGGCATCGTCATCAAGCCGACGACGGGTACCGGGCAGCGGGCGACGAAGCTCGCCAGCTCGGCCGGCGCGATGCCGCTCTTCGACGCCTCGCCGGCGACGTTGACCTCGACCAGCACGCCGAAGTCCTCGCGCTGCGGCGCATGCCGTTCCAACTGCGCCAGCACCGAGTCGCTCGCGACGGAGTGGATGTAGCGGACATACGGGGCGATGTCCTTCACCTTGCGAGATTGCAGGTGGCCGATGAAATCCCAGGTGAATGCGCCCGGATAGGCCTCGGCCTTCGCCACCAGCTCCTGGGCGCGGTTCTCACCCAGCAGGGTGAGTCCGGCGTCCGCCAGGGTCCCCAGCTCGTCAAGCGCGACGTACTTCACAGCCGCGAGCAGCTCCACGTCGGCCGGATCCCGGCCCGCGCGCTGCGCGGCTGCCTCGATCCGCTCCCTCGCCTCCACGACGCGCTCGCGCACCTGGCCGGCGTCGAGCCCGGTGATCAGCTCCGCCATGTGATCCCCGCCTGCCGTCCGGTGATCCCGCCGTCGCGACGGTGGGAGAAGAACAGCTGCGGGTCGCTGCACATCGTGCAGAGACCGACGTCGTGGGTTGCTTCGACGCCCGCGGCTTCGAGCCGCTCGCGCGCAATCGCCTTGAGGTCGATCGTGCCTCGCTGCGCGTCGTGCCCGAAGGCCGTATGCACCTCGGCCCCGACCTCGTAGCAACAGGCTCCTGCGCCCGGGCCGATCGCAGCCTGCAGCGGACCGTCGTCGCCGAGCGCTCGCAGCGCCTCGACGCCGTTCTCGAGGACGCCACCCGCCAGGCCCCGCCAGCCGGCATGAAGCATCGCGGCGGCTCTGCCGCCGATCAGTGCGACGGGGAGGCAGTCGGCGGTGAGCACCAGCGCTGCCAGGCCCTCGGCGTTCGTCGCCTGCCCGTCCGCCTCGGTCAGTGCTCCGTCGGGAGTGGCGCGCCGCTCGACATGGGCCTCATGCACCTGACGCCCTTGTACGACAGCATCGAGGGGAAACCCGATCGTGTCGGCGACGATCTGGCGGTTGCGGTCCACGGCGTCAGCGTCGTCCTCGGTCCAACGCCCGAGGTTCAGCGATGTGTACGGGCCGCCGGACACGCCACCGCGCCGCGTCGTGAACAGCGCCCGTCCGCCCGGCAAAGCGATCCCGATGTGGTCGCCAACAGGCTCGAACGGGGCGGGCAGTCGCACGCGGCGGATGGTAGTCAGCCGAGCACTGTCCATCTGCGACCGGATAGCGGTCGCAGAGGTGCAGTGGTCAAGCCACGGCGGCGCGCGCGACGGCGAGCTGGGTATCGCGGTCGGGGGCGGCGCCGTCGAGGCGGGCGTTCAGTGCGGCGGCGAGGCCGCGGCCAAGCGCCTCGCCCTGCGGGATGCCCGCGGCGATGAGGTCGTCGCCGTCGATCTCCAGTCTCACGTGACGCAGATCCTCGATCCAGGCGCGAGCCGGGCTCTCGGCGCCCAGCGCCCCGGCCAACGCCACAGCCTCGACCGGCGCCCTCCGCACCGCCGCGGCAATCTCGGAAGGACGCCCCGCCCCACTGAGCCTCCCCTCGATGCCATCGGCTTGGGCACAGGCCACCACGATCTCCCGCTCGCGCGCCGGGAAACCGAGCTCGTCGAGCCAGGCGGACAAGCGCGCATCGGGCACCGACCGACAGGCACTCCCGAGCAGCAGCAGATCCCCGCGACCATCCGCGGGCAGCAACGCCAGCGCCCGTTCGACCAACGCACGATCGACATCGAGCGGCACGCCGAGCGGCCACCCCACGACCCACGCCAGCGCGTCAAGCGCCGACGGCTCCCGCAACAGCAGCCGCAGCTCAGAGCCCACGCGCGTCGGCGAGACCGTCGCCAGCGCCCCGCCGGCCACCGCCGCATCGGCAAGCGCAGCGGTCCCCTCCTCCACCGCAAACCCCAGCCGCGTCGCATATCGCACGAGCCGCAGCAGCCGAGTCGGATCGTCGAGGAACGAGCGCTCGTGCAGGATCCGCAGCAGCCGTGCGTCGAGGTCCGCCAACGCCTGCGGCGCCGCGACGACGCGCCCGTCCAACCCCACCGCGATCGCGTTCACCGTGAAGTCCCGCCGCAGCAGGTCCTCCTCGAGCGTCCCGGGCCGCACGTCGGGAAGCGCCCCCAGTCGCGCGTAGGTCTCCACCCGCGCCGTCGCAAAGTCGTAGACGTGCCCACCGGCCTCCACGGTCGCGGTGCCAAAGCGCTCGTGGACGGTGACCGAGCCGCCGAGCGCCTCCCCCAGCCGCTGCGCCGCCTCGACCGCATCCCCTTCGATGACGAGATCGAGATCCTCCGGGGTGCCCCCGAGCAGCAGGTCCCGCACCGCCCCGCCCACGATCCGCGCCTCGGGCAGTACGTCCGGCAGGGGCGCCGCGGCCGGCAGCGCGCGCAGCCAGTCGGCAAGGTCGGGGGACGAGGCCATCGGAGCGATCATCTACCATCCGCGCCCGATGTCGAGCCCCCCTCCCCGCCGCCTCCGGCGCGGACTGCTCATCGCCCTCGCCATTCTTCTCCTGCTCGCCGGCGGCGCAGTCGCGTTCGTGCTGGCGCACAAGCCCGGTGACGTCTCGAACCCGGACGTCGAGTTCACCACCGAGTCGACCACGACGCCGGCACCGCCGCCGAGACCCCAGGCCGTCGACCATTTCCTGTGGCCGACGTACGGCTACAGAGAGGACCGCACGCGCAATTTCGGCGATGCCCCGCGCTATCTCAGACCGGGCTTCAGACGCGGCTGGACCTACCGCAGCGGCGTGCTGCTCGAGTTCCCGCCGTCGATCGACGGCGGCTCGCTCTACATGCTCGACGACGACGGCATGCTGCGAGCGATCGCAAAGACCAGCGGACGGGTCCGCTGGCAGCAGCGCGTCGGACGGCTGGCCGCCGCCACGCCGGCCGTCGGCGACGGACGCGTCTATGCGGTCGTGCTGCGCGGGATCGCGAGCGGGACCGGCCGCATCGCCGCCTATCGCGCGAGCGACGGCAGACAGGTGTGGTCGAAGGCGCTGCCGAGCCGCGCCGAGTCCTCGCCGCTGCTCAAGAACGGCCGCATCTTCTTCGGCAGCGAGAACGGCACCGTCTACGCGCTGAACGCCAGAACCGGCGCCACGATCTGGACCTACCAGGCGAGCGGCGCGGTCAAGGGCGGCCCCGCGCTCGACAGTGGGACGCTCTACTTCGGCGACTACGGCGGGAAGGTCCACGCCGTGAGCGCGAAGAGCGGCCGCGAAGTGTGGTCGGTCGGCACGAGCGGAACGCGCTTCGGCTTCGGCTCGGGCTCCTTCTACTCGACCGCGGCGGTCGCGTTCGGCCGCGTCTACCTCGGCAACACTGACGGCCGCGTCTACTCGTTCGCTGCCAGCAGCGGCAAGCTGGCGTGGGCGACCTCCACCGGCGCCTATGTCTACGGCTCCCCCGCCGTCGCCGTGACGCCCGGGCTCGGCCCGACCGCATACGTCGGCTCCTACGACGGCAACTTCTACGCGTTCGACGCGCGCTCCGGTGCGGTGCGCTGGAAGTTCTCGGCCGGCGTGAAGATCTCCGGCTCGGCGACGATCGTCGGCAACGTCGTCTACTTCTCCAACCTGCAGCCGGGCAACGACACGTTCGGTCTCAACGCCCGCACCGGCAAGCAGGTGTTCAGATGGCCGGACGGCGCCTTCAACCCGGTCGTCGCCGACCGTCGCGCGATCTACCTCGCCGGCTACGGGAACCTGTACGAGCTGCTGCCCAAGCGCGCGACGCCGCAGTGGCAGAGAGCGCAGGAGGCGGCGCTGCGCGCGGTTCGCGAGGACAACGCGGTGCAGGCTGAGGCGAGCACGGCCCACACGCCGGCCAGATCCGCGAGACGACGCAGCCGCAGATAGCCGCGCCGCGCCGCGTCGGTCAGGCGACCGGCCGCACCGGCACGCCGGCCGCGGCAAGGTGCGCCTTGATCTCGGCGACCGTGTGGTGGCCGTAGTGAAGGATCGAGGCGACCAGAACGGCATCGGCGCCGGCCTCGAGCGCCTCGACAAGGTCGTCCAGCTTGCCGGCCCCGCCCGAAGCGATCACCGGAACGTCAACCGCCTCGGCGACGGCGTGCGTCAGCTCGAGGTCATAGCCGGAGTTGGTCCCGTCGCGGTCCATCGAGGTGAGCAGGATCTCGCCCGCCCCACGCTCGACGCCCTCGCGCGCCCACTCGACCACGTCGCGGCCAGTGGACGTGCGTCCACCGGCGACGAAGACCTCCCACTCGGTGAGCGTCGGTTTCCCAAGCCGAAGGTCGCCGGTTCCCTCTGGGCGCCGCTTCGCATCGATCGCCAAGACCACACATTGCGCACCGAACTGCTCCGACAGCTCGTCGATCAGCTCCGGTCGCGCCACCGCCGCCGAGTTCACGGAGACCTTGTCAGAGCCGGCATCCAACACCGCCTGCGCATCCTCGACCGTCCGGATCCCACCGCCGATCGTGAAGGGAATGAACACCTCGTCGGCCGTGTGACGCGCAAGCTCAACGACCGTGTCGCGCTTGTGGTGCGTCGCCGTGATGTCGAGGAAGACGAGCTCGTCGGCGCCGGCAGCGTCGTAGCGCTGCGCCAGCTCGATCGGATCGCCCGCGTCGCGCAGGTCGACGAAGCCGGTGCCCTTGACGACCCGACCGCCGTCGACGTCGAGACAGGGAATGACGCGCTTGGTGTGCACCGCAGCCAGCCAGCCGCTCAGCCGGATGCCGGCTCGGCGGCCTTGTCGCCGCTGCGACCGCCGGACTTCCTGCCCTTCGGTCTTCTGCGCCCAGCCGCGTCCTCTCTCAGCGCCGCGCGCGCCTCCGCGATGCCGAAGCGGCGCTCATACAGCGCCTTTCCGACGATCACGCCGGTCAAGTTGACCTGGCGCAGCTCCGCCAGCGCTCTGAGGTCGTCGAGCGTGCCGATCCCACCCGAGTAGATGAACGTGCCGCGCACTGCCTCGGCGACGCGCTTCACCTCGTCCACGTCCGGTCCGGTCAGCATTCCGTCGCGCTCGATCGACGAGTAGACGAGCCGCTTCACGCCACGGCGCTGGAGGTGCTCGATCACCGCGGAGGCCTCCATCTCCGTCTGGTGCGTCCAGCCGGCGCTCGCGACGCGCCCACCACGCACGTCGACGGACACCGTCACACGCGCGCCGTGCTTTGCGACCGCGTCGTCGAGGAAGTCGACGTCGGTGTAGGCGGCCGTGCCGAGGATCACGCGCTCCGCACCGGCAGCCAGCGCAGCCTCGATCGACTCCGGCGAGCGCAGCCCACCGCCGAACTGCACCGGCACGCCCAGCTCGCTCGTGATCCGCTCGAGGTGCTCCAGGTTCGCGGGCGCCCCGTCGCGCGCGCCGTCGAGATCGACGACGTGCAGCCAGCGCGCGCCGCCCTCGACCCACGCCCGCGCCGCCGACAGCGGCTCCGAGTCGTAGACGGTCTCCTGCGCGAAGTCGCCCTGCGCGAGCCGCACGGCCTTGCCGTCGCGGATGTCGATCGCCGGGTAGAGGATCACGCCGCCACCCGTTCCCGATCGCAGGCGGCGCTGAAGCTCGCCAGGAGGCGCAGCCCCGCACTCGACGACTTCTCGGGGTGGAACTGCACGCCGAAGACGTTCTCGCGCGCGACCGCCGTCGCAAAGCGCTCGCCGTACTCAGCCGTGCCGAGCACGTCGTCCGGGTCGGCCGGATGCGGAACGAGCGAGTGCACGTGGTAGAAGGCCGTCTCGGCCGGCAGGCCGGCGTTGAGCCGCGAGGCGCGCTCGAAGCGCACAATGTTCCAGCCGATGTGCGGAACGCGCTGGCCGCCGGCGTCAAGCGGACGCACGTCGCCGCGCAGCAGCCCGAGACCCTCCGCCGGCTCGACCTCCACCGAACGGTCGAACAGCAGTTGCATGCCGAGACAGATGCCGAGCAGCGGCACGCCCGACTCGGCCCGCTCGACGATCACGGCGTCGAGGCCGAGCGTTCGCAGGTGCTCCATCGCGCGCGGGAAGGCACCGACGCCCGGCACAACGACGCCGTCCGCAGCACGGATCTCGTCGTGATCGCTCGTCAACACGGGCTGCGCGCCAACGTGCGCGAACGCCTTCTCCACGGAGCGGCGATTGCCCATGCCGTAGTCGACGATCGCGATTCTGGGAGCTGCGCCGGTCATGCCGTCAACGTGCCCTTGGTCGACGGCACACCCGTCTCCGACGGATCGATCGCAGCAGCCGCGCGCAGCGCACGCGCAAACGCCTTGAACAGCGCCTCGATCACGTGGTGCACGTTCGTGCCCGCTTCGACCGTCAGATGCAGCGTCAGCTTCGCGTTGCTCGCCACCGCGCGGAAGAACTCCTCCGCCAGCTCGTGGTCAAAGTTGCCGATCGCGCCGGCCGGCAGCTCGGCGCCATACGACAGGAACGCACGGCCTGAGACGTCGATCGCGCACGACGCGCGCGCCTCGTCCATCGGGATCGTCGCGGACCCATAGCGGAAGATCCCGGCGCGGTCGCCGAGCGCCTCGTCGAGCGCTTGGCCAAGGCAGATGCCGACATCCTCGACGGTGTGGTGCGCGCCCGTCTGCAGATCGCCGGTGGCAGAGACCTCGAGGTCGAGACGGCCGTGCCGTGCAAGCAGGTCGAGCATGTGGTCAAGGAAGCCGACGCCCGTCTCACGCGCGCCGTCGCCCGACCCGTCGAGGGCCAGCGTCAGGCGCACATCGGTCTCGCCGGTTCTGCGATGGATGTCGGCGCTGCGGCTCATGACGCTCCATTCTCCCGAATGCGCGCCTCCATTGACTCCGCGTGGGCCTCGAAGCCCTCGGCACGCGCGATCGCGGCACCGTGTGGAGCCAACGCAGAAGCCGCCTCAGGCGGGATCCGCACCTCCGCCATGCGGCGGCGGAACGTCCGCGCGGAGAGGCCGGAGGCGTAGCGCGCAGCGCCGTCGGTCGGCAGCACGTGGTTGGAGCCAGCGAGGTAATCGCCGAACGCGGTCGCCGCGCCGGCGCCAACGAACAGGCAGCCTGCGCGCGTCACGCGCGGCGCGAGCGCCTCGGCGCCGGGACCGATCAGTTGCAGGTGCTCGGGTGCAAACGCCTCCGCCAGCGCAAGCGCATCGTCCAGATCCTCGGTCTCGACGAGCACGGCCGCGCCCAGCTCCGGCGCGTCGGCCAGCTGTGCGGCAAGCGCGTCCAGCACCGCCGGCTCGGGCGAGACCGCGACGACGAGGCTGTCCGCCCCGTGCTCCGCCTGCGCGCGCAAGTCGAGCGCGGCCAGCTCCACCCCACCGGCCCAGTCCACGATCGCCAGCAGATCGCTGGGCCCGGCGAAGCCGTCGATCCCGACCTCGCCGAGCACGACGAGCTTCGCCTCCTGCACGTACAAGTTGCCGGGGCCGACGATCACGTCGACCCGCCGGATCGTCTGTGTGCCGTGCGCGAGCGCGGCGATCGCGTGCGCACCGCCCATGCGGTAGACCTCGTGCACGCCCGCGAGCGCGCAGGCAGCCAGCACCAGCGGGTCCTCCGACGGCGTGCAGACGACGACCTCGCGCACGCCGGCGGCCGTCGCAGTCACCGCGCCCATGATCACGGTCGACGGGTACGGCGCCCGCCCGCCCGGCACGTACACGGCCGCGCGCGCGACCGGCTGCTCGCGCAGCACGACCATCTGGCCCTCGGGCAGCGCCACGGAGCGCTCCTCGTCGACGCCCGCCGCGGCGACCGCGCTCACATTCGCGACGGTGCGCTCCAGCGCCGCGCGCACGCCGGCGTCGAGGCCTGTGATCGCAGCGTCGAGCTCGTTCCGCGGCACGCACAGCGGACCGGGATCGCCGCCGCGCGTGTCGAACTCCCGCCGGTAGCGCTCCAGCGCCGCGTCGCCGTGACGGCGCACTTCGAACACTATGCGCTCGACCGCCTGCGCCACATCGGAGACGCCCGGCACCAGCCCACGCAGCTCCGCTACCAGCGCTGCGGGATCCCCCTCCAGCGTGCGGCGCTCAAGCCGCACGCACGCGCTCCAGCAGCTCGTCGATCGCGGACGCCTTCAACTTATGCGACACCGGGTTCGCGATCAGGCGCGCGCTCACCGTCACGATCTCCTCGCGCACGACGAGTCCGTTCTCGCGCAGCGTCGTTCCGGTCGCGGTGAGATCGACGATCCCGTCCACCAGACCCGTCAGTGGCGCAAGCTCGACCGAGCCCTTCACCTCCACCATCTCCGCCTGCCGACCCGTTGCGGCGAAATGACGCCCGGCGATCTTCGGGTACTTCGTCGCGATCCGCATCATGCCGAGGCGGCGGCGTGCCTCCTCCATCGGATCATCGCCCGCGACCGAGGCGAGCACCATCGTGCAGCGCCCATAGTCGAGGTCGAGCAGCTCGTATACCTCGCGCTCGCCCTGCTCGATCAGCACGTCCTTGCCGGTCACGCCGATATCGGCCGCGCCGGCCTCGACGTACGTCGGCACGTCGGACGGGCGCATTGTGATGATCCCGACGTCGCGGAACAGCAGCTTGCGGTCGTTGGAGCGCACCTCGCCCGTGTCGACACCGATCGCGTCGAGCAGGTCGAGCGTCTCCTTGAGCAGCGCCCCACGCGGGACCGCGATCGTCAGGCCGCCGTTCGCACTCACGAGCCCCGCTCCCCGCGCTCCTCGCCGGCGAGCGCGATATGCAGCCGCTCGACGTTCAGCGCGAAGCCAACCGCAGGCAGCGGCCGACCGAAGCGCCCGAGCAGCTCGTCGTAGCGCCCGCCGCCGCCGATCGGCACACCCAGCGCCGGGTCGTAGACCTGGAAGATCGCGCCCGTGTAGTAGCCGAGGCTGCGCACCAGCCCGAGGTCGAGGATCAGCCGCTCGGCAACGCGCGGCTCCAGCAGCGCATGCACGCCGCGCAGCCCCTCCGCCGCCTCGGCCGCCTGACCGTCGAGGTCCGCGAGCACCTCTGGACCGCCGCGCATCTGCGGCACGCGCACGAGCAGGTCGGCAGCCGTAGCGTCGAGACCCAGCGCACCGACCTCGCGCTCGAGGCCGACGAAGTCGCGTGTGACGAGTTCGTGCAGGATCCTCTCGCGACCCGCGTCCTCGACCCCGTAGCCGTCGAGCAGCGACTGGTAGAGGCCCACGTCGCCGAGTCCGATGCGGTAGTCCGCCAGCCCGACCGCGTCGAGCACGTCGCACAGCAGCGTGAGCGCCTCGGCCGTCCCCCCTGGCGCCTCCGCGCCGACCAGCTCGACACCAGCTTGCAGGAACTCGCGCGGTTGCCCGCGCTGCGGACGTACGCCGCGGTAGGCGTGTGCGAGGTAGCAGAGGCGCAGCGGCGGCTCGGCGTCGGCGAAGCGCGTCGCGACAAGCCGCGCGATCGGCACGGTCATGTCGGAGCGCAGCACGAGCACGCGGCCCTGCTCGTCGAACAATCGGTACGCCGGCGGCGCGCCGCGCACGTCCCCGCGCGCGAGCGTCTCCTCGTACTCGAGCGCCGGCGTCTGCACCTCGCCGTATCCGGCGCGCGTGAAGACCTCCAGCGCCGTCGCGGTGATCGCGCGCAGCTCGCGCATCTCGTCGGGCAGCACGTCGCGCGTGCCGCTCGGGATCGGATGGATCGTCGGGACGCCCGCAGGCGCCGTGCCGATTGCGTCGCTCATCAGAAGGGCGACTTTAGTGCGCGTGGACGCGCTGGCTGTCCTCGACGCGCTCGATGCGCGCGCCGAGCGCGCGCAGACGCTCGTCGATCCGCTCGTAGCCGCGGTCGATCTGGCGGACGTTGCCGATCTCGGTCGTGCCGTCGGCACACAGCGCTGCGATCAGCATCGCCATGCCGGCGCGGATGTCCGGCGACTCGAGCCGTTCGCCACGCAGCCGGCGCGGGCCGACGACGAGCGCGCGGTGCGGGTCGCAGATCGTGATCGTCGCGCCCATCAGCTGCAGCTTGTCGGTGAAGAAGAGCCGGTTCTCGAACATCTTCTCGTGGATGATCACGGACCCCTCCGACTGGGTCGCGAGCGCGAGCGCAATCGAGGTGAGGTCAGCGGGGAAGGCCGGCCATGGGCCGTCCTCGACCTTCGGCTGATAGCCGCCGGCGTCGTTGTGAATCACGAGCTTCTGACCGCCGGGCACGAACAGGTCGTTGCCGCGGATCTCGCTCTGCAGACCGATGCGCGCGAACACGAGGCAGATCATCCGCAGGTCCTGCGCGATCACGTCCTTGATCGTCAGTTCCCCGCCGGTCACGCCGGCGAGCGCCATGAACGAGCCGATCTCGATGTGGTCGGGTGCGACCGTGTGGTCGCAGCCATGGAGTCTGTCGACGCCGTGGACCGTCATCACGTTCGAGCCGATTCCGTCGATCGCGGCGCCCATCTTCACGAGCATGCGCGCGAGGTCCTGGACGTGCGGCTCGGAGGCGGCGTTGCGAATGACCGTGTCGCCCGGCGTCAGCGCAGCGGCCATCAGCGCGTTCTCGGTCGCCATCACGGACGGCTCGTCCATCAGGAAGTCGCACGGGGTGAGACCGCGTGGCGCTGTCAGCAGGATGTCCCGGCCGTGCTCGACGCTGGCACCGAGCGCCTTGAACGCGTCGAGGTGCGGGTCGAGCCGGCGGCGGCCGATCACGTCGCCGCCCGGCGGCGGCATCAGCGCGCGGCCGTGGCGTGCGAGCAGCGGACCGGCGAGCAGGAACGAGGCGCGGATGCGCTCCGACAGATCGCGGTCGACGTCAGTCGTAGTCATCCCGTCGGCGCGGATCGCGACGACGTTCTCGCCGATCCAGTCGGCGCGCGCACCGAGTTGCGCCAGCAGCGCGAGCATCGCCTCGACGTCGGCGATTCTGGGCACGTTGCGGATGACGACCTCGTCGTCGGTCAGCAGCGACGACGCCAGGATCGGCAGGGCGCCGTTCTTGTTGCCGGCGGGCACGATCGTGCCGGACAACGGCACGCCGCCTTGGATGACGAACTTCTCCATGAGCGAGGGATTGCGCGGACGGTCGACACCGGTGAGACGAGCAGGAGGCGCCGCCGTGCGCCGATCCAGAGTAACAGCCATGTGGGGAGATTTCGCGCGGCGTGCCCCGGACCCTCCTTCATTCGTGGAATCGACCTGGATCGCGCCGCCCGCGCACATAGGGTGACGGCGTGAAGCTCGGCCGCTACCGGCAGCTCCTGCGACATCCCGGCGCCCCGCGCCTGGTCGTCAGCGTGCTGATCGGGCGCATCCCGATCGGCATCTTCGGGCTCGCGATCGTCCTGCTCGTGCGCCAGGAGACGGGCTCGTTCGCGCAGGCGGGCGTGGCCAGCGCGGCCTGGGCGCTCGGCGCCGGCCTCGTGGCTCCGCTGCAGGGACGCCTCGTCGACCGCTTCGGCCAGCCAGCGGTATTGATCCCCTCCACGCTGCTGAACGCGACCGCCGTCGCCGCCTTCGTGCTTGGAGCACGTGCCGGCGCGGACGTGTGGCTGCTCGCGGTGTTCGCGTGGCTCGGCGGCGCTGCGCTGCCGCCGCTCGGCGCATGCATGCGCTCGGTCTGGGCGGACGCGTTCCTCGACGACGCGACCGCGCGCAACACCGCCTACACGTTCGAGAGCATGATCGCCGAGCTGTTCTACATCGTCGGACCGGCGATCACGACGCTGCTGATCGCCCTCAGTTCCCCGAGCGGGGCATTGCTGCTGGGGATCGGGCTGAGCGCCGCCGGCACGATCGCCTTCGCCACCGCCCCACTCTCGCGCAGATGGCGCAGCGAGCACATCGCCCGACCCCGCGCGGGCGCGCTCGCTGCCCCGGGCATGCGCACGCTGATGTACTCGATCGTGCCGACAGGCATCGCATTCGGCGTGCTCGAGGTCGCGATGCCGGCGTTCGCCGTCGAGGAGGGCCACTCGGCGAGCCTCGCCGGGATCCTCCTGTCGGCGATGGCCATCGGGAGCCTGCTCGGCGGCCTCTGGTACGGCGCGCGACACTGGAGCGGCCCGATCGTGTCGCGCTACATCGGCCTCCATGTGCTCTTCACCATCGGGCTCGTGCCGCTGCTGGTCGCGAGCTCGATGGGATCGATGGCCGTGCTGATGGCGATCGCCGGCGTGTTTCTCGCGCCTTCTGCCGCAGCCGGATATCTGATCGTCGACCACATCGCCCCGCCGGGAACGGTGACCGAGGCGACGACCTGGGTGATGACGGCGAACGTGGCCGGCGGCGCGCTCGGCGCCGCCATCGGCGGAGTTGTCGCACAGGAGATGAGCGTGCGCGCCGCGCTCGTCGTCGCATGCGTCGGTCCCGCGCTCGGGACGCTGATCGTCGTCCTCCGCCGCAGCACCCTCTTGCAGCCCGGCCATACCGTGGCCGTCGCGCGCCAGCACCCCGCGTAGCCTCGAGCCGGATCTGCGGGCCGCCCCGCTCGCACCGATCCGAACCCTTGCCGGCGGCCACACCGCCCCACCGAGCTTCCAGCGAGTCCGTCAGCTCACCGCCAGCGGCCTCCGCCGCGAGCCCATGCGAGCAGATGGTCCGTGCCGCAGAACGCGTCCCCGATCCGATGCTCGCCGCGATGGCGCACGAGCAGCACGCGGGTGTCGTCGACGGCGACACCGCACTCCGCACAGCAGTCCAGTTCGCGAGCCGCCGCGGGGCGCTGCGTCAAGACGCCTGCATCCCAGTGCGGCCCCTGCATCGCCCACGGAACGATGTGCTCCAAGCGGCAGAAGACTGCGCGGCGCTCCCCGGCCTCCTCCGCGGCACGGAACCCCTCGTCCGGTCCAACGCTGATTCCGCACCAGTTGCAGCGCTCATGCGACACGATCGTCAGCCTATCCCCTGCAACTTCCGTTGCAGCCTCGTGCGCCTCAGTTCCCCGCCACACGGGCCAAATCGACCTCCATCGCACCCAGCCAGCAGACGCCCGATCGGTCCATCCGCCGCCCGGGATATCTTCACGAACACATGTTCCCTTTTCGTCCATCCGTCGCAGCGACCGCGCTGCTCGAGCTCGCCGACGCGGCGCTCGCACCAGCTCCGCCTCCGCGCCCCGCCGGATCACCATCCTTCGCCGGAGCGACGACCGCCGCGGAAGCCGCTAGCGCGCATCCACATCGGCGGTCCCTTGCTCGCAGGACGCGCCGCCGCCCCGCGCCCGCCGTGCGACCCCAGGTTTGCCTGACCCCGTTGAGCGACGCCCCAGCCGGCCCGGGCGGGGCAGCGGTGCGCAGCACCGACGGTGCAGCGTCGCCACTCCCTACGACCTAAAACTCCCCAGCACGACGACGAGCCCCGGACGCCAGTGGCATCCGGGGCTCGTCCTACGAAAAAACCGGCGGCGTCCTACTCTCCCAGGCCCTTACGGGCCAAGTACCATCGGCGCTGAGAGGCTTAACTGCTCTGTTCGGAATGGGAAGAGGTGTTTCCCTCTCGCTCAAGCCACCGGAAACCGGTCGAGACCACGCCTCCCCGCGGGCCTTCAAAACTGCACAGCATGCCAATGGTACGGGTATCAAATATCCGTCAAGCCCTCGACCAATTAGTACCGGTCTCCTACAGGTGTTGCCACCCTTCCAGATCCGGCCTATCAAC
>Ga0126313_10000554_pt1 | contig 18012 bp, 22 predicted proteins | sample Plot105A_FD_89954 | JGI IMG/M metagenome (GOLD analysis project Ga0126313, IMG submission 89954) | Serpentine soil microbial communities from UC McLaughlin Reserve, CA, USA - Plot105A | ecosystem: Environmental > Terrestrial > Soil > Grasslands | place: USA: UC McLaughlin Reserve, Lake County...
ATGCTTTTGCGGAAATCAGCGCCGCTATGTAATATAACAGCGTTTGGAAAAACCCAAAACACTTATTAAGTTCGGTATTCACTCTGGTGGTATGGTTAGGAAATTTGATGACTGGTGGGGAACAGTTCCATCTGACTTGAAGGAAAAGGCTCGCAAGGGCGACGAATCAAACAAGCCGTTGCTCAACCAGGTTAACTATGTTCTTCTGCATCTTCACTTGGCAGGCAAGCACGATGCAAAGCCAACACATGAAGAGCTCAAGGACTGGCTTCATAGCGGCCAAGTTGACGTGCTGAGAATGAACAAATAAGCTCCCTGTTTTCTTTTCCGTTTCTTTTCATCCTTTCACAAGCGCGCATGCTCTTCCTGTACTTGTTATAACAGTGTTTTGCAGTATGCATAGGGTTTAAATAGTTTCGAACAATACTGACGTCTAAGTGAATTATAGATGCCAATTGCTATACTTCCAGACGTCGATGAGCAAAGATGCATAGGCTGTGCGCTCTGCGTAGAGATTTGCACTGCCCTAGGCCCAGACGTTCTCAGAGTAAAACCAGTCGAAGGTTGGAAGAGGGGCAAGGCGTTCGTCTTTTATCCAGAAAGATGCATCTCTGACGGCGCTTGTGTAGGCGTATGCCCGACACACGCAATCTTCTGGATGAGGCCGATGGAATACACGGCAGGACAGCCAGTTCCTCTGCACAAGAACGGTGTCTTCGACAAGGGCTGGGAAGAAGGTTAAGCCGAACGACAAATCCGTCCCCCTTTTACATTTTTATTTTCTAATTTGTCGCATGGTCAGTCCTTGCTTACTTGGACAGATGTTGTTAACCTACTAAGTCAGAAATTGCTACCATGCTTAAATCCAACATCGACGATAATTATGCGTGGCTAAACCAAAACAACAGGCGCTTCGTAACTTGATAACCGACCCGGAGACGGGCGAGCTTATTAGCCCTGACAGCGGGCAGGTAGTCGCAGATAGCGCGCTGTCGCTCGAGCCAGAGTGGCGCGCTTTTACTTCAGAGGAGGCAAGCGAGCGGGCAAGGACTGGCATTCCAAGCTCTCTTGCACGCCACGATATGGGTCTGTCCACCGTGATGGGCAGGGTTGACAGAGACGCCGGTGGCAATGCAATAGACTCGGACATGCGCTTTAGAATGCAGAGGCTCAAGATGTGGGACAACCGGAGCCAGAGGCACTCGCCAACAGAGCGCAACTTCCAGCATGCGTTTAGCATGCTTGCCAAGATAAAGGACAAGATGGGCCTGCCAGACATCGTGATGGAGAAGGCTGCTTATGTTTACAGGAAGGCGCAGGAGAGGGGGCTTATCCGCGGAAGGACGATAGGCTCGGTGCTTGCTGCCTCGATATACATTGCAAGCAGGCAAATGGGTGTGCTCAGAACGCTCGACGACGTGTCTGAAAACAGCGATGTCAAGCCCAAGGACATCGGGCGGTCGTACAGGCTACTGGTGTCAAGGCTCGACCTTCAGGTCCCGATGATAGATTCGAACAAGTACGTTGTCAAGGTGGCAAATGGCATCAACATAAGTGAAAAGACAAAGCGCAAGGCGCTTGCCATGGTGGACGAGGCTCAGCGCAAGGGCGTGTCAGTAGGCAAGGACCCGATGGGGATGGCGGCGTCAGTGCTGTACCTAGCAGGCCAAGTTACCGGCGAATTAAAGACGCAAGCTGAAATTGCCAAGGCTGCTGGTGTGACAGAGATAACGGTGAGGAATAGGTCGCGCGAGCTTCGCGTACGCTTGGGTATGCAATAAGTTGCTGGCTAGGCGTGTGTATTGCATGAAAAGCCTTATCTGCCATAACTCACACTATTATGAATAGCAAAATGTGCGACTACATGTTCTATGAGCACAAGCAAAGGGCGAGGATAAAGAACCCGCTGCCAGAGACCGAGCCGGAACTTGAGCAGGTCGAAGAGAGGCCGATGACTGTAAAAGCCTAAGAAGCGACAAGACCTTTCCTTCTTCTTCTTTTTTGCATCTTTGAACTAATGTCTGCAAGCCTCAAGGGCTCAGGCGTGCCGCTTTTTGACATCTCTTTCACGATTGCCACGGCAGTCCCCAAGCTTATCCTGTGGCCGACGCTGACATACAACCTTTTGCTTATTGCGTAACCAAGAATCTGGCCGCCATGCTCTACAATAACAAAGCCGTCGTCACGGACTGTCCCGCACAGCCGGCTCTTTGCAACTCCTATGGTTGGCCTGTCAAGTGTCACGCCGACATAGCACGCAAGCCCGCACTTTCGTGGGTGCAGCGTGCCGTGGCCGTCGACAAGCAGCAAGTCAAACCCTCCCTTTAGCCGGTTTAGCGTATTGAAGATTGGCTCCGCCTCCCTTAGCATCAGGAGGCCGGGCACGTACGGATGCCTGGCGACGCTTTTGGAATTTGTGGATTCTAAAAGGTTCAGCTCTCTGTCCATCACCACCGCAGAGCAGTATGCGACGTTGCCGTCATATGCAGCGTCGACCCCGCAGACGCGCTTGATTTCGCCGCCAAAGTCGTCGCTTGCAACCACCTTTTTTGCAAGCTCGTTTTGAAGCCTGACGGCGTCGCTAAACTGAGTCATCATCATCATCATCAATGGTTCTGGCGTTCAGCCCGGCAGCGTCTGCCGCGTCTTCGATAAAGCTGTCGCCTATCATGATTATTATTTCTTCAAAGCTATTTCTGGCGACAAATTCCTTCAGCGAGTCGACAAAAGTGGGATAGTCTTGCAGTCTGTGGTACGCCCTCGCGACAAGGTTGTGAGAGGCAGGAAAAACGTCAGATATCTCGGCTGGCATGACGCCGAGGAAGGGGTTGTAGCTGCATACCTGCGCATCTGGAAATTTCTTGGCAATCTCTTTGTACCTTCTGGTAGAATAAAATGGGTGGACCTCGCCCTCCGGGCAGAGCACCAGCTTTTTTCTTGATGATCTGTATTCTGACACCATGTGCCTGTAGCGCCGGGCCTCGGGCCTGTACTGGTCTATCGGATCGTAGAAAAAGATCGCCTTTTCCTTGAAGAGCGGCGTGCCGGTTTCAAGTAGCTCGAGGTCCTTGAAGAGCTGGACAGCTTCCATGAGCTTTGGGTGCGCCCGGGCCTTCTGGACGACGTATTCCCACAGCCGGCCGTCCATTATAGCCTGCTTGACCGCGTCTACCTCTGCCTTGAGGATGTGCAGGTTGTGCTTGGCGACCTCTATAGTGTGCCCATTGCTCTGCATGCCGCGCAGCTCGTTCAGCGTGTGCGACGAGCAGACGGGGCACTGGCACGGCAAATAGGAGAGCTCGTTGAGCCTCACAGTTCCATTGGGCGTCATGTACCTGCCGGCCTTGGCGTACAGCATGTAGGACGCCGAGTCAAACATGTCGCAGCCAAGCGCGATTGTCAGTGGGATCGTGAGCGGGTGGCCTGCACCAAAGAGGTGTATCGGCTTTGATGGGATTACACGCTTTGCGGTGACTATCATGTGCGCAAGCGCAGCAAACTCATACGCTTCCATCAGCTCGACTGGGCTTCCAAGCGCCATGAGCTGGAAGCCCATCCTGTCAAGCTCTTGTGCAGAGTGCTCGACCAGATCAGAGTGCTCGGCGCCCTGCACCGGCCCGACCCATATCGCATCTGTGTCGTCGCCTACCGCGCGCAGCGTTTCCTGAGAGTTTTTCAGCGTTGTTGCGACGTACTCTTTTGCCTTTTCGTAGGCAAGGCCGTAGCCTGTGGGCTTGTCGAGAGGGATGGATATGTCGCTCCTGATGTCTTTCTGAAACTGCGCCATTGCCGCCGGCTCGACTTCGACAGAGCCATATTCCAGCACCTGGTAGCCGCCCGAGTCGGTCATGACTGCGCCGTCGTAGTTAATGATATCGTGTATTCCGCGCCGGCGCGCCTCGTCGCCGTAATGTCTCAATGTAATGTAGGCGTTCGTGATGACAAGGTCAAAGCCCATCTTTTTCAAAAACTGGGTGCTGACAGTCTGCCTGACTGGGTGGACGACAGGGACAAAAGCGGGCGTCTCGACGACCCCATGCGGAGTCTCGAGCTTGCCTATGCGGGCCGCCAGATCCGAGTACCGGACCTCGAATGACACAACTACCTCTTTGTCTCCCTCATGAACTCGTCGTAGATCTGCCTGACCCTGTCTGCGGCAAGGCCCGCGCCTTCCTCCACGCCAGCCTGCGTCACCTTTATCTTGTCCATGACGATTATTGCGCCGACGTCCTCCCGTATCTTGACAAGGCCGGGGAAGACCCTTGACAGCCTTTCGGCAAGCGCTTTGAAGTCAAACGGCTTTTCCATCAACCTTATCTCCTTGACAAACGAGCCGTTCACGATCACCTTCAGAATACCATGCCCTTCCACGTTGTCAAGAACGACATCGAGCTTTTCGTCTATGCCAGCAAGCGTGCCGTTGTAAATTTTTTGATCTGAAGTTTCCACGGAGACCTTTTTTCCAAGGAACTGGAGCGCCTGCTCTCCAAATTTGCGGGTAACAACCGCAGTCATGTTCTAGACGATATGCTATGCTTTCTGGTAATATATATATACGAATTTTTGAATTAGAGCATGCCTGCTGCCACGCGCTCAAGCGCCGACTTCCAGTGAGACCTCATTTGCTCGACCTGCTTCGAGTCGACAAAAGCTTGGTTTGGTGTGCTGCACTGCCACCTGGCTTTTGACTCGCCCTTTTCATAGAAATACAAATCTCTACACTTGTTTTGTCGTCACTCTATGTGATTCGCATCGACCTGTTTGGCGTAGCCTTGCGGACTGCAAGCTTGTTTTTCAGCCACTTGCTCCGCAGTTTTTCGTCGCTCCAGTGCCTGTACAAAATGCTTATTGGAACCTCAACTGTCCTGCTTGCGCGCTCACCGCGTAGCCGTCAGCCTTTTGGTGCTTCTTTCTCAGGTCGCGCTCTTGCTCGTATGTGACTGCTATATCTTATGGCACCACCAGCCCGGCACCCTGTGCTTATCATATAGAGGTATACTGCCATCTCCTTGTGGCTCAATTTCATCGCGTCTGCTCTGTCAAGGATGGCAAACCACTGCTGCCTGCCGGTTCTTGCCAGTCTTTGCCTGAACAGCTGTGTCGCTCATGCGCGCCTTGCTCATTGTTGCTTCTATGCTGGTCGCAAAATGTAAACTTTCAGTATTCAAAGAACCTCTGCATGTCGCCCTTTTCTGATACAAGGGCAAGCCAGTCTATCCCTGTCTGCCTTGGAGATTTTTTGCACAGCGCCGATATTATTTCGCCGGCGGTCTGCTCAGGAGTCTTGCCGGTCGTGTCAAACTCGGCAACTTTTCGTTTGCCAAAAGTTTTCAGCGAGTCGTAGAGCGACACGCCAAGGATCTCGCTTGCAACGTTCTCGCGGCTCTTGTCCGTGCTGTACCCTCTCTTCTTGAATGTTGTTTTCAGCTCGTAGGGAGACCTGCGCAAAACAGCCGCCATGTCGACGCCAGCTGCTGGCTTGATCACGTATGGCGCAAGGTGCCCGACTATTATCAGGTCATTTTTTGATTTCAACGATTTTGCCAGCAGCGCGCCCAGCTTTTTGACATCGACGTCAAGGCCGCGGTCAGTCTTTTTCTTGATTGCATTATTGTCAATTGCAACCCTGTTGATGTCGATTATATCTGCGCCCAGCTTTTCTGCAATTATCTTGGCGCTTGTATGCTTGCCCACTCCCGGGTTCCCGGTGATTACGAGCCTGAGCCTCTTCAACCAGCGTTGTACTCTGCGATACACTATTTATTCGTGGCACGACCAGAAGCAGCAGGCATATGCGCACCTGCGAGTCCTGCGGTAGGGTCAGGTTCTACTCGCTCAACTTTCTGTTCTCAAATACAATATGCAACGAATGTTACTTGAAAATGAAGGAGGAGAGGCAGGGCAACAACAGTAAGCGCTAGCTAGCTCTGGGCGCTACCGCACTTGCTGCAGAACTTGGCGTTAGCCTTTATCTTGTGGCCGCAGCTGATGCAGAATTTCATCCCAGGCTCTAGCGTCCCCCTGTCAAGCGGCGTCAGCTGGGGAGGCGTCATCACTTCAGTAGGCGCCGACTCTATGCCGCTGTACATGTCTGTGACGGCGCCACTTGGCCTAAATGAGTCATCAACGTCAGGCGCAAGGTCCGACTCTTTCTTGCTGCCCTTTTCCTCAAGGTAAAGTAAGAGCCGCGGCCCGCGCTCACCACCGGGGGTGTTTACCTGATCGCCCAGCCAGAGCGCAAATTTTCTCAGCGTCATGTCGGGCGTGGAAAATGTAAGCGAGTGGGTGGACATGTATTCTTCAGTGGCAGCCCTGCCGTTGAACACCTTTGTCATTGTTGATAAATGCCTAAAAGTGGCTATTAATTATTGCGACCTGCCGCACTTGCTGCAGAACTTGGCGTGCGCTGGTATCGAAGCGCCGCAAATAATGCAGTTCTTTGTGGAAGATCCGCCGCCTGCGCGGGGCCTTGGCAACTCGATGTCGACTGGCTTGAGGGTAGGCTCTGTTTGTTGTGGAGAAGGCAGGGTATATTCGCTGCTGCCTCCGGCAGCCGGAGGTCCGACCGTCCCGCCGGTGCCTACAAAGCCGCCAATGCCAAACCCTGCCTGAGGGGCTGATGGATAAGAGCTGCCGCCAGTAGGGCCCTTGATCGAGGTGCCCTTTTCCATTGCGGTCTTCATCTCCAGTATGACTCGCACAGCGAGAAAGTTCAGCGCAGACGTTGCAACTAGGAATTCGCCTATCTTGGCAAAGAACTCTTTATCGCCCATCTTGCCCTGCTTGTAGAACTGGTTTGCGTCGATAAATGACTCATACAAGTTCTGGGTGTCGTTGACCAGCTGCTTGAGCTTCTCAGCTAGCCCTCCAAGGGTATCGACGCCAAAAGACATTGCAAAAAGAAAAGGGCGTGCAGGCTTTAAAAATGATTGGTATTCTATGCCCGCTTCTAGTAATAGCTGCCGCCGTACCCGCGGCTGCGACCGTAGCCGCCCCGTCTCGAGCCGCCATAGCCCCTGCCTCTTCCTTCTCCGTCACGCCGGTAGCCGCCATAGCCTCCACCACCGCCGCTGCGCCTTCTGTCACCTCCGCGGTAGCCGCTGCTGCTCCTGCCGTAGCCTCCACCACCGCCGTAGCTTCTGTGGAAGCCTCCACCGTATGAATTGTGGCGCGGCTGCGCTACTGGCACTGCGATTCCAAGCTCGTCGTTGAGCTTGCGTATCGGCAGCTTTGTCTGGCCAAGTATCCGCTCAAAGTCGGCAACCCTTTCGCTTGAGACAAGCGATATGGCCTTGCCTTCTCCGCCAGCCCTCGCTGTCCTCCCGATCCTGTGGAAGTACATATTTGGGTCTTCAGAGATGTCGTAGTTGATCACATGGCCGATGGCCGGGACGTCGATTCCCCTTGCCGCAATGTCTGTTGCGACGAGAATGTCCTCGCTTCCCTTCCTGAACTTGAACATCGAGTTGTCCCTCTGCTTCTGCGTCAGGTCGCCGTGGATGGTGACTGCTCTGAACCCTTCCTGCCTGAGCTGGTAGGCCAGCCTGTCAGCTCTTTGCTTTGTTGCTGCAAAGACGATGGTCTGCGCCTTGGCGTCTTGGTTCTGCTTGATAAAGTCGGTCAGGTGCTTGAACTTCTCGCGCTCTTCAACTATCAGATATGACTGGTCAATGGTCTCGAGCCCGATCTCTTCCTCGTTGAGCCTCACGCGCTCTACCTGGTCCTGCCTCATGTATTCCTCTGCAAGCCTCAGGATCTCTGGAGGCATCGTCGCCGAGAACAAGCAAGTCTGCCTGTCTTCATTCACATAGAATAGGATGAACTTGATGTCGTCAATAAATCCCATGTCAAGCATCCTGTCTGCCTCGTCGAGCACCACGAACTTGACATCGTCCAGGATTATCGAGCCCTGCTTGATGTGGTCAATAAGCCTGCCAGGCGTTGCAACTACTATCTGGACGCCCCGTCTTATCTTGTCGAGCTGAAGGCTGATGCTCTGGCCTCCATAGATGGAGACCGACTTGATTCCTGTGTACCTTGCAAACCGGTTGATCTCGTTTGTTACCTGTACCGCCAATTCCCTTGTCGGTGTAAGTATCAGAGCTTGCACCGAGCCGTCGCGCTTTATCTGGGCCAATATCGGCAGACCAAAGGCTGCCGTCTTGCCGGTTCCTGTGTGCGCCTGCCCCACGACATCTTTACCCTGCAAAACAAGGGGTATAGCTGCCTCCTGTATAGGAAAAGGCACTTCAAATCCATTTTCTTGGAGTGCTTTTGTTAGTTCAGCACTCAATCCCAATTCTTCAAATGTTTTTGTCATTTTCTTTTTCACTTACTCTTTTGTTGTTTTTCTCTGTAGTTTTTTAACTACTACTACAAAAGCCACGGAAGATATGAAAAGTTCTTTTCCGTGCAGTTTTTCATGCACACTTGACAAATCCGCCGTAAAACCTTTGTCTGCCCTATGATAGGGAGCACGCAGATATAAGGTATGCGGTGTCGCTTTCAAGTTTAAATCTCTAGCCCAACTACTAGTCAACGAATAAATGCCCGATCCCGAAGCCAAGCGCTTGCTCTGGTTCCTTTTTGCCGGCTCTCGGGGCGGCGAGAACAGGATCAGGATAATTGACCTCCTCAAGGACCGCCCCTACAACATGAACCAGCTTGCCGAGGTGCTTGGCATAGACTACAAGGCGGTGCAGCACCACGTAGGCGTGCTTGAGAAGAATAACATGGTCAGCAAAGCCGGCGAAAAGTATGGCGTGCTCTACTTTGTCTCAAACTACCTTGAGGCCAACATCGAGGCTTTTAACGAAATCAAGGCTGCCATAGATAAAAAGAACCTGAACAAATTTGGAAAAAAGTAAATAAGCCAATTTCTGCTGCTGATGGCCGTTAATGGCTTTACTGATGGACATCAGCTCCATAGTTAGCATGGCAAACACGGCAATACTGGTTACACTGCTAGTCGTTTATGCCAACATATATCGCAAGACCAGAGCCACGTTTACAGTAGGACTCATGGTATTTGCGGGCATGCTGATGCTCCATAACATAATAGCAGTTTATGGTTACTTTGCAATGGCACCTCTCTATTCCAACGAATTGCTTCCTTATTTTGTTGGGATACATATTGCTGAACTTGCAGGGATAATCGCCCTGCTAAAGGTCACGGTGTGGCCTGAAGGAGTAAAAAAAACCACTCCAAAGGCTGCTTCCTAATTTCCTATCAAGCAGCTACTTCATTGTCGGCTGGCATTCTGCTGCGCTTTTGAAAGTTATTCTGTAATTTATCATACACCCTTGACTATATATGGAGGTGATTTGGAAGCAATTTGGAAAAAAAGTATTAATTCAAAAATTGCCAGATTTTGCATGAATTGGTAGAGACCAGCGTTCTGGTATCGGCGCTTGCAGGAGCAGGTTCGTTCTTCTCGCCGTGCATTCTGCCGATAATCCCTGCATTTGTCTCGTACCTATCGGGCACCACTCTCAGCGAGCTCCGGGGGCAAACCCAGCAGCAGAATACTTCAGGCGGCCAACCCTCGATGACGCTCAAGGGGTCGACCCGCCTTAACATTTTTTTGAATACAGTTTACTTTGTGCTAGGCTTTTCGCTAGTCTTTGCAGTGTTGGGAGTGATCCTGAACAGTTTCCTTGCCAACGTCGGCACCGGCTTCCAGAGCACATTTCAAGCGATAGGCGGCATAGTGATAATCGGCTTTGGTGCCTACCTAATACTGTCGACAAAGCTGAGGATACTCAACTTTGAAAAGAGGGTGACCACCAACCTTCCAAGATTCAAGACAACCTACATCACGTCGTTCGTGTTTGGGGCCGCGTTTGCTTCCGGGTGGACGCCGTGCGTCGGTCCGATATTGGGTACCACGCTCACGCTCGCAGCGACATCGCCCGGTGCTGCGTACAATTCACTTCTTGCTTATTCATTGGGTCTTGGAGTCCCCTTTCTCATCACCGGCGCCTTTTTCTCGCAGGCCACAGGCATGATAAGAAAGATGGTCAAGCACCTGAAGTATTTTAACCCGGTAATGGGCGCAATCCTGATCACGCTTGGCATCCTTGTGTTCACAAACCAGCTGAGCGTAATAGGCAACTTTCCGCTTGCAAGCGAGATAATCAACTTGGAGAGGGGCATATGATATGAACATGGACAACCTGAGCGCTCTAGCAGTGGGCATCGGAGTCGTCGCGCTTATCGCCGGCTTTGGAGTTTACTTTAACAGCCCAGTTCTCAACAAAGCGGCTTCTGGCCAGCAGGGAGAATTTGTGCCTGCCGCCATAGTGGAAGATAATGGCACGATAACAAAAGTACAGATAGACAAGTCGCAGTTCAAGCTGGCGCCTGAGCTTGCTAGAATCAACGGCTACATCAATACCGAGCCGGTGACGCTTGCAGACCTAAAAGGCAAGGTGGTGCTCGTCGATTTCTGGACGTACAGCTGTATCAACTGCATCAGGACTATTCCATATCTCAATGTGTGGCAAGAAAAGTATGCGGATCAGGGCTTGGTGATAGTTGGCGTCCACGCGCCGGAATTTGAATTCGAGAAAGACTACAACAATGTCAGGGCCGCGGTGGACAAATTCGGAATCAAGTACCCTGTGGTGCAGGACAATGAAAAGGGAACCTGGCAGGCATACGAAAACCGGTACTGGCCTAGAAAATATTTGATCGACGATGAAGGCTACATCCGGTACGACCATATCGGCGAAGGGGCCTACGCAGAAACCGAAAAAGTGATCCAGTCGCTCCTGACAGAGCGCGCCGCTGCTGCCGGCCAGAATGTCACCATCAACGGATCGATAAGCAGACCGGAAAACGCGCAGAGCGTCGACTTTTACCGGATAAACACGCCTGAGCTCTATTTCGGATACAGCTTTGCAAGGGCGCAGCTTGGAAATCCGGAGGGCTTCAAGCCTGACCAAGTTGTAAAATACACGATCCCAGAAGGCGAGCTCAAGCCCAACGCCATATACTTGGAAGGAGAGTGGAAGAACTACGCGGACAGCATGGAGCTTCAGAGCGAAGTGGGACACATCGTGCTGATCTATTCTGCCAAGGCAGTCAACATCGTCGCTGGCGGCAGTGGAGAGCTACACGTGACAGAGGACGAGTCTGCGCAAGAAGAGGGGTCGCGCGGTCAGGACGTTTCAGAGCAGGGCACAGTTGCGATAGATGGACAAAAGCTGTACAACCTGGCTGCTCACCAGCACTATGGTGAGCACCGGCTGCAGATTGACGCCATTGGCAAGGGATTTCGGGTCTATACCTTCACTTTTGGCTAAAGCTTGTCGAGCTCCACAATTTCTTTTGTAAATTTTTCAATTTTTCATGAAAAGACACAGAACGCCGTCAATTGCCGTTGTCTGGTTAATACAGGCAAAAATCATTGTGTTCCTTAAGTCAAAAGAGCTTGCCTGGATGATCAAAAGGAGAAGGCATTGAAGCTTTCCAGAGCATCCTGTTCTCCCTTGGCGGTGCCGCTACTCTCTCTCCTTTGAAACATTAATGCGATCCTGACAATCATCGCTGGCCTTCTGCTGAATTTTTCTAGTAGAAAAGATCACAAAATTCTTCATACTGGATCTGTCATTTTATTGCAATAATAATAACAACAACAACAGCGTCGCCACCAGACCAGAGAGTGCTGTCCATCGCGCAGTTGCAGATTAGCAATAAATAAACCACGTATCCCTTAAAATGCCGCCGCAACAGCGGCTCTTATTCTTCTTTCTTCTGGAATCCAAAATAGCAAGAATGGCACAATTCCTTGCCATAGATCACTCCGGCGTTGCCGCACTTGACGCACACCTTTTCATGATCTATGGTCGAGTCAAGCGACTTGGCCTTTTGCAGGCACTTGCCGCATATGGGGGCCTCTAGGTTATAGCTTGAAAGAAAGCCAGCACCGCACTGCGTGCATTTCAGACTGTACATTTTGCCTTTTGGTTTCCAACGCCTGAATAGTCCCACAAATACCCATTAGCGCTGCGGAATAATCAATGTATCGATGCTCCGTGTATCGATACCCTGATATACTTAGTAGCACCGCATCAACCACAGCGGGAAAAATATGTCTGACACGAGCCAGCTTCTTGTGCGGAGGATCAAGGATGGCACCGTCATAGATCACATCGAAGCAGGCAAGGCGCTTCTGGTCCTGCGCGCGCTAAGCATCACGGGCAAGGAGGGCAACGTGATCACCGCGGCACTGAACGTGCCCAGCAGCAAGCACGGCAAGAAGGACATTATCAAGGTGGAGAATAGGTTTCTCGAAACAAGCGAGACCAACAAGCTGGCGCTCATTGCGCCGCGTGCGACAATCAACATTATCCGCGATTACAAGCTGGTGGAAAAGCGCAAGATCCAGCTGCCAGACTCGATCGTTGGGATTTTCAAGTGCCCTAACCTCAAATGCATTACAAACAGCGGCGAAGAAATTAGATCAACTATAGACATCATCGACAAGGAAAAAGTAGTGCTAAAGTGCCGCTATTGCGCCAGGACACTGTCAATAGACGAGCTTGTATTCTAGATCCGCAACTTCATCATCCGCTTTGGCTGCCAGTCGACGTTGCTGCGCGGCAGCCTTATCATGGCAAAGTGGAATATGATCAGCGGGGCAAAGACCGCGACAGTTATCGCTGCAAGCGTATAGTTGCCGAGGTACAGCATGTACAGCGTGATGCCTGCGCCAGTCATTGTCTCTATCCAAGTGCAGGTGCAAAGCTGCATTGCGACATGCTTTAGGTCGATCAACAGTGTATTTTTCGCATCTCGACTATTTCTGCCGATCGCCCTGCAAGTTTTGTTGCTGTCTTCATAGCATCATTAGAGATATAAATTTTGGTGAAAATGCATGACAAAGCTTGCTTCATAGTGTAGATAAGCGAAAAAGAATAATTTATTCTAAGTTTATTGATCATGGATCAAGTTTTTATATTTCTGTAAGCTTCATTCATTCATCTTATGCGAGGAGATGGAAAGTAGTAAATGGCCGACGACCTCGCTAATATGACAGTGATGGGATTGATCGTCGGACTGGTAGTTCTCATTTCGATTGTGCTGATGGCAATCGTTGGGGGATCTCACGTATTCGATTAACGCGTTACTTTTCTGCGCAATGCGTGCGATTAAAGGAATTTGAAGCGTTTTTACTGTCTGCCATCAGGCTGCGGGATCTTGGCGAGTTTCTTTGACAGCTTGTATCCAAAACCCATTGCAATAAAGAGCGTTATCAACCCTGCCATTAGCGTCAGGAAGAATTCCGCCTTGACTACATAATGCATGATCAGAGTCACGGCGACAGCCGGAATCGCTATAATGACGGCCAAGAGGCTGCTGATTGCATATACTCTGCCTATTGTGATCTTTTTTCGCTTGGCATCATTCTCGTCAGCGGCGCTGGACACTGGATTCCAGAGAACCGGGAATTAATTTAAGCCTTGTTAATCCGACCGGACCGGTATATGTAAGACGAAAATTGAGTAGCTCCAAAAGGAAAAAGCTACCCAATCGCATGCGATATCCTTGTGTCACACAGCCGGACTAGATCCCGTACTTGCTCTTGCGTGAGCCTCGCCCCGACATTGAGCACAAATTCATCATCTTCGGCCGTGACAATTCTATGGCTGCGAAGAACCCTGCCGAGCATCACCTTTGTATTTGTAGTATTGCAACTGCGGTTCATCGTTCACAAGAAACTGTCTGGCAATCTCTCCTCAACAGATGCCCTGATCCTTTTGACTGCAGCAGGGTCTTTAGCATTACTGGCTGGTATATGTACTGCATCACCATCTTGTTTTCAATGTAATTTTTAGCTGCTTATAGTCCACAATAGATCTTTCCAGATAGGTAGAACCCACTAGAAGAAAAAGTAATTGGAGCTGGTACTGACTGATCAAACTCGAGCTTAAGCTCAAGCTTATATGCAGCGACAACCATCGCAAAAAATTATGCACTGTTGATTTTGTGGATGCTCGCCAGTGACATCATGAAGCAAGAACTAGCTAAACACCCGATTTTTCAACAGCGCAATTCTTGTCACTAAGGTAACCCTACGACGACAACTTGCCAGAGGTTGGGCTCCTTGCCAGACAACAGAGTGATCTTGCATCTTGCAGAATACCTTCTTCCTTTGATATCGACCACTCTCTTTCCGTCCTTGAATGATGACTCCTCTAAGCGAAATGTCCCCGCGTCCAACAGTGTTCGGTTCTGTGTTCTGCAGCACTCAGTGAGCCCATCACTGTTCATAAGTGCAAATAGGGACTGTTGATATCTGAAGCTCTTAAGAAGGCGCGCTTGCAGAGGCGGTAGCTTGTCTTCTGTTCCGTGATGGATAGGAGAAGTATGCGAGGTGTTGGTCAGAGATCGAGTAGGGTCTTGTAAGAAGCACCACCCTTCCACCTCGGAGTCTATATTCATGATATCATAATCAAGATAGAGAACCCAGTGAACGCCAATACCACTACCTTTTTCGTCAGCTTCATGTCTATAGAGTGCAAAAAAGCATTTCTCTTGCTTTCTTGTCGTGAATTTTGACCCTGGCTTTTGGGAAACGCCACTGGTGCTAGTGGCTACTGCTGTAGCGGTAGTAGTGCCATCAATAGAATCATGTTTGGGCTTTTCTTGTTCCTTTTGTTGTTGGGAACTGTAGCTCCTGCTCTGGAAAGCATTTTTTGTTGGTGTTGTTGTCCTCAGACCAGACATGGCTGAATCAAAGGGAGGAGGCGGGGGCATTAGATCATCGCGGTGAGGATGTGACGTTGCCGTCGGTATTGTCGCAGCTGAAGTGGGAGGAGGAGGAATAGTAGTAGTCCTTTGTCTGGCGGGATCGTGATAATAATAATAATAAGAATTGGGCAGGGTGTTTGGTGACATCATTTTGAGGTTGCGTGCTAATCTAAGCAGGTCGTCTGAATAATCAGCCCAGCTCTTGACCGAAGATTCGATGGAATTGCGGCCTTGCCTGTAATTGCTAGACCATTTCCCCGTCGTTATTTGTTGTGCTTTTGGCAGTGTGTAGGTAGGCATAGGATACCTGCCTTGTGCTAGACCCAAAATGTACTCGGTAAGGCTGGTAATCTGGCCATAACCCTGGTGTTTGAGATCAACATGTCTTCTTGCGGAATACGGCCTGGTAAATGGCCGGCCGCACACAATGCAAACATGATGTCCAACCTTGATAGCAGCTTTGGCCATCAGACGATGTCAACCTCTCCATTTTGCCTGATGCTGTAATTGTGCTGCACTGTGCAGCACAATTTTATTGCAAGTGACATGGAGAAGCTAAACACAAAACCGGAATATAGTTCTTTTCCAATCATCTAGAACTCTATACATAGAGCCACAAAAAATTTCATCCTAATGGTCTAGAAAGTATGAATTTTTTGATGATTCTGCCCGCATGTGCGATAAAAAATACATCGTGGCCGTAAATGCCGTGAGAAAAGATAGATCTTCCTTGAGGGTATTGAAACCGTTTCGGAGGGCTGCGAAAAAGGCATGTATGTATTGATAGTCCTCCATACAAAAATCGGCAGCCTTCCTACTTACCCGGCGAGGTACCTATATCGCCCTCCCGCCGCTTGCACATCAGGTAAAATCCTGCCGTGCGCTGCGCTGTATTCTCAAAGTGTTTCCCTGATAGCTGTGATAGTGGCTTCAATCCTGGCGCATTCTTGAGATGCTTGCTCAAGACTTGCCCTTATTGCATTATCCGGAATTCCCTCCTGCTCTGCCATAAAAGCCGCCCTTCCAGAGTCAGCCTGTCAGCCTCCCATCTGCTCAGCAGGAACGTCAACCCCCCAAGGGCCAGTGAATGAGTAAAGACAAGGCCAGAGTAATCGAAGAGCCAAACCAATTCCTGCCACAATTGTGGACAAGGTCAATCTGAAATATCTTGCTTGGAGCCTCTGAGAGAAGAAATGCTGGCTTGTTGAAAGCGGGTATGAGCAGCAGTCACTCGCCGACTGCTTGGATCGAAACAGAAAGAATCGGCTCACTCGACTCTCTTTCTGACAGTTCGGTCGGCGTCAAGGAGAAGATAACTAGTATATACTCTCCTTCTGTGTCAGGATTCCAATAAAACTCTAAATCCACATTTTCGTTTGCGCTGATGTCTCCACGAAAGCTTGCAGCCTGCACAAGCACGTTGTCGTCGCTGGCCGGTTGTTCTGCCGCATCCCCTCCTGTTCCGTTGCGTGCCAGAGTCATTACGAGCGTGTGATCCGGCACATCCTTTTCATTTGGGTTAGTGAAATGCGCCTGAATAAAAAATGGCTTGCCTAGTGCAAACAGCTAACCCGGAACGACTTCTGTAATCACCTCTCCGGTTGTACCATTGACAGAGACGAGAGACGATAATGTCGGTCGCAAATCTGTTGCTTCTTGCTGCAAAATGGTCATCTCTTGCTGCGATAAACCCGAGCCTGCCGCTTGATCCCGTTCCTTTGACTGGGCAGAAGCGTCTCCTGCCTGCTGACCCCCGTCCGCAATTGGTTCTTGTTCTCGTTGTTGTTGTTGTTCAAAGAAGAATGACGAAGCTTCATTAGGTTGTGTTTCTAGCCGCTGAGCGACTTCAGGATTGTCTGTCCCCGTATCAATCGGATTATTATTGCTATTTAGAACTGTAAGGGCGAAGACGAAACCAATGGCAGCGGCAATTCTGACTCCTGCCATTCCATAGGTTGAATATTTCCCCACCATTACTCATTCATCCTATCATTGCATCGATGAAATAAATATATCCAAAAATAAAAGAAGGATGGTTTGCCATCCACTAGTGCTTGTGCCGTTGCTTTTCTAGCTCATGTAGTAGACTACTGACACAGTCAGTGTGACTTCTTGCTCGCCCGGCATAGTGGTGTGGTGGGTACTCCTTCTCTTAGTGATGTGTCAAAGCCGCTGCTGCGAAGACTTTCTTCTTTCTCCCTGTTCGTCCCCTTCTTTTTTATTGCGCTAGCCGAGAGGGGCAGTATGAAGAAAAGAAATGCATTATTACGGAAAGTAAGACTCATAGAACTAGGTAATGTACGCAGCATTTGGCCAATCCGTTGTAACATGCTATCTAGTGTAAGGCCATCATCAAAGAACCGACTGAATGATTGCAACAACTCATTCCCTGACGACCACTTCGAGTTATATCGTTGTCGTATCTGCAACCATCTATCATATTGTCCTTTGAACTTAGATTCGCTAGTGCAGTCATGACATGATGTTTGTCCCTTGCTGATAGGTTGTATATACACAACTAGCATCACCCTAGTCCAACACATGGCCATACTTCTCTGCATGGTTGACAGTCCCTTTAATGGTGGCCTTGGTCTTACCCTGGGCTCTGAGCCATTCCCTGACGTCATCCTTTTTCATGGTTGAAAGGAGGACGTTATAGTGGATTTTCCATAATGTCATGAACATTACCTGATTGTTTGTCCTGCTCTTATCTATTTTTGCTCTTTGTATGGTCAGGTCTGTATTGTCTTTAATAGATAATAATTATTCTGAAATTAAGTACATAAGTCACTGGATAAATCCTTTTAAACGCAAACATGCCACCAGCTCCCTAATGAATGTCACCCTTTACAAAATTATTCCCATAGCTGCCTTGGTCTTTTCTGTGTATGCGATATCGACACTATCACCATCATCATTATTTGCACAGCAGCAGACTAGCAATTACTCATTTGTCACATCGTGGGGTAGCTCTGGAAGAGCATTTGGTCAATTCAGCCAACTCCTAGAAGTTGCAACAGACTCCACTGGCAGTGTATATGTAACTGACTATACCGCTTTGGCAAATCAAGTGCAGAAGTTCACTTCTAATGGAACGTTCTTGCTAGCATGGGGCTATCTTGGAACCGGGAGTGGTGGATTTGCTAATGCACTCGACATAGCAATAGATTCTAACGAGACGGTATATGTGACAGATTGGGGAAATGCTGGTCAGGCTGTGCAGAAATTCACATCAGATGGTGCTTTTCTAGGCA
>Ga0126313_10000555_pt1 | contig 17987 bp, 16 predicted proteins | sample Plot105A_FD_89954 | JGI IMG/M metagenome (GOLD analysis project Ga0126313, IMG submission 89954) | Serpentine soil microbial communities from UC McLaughlin Reserve, CA, USA - Plot105A | ecosystem: Environmental > Terrestrial > Soil > Grasslands | place: USA: UC McLaughlin Reserve, Lake County...
CGCCGCCTCGGCCTCCGCGAGCCGGCCGAGGCCGTAGTGGGCGAAGCAGTCGAGCGCGGCGGTGAGCGCGCGCAGGCCGGGGTCGTCGATCCCGGCGGCGGTCGCGCGGGCCCGCGCGGCGCGGCCGGCGAGCGCGGCGAAGTCGGAGTCGTAGAGGGCGTCGGCGGCCAGCTCCGCCTCGAGCATCGCCGCGGCGGCGCCCGTCCGGTCGGGCAGCTCGTCGAGCGCATGCGAGAGCCGGTCGTGCGCGGCGCCGTGGCGGCCGAGCAGGTTCTCGCATGCCGCGCAGGCCGCGACGAGCCGGGCGCGCAGCTCGGCGAGCTCGGGCGGGACGACGGCCAGCACGTCGAGCAGCGTCGCGAGCGCGCGCTCGAGCTGGCCGGTGGACGCCAGCGCCGTGGCGAGCGGCGCGAGCAGCTCGAGCCGGCGCCCGTCGCCGTCGGGCAGCAGCCGCAGCGCCGCGGCGTACCAGCGCGCGGCCTCGGCGGGCGCGCTCGGCGCGGCCGCGTGGCCCGCCTGCGAGAGCACGGCGATCGCCGCGTCGTCGCCGGGGTCGGCGCAGCGCTCGACGTGGTGGGCGCGCGCGGACAGCGGACCCCCGCTGCGCTCCAGCGCCGCGGCCGCGCGGGCGTGCGCCGCGAGCCGCCAGCCGTCGCCCGCCGACTCGTAGGCGGCGCGGCGCACGATCGGATGGCGGAAGCGGTAGCGGCGGGGGAGGTCGGTGGCGATGACGAGCCGCGCGCCGACCAGCTCGTCGAGCGCCGCGCCGAGCGCCACGTCGCCCACGTCGCCCGCGGCCGCGGCGAGGCCGAGGTCGGCGGGGTCGCCCGCGACCGCGGCGCCCTGCGCGAGCCGCCGCGCCGGCTCGCTCAGCGCGCCGATCTCCTGGCCGAGCGCGACCGCCACGGCGGGCGGCACGTCCCACGCGCCGGTCGCGCCGCCACCGGCGGTCGCGATGAGCCCGGCCGAGCGGGCGTCCGACGCCCGGCGCGCGAGCGCCTGCAGGTAGAACGGGTTGCCGCCGCTCAGGCGGTAGACCTCCTCGCGCATGCGGGCGGGCACGGCGTCGCCGAGCAGCGCGTCGGCCTCGGCGGCGGAGAGCGGCACGAGGCGCACGTCGACCACGCGCCCGTCGCGCTCGGCGGCCTCGAACGCGCCGAGCACCGCCCCGGGCAGCCCGCCGACGCGGAACGCCGACGCCACGAGCAGCGGCGCGCGGGGCGGCCGGCGGAGCAGGTGCGCGACCAGCTCGAGCGACGAGTCGTCGGCCCACTGCAGGTCGTCGAGCAGCACCACGACGGGAGCGGCGGACGCGAGCTGCTCCAGCAGCGCCCGCACGGCCCGGTGCGCGCGGTAGCGCTCGTCCTGCAGGGCCGGCGCCGGCGCGGCGCCGCCGGCGTCGACCGAGGGCAGCACGCGCGCGAGCTCGGCGACCCGGTCGCCCAGCATCCGCTCGAGCCGGTCCGGTCCGAGCCAGGCGGCGTGGTCGTCGAGGGCGTCGACCCACAGGCCGAACGGCAGGTCGCGCTCGAGCTCGGCGCCGCGGCCGGTGAGCACGGTGCATCCGCGCTCGTCCGCGCGCCGCGCCAGCTCCTCGAGCAGCCGCGTCTTGCCGATGCCGGGCTCGCCGCTGAGCGCGACGTAGCGCGCATCCCGCCCGATGCCCTGCAGCGCCGTCGCGACCGCCGCCAGCTCCCGACGGCGGCCGACGAGGGCGTGCTGCTCGATACCCATCGTCGTCACACGCGAACCCTAACGGGCCGCGTTACGACGGGGTTACGGGGGGCGAGGTCAGGCGGCGAGCGCCGCGGGCTCGCCGACGCGCTCGGCGACGGCCGCGCGACCGCGGTAGAGGCGGCTCATGATCGTCCCGTCCGCGACGCCCAGCGCCTCCGCCGCCTCCGCGTAGGGCAGCCCGAGCACGTCGACGGCGACCACCGCGTCGCGGTAGTGGCCGGGCAGGTCTGCGATCGCCGCGCGCACCTCGCTGTGGATCGCGCGGGTCTCCGGGTCGTCGCGTGAGCCGGCGCGCACGTGTGCGAGCGTCGCCGGCTCGACCGGCGTGGTGCGGCGCCGGAGGCGGGTCTGGTAGTCGCTGATGAACGTGTTGCGCAGGACGCCGTGCAGGTAGCCGATGTCCGAGCCGCGAACGACGCGCGGCTTGGCGAGCACGCGCAGGCAGACCTCCTGCACGAGGTCTTCGGCGTCGGCGCGGGAGCCGCACATGGCGAGCGCCGCGCGCATCAGCCGGTCGAGGTGCTGGCCGAGGGCGGCGGGGTCGAGAACGCGCGCTGCGGGGCCGGTCCGGGGAGGTGACGTGAGCATGGATCAACCCTCCCGCCGGACCCCCTCGGCCACCACCCGGGGGATCCCTCGTCCGATCCGCGATTGCCCCGGGAATAGATCCGCGGCAGACTCGTCTGCTGGACATGCGCGTACGCGAGTGGTGGTGGTCCGGACAGGACCCATGGGTGAAGTTCGTCGAGCTCTTCCTCGTCGCGAACGGGATCGCGGCGGTGCTGAGCCTCGGGCTCGCCCCCGGCTCGGAGGACTGGTTCACGTGGACCGTCGTGCCCGACGCGGGCGCGCGCCTGCTCGCCGTCATGTACGCGAACGCGGTCGTGCTCGGCATCGTCGCGGTGCGCCAGCCCGACTGGGCGCACGCGCGGGTCATCTTCGTGCTCATCACGGTCTTCGCGCTCGCCGCGACCGCGATGACGTTCTTCCACCTCGACCCGTTCCGCGCGCACCCCTGGTACCACCTCGCCTACTGGCTCGGCGGCTACGCCGTCCTCGTGCTGACCGCGCCGGTGGTGCTCGTCCGGCAGGAGCGCCGCCACGGCGGACGGCTGCCGGTCGACGAGCCGCTCTCCCGCCTGCAGCGCGCCACGGGCGCCGCGGCGGCCGCCGGCATGGGCGCCGCGTCGCTCGCGCTGCTGATCAGCCCGGCGCGCTTCAGCGACGCGTGGCCGTGGGACGTCGCGCCGCTCACCGGTCGGTTGATCGGCGTGTGGCTCGGCGCGTTCGCGATCGCGTACGTATGGGCGCTGTGGGACGGCGACTGGGGCCGGGTCCGCCCGCTCTACCTCGCCGCGCCGCTGACCGGGCTCCTGCTCGCGCTCGTGCCGCTCGGGCACGCCGGCGACGTGCGCCCGTCGGCCGCCGGCGAGCTCGCCGTGTACTACACGCTCGCGCTCGCGGTCGCAGCTCCCTGCCTCGGCCTGCTCGCCCGGCCGAAGACGCGCGCGTCCCGGCGGCTGGTGGAGAGCCGATGACCGTGCAGGCCGCGAGCCCGCCCGTCACCCGCCCGATGACGCCCGGCGTGCGCGCCGGCCTGGTCGCGATCGCCAGCGTCATCTTCTGGCTCGGGCTGTCGCTGTTCGTGTTTCCGACACGCACCGACGACCTGTTCGCGTGGACGATCCAGCCGCCGCTCACCGCCGCGTTCCTCGGCGCGAGCTACTGGGCGTCGACGACGCTGGCGGTGGCGTGCGCGAGCGAGCGCGACTGGGCCCGCGGGCGCGCGTTCGCGGCGCCGTACCTGGTCGCCGGCGTGGTGCTCCTCGTGGTCACGCTCGTCCACATCGACCGCTTCCACATGGACGCGGCCACCGGCTGGATCTGGCTGGTCGTGTACGCGATCTTCCCGCCCGCCGTGCTCCTGCTGCTCGGTCGCCAGCTCCGCACGCCGGGGGTGGAGCCGGCGCCCGGCGTGCCGATCTCCACGCCGCTGCTGGCGCTCATCGCGCTGCAGGGCATCGCGATGACGCTGCTCGGGGCCGCGCTCGTGATCGCGCCGCTCGACGCCGACGCGCTCTGGCCGTGGACGCTCACGCCGCTGACCGGCCGTGCGATCGGCACGTTCGTGCTGTCGCAGGGCGTGCTCGCGCTCGCCGTCTGGCGCGAGGGCGACTGGAGCCGGGTCAGGCCGCCGATGCTCCAGCTCGTCGTGCTCGCGACCCTGCACCTCGTCGCGCTCGCGCGCTTCTCCGACACGCTCGACTGGGACAGCGCCGGCGCCTGGATCTACCTCGGCTTCGTCGTGAGCCTGCTCGGCGTCGGCGCGTACGGCGCGCTCGCCGCGATGCGCTCGTACCGCGCGCTGTCGACGCGGTAGCCGGCCGCGAGGAGAATGGGCGGCGTGGCGGAGAGCTCCCACCGCGCGGCGCCCGCCGGGCTCGGCGCCGGCTGGGAGGCGCTGCGCGACGGGCGCTGGCACGACGCCCGGACGTGCTTCGAGGGCGGCGAGGGACCGGAGGCGCTCGAGGGGCTGAGCTGGGCCGCGTGGTGGCTGGACGACGGGCCGGCGGTGTTCGACGCGCGGGAGCGCGCCTACCACGCGTACCGGCTCGCCGGCGATCCGGCCGCGGCCGCGCGCATGGCGACCTGGCTCGCGTGCGACGAGCTCGACTTCCACGGCGCCGTGCCGGTCGCGAGCGGCTGGCTCGCGCGCGCCCACCGGCTGCTCGATCCGCTCGCGCGCGGCCCCGACCACGGCTGGCTCGCGTTCCTCGACGGCTTCCTCGCGCATGCGGCCGGGGAGAGCGCGCGGGCCGCCGCGCTCGGGCGGGCCGCCGCGGACCTCGGCCGCCGGTTCGGCGTGCCGGACCTCGAGATGCTGGGCCTCGCGCTCGAGGGCGCCACCCTCGTGGCCTGCGCCGACGTCGCCGGCGGGATGCGGCGGCTGGACGAGGCGACCGCCGCGGCGCTCGACGGCGACGCCGGCATCCCGATCTCGCGCGCGTGGGCCTGCTGCTTCCTCGTCGGCGCCTGCACCGCCGTGCGCGACTACGAGCGCGCCTGCGCGTGGTGCGACCGGATCGCCGCGTTCGCGGAGCGCTACGGCAGCCGGTACATGCTCGCCTTCTGCCGAGCCGAGTACGGCGCCGTGCACCTGTGGCGCGGGCGCTGGGACGACGCCGCCGAGCTGCTGGAGGCGTCGCTCGAGGACTTCGCGCGCTCGCGGCCGGCGTGGGTGGGCCAGCCGCTCGCGACGCTCGCCGAGCTGCGCCGGCGCCAGGGCCGCCGGCCGGAGGCCGAGGCGCTGCTCGCGCGGGCCGGCCCGTCCGCCCGCGCGCAGCTCTGCCACGCCCGCCTCGCGCTGGACGCCGGCGACGTGCAGCGCGCGGCCGAGCTCGCGGAGCGCGTCCTCCGGCAGCTCCCGGTGGAGCGGCGGCTGGAGCGCGCGCCCGCGCTCGAGGTCGCGGTCCGCGCGCGGGCGGCGCGGGGAGAGCTGGACGCGGCGGGCGGGATGCTCGCCGCGCTGCGCGAGGTCGCGGCCCTCGTCGGCACCGCGCCGCTGCGCGCCGGCGCCGACCTCGCGGACGGCGTGCTCGCGGGGGCGACCGGCGACCACCAGCGCGCGCGGACGCTGCTGGAGGACGCGGTCGACGGGTTCGAGCGCAGCGGCGGCGCGTACGACGCGGCGCTCGCCCGGCTGGAGTTGGCCGCCGCGCTGGAGGCGCTGGGGCGCTCGGCCGACGCGGCGCGCGAAGCCGCCGCCGCCGCGGCGCGCCTGGACGAGCTCGGGGCGCGCACGAGCGCTGCCGGCGCGCTCAGCCCGCGGGAGCGCGAGGTGCTCGAGCTCGTCGCCGAGGGCCTCACCAACCGGCAGATCGCCGAGCGGCTCGTGCTGAGCGAGCACACCGTCCACCGCCACGTCGCCAACATCCTCCGCAAGCTCCGCGTCCCCTCGCGCGCGGCCGCCGCGGCCCGGGCCATGGCGCGAGATGGCCCGTCCGGGCGAAGTCGCGGGGACCGGTAGCGCGTACGGTCGGCGCATGTGGGCGCTGGGCGACTACCACCGGTTCGCGAAGGAGATGGTCTGGAGCTTCGGGCCCGAGCTCGTCGCGGCATGCGGGATCGGTCCGGGCATGCGCGTGCTCGACGTCGCGGCCGGCACCGGCAACGTGGCGCTCCGCGCCGCCGAGGCGGGCGCCGACGTCGTCGCCTCCGACATCACGCCGGAGCAGTTCGAGGCCGGCCGCCGCGAGGCCGCCGCGCGCGGCGTGTCGGTCGACTGGGTCGAGGGCGACGCCGCGGCGCTCCCGTTCGGCGACGGCGAGTTCGACGTCGTCACCTCCGCCGCCGGCGCGATCTTCGCCCCCGATCACGGGGCGGTGGCGGACGAGCTCGTGCGCGTCTGCCGGCCGGGCGGCACGATCGGGATGATCAACTTCACGCCGGGCAGCATGGCGGACGAGTTCTTCGCGGTCTTCGCGCGCCACGCGCCGCCGCCCCCGGACGGCGCGCTCTCACCGATCCTGTGGGGCAGCGAGCAGCACGTGCGCGAGCTGCTCGGCGACCGGGTCGACGCGCTCGCGCTCACCCGCAGGAGCTATGTCGAGCGGAGCCCCGCCGGCCCGCGCGAGTTCTGCGACTTCTACAAGGCGACGTTCGGCCCGGTCGTCGGCATCTACGCGAGCGTGCCGCCCGAGACGGCGGCGGAGATCGACCGCGACTTCCTCGACTTCGCGACGCGGCGCGGCCGCACCGGCGCGGACGGGCGCACCGAGTACGACGTCGAGTACCTGCTGGTCGTCGCCCGCGTGCGGGAGACGGCCTAGACGCTCACGCCGTGGCGCTCGAGCAGCAGGCAGCCGAGCTCGTGCGCCCGCGCCGCCGCGGCGTTGTCGCCCTCGGCGGCCGCCACGATCGAGCCCTTCATGAGGATGTGCCACTGGCGCGCGACGGCGTCGGCGTCCGCGATGCCGGAATCGGCCGCGAGCTCGCGCAGGAAGTCGCGGATGTTCGCCAGGTGGACGACGGACGCCGCGCGGACCGGATGGTCGGTGTCGGTGACCTCCAGCATCACGTTGATGAACGAGCAGCCCTCGAAGTCGTCGCGCGCGAACCACTCGCCGAACGTGTCGAAGATCGCGAGCAGCCGTCCGGCGGGCGTCGCCGCCCGGCGCTCCACCTCCGCCTGCAGCCAGGCGCGCGTCCAGCGCTCCTCGCGCCGGGCCAGGAAGGCGAGGATGAGCTCGTCCTTCGACGCGAAGTTGCGGTAGAGCGTCATCTTCGCGACGCCCGACTCGGCGATGATCCGGTCGACGCCGACCGCGCGCGTCCCGTGGCGGCTGAAGAGCTCGTACGCCGTGGCGAGGACCCGCTCGCGCCCGCTCTCCTGGCCGGCCGTCGTGCGCTGCGCCGAGGCTGCCATCCGTCGACCATAGCGCGGCCTGACCCAATTCGTTCACTCGCCCGCGCGGCCGGGTACACGCGGGGCGATGGCCACCGCCACCGCTCCGGCCGAGGACGCCGTCGCCGGCTACGCGCCGCACGAGCACCGTCCGCTCGCCGCGTACGCCGGTCTCACCGCCGCGTTCGGCGCGACGCTCGGCGGCGCGCTCGTGGCGCTGCGGGCGGCCGGGCGGGAGCTGCCCGAGTCGCTCTCACCCGGCGATCTGGCGCTGGCCGGGATCGCGACGCACAAGGTCAGCCGGCTGCTCGCGAAGGACAAGGTGACGAGCTTCATCCGCGCGCCGTTCACGCGCTACCAGGAGTCGGCCGGACACGGCGAGCTGGAGGAGGCGCCGCGCGGGAGCGGCGCCCACTACGCGATCGGCGAGCTGCTGGTCTGCCCGTACTGCCTGGCCCAGTGGGTCGCCGCCGGCTTCGCGGTCGGCCTCGTGGCGGCGCCACGCACCACCCGCCTCGTCGCCGGCATCTACGCGGCCGAGACGCTCTCCGACTTCCTGCAGCTCGCCTACAAGGCCGCCGAGGAACGCGCCTGACCGGATGCCGGCGCCGATCCGGGACCACGCGCTGCTGTCGGACTGCCGCACGGCGGCGCTGGTCACCCGCGCCGGCGCGGTCGACTGGTGGCCGTCGCCCCGCTTCGACTCGCCGAGCGCGTTCAGCGCGCTGCTCGACGACGGCGCCGGTCACTGGACGGTCCGCCCGATGGGGCGGTTCGACGCGACGCGGCGCTACCTGCCCGGGACGCTCGTGCTGGAGACGACGATGCGCGCGGGCGGCGGGACGCTGCGGCTGAGCGACGCGCTCGCGTTCGCCCCGGGCGCGCGCGGGCACGAGATCGGCCAGCAGGCGCCGCACGCGCTGGTGCGGGTCGCCGAGGCGCTGGGCGGCGACGTCGACGTCGAGCTGGACTGCATGCCGCGGCTGGAGTACGGGCTGGCGGTGCCGCGGCTCGTCGAGGCGGACGGGGGCGTCGCGAGCATCGGCGGGCCCGAGCGGATCTTCCTGCGCGGCGAGCGCCCGCTGCGCGCGGACGGCGGACGGGCGCGCGCCGCGTTCACGCTGCGTGCCGGCGAGCGCGCCGGGTGGGTGCTGCATCGCGTGCCGGGCGCGTACGGTGCCGCGCCGCGGCCGCTCGACCCGCACGCCGCGCTCGCCGACACGACGGCGGCGTGGCGCTCTTGGACCGAGCTGCACAGCGGCTACGAGGGCGTCGCGCACGACGCCGTGCAGCACGCCGCCGTCGTGATCCAGGGGCTCACATACCAGCCGAGCGGCGCGGTCGTCGCCGCGGCGACCACGTCGCTGCCGGAGATCCCCGGCGGCGACGCCAACTGGGACTACCGCTTCGGCTGGCTGCGCGACGCGGCGATGATCGCCCGCGCGCTCTCGGCGTCGACGTGCAGCGACGAGGCCGCGCGCTACTTCGACTGGATCGTGCGCGCCGGCGTGAGCTGCCGCGAGGCCCACCGGCTGCAGATCATGTTCGGCGTGGAGGGTGAGCGCGACCTCGCCGAGCACGAGCTCGACCACCTCGACGGCCATCTCGGATCGCGGCCGGTGCGGGTGGGCAACGACGCCTGGCGCCAGCAGCAGCTCGACGTCCTCGGGCACGTGCTCGGCGCGGCGTGGGTGATCCGCGACCAGCTGGGCACGCCGGACGCGTTCACCGCCTCGTTCCTCTGCCAGCTCGCCGATCGTGCGGCGGAGCAGTGGCGGGAGCCGGACTCGAGCATCTGGGAGGGACGCGAGGGCGAGCGCGACTACGTCGTCTCCAAGCTCGGGTGCTGGGTCGCGCTCGACCGCGCCGTCGCGCTGGCCGACCGCCTGGGACCGGACGCCGACGCCCGCCGCTGGGCGGCCGCGCGGGAGGCTATCGGCGCCGCCGTGCTGCGCGAGGGCTGGTGCGAGGAGCGCGGCGCGTTCACCGGGGCGTTCGGGTCCGACCACCTCGACGCCGGCGTGCTCCTCCTCCCGCGTGCCGGCCTGGTCGCCGACGACGACCCGCGCATGACCGCGACGATCGAGCGGCTGGAGGAGGAGCTCGGCGACGACGGGCTGCTGCGGCGCTGGACCGGCGCCGAGGACGGCGCGTTCCTGCTCGCGTCGTTCTGGCTCGCCGAGTGTCACGCGCGCGCGGGCCGGGTCGAGCGCGCGCACGCCGTGTTCGAGCGCGCCGCCGGCGCGGCGAACGACGTCGGGCTGCTGCCCGAGGAGGTGGACGTCGCGACCGGCGAGCCGCTCGGCAACGTCCCCCAGGCGATCGCGCACATCGGGCTGGTCACCGCGGCGCAGGCACTGACCGAGGCGGACGAGCGCGCGGGAGTCGCGTGACCGTCGTCGTCATCACCGGCGCCTCGTCGGGCGTCGGCCGCGCAACCGCGCGGCGGTTCGCGGCCGACGGCGCCGACCTCGCGCTCGTCGCCCGCGGCCGCGACGGACTCGAGGCCGCGCGCGCCGAGTGCGACGAGCTCGGCGCCCGCGCGCTCGTCTGCCCCGCCGACGTCGCCGACGCCGCCGCGGTCGACGCGGCCGCCGCGCGCGCCGAGGCGGAGGTCGGCCCGATCGACGTCTGGGTCAACTGCGCGATGGCGGCGGTGCTCGCGCCCGTGTGGGAGACGACCGCGGACGAGTTCCGGCGCGCGACCGAGGTGACCTACCTCGGCTACGTGCACGGGACGCTCGCCGCGCTCGCCCGCATGCGGCCCCGCGACCGCGGCGTCATCGTCCAGGCCGGCTCCGCGCTGTCCTACCGCGCGATCCCGCTGCAGGCGAGCTACTGCGCGGCGAAGTTCGCGATCCGCGGCTTCACCGACGCGCTGCGCTGCGAGCTGCGGCACGAGGGCAGTCGCGTCCGGGTCACGATGGTCCAGCTGCCGGGGCTCAACACGCCGCAGTTCGGGCAGGTCCGCACCACGCTGAGGCGCCACCCGCGGCCCGTCGCGCCGGTCTGGCAGCCGGAGGTCGCCGCCGACGCGATCGCGTTCGCCGCCGCGCACCCGCGCCGCGAGCTGTGGGTCGGGCACAGCACCGTCGCCACGATCGCCGGCGGGATGCTCGCGCCGCGCCTGGTCGACCGCTACCTCGCGCGCACGAACATCCAGGCGCAGCAGACGGACATCCCCATCGATCCCGGCCGGCCCGATTATCTCGACGCGCCGCTGCCTGGCGATCCCGGCGCGCACGGGCGCTTCGACGCCGAGGCGAAGGCGTCCTCGCTCCAGCTCGCGCTGGCCAAGCGCCGGCGCCCGCTGCTCGCGGCGGCGGCCGCCGGGCTGGCCGGCGCCGCCGCCGCGGCGTTCCGCGCGCGCTGAGTCAGCGGGTCTTGCGGATCGCCACCACCGCCGGCTTCGGCTTGCTCGGGTTCGTGCCGGCGCTCACGTTCCCCTCGGGCCACCACGACGTGTAGGCCGCGGGCTCGGTCGGCTTGTCGAGGTCGGCGGTGTTGGGCTCACCCGGGTGCTGGACGGAGAGGAACATCGTGCGCGCCTTCGGGACCACGGTCGGGCCGGTCAGCTCGGCCCGGATCGGCGCGTTGGCGAAGCGGAACGCCTGGTTCGCGGTCGGGCCTTCGAGCGGTACGTAGTAGAGCGCGTTGTTGCCGTGCCACTCGAACCCGCGCCCGGGCACGTTGAGCGAGCTCGTCGAGATGTCCGTCGCGAGCCACAGCTGATCGCCGCGCGAGAACGCCATGTTGTCCGGGCTGGCGAAGCCGGTGTGCTGGCCGCCCTCGAGCACGTTCTGCCAGCTGAACGCGGTCTCGTCGGGCGCGGCGCTCGCCTCCCGCACGAGCCGCACGACGCCGTACGCCGTGCGGTCGGCGGGGAGCCCGGCGGCGGTGGTGAGCGACACCAGCAGATCCTGCGGCCGCCCCGGGATCAGCTCGCAGTCCTCGGCCCGCGGCACGCGGAACTGGTCGAGCGTGCCACCGACCTGGGCGACGACGTTCTGCTCCACCCAGCGGGTCGTGAACGCGCACGACTCCGGGCTCATGTCGAGCGGATGCCAGCGCCCGGTGCCGCTGTCGATCGCCGCATCGTTCGCGGTCGGCAGGAACTGGGCGACGTAGAGCTGGCCCTCGGCGAGCAGACGCGAGGCATCCGCGCGCGGCATCCCCTCGCGATAGGGGTGCTTGGAGACGTACTTGAAGAGCATGCCGTCCGCCGCCGGCGCGTCGTCGCCGGTGTACGCGACGATCCGGCCGTCAGACGCGACGCGCATCGTCACGTTCTCGTGGTGCAGCCGGCCGAGCGCCGTGTGCTTCACCGCGGCGCCGGTGTACGGGTCGACCTCCATCAGGTAGCCGTAGTTGGGCTTCTCGACGGCGGTCTGCCCGTAGGCGTTCAGGCCCGGCTCGCCCACATAGTAGTTCGGGTCGCCGTCGCGGTCCCAGCCGAGCGCGAACGGCATCGAGCGCTTGAGGCCGTACGACTGGTAGTTCTCTTCCGCCGAGATCAGCGTGCCCCACGGCGTGAGACCGCCCGAGCAGTTGGCGAGCGACCCCAGCGCGCCCTCGTCGGGGACGAGGCCGCTGCCGGCCACCGGGCCGTCGTACGGGATGAGCGGCCCGGCCGCGCTGATGCGGCGGTTGAAGCGCGAGCCCTTCACCGCCCGCCAGGCGCCGCCGCCGTGCCCCGGGTGCCGCCGCACATGCACGAGCGAGCCGCCGACCGCGTCCTTCTCGATCGCCATCAGCGTCCGGTACGGCTCCACGCGCGGGTCCCAGCTCGCGTCGCGCGAGCTGCGCCAGTCGGTGTTGTAGTACGGGATCGCGTACTCGTGGTTGACCCACAGGATCCCCTCGTGGTGCCCGCGGAGCGGGAAGAAGGCGGTGAAGTCGGCGTTGTAGCCGAACGTCATCCCGTCGCCGAGCTCGTCGCCCCAGGCGATGACCACGTCCGCCTGGTACCCGTCGGGCACCTGCAGCTCGTCGGTGACCGACGGCGCGATCGCCGTGAACCGGGCGAAGTCGTCGTGGTGCCCGCCGCCCTTCGCGAGCGCCCCGGGCGCCAGCCACGTCGCGGCGCCTGCGGCCGCGAAGCCCTGGATCAGCCGCCGGCGCGTGAGCCGCGGATCGGACACGAACGGCACGTCCTGCATCTCAAGTCCCCCTTTGAGTTCGCGCCATTCTTCCGAGTTGCTAACGCCTCGTCCACTTCGCGACGGCCGCCAACGCGCCGAAGAGTGCGAGGGCGAGGGCCGCTGCGGTCAGGATGTAGACCGGCCACGGGCCCATCACGTCGAGCAGCGAATCCTGGGCCGGCTTGCGACGCAGGTACATGTAATTGCCGCCGGTGGCCAGCGTGGCGAGCCCGGCGCACACGGCGAACGCCGCCGTGATCGCGTAGACGCGCGGGACCGCACCGGGCCGCGGCACCCGCCCCTCGCCGAACACGAGCAGGCACGCCGCCGCGATCGCGCCCGCGTGGGTCGCGAAGTACGTGAAGTACAGGACGTCCGGGAACGCGTAGCCGAGATCCGGCGTGAGCACGGCCTGCAGCGACGCGCTGAGCGCCCAGAAGTAGACGAGCTCGCAGCGCAGCGGCGTGGGGCGCCAGAGCGCGACGATACCGACGAGCGTGACGGCGTCGGTGAGCTGGAACGGAAGGTTGACCTCCGCCGACCAGTCGCCCCGGAGCGCGTAGGTGAGCTGCTCGCCCGCGAAGCCGGCGAGCAGGACGGTGGCGAGCGCATGCCGCGCAGCCGGCCAGTCGCCGCCGCGGCGCCGTGCCCCGGCGATCAGCGCCGCGGCGGCGAGCACCGTCGCGACGAGCGCGGCCAGGTGATCGGCGGACCACAGCTCCACGGCACGACATCGTTCCGCGGGGTGCGGATCCCCGCACCCGCGGCTCACCGGCCGCCTCCCCTTGAACGACCGGCGCTATGACGCGAGGCTGTCCCCGTGGCCGACGCCATCATGGACCTCGTCGAAGGAGCGATGGGCTCGCCCTGGGTGTACCTCGCCCTCTGCGCGTTCGCGGCGCTCGACGCGTTCTTCCCGATCGTGCCGAGCGAGAGCCTCGTCATCACGGCGGGCGTGTTCGCGGCGAGCGGGGAGCCGAACCTGTTCGCCGTGATCGCGGTGTCCGGCCTCGGCGCGTTCATCGGCGACCACATCTCCTACTTCATCGGCCGCTTCGCGGGCGAGAAGGCGATGAGGCGCGCCAAGCCCGGGAGCCGCAAGGCGGCCGCTTGGGCGAAGGGGCACAAGCTGCTCGAGGACCGCGGCGGGATGATCCTGATCGTCTGCCGCTACATCCCCGGCGCCCGTACCGCGATCACGCTGACCGCGGGCGCGGTCTCGTACCGGCTCCGCTCGTTCACGTTCTTCGACGCGATCGCGGCGTTCTCGTGGGCCGCGTACTCCGCGACGATCGGCTACCTCGGCGGCGAGGCGTTCGAGGAGAGCCCGTGGAAGGGGCTCGCGCTCGGGCTCGGGATCGCGCTCACGGTGACGTTCACCGTCGAGCTCGTCCGCCACCTGCGCCGGCGCCCCAGCACCGCCTAGCCGGCTACGACTTCTTCGCGGAGCCCGGCTCCGCCATCCTGCGGTGCATCTCCGCCTTCGCCTTGTCGGGGATGAAGCGGCTGCCCCGGCCCTGCAGCTTGGTGCTCAGCGAGTGCGAGACGATGCGCTCCTTGCCTGCCATCAGCGCCTCGAAGCCGTCCCGCGCGACGTCGGCCGGGTCGTCCTTCTCGGCGGCGCCGACCTTCGTGTCGAGCATGTCGGCGCGCTCGAAGAGCTCGGTCTCGGTCGGGCCGGGCATCAGCGCGGTGACCGTCACGCCCGTGTCGGCGAGCTCCGCGCGCAGCGCCAGCGCGAACGACTGCACGAACGACTTCGACGCGTTGTAGACCGCCTGGTACGTGCCCGGCATCGTCGAGGCGATCGACGAGGTGAACAGCATGCGGCCGGCGCCGCGGGCCGCCATGTCGCGGACCACGAGCTTCGCCAGGTGCACGGTGGAACGGACGTTGAGGTCGACGATGCGCAACTCGTCGTCGAGCGCCGTGTCGGTCGCGAACGCGCCGCCGGCGCCGATTCCGGCGTTCAGCGCGACCGCGTCGACCGGTCGCCCGGCGGCGACGATCTGCCGGTGCAGCTCCTCGACCCCCGCGGGGGTCGCGAGATCGACCTGCACGGCATCGACCTGCGCGCCGAGTCCGCGGAGCTCGACCGCGGCGGACGCGAGCTCCGCGTCCTCGGCGGCGACGATCAGGTCGAAGTCGTTGGCGGCGAACTGCTTGGCCAGCTCGCGCCCGATGCCGCTCGAGGCACCGGTCACGACGGCGAGGGAGCGGGAGGAGTCCATGGGATCGGACTCACCTCGCACCCACCGTGGGAAACGGATCGCTGTCAGGTTCCGACGAGCTTGTGCAGCAGCGCGCGGAGCTCGCGGTCGCCTTCCTCCCCGATCGGGGCGGCGAGCTCGACGGCGAACTTCCCGGCGACGCGCCGGGCCGCGGTCAGCCTCCGCTTCCCGTCCGGTGTGAGCGTGACGAGGTAGGAGCGGCGGTCGGCGGGGTTCGGGCGGCGCTCGGCCAGGCCGCGCGCCTCCACCTCGTCGACCATCTGGGTGATCATCGTGGGGCTGACCGCCAGGCGGCGGGCGAGCGCCTGCTGCGAGCTCGGCCCGTGGGCGTCGAGCAGCGACATCAGCCCGAAGTGGCGGACGACGATGTCGAGCGGGCGCAGCAGCTCGTTCGCACGGTCGCGGCTGGAGAAGTGCGCGCGGGTGAGGAGGAACCCGGTGCGGTCGGCGAGCGGCTCCGGCACGCGCTCCAAGTCGATCGCCACCAGCTTGCGCAGCAGCTCGTTGAGCCGGCCGCGCTCGGCCTCGGTCAGGCGCTCGGTCATGCGCCGGTCGGCGCGCTCGATCTCCGCGTGCAGGCGCTCCAGCTCCGCATGGCCGGCGGGCGTGACGTGCAGCGCGTAGGAGCGGCGGTCCGCCGGATCGCGCCGGCGCTCGACCAGGCCGCGCTGCTCGAGCGTGTCGGCCACGGCGACCATGAGCGTGCGGTTGACGTCGAGTTGCTCGGCGAGGCGCTGCTGGGAGACCGGCCCGCCGGCGGCGATCGCCGTGAGGACGGCGTACTCGCGCGGGTGGGGTCCGTCCGGGAACGCCTCCGCAGCGATCTGATGGGCGCGCAGGTGGGCGAGCCGCAGCATGTAGCCCGTGGAGTCCTCGAGCCCGCGCGTGACGCGTGCATCCGCCATGTCGGGACGCAGACTAGTCAACCTTGAGAATCGTCAATGCCATGAATCATCAATATACTTGACGATATCGCGGATCGGCGGTACCGTCGACGTCGTCCACGTTCCTTCCTCCCCAGGAGGCTCCCCATGGCCGGCAAATGGTGGACGCTCGCAGCCGTCTCGCTCGGCGTCTTCATGCTCCTCCTCGACATCACGATCGTGGTCGTCGCGCTGCCCGACATCGAGCGCTCGCTCGGCGCGCAGCTCTCCGACCTGCAGTGGGTGATCGACGCCTACGCACTCTCGCTCGCCGCCTTCCTCCTCACCGCCGGCGTGATCGCCGACCGGGTCGGGCGGCGCATCGTGTTCAGCGTCGGGATCGTCGTCTTCACGCTCGGCTCGCTGCTGTGCGGCGTCGCGGGCGACCCGACGTTCCTCGCCATCGCCCGCGCGATCCAGGGGGTCGGCGGCGCGATCATGTTCGCCACGTCGCTGGCGCTCATCTCGACCGCGTACCACGGGCGCGACCGCGGCGTCGCCTTCGGCGTCTTCGGAGCGGTGACCGGGATCGCGGTCGCGATCGGGCCCGTGCTCGGCGGCGCGCTCACCAGCGGGCTGTCATGGCGCTGGATCTTCTTCGTCAACCTCCCGATCGGCATCCTCACGCTCGCCGTCACGCTGCGCTACATCCTGGAGTCGCGCGACCCGCGGCCGCGGCGGCTGGACTGGGCGGGCTTCGCGACGTTCAGCGCCGGCCTCGGACTGCTCGTGTTCGGGTTGATCCGGTCGAACGAGTCCGGCTGGGGATCGACGGAGGTGGCCGGCTCGCTCTGCGCCGCGGTCATGCTGCTGCTGCTGTTCGGGATCGTCGAGACGCTGCAGCGTGAGCCGATGTTCGACCTCTCGCTGCTGCGGGTGCCGACGTTCGTCGGCGGGCTGGCGGCCGCGTTCGGCATCTCCGCGTCGCTGTTCTCGCTGCTCACCTACCTCGTGCTGTACATGCAGAACCTGCTCGGGTACAGCGCGATCGAGGCCGGCGTGCGCTTCCTCCCGCTCACGCTCGCGATCTTCTTCACCGCCGCGGTGGCGGGACGGCTGTCGGCGACGGTGCCGACGCGCCTGTTGATCGGTCCGGGCTTCGCGCTGATCGGGATCGGGCTGCTGCTCATGCACGGGCTCGATGTGAGCTCGGACTGGACGGCACTGCTGCCCGGCATGATCGTCTCCGGCGTGGGCGCGGGGCTCGTCAACGTGCCGCTTGCCTCGACGGCGGTGGCGGTCGTGGAGCCGGCGCGGGCGGGGATGGCGTCGGGGATCAACTCGACGTTTCGCCAGGCGGGGATCGCGACGGGCGTCGCGGCGCTGGGCGCGATCTTTGCGGCGGCTGCGCCGGAGGGCGCGCGCGGCCCGGCGGCGGCGCAGGGGTTCGTCGACGGCATCAACGACATCCTGCTCGTGGGCTCGCTGGTCGCGTTCGCGGCGGCGGTCGCGTCGTTTGCGTTGATCCGTCAGCGCGACTACATCGCCAACACGCAGGCGCCGCCGGCGGAGGCGGTCCCGGCCTGACCCGGGCGTGTGCGTGGCGTAACCGGATCACCGAGCCCGCGTCACGGTTGCCGGCTGACCGGCGGCTGCTCGTTGGTGGCGGTGCCGGGACGGCGCGGTGTCCGGTGGCGGGTGTGCGGCTCTGTGAGAGCGCCGCGACCGGATCGCGATCAGGACGTATGATCGCGATCCGGCTGCTACCCGAGGGTCCGCCGGGCGAGCAGCCCCGCTCGCCACAAGATCGCGATCAGTCCGCGTAGGCGCTGGCCGGTGCGCTCGGTCGCCGGCGACGCGCATGACCGCCACGATCTCCTCGACCTTGGGGGGATCGGCCGGGTAGCTCAGACCCTTGTTGCCGGGAACGCGCCGGTGTGGAATCCCGGCAACCTCGCCGGCGATCGACGTCGACCGGCGCGATCCAGCACGCGTCGGACCACGCCCGCGTGGCTGCTCACCGCTCCACATCATTGAGCGGGGTCTGTGAGGAGCGGGCGGCCGCCGATCGTGGGAGGTTCTGGCTGGAGGAGGTGACCGCCGACGTGGCGGCCTCGGCGAGCGCTGCCAGGAGGGCGGCGGTGGCGGGCGGGTCGGGCGGCTCACCGTAGGTCGCGGCGTAGATGTACCGCTTCGAGCCGGGCAGTTCGGTCGCGACGACGCCCTCGATGTGGTGGGCGCGCAGGGCCAGTCCGGTCTGAGTCGCCACCCCGAGCCCGGCGGCCACCCACGCTTGCATCACGACCATGTCGTCGGAGCTGTAGCCGATCCGCGGATCGAACCCGGCCTCGGCGCACACCGACAGCAGATGGCCGCGGCACCGGTCGCAGCCGGCGATCCACGTCGCGTCGCGCAAGCCGGCCAGCCCACGCTCGCGGCGATCCGTTCGCCGACGCGAAGGCGGCGAGGCGCACGCGGCCGGCGTCCAGTCCCACGTGGGCGGAGAGCTCCGCGCCGGCGGCATCGATGCGGCCGATGATCTCGGCGGCGCGGTCGGCCAGCAGCTGCCCGGCCGGCGTGAGGCGGATCCCCCGGCCGACGCGCTGCAGCA
>Ga0126313_10000556_pt1 | contig 17966 bp, 20 predicted proteins | sample Plot105A_FD_89954 | JGI IMG/M metagenome (GOLD analysis project Ga0126313, IMG submission 89954) | Serpentine soil microbial communities from UC McLaughlin Reserve, CA, USA - Plot105A | ecosystem: Environmental > Terrestrial > Soil > Grasslands | place: USA: UC McLaughlin Reserve, Lake County...
ACGACCTCCTCGCGGAAGAGGAAGCCGGAGCCGGCGAACATCGAGCCGACCGCCTCCTGGATCCGCGCGCCGGCCGAGTCGAGCAGCCAGATGAAGGGCATCCGCTTCGTCAGCGCCAGCTCGCGCAGGCGCGTGACCTTCGTCTCGCCGGACATGCCCATCGAGCCCGCCATGACGGTGAAGTCATAAGCGGCGACGGCGACCATGCGGCCGTCGACCTTGCCGTAGCCGGTGATGACGCCATCGGCCGGCGCCTCCTTGCCCTCCAGGCCACGGACCGCGAAGTGGATGCCGGCGTGGATGCCCAGCTCGGTGAAGGTGCCCTCGTCGATCAGCAGCGCGAGCCGCTCGCGGGCGGTGAGCTTCTCGGCGGCGTGCTGCTTGTCGATCTTCTCCTGCCCGCCGCCGAGCAGCGCCTTCTCGCGGCGCGCCGTCAGCTCCTCGACGAGCGGTCGCAGGACTGACCCGACCCCGCCCACCCCGGCTACCGACCCGTCCATTGCGGCTCCCGTCTTTCGAAGAACGCCTTGACGCCCTCCTGGATGTCCTCGGTCGAGAAGGCGATCGTGAGCTGTGAGCGCAGGAAGTCGAGCGCGTCCTCGTAGGCCATGTCCTGCTGGCGGTAGATCGCGTCCTTGCCGAGCTTCATCAGCACCGGCGACTTGGACGCGAGGCGTGTGGCCCAGTCCTGCACCGCCGCGTCGAACTCGTCGGCCGGAACCACTTTGTTGACCAGCCCGATCCGCTCCGCCTCGTGCGCGTCGATGCGGTCGCCGAGCAGCAGCAGCTCGTTCGTCTTCTTGCGCCCGAGGTTGCGGTAGATCAGCGCCATGATCATGAAGGGGAACGCGCCGACGTTGATCTCGGGCGTCCCGAACGTGGCGCCCTCCTTCGCGACGATCAGGTCGCACGCGAGCGCGATCCCGAGCGCGCCGGCGAGCACGTGTCCGTTGGCGGCGCAGATCGACGGCTTGCCGAGCTGGCCGATCGTCGTGAACAGCGCGGGGAAGCGCTCGATGCCGAAGTGCTTGTGCACGAGCGGCACGTCGGCGGCGAAGCCAGCGAGATTCGCGCCCGAGGAGAAGACTCTGTCGTGCGTGGAGGTGAGCACGATGCAGCGCACCGCGGCGTCGTCGCGGGCGTCCTCGAAGGCAGCCTGCAGATCGGTGAAGAGCGCGTCCGAGAGCGCGTTGCGCGTGTCCGGCTGGTCGAGCGCGATCGTCGCCACGCCGCCGGCGACGTCGTAGCGCAGGGTGTCGTAGGCCATGGTGCGCACGCTACCGGGTGCAGCGGAAAGTGGGAAGCACTACTGTCTACTTTGCCAGCCTTGCTGGCCAGCCAGCCCCGCGCACGAGGAGACGTCACGCATGGCCGCCACCGCAGACGTGCTGAAGCCGGACTTCGGCTCCCAGCGCAAGCACTTCATCTTCAACGAGGACCACGACCGCCTGCGCGAGTCGCTGTCCCGCTTCGTCGCGAAGGAGCTCGCACCGCATGCGGAGGAGTGGGAGGAGACGACCTTCCCCGACTCGGTCTTCCACCGCATGGGCGAGTTCGGCTTCCTCGGGCTGCACGTGCCGGAGCAGTACGGCGGCCAGGGCGGCGACTACTTCTCGAGCCTCGTGCTCGCGGAGGAGATGGGCGGATCGCTGTCCGGCGGGCTCTCGATGGGCGTCGCGGTCCACACCGACATGGCGATGCCGCCGATCCTCAAGTTCGGCACCGAGGAGCAGAAGCAGGAGTGGGTCGTGCCCGCGGTGGCCGGCAGAAAGATCCTCTGCCTCGGCATCACCGAGCCAGACGCCGGATCGGACGTCGCAGGCATCAAGACGCGCGCGGTCAAGGACGGCGACGACTTCGTCATCAACGGCTCGAAGACGTACATCACGAACGGCCACCGCGCCGACGTGATCGTGCTCGTGACGAAGACGGATCCCGACGCCGGCTACGACGGCTTCACGCTCTTCCTCGTGCCGATGGACGCGCCCGGCGTGATCCGCGAGAAGAAGCTTGAGAAGCTCGGCATGCACGCCTCCGACACCGCACTGCTTGCGTTCCAGGACGTGCGCGTGCCGGAGTCGGCGGTGCTCGGCCAGATCGGCAAGGGCTTCTACCACATCATGTGGGAGCTCCAGGGCGAGCGGCTGATCGGCGCCGCCGGCTGCGTCGCCGGCGCGCAGCGCTGCATGGAGCGCACGCTCCAGTACGCGCTGGAGCGCACCGCGTTCGGCCGCCAGATCGGCAAGTTCCAGGTGATCCGTCACAAGTTCGCCGAGATGGCGACGAAGATCGAGTCGGCGCGGCAGATGACCTATGTGACCGCCTGGCGGGTGGCGAACGGCGAGTACCCGGTGCGCGAGATCTCGATGGCGAAGCTGCACGCTGCGCGGATCGCGGTCGAGGTCGCCGACGAGTGCATCCAGATCCACGGCGGAGCCGGGTACATGAAGGAGTACGGCGTGGAGCGCGTGTGGCGCGACATGCGCCTGAACCGAATCGGCGCCGGCACGGACGAGATCATGCTCGACGTGATCGGCCGTTCGTACGGACTCTAGGAGACAGGCTATGACCAGAGAGATCGTGAATGGCCCCGGCTATGCAGTCGGGGACCTCGAGCTGCTCGGCGAGGGCTACGGCTTCCGCAAGATCCGCAAGGGGCTCGACGTCAAGGAGCTCGGCGCCAACGCCATCGTAATGCCCCCGGGCTACGAGACGGCAGGTCACTTTCACGACGAGCAGGAGGAGCTGTACTTCGTGCACCGCGGCCGGATCGCGATCACGTTCGGCGACGGCACGACGCACGAGCTGGCCGCGGGCGGCCTCGCCCGCGTCGACGCGCCGACCGTGCGCTCGATCAAGAACGTCGGTGACGGGGACGCGATCTACGTGATCGTCGGAGCCAAGGGCGGCTACGTGGGTCGCGACGGTCGGACGGCCGAGGGCCTGTCGGCGAAGGACGCACCGCCCGGCGCCAAGCGGTGAGCACAACCCTCGACAGCTCGCAGCTGGCCGACCGCGCCGGGATCGGAGCTGCCGCCCCGGCTCGGCCGCTGCCGCCGTTCACCGAGGAGTACGAGCGGCTGCGGCTCGAGATGCGGGCGTTCGTGGAGTCGGAGCTGGCGCCGCACGCGGCCGAGTGGGAGGAGGCGCGGTGGTTCGCCGACTGGGTCATCCCGCGCGTTGCGGAGCGCGGGTATGTCGGGCTGAAGTTTCCGAAGGAGCTGGGCGGCGGCGGGGACCCGCTGGCCGCCGCAGTGTGGGCGCAGGAGCTTGCGCGCTGCGGATCCGGCGGCCTCGGCGCCGGCATCGGCGCGCACACCGGCATCGCACTGCCACCGGTGTGGAAGTTCGGCACGCCCGACCAGCATGAGCGCTACCTCGGGCCGGGCATCCGCGGCGAGAAGGTCGCAGCGCTCGGGATCACCGAGCCCGACGCCGGCTCCGACGTCGCCGGCATCAAGACGCGCGCGCGGCGCGTCGAGGGCGGCTTCGTCGTCAACGGCTCGAAGATGTTCATCACGAACGGGGTCCGCGCGGACGTCATCGTCACCGCAGTCAAGACGACCGAGGAGGGCGGCCACCACGGCATCTCGTTCCTGATCGTCGACAGAGGCGACGGCGTCTCGGCCTCCCCGATCGAGAAGCTCGGCTGGCACGCCTCCGACACGGCGCTGATCGCGTTCGACGACGTGTTCGTGCCGGAGGAGAACCTGCTCGGCGCCGAGCACGAGGGCTTCAAGCTGATCATGGCCAACTTCCAGTGGGAGCGCGTGATGATGGCGCTTGGCGCCGTCGGCGCGATGGAGGTCGTGTTCGAGCGCACGCTCGCCTACGCGAAGGAGCGCGAGGCGTTCGGCCGGCCGATCGGCACGCACCAGGTCATCCGCCATAAGCTCGCCGAGGTCGCCGTCGCGCTCGAGACCGGCCGCGCGATCACCTACAACGCGCTGCGCATGCACCTCGCCGGCATGAACGCGGTGCAGGAGGTGACGATGGCGAAGCTCGCGACGCAGCGAGCCGCCTACGACGCCGCCGACACGTGCCTGCAGATCCACGGCGGCTACGGCTACCTCGTGGACGCCGGGATCGAGCGCGCGGTGCGCGATCTGCGACTCGGCCCGATCGGCGGCGGGACCGACGAGATCATGCGCGAGATCCTCGGCAAGACGCTCGGGCTGTGAGCGGTCGCGCGCGGCACGCGACCTGACGCCGACGTTCATCTGACCGCCTAGAGTCCCGGCTCGGCATCGCTTTCGCATCACCCCGTACCCGTCACCAAGGAGAAGTGCATGGGAGTTCTCGACGACAAGGTCGCGATCGTCACCGGCAGCGCGCGCGGCATCGGCCGCGCCACCGCCGAACTGCTCGCCTCGCAGGGCGCGAAGGTCGTGATCAACGACCTCGACGGCGACGCCGCGCAGCAGACCGCCTCTGAGATCCAGGGCGAGACGGCCGTCTTCGCCGGCGACCTCACCGCCGGCGACGCGCCCGAGAAGCTGGTCCAGACGGCGATCGACGCGTGGGGCCGAATCGACATCATCGTCAACAACGCCGGCTACACACTCGACGCGCCGATCCACAAGATGACCGACGAGTGGTTCCAGAAGATGCTGGACATCCACCTGATCGTGCCGTTCAGAGTGATCCGCGCCGCCGCCCCGCACCTGCGCGAGCCCGCGAAGAAGGAGCGCGAGGCCGGGCAGGAGGTCTTCCGCAAGATCGTCAACGTCTCCTCGATCTCGGGCACGATGGGCAACGCCGGACAGGCGAACTACTCCTCCGGCAAGGCAGGCGTCGTCGGCTTGACGAAGACGCTCGCGAAGGAGTGGGGCCAGTTCAAGGTCAACGTCAACGCGGTCGCGTTCGGCTACATCGAGACGCGCCTGACCGCCTCGAAGGACGAGGCGAACGTTGCCGAGATCGCGGGCGAGAGAGTCCAGCTCGGCATCCCGGACCAGCTTCGCGGGATGGCCGCGATGCTGATCCCGCTGGGGCGGCCGGGCACGCCGGAGGAGGCGGCCGGTGGCGTCTTCTTCCTCTGCTCGCCGTGGTCGAACTACGTGCACGGGCAGACGCTGAACATCACCGGTGGCCAGTTCACCGGCATGACGACCTGAGCGACGGGCTCTGACCGACGCGGCGCGCGCGATCGACGCGCGCCGCGGGCCCGCTGGGCGGCTCATGCGATGAGGCGACGGGCCGTGATGGGCGCGCGCGAGCGATGCACGCCGCACGCTCGATCCTCCACGCGCTCCTCGTAGAGGCGGATCAGCGAGGACAGCTCGACGTCGAGCCCGTCGGCGATCGTGCGGAGTGTCTTGAACGTCGGGTTGAGCTCGCCACGCTCGAGCGCGCCGACGTAGTTGCGGTGCAGCTTGGCGCGGAAGCCGAGCTCTTCCTGCGAGATGTCGCGACAGGCGCGCAGCTCGCGCACTGCAGCGCCGAACGTGACGGAATGCGCAGAGTGCGTGCGGGACGAAGTACGCTGACGCGGCATGGGAGCTAGGCCTCCTGTGTGAGGCCGGGGCGCTGTGCTAGCAGCGCCCCGGCCGCTTCTTGTTGACGTGGGGTACGTTAGGCGGGGGCTCGGACGATCAGGCGTGTAATTGGGGAGAGCTGCGCAGAGAATTTACAAACGCGCTGAATTGTTACGAAGCGCGCGAGTTTTGTAACAGTTGCGCTGCCAAGCTGGATCGCGGTGGAGTCCTCCACTTCGGGAGTCGGCGGTACGGGGCCGAACGGCGGCTCCCCGAAGCGGAGAGGAGGACAGATGAGCACAGCGATCGTGCTGTTGACCATCAGCGTGATGCTCGCCACGTTGGTCATCGACCGGCTGGCGAGATAGCGCCCATCGAAGGCTCCGGGCGGGAGTCGGCCCCGACGCCCGCCCGGAGCACCTCGCCCGGCATGCGCCGATGGCGTGGTGTGGTTCGATGAACACAGCGACAGCGCTGCTGACCGCTGCAAAGCGTAGCCAGCCGCTTGGCGAGAGGCAACCGCGCGAAGCTGGCGAAATGCCAGCTCAGCGGGGCAGCGCGGCGAGCAGTCGATCGAGGTCGTCGCTGCTGCTCCAGCCGCCGAAGGAGGCGCGCAGGAGGTCCTCGCCGGGGAGGGAGCGGACGATGACGCCGGCCTCGGCGAGCTGCTCCACCACAGTGGTGGCGTCGGGCTCGCGCCACGTGACGAGCGTCGTGTGATCGCGCTCCAGCACGTCGCGGCCTTGCTCGCGCAGGGCGTCGACGGCGGTCGCGGCAAGCTCGGCGGAGTGCGCGTGGATCGCGTCCCAGCCAGCGTCGTCGAGCACATCGAGCGCCGCCCCCGCCTGGGCGAGCGAGGCCGCCGGCAGCGCCGGCGTGTCGTACGCACGCGCGTCGTCCCACGGCCCCGCGTCGAGACCCAGGCCCGGCTCGGCCAGGTTCACGTAGCCCGGCGCGGGCGGACCCATGCGCTCGCGCAACGCCTCCGAGACGTGCAGCAGCCCCGTCCCCTCCGGCCCGCACAGCCACTTCTGGCCGGCTGCCGCGTACGCGTCGACCCCGAGAGCGGCCACGTCGACCGGCACAGCGCCCGCCCCTTGGGCGCCGTCGAGCAACACGGGGACGTCCAGCGACGCCAACGTCGCCGGTGCGAACCGCCCGCTGCGCCAACTGACGTGCGAGGTGACGACAACCCGGGTGCGCGAGCCGACCGCCTCGGCCACGTCGGCCCACGGCGCCATCCGCACCTCCACTCCGCGCGCACGCTGCGCGCTCAGGGGGCCGAGCACGCCCGGGTGCTCCTCGTCGCTCGTGACGATCTCATCCCCGCGACGCAGGTCGAGCGCGAGCAGCACGCGTGCGACCCCCTCCGTCGTCGAGGTCGTGAGCGCGAGGTCGCCGGGCGCGCAGCCGACACGCGCCGCGTAGCCGGCGCGCAGCTCCTCCGCGAGCTGCCCGCGGCGCTCGAAGTGACGCATGCCGGCGCGGCCGTCCGCCAGCTCACGCTCCAGCTGTACTCGCGCGGCGACAATCGCCTCGTGCGGCACCGGCCCGTTCGTGCCGGCGTTCAAATAGGCGATGCGTTCAAGAACCGGGAACTGCGCCCGCAGCGCTGCGAGCGAAGTCCCCGCCGAGCTCATCCCCGCTCGAGCGCGTGACCGTCGATCGTCGGCTGCTGCTCGCGCCAGCGTGCGTGCGATTCGTCGATCACGCGGATCGCGTCCTCGCGCGAGTACCAGCCATCGACCTTGACGACCTTGCCCTCGGGCGTCTTGTAGATCGAGAAGAAGTGCGAGATCTCGTCCCGCAGCTGCTGCGGCAGGTCGTCGAGCTCGTTGATCGTGTTCCAGTTCGGGTCCTCGAGCGGCACGCACAGGACCTTGTCGTCGACGCCCTTGTCGTCGCGCATCTTGAACAGCGCGATCGGCTTGACGGGAATCACGCAACCGGGAAAGGTCGGCTCGGAGACGGTGACCATCGCGTCGAGCGGGTCGCCGTCCTCCCCCAGCGTCTGCGGGATGAACCCGTAATCGGTCGGATAGACAACAGACGAGAACAGGAAGCGATCGAACTTGATCGCCTGCAGTTGCTCGTCCCACTCGTACTTGTTGCGCGAGCCCTTCGGGATCTCGACGAGGCAGTGCAGGTGACGATCGTTCATGGCCGGCACGATACGCGAGGAGCCCCGTATGACGCGGTGCGGCGTACGATTGCGACAGATGACACACGCCCACGACCACGCCCACGGCGAACACACGCACGGTCACGGCGGGCACTCCCACGTCCGTGCGGACACCGATGCGCGCGCGCTGACGATCGCGCTCGTGCTGATCGTCTCCTTCATGGGCGCCGAGCTTGTCGCGGGCATCCTCGCGTCCTCCCTTGCGCTGATCTCGGACGCCGCGCACATGCTCACCGACGCGGCCGCGCTCGCGCTCGCGCTCGTTGCACTGCGGATCGCGAGACGACCGCCGCGCGGATCCATGACCTACGGCTTCGGCCGCGTCGAGATCCTCAGCGCACAGGCGAACGGGATCACGCTGGTGCTGTTGGCGCTGTGGATCGTCTACGAGGCGATCGTCCGACTCGTCTCGCCGCCGGACGTTGAGGGCGGGATCGTCGTGATCGTCGCCCTGGTGGGAATCGTCGTGAACCTGGCGGCGACGTTCGTGCTCGCCGGTGCCAGCCGCGAAAGCCTCAACGTCGAGGGCAGCTTCCAGCACATCCTCACCGACCTGTTCGCCTTCATCGCGACGGCGATCGCCGGTGGGATCATCCTGCTGACCGGATTCGCGCAGGCCGATGCGCTCGCGTCGCTGCTGGTCGCCGCCTCGATGCTGTACGCCGGCACACGGCTGATCGTCGCCTCGGGACGCGTCTTCCTCGAGGCGGCACCGGAGGGCCTCGACCCGCAGCAGATCGGCCGCATGCTCGCCGCTCAGAAGGACGTCGTGGAGGTCCACGACCTGCACGTGTGGGAGGTGACGTCGGGCTTCCCGGCGCTGTCCGCGCACGTGGTCGTGCGCGCGGGTTCTGACTGCCACGAGTTGCGGCGCGTGCTCCAGCAGGAACTGGTCGATCACTTCGGGCTGCGTCATACGACGCTTCAGGTCGACCACGAGGCGGCGGAGCAGGCGCCGCTGCAGATCGAGATCGCGCGGCCGTGAGCGAGAGCGCCATGCGCGCCACGATGGCGCGCCAGCCGGATGAGCTGCGGCGCCTGCTTGCCGACAGCGAGCCCTCCGCCCGCGCGGCGAAGCTGCTCGCCGGCCGCCGCATCCTGCTCGCCGGCACCGGCACGAGCTGGCACGCCGCCAACCACGGCGCGTGGATGCTGCGCGCGGCCGGCGTCGAGGCGTGGGCGATCCAACCGATGGACGCGGCAGTCGGTGGCGTGCGTCCGGCAGCGGGCGACGCGCTCGTAGTGCTGAGCCACACCGGCGTCAAGCGCTATAGCGCCGAGCTGCGCGAGCAGGCGCGAGTCGCCGGCGTGCCGACGCTTGCGATCGGCGGAATCGACCAGCCCGGCGTCGACCTGCCGACGGTCGAGCGCGAGAGATCGTCTGCCTACACCGCGAGCCATCTCGGCGCGCTGCTGCGGCTGGCGCAACTCGCAGCGGAGCTTGGCGCCGCGCTCGGCGGAGATCTGGCGGCAGTGCCGGACGCAGTTGCGGCGGAGCTGGAGCGGCCGAGCCGCGGTGTCGCCGTTCCCGAGCGGCTCCTGGAGTACGCCGGCGCCGGCTCGAACGCCTGGACCGCCGAGGAGGGCGCACTGAAGGTGCGCGAGACGGCGCGGCTCGCGTCCGAGGGGCTGATGGTCGAGCAGTTGCTGCACGGCCCGGCGGTTGCGCTCGATCAGCGCGACGCACTCATCTGCCTCGACGGCGGCGGGTCCGGCGCCGAGCGCCTGGAGGAGGTGGCGGCGGTCGTCGAGGCGGACGGTGCACGTGTGCACCGCATCGCCGCCCGTGAACTTGGCGAGCAGCTGTCGATCTTCCCGCTGACGGTCGCGGTGCAGCGGATCGCACTCGAGGCGGCCGAGACGCTCGGCACCGACCCCGACGCGTTCGGCTACGACGTGCCGGGGCGAGAGGCCGCCTGGGCGCGGCTTACGCTGTGACGGCCAGCTCGCCGAGTGCGAGCCGACAGCCCGAGTAGTAGTCGCCCGCCGGTGAGGCGAGGAAGGCCGCGAGCGCGGTGATCTCCTCCTCGGCGGTATCTCCGCCCGGCGTGATCGCGACAGTCGTGATGCCGTGCCGCGCCCACTCGATCGAGAGCGTGCGGGCGAGATTCTCGGCGCCTGCGCGCACGCCGGCAGCGGCGACGTCCGCGTCGTCCGGCGGTGGCGCGATCAGCACGACCTTCCCGCCACGGGCCTCCGGGATGAAGGCTGCATTGGCGACCGCGCGCACGGTCACCCACGCGAGGTCGAGCGTCGCGCGCAGCGCTGCGTCGCCGCGCCCTCCGGCGAACGCCCGGCGCAGGTCGTGGACGAGGACGTCAGTCGACGGGTTGACCGCAGCCGCCAGCGTGTCCTCGTCAAGCGCCGCCGGCAGCGACGAGGTGGCAGCGCCGAGGGCTACCAGCGGCGGGCCCAGCGGGCTGTCTCCCCCACCGAGCGCGACGACGCAACCGTCGAGCAGGTCCGGGCGGAGCAGAGCGGCGGCGTCCATCGGCGGGTCAGCTTATGGATCGACGCGCACCGAGGGCGCCGATCGCGACGCGCGCTACGACTGCGCGCCGGCGGGGCGAGCCGTGCTGCGGCGCGCCGCACGTACGCGACTACGGACCTGCTTCTCGCCGAGCTGTTCGAGATCGCTGTAGAGCGTCTTGATCGCGCCGAGGATCTCGTCGGCGGCCGCCTGCTGCTGCTCACGCGACGGGTTGGCGACCTGCGGGAAGACGAGCGGCTCGCCGTACTGCACGAGCACCTTCGGGAACTGCAGCTTCTTCCAGTTGCGCACGCGCTGCGAGCCGTAGATCGCGATCGGCACGACCGGCGTCCCCGACATCAACGCAAGCCGGCCGATGCCGGGCCGTGCGCGGTCGCTGACTCTGCCACTGCGGGAACGGCCGCCCTCGCAGTACATGACGATCGCGCCCTGGCGGGCCAGGATCGCCTCTGCCGTGATGAAGGCATCCTCGTCGTAGTGGCCGCGCCGCACCGGGAAGACGCCGCCGGGCGAGTAGATCCACTCCATCGGCTTCGTGAACAACTGCGACTTCGCCATGAAGTTCACCCGCCGGCGCGTGAAGGCGCCGGTGAAGAAGTGGTCCATGAAGGAGAAGTGATTCGGCGCGAGGATCACCCTCCCGCTCGCCGGCACGTTGTCCGATCCGATGCAGCGCATGCGGAAGAAGATCAGTCCGTACAGGACCGTGATGACGCGCACGAGCTCGTAGACCCAGTTCGGCTCGTGCTCGCGCACGCGCTTGTGGAACTTGTCGAAGTACTCGGCAGGGCGCTGGTCCTTGTAGACCTGCGCCTTCATGGGGGCAAGCTGCTCGTCGGCCATCTGGCGGGAGCTTACCCGCGCTGGCGGAATCTTTGCCGCGCACGGGATATAAGTCCGCGCGTGGTCGTCCCCGAGCACCGCTCCGCCGCTGCGCCGCGCGTGCTCGTCGTGAGCGCCTCGATCGGCGAGGGGCATGACCTGCCGGCGCGCTTCATCGCCGACGGCGTGCTCGCGCGCCGGCCCGACGCGGTCGCGCCGATCGAGGACGGGCTGCGCGCCTGCGGGCCGCTCGTCGAGCGGATCATCCTCGGCGGCTCGGCCTTCCACTCGCCCCTCGGCAACGTGATCTACGACGCCGAGTACGCGCTCATCACGCACGTCGCCCCGGTGCGGCGCTGGTTCAGCCGGGCAAGCGAGGCGCTCGGCGCACGCGGCCTGCTGCGACTGGTCGACGAGCACCGCCCCGACGTCGTCGTCTCGACCTATCCCGGCACGACCGAGGTCTACGGCCGGCTCCGCCTGCAGGGCCGCCTCGGCGTCCCGCTCGTCTCCGCGATCACCGACCTCGCCGCGCTGCGCTACTGGTCGCACCCGGGCGTCGACCTTCACCTGATCACGCATCCCGAGTCAGAGGAGGAGGTGCGCGCCATCGCCGGGCCGCGCACGCGGATCGTGGCGGCGCGCGGCATGAACGATCCGCGCTTCGCGACAGCGCCGTCGCGGGAGGAGGGGCGGCAGACGATCGGCCTCCCGGCCGAGGGCAAGGTCGTCGTCGTCTCGGGCGGCGGCTGGGGCGTCGGCGACGTCGAGGGCGCGATCGCGACGGCGCTCGCACTCGACGGAACGCATGTCGTCGTGATGTGCGGACGCAACGAGCCGTTGCGGCGCCGGCTGGCGGTTCGCTTCGGCGCGGTCCAGCGCGTGACGCTCCTCGGCTTCACGACCGAGGTGCCGTCGCTCTTCGCCGGCGCGGACGCGCTGATCCACTCGACCGCCGGACTGACGGTGCTGGAGGCGTGGGCGGTCGGCTGCCCGACGATCTCCTATGGCTGGGGGCGCGGGCACATCCGCGCGAACAATCGTGCGTATGCGCGGTTCGGGATCGCCGACGTCGCTCGTGATCGCGATGCACTGGCGGCTTCGCTGCGCCGGGCACTCGCCCACCGCGGCTCACCTGTCGCGGCGTTCGCGCGGCTGCCGCTCGCGGCCGACGTCGTGTTGGAGCTGATCGGCGCTGATCCGATCAGCTCGAGCGTCGCCGGTGACGTGGTCCCGCTCCTCGCCGGCGATCACGTCGGCAACCGCGCCTGAGGCGCCGAGCAGCGCTGCGCCGGCAGCGACCGTCAGCAGCGCAAGGACAAGGAGGACTCCGCCAGCGGTCGATCGACCCCACTGTTCACCGAACGCAATCGGGCCCGCGAGTGCCGGCACGAGCACCTGGCCGGCGAGCACGACGGGCGCGACGCGCGTTGCCTTGACGCGCTGCAGCGCGCTCATCTCGGCCGTCAACGCGAGCAGGCCGGCGAGCGCCGCGCCGGCCGCGTAGAGGGCGGCCAGCAGCCAGCTGCTGCGGCCGGTCGCGTCGGCGACGAGCTTCAGACCCACCGCCGCAAGCGCGTCGCCGGCTGCCGCGGCGAGCACGCGCAAGCGCGCGTCGGCGAAGCCGCGCAGCACGAACGGCAGCAGCGTCGGGACGGCGAGCAGCACGACGAGCAGCGCCACCGCGAGCGGGTCACCGGCCTCCCCCACCTCCGGCGCGGCGGTCAACGCGACGACGGCGACGCCGAGGACGATCATCGCCACGCCGATCCGCTCCCGCCGCCCGACCGGCTCGTGCAGGACGGTCGCGGACAGCATGAGCAGCAGCACGAGCCCGAGGGCGAGCGTCGGCTGGACGACCGTGAGCGGTGCGAGCGTGAGCGCCCAGATCTGCAGCAGCGCGCCAACGCCGGAGAGGGCGGTCGCCGCGACCCAACGGGGGCGTCGCAGCAGGCGGCCCAGCAGCGTCGCCTCGATGCGGTCGCCGCCGCCGGCCTGGCGGGTCTCGAGCGCCTGCACGACGTAGGCGAGCTCGTAGCAGCAGGCGGCAGCCAGCGCTACGGCGATCCCGCCGATCATCGGCGTCTCGTGCTGTGGAACGATCCGGCGCGTGCGTGCCACCACTCCGGCAGCCGCGGCGCTCGCGGCGTGGTCCCTGCCGGCGCTTGCCCCGCTCGTGCCATCACTGTGCCGCTCGCTCGGGATCCCGCGGACGTTGTCGGGCGACGAGGCCGTGGTGGCGCTCACGTTCGACGATGGCCCGCATCCACACGGCACGCCGGCCGTGCTGGAGGCGCTCGCAGCGGTCCGAGCACGAGCGACGTTCTTCCTCGTCGGCGAGCAGGTCCGCCGCGAACCGGCGCTCGCGCGGGAGATCGTCGCCGCCGGCCATACGGTCGCGCTGCACGGCGATCGTCACCGACTGCAGTTGCGCGTGTCGCCACGCGCGCTCGCAGCGGACCTCAACCGCGGCCATGCCGCGATCGCCGAGACGACCGGCGTCGCGCCGCGCCACTACCGCCCACCGTTCGGGATCTTCAGCCCGGCGGGACTCGCAATCGTGCGCCGGCGCGGATGGACGCCGCTGCTGTGGTCGCGCTGGGGTCACGACTGGCGACTGCACCGCACGCCCGGCCAGATCGCAGCAGAGCTGACCGAGCGGCTCGCGCCGGGGGACGTCCTGCTGCTCCACGACGCGGACCACTACAGCCAGCCGGGGTCGTGGCAGCGCACGGTGGCAGCGCTGCCCGCCGTGCTCACCGAGATCGAGCGTCGCGGACTCACGACCACGGCGCTCTGAGATCAGGCGCGTTCCGCCACCGCGCGACGCCAGACGCCGAGCCCACGAACCGTCGTCGCAGCGACGACGCCGATCACGACGAGCGTCCAGAACAGATGCTCGCGCGCATAGTGCGAGACGTCGCCGGTCCCGTCGAGCAGCGCGGAGCCTGCGAGCGCCGCGAACAGAGCAGCAACTGCACCGACAAAGACGAGTGCCACGTCGCGCGCGATGCGGCGGACCGGAACTCGAGGGCGCGTTGCCGATCGCGCGACCGCGGCTACAGCCGGGGCCGGCGCAGCGGCCGGCTCGACATCCACGTGCCCGCGATGCCACGCCACATACCGTCGCAGCCCCTCCGCAAACGGAGTCGCAGCCGACCACCCCAACTCGGCGGCAGCACGAGCACCCGAGATCTCCGCGCCTCTGAAGTCCCCCGCACGCCCCTCGGTTACCACCAGCTCGACACCGTCGCCGACCTCGTCGCGCACGCGCTCGGCGATCTCGCGGATCGTGACCTCCTCGTCGCCGACGAGGTTGTACGTCCGATCGGCGGCCTGCGGCGCGAGCCCGGCGACGACGCCCTCGGCGATGTCCTCGACGTAGACGAAGCGGCGTGTCTGCAGCCCGCCGCCGGCGAGCGTCAGCGGCTCCCCGGCCAAGGCCTTGCGAACGAAGATCGGGATCACGGCCGCCGGGCGTGCGCGCGGGCCATACGGGATGCCGAAGCGCAGCACGGTGCTCTCAACTCTGTAGAGCTCCCGGTAGGAGCGGCAGTACAGCTCACCCGCGAGCTTCGTCGCGGTGTAGAGGTGCGCCGGCGGCGCGAGCGCGGTCTCCTCGTCGACCTGCTCGGCCTCGACGTCGGAGTAGACCCAGATCGTCGATGCGTAGACGACACGACCGACCTCCAACCGGCGCGCCGCCTCCAACACGCACGCGGTGCCACGCGCGTTGAGCTGCTCGGAGCCGAGCGGGTCCTGCTGGACCTCGCCGACGTCGGCGGCTGCCGCGAGGTGCGCGATCGCGTCGCACCCGTCGGCCGCGCGCAGCACGTCCTCCAGCACGCACATGTCGCCGATCGTCGTCTCGACGTCGAGGTGATACGGCGAGGGGCGCACGTCGAGGATCCGCGGCTCGTGGCCGGCGGCGATCAGCTTGTCGACGACGTGCGAGCCGATGAAGCCCGCTCCCCCCGTCACGAGAACGCGGCTCATGCGGGGTCGACCTCCGGCCGGTAGTAGAGCGGAACGCACCAGTGACCTTCGGCCACCCAGTCCGTGTTCGGCAGCGCGTCGCCGGTGCCCATGATGCGGTGGCACGGCTGGTCATAGACCTTCCCGCTCGACTTCTCGATCGGGTCGAAGACAATGTACTTGTAGAGGCCGGACGTCATGCCGTCGGGCAGTTGGAGCCGGCCGGGATGGAGCACGTCGAGGTGGTCGCGCGCAGCGGCGTTCTTCCAGGCGACGATCTCCGGCATGCGCTCGGTCTGCACCAGGCCCATCGCAGCGGTGAGCTCGCTCATGCGGAAGTTCACGCCGGGGACGTCGTAGTCGGGCTTGCCGTAGTCGCGGAAGGCGCGCGCGTAGGCGATGAGCTCCTGGTGCTTTGAGACGAGCACGCCGCCCTCGCCAGTCGAGACGGTCTTCGTCGCGTAGAACGAGTAGACGCCCGCGTCGCCGAAGGTGCCGGGCCGCTTGCCGTTCCAGTCGGCGCCGTGCGCGTGTGCACAGTCCTCCAGCAGGAAGACGTCGTGCGCGCGGCAGGCCGCTGCGATCGCCTCGCTCTCGAACGCGATGTGTCCGCCGATGTGCACGAGCACGCAGGCACGCGGCTTGTGCTTGGCGATCGCCGCCTCGATCTGCGCGAGCGAGGCGCAGAGATCGTCTCTGTTGCAGTCGACGAAGACCGGCTTGCCGCCGGCGGCCATGATCGCGAGCGGCGTCGCCATGAAGGTGTTGGAGGGACACAGCACTGCCTGGCCCCGCACGTCCGCGTACTCGAGCGCGGCGATCGCGCCGCCCGCCCACGAACCCATCGCGACGGAGGGCGCGCCGTTCCAAGCCGACCAGGCCTCCTCGAAGCGACGGTTCATCGCACCGTGCGACCACTGACCGGAGTCGATCACCTCGTCGATCAGCTCGTGAAAGCGCGGCCGATCCCGCTCGTCAAAGCCGATCGCGAAGCGGTGGAGGTCGAGCTCGGTCGTGGACACGCGGCGCAACGGTAGTGATCAGCGCGGCGACGTGGTGCTACCGGCTGGTGACGCGCTCGCTGTCGGCACGGCCGGTCGGGCATCGTGAGATGCTGCGTCCATGTGGCCCATCGTCATCATCGTCGTCGTAATGATTCCGCTGCTGGTGCTTGCCTGGTGGCAGATGCAGCGCCGCCGCTGAGGCGGGGCGCCGAGGCGCGGACGGTCGCCGGAGCCCGCCTCGGTTCGTAGCGCACGAAGAACTATTTATTGGTAAGAAGTGTTCGATGTGCGCACTTCAGGCTCGCGTGAAGGTGGACCTGACATGAGTGGCCGGCTCGACGAGCATCCCACCCAGGAGGAAAGGGTCGAGGAGGAGGTCGAGCAGACGTGCGACGGCGACGGTCGTCTGCGTGTCGCACAGGGTACGCCGGAGACGTGGCGCGAGCGCATACTGCCCCAACTGCACGGCAAGTGGTGGAATTTCGACAGCGAGCGCGATCGAAGAACCACGAAGAGCTGCGCCCAGCTGTTCTGGGAGCTGCCGCTGTCCGACGTCGAGGAGGCACGCGAGACGCTCGCGCACGTGGAGGCGATCGCGCAAACGGCCGTCGAGCGAGCGCAGGCGGCCGACCGGCGCGCGTCCACGATCGCGGGCTCGGTCGCGATCGCCGCCTCCTTCACGCTTAGCGGCGGCGCACTCGCGATTGACGCCGACAAGCTCCACGCGCACGGACTCCGCATCGCGTTCGCCCTCGCCCTGTTCGCGACGACGGCGCTATTCGTCGCGTCAGCGGCCTACGCGCTGCGTGCGCTCGTACGCACCCACCCGACGCATTGGATCGATCCCCACAGCCTCAATCCCGGCGGCGGCGTCAATGCGCCCGTTCCCACCGAGCTGCGGCATCGCATCGGCACGCGGGCGGCGCACCTGCTCGATGGCTTCGCCGGCAACTGGGAGATCTCCGATCTCAAGAACCGCAATGTCGACTGCGCCCTGCTCTGCCTGCTCGGCGCGCTCGCCGGGATCCTCCTGCTCGCGGGCCTGCTCGTCGCAGCCGCGATCGGCGCGTGACGCGGCGCTCCGCGAGTTCGGCTAACCCCGCTGACGATACGCGACGACAAAGTCCGCCAGCTGGCGCCCGCGGTGCAGGAACCCACGCAGCGTCTTTCCCGTCGCGCGGTGCGCCAGCGGCAGCTCGACCTCGCTGACGCGGAAGCCAGCGCGCACCGCGTCGATCGTCATGCCGATCTCCATCCCGAAGCGCGGAGCGAACGGGACGACCGCGGGCAGCACCTCGGCGCGCAGCGCGCGCTGGCCGGAGATCGGCGCGTCCGCCTCGTAGCCGCAGCGCTTGCGGATCGCCCAGCGCGCGAAGCCGAGCGCCCAGCCGAAGCCACCGCCGACACGCTTGGCGAAGGCGGCGACGGCGAGGTCGGCGCGGCCCTCGCGCACCTCCTCGACGAGGCGTACGAGCTGGTCCGCGCTCGTGGCGAGGTCGCCGTCGCAGAGGAGGATGGTCGGACGTGGCTCGGGTCCCTCGGCGAGCGGCAGCAGACGCTGGGCCGCCAGCGTGGCAACCCCCCCCTTGCCGATGTTGTGCTCGGAGCGCACGACCTCGGCGCCGTGGGCTCTGGCGACCTCGGAGCTGCCGTCCGTCGAGCCGTCGTCGGCGACGAGGATGCGCGCGCCCGGGAACGCGGCGGCGAGCGCCGCGAGCGTCGCCGGCAGGCGGTCCGCCTCGTTGTGGGCGGTGACGATGACGGCAGTGTCGGGGGCCATCGGGAGGGGCGGCTCTTGTGGCGATCCGCGGGCCCGACTGCGGCGCCCTCTCACTTCTGCGAGCGAATCTGGAGGTCGAGCGTGCCCGACGTCGAGGCCCACGTCACCGGGACGGTCTGGAGAGTCGAGGTTGCCGTCGGCGACGCGGTCGACGAGGGCGACACGGTTGTGATCCTCGAGTCGATGAAGATGGAGATGCCCGTCGAGGCGGAGGACCCCGGGGTCGTGAAGGAGA
>Ga0126313_10000557_pt1 | contig 17957 bp, 18 predicted proteins | sample Plot105A_FD_89954 | JGI IMG/M metagenome (GOLD analysis project Ga0126313, IMG submission 89954) | Serpentine soil microbial communities from UC McLaughlin Reserve, CA, USA - Plot105A | ecosystem: Environmental > Terrestrial > Soil > Grasslands | place: USA: UC McLaughlin Reserve, Lake County...
CGGCCAGTTGCGAATCGGCAGCGAGGTGGCCGAGCAGGAGGTTGGCGTCGGTGACGGTCGGCTCGCTGCCGCCGCGCCCGTAACAGGCGGGCCCGGGGTCGGCGCCGGCCGAGCGGGGGCCGACCCGCAGGGCGCCACCGGCGTCACGCCAGCCGATCGAGCCGCCGCCCGCTCCGACGGTATGGACGTCGACCATCGGCAGCTGGATAGGCCGTCCGTCGATCTTCCGCGAGTCGGTCCGCCGCACCTCGCCGCCCTCGACCACGCAGACGTCGCAGGAGGTGCCGCCCATGTCGAACCCGAGCGCGTCGCCGTCGCCGCTCAGCGCCGCCAGCAGGCCGGCGCCGACGGCGCCCCCGGCCGGGCCGGAGAGGACGCTCCAAGCGCCGGCGCGCGCAGCCTCGGAAGCCGGCGCGACACCGCCGGAGGATCGCATCACCAGCGGCTGCGGCAGCCCGGCCGCGCCGGCTGCCTCGCCCAGCCGCCCGAGGTAGCGGCTGAGCAGCGGGGTGAGGTAGGCGTCGATCACCGTCGTCGAGCAGCGTTCGTACTCGCGGAAGCGGGGCAGGACTTCGTGCGAGGCGGAGACGTGGACGCCGGGCAGGCGGCGGCGCAGGTGCTCGGCGATCTGCCGCTCGTGGCCGGGGTCGAGGTAGGAGAAGAGCAGGCAGACGGCGACCGCCTCGGCGCCGCTCGCCTCGATCGCCGCGGCGAGCCGCTCCGGCTCTCCCTCGCCCAGCGGCGTCACGACCCCCTCGGGGCCGACCCGCTCGTCCGCTTCGAAACGCAGCTCCGGATCCACCAGCGGCGCCGGCTTCGGGGCGCAGAGGCGGTAGAGCTGGGGACGGTCCTGGCGCCCGATCTCCAGCACGTCGCCGAAGCCGGCGGTGGCGACCAGCGCCGTTCGCGCTCCCCGCTCCTCGAGCAGGGCGTTGGTGCCGACGGTCATCCCGTGGGCGAAGACCTCGACCTCGCCCGCCTCGGCGCCGGCGCGCTCGAGCACCGCCGCGACCGCCCGCATCACCCCCTCGGACTCCTCCCGCGGCGTCGTCGGCACCTTGGCGGTGTGAACAGAGCCGCCGTCGAGCAGGACCGCGTCGGTGAAGGTGCCGCCAACGTCGACTCCAAGCAGCATGGGACTAGCGCCACTCCTCCTCGCGGACGCTGCCGTCGGGGGAGACGACGACGTGGATGCCGTCGAGTGCGGGGTCGGTCTCCGGGCAGTCGCGGCGCAGGTGTCCGCCGCGGGACTCGCGGCGGTCCAGCGCGCTGGCGCCGATCGCCCGCGCCAGGGGATACGGATTGGAGATCAGCCGCGCCAGGTCATCGGGGTTGCGGGTCGGCCCGGCGTAGCGCCAGACGGCGTCGCGGGTCTGGTCGCTAGGCGGCTCGAATCGTCGTTGCGGCAACTCGGGGCGGGCGCCGTTCGCCTCCTCCTCTATCGCCGCCGCGGCGGCACGGTCGCCGAAGACGAAGCACTCGCTGAGCGAGTTCGAGGCGAGGCGGTTCGCTCCGTGCAGCCCCGTGCAGGAGCACTCGCCGACGGCGTAGAGACCCGGCAGGGAGGAGCGCCCGTCGACGTCCACCGCGATCCCGCCCATCGTGTAGTGGGCGGCCGGCGCGACCGGCACCGGCTGGGCGCGGGGCTCGAGCCCCGCCGCGGCCAGCGAGGCGAAGACATTGGGGAAGCGGGCCGGGTCGATCTCCCGCAGGTCGAGCTCGACCGCCGGCTCACCGTCGGCGCGCATCTTCTCGAGGATCGCCGCCGTCACCGCGTCGCGCGGGGCCAGCTCGTCGGTGAAGCGCTCCCCGTCGGCGCCGAGCAGCTTCGCGCCCTCGCCGCGGATCGCCTCGGTGATCAGGTCGCCGTCGTGGGGCGTCCCCGGCAGCGCCAGCGCCGTCGGGTGGAACTGGCAGAACTCGAGGTCGGCGAGCTCGGCGCCGGCGAGCGAGGCGAGCACCGGACCGGCGCCGATCGCCCCGCGCGGGTTGGTCGTCCGCCGCCACAGCGCCGCGGCGCCGCCGGTGGCGAGGATCGTCGCCGACGCCGCCACCTCGCCGGCGTCGGTGAGGACTCCGTGGCAGCGCTCGCCGTCGCTCCACAGGGCCAGCGCCGAGGTCCGCTCCATCACCTCGATCCGGGTCTCGGCGGCGACCATCGCCGCCAGCTTCGAGGTCAGCTCGTAGCCGGTCTGGCTGCCGCCGGCGTGGACGATGCGGCGGTGGGTGTGGCCGCCCTCGAGGCCGAGCGCGAGCCGCCCCTCCTGGTCGAGGTCGAAGACGACGCCGCGGCCGATCAGCTCGCGGACCATCGCCGGCGCCTCCTCGACCAGGACCCGCACCGCCGAGTTGCGACAGAGGCCACGACCGGCGGCGATCGTGTCAGCGGCGTGAAGGTCGGGGGAGTCCTCGCGTTCCAGCGCCGCGGCGAGGCCACCCTGCGCCCAGTAGCTGGCGCTCTGCGAGAGCGGGGTGCGGGAGACGAGGACCGTGCGGGCGCCGCGCTCGGCCGCCCGCAGCGCGCTCCAGAGCCCGGCGGCGCCGCCTCCGACGACGGCGACGTCGAACTCGCCCGGCGTGTTTATCGCCCCTCGGCCTCTCGCCGGATCGAGTCGAGCTGCTCCTGCAGCCAGCTCGCGGCGCTCTCGCGCGCCCGCGCCAACTCGTCGGCGATGGTCTGCTCGGCGACGTTCGCCCGCCGCTCCGCCTCCTCGACCCGCCGCTCGGCCGCCTCGACCTGGGACTCGATCTCGCCCAGCCGCTCCTCGGCTGCCGCCAGCGCCTGTTCCTTCTGCTCGCGCTCGCGCTCGAGGTCGGCTTCCAGCGCCCTGATCTCCGCCTCGGCCCGCTTCTCGGCCTCGGCGGCCAGGGTCGCGGCCTCCTCCAGCCGCCGCTCCGCCTCGCGGATCCGGCTGTCGAGGCTCTCGTCGGCGGCGCCGGGTTCAACGTTCATCGCGCTCAATCTAATAGCCCCGGGGTCAGCGTCGCAGGATCAATCATTCAGGACAGCCCGGTATGCCTCGATAACCCGTTCCGCCATCGCGTCCGCCGAGAGGGTCGCCGCCCGCGCGGCGCCGGCGACGCGGGGGTCGGGGGCGTCCAGGTGGCGGCGCGCCACCGCCGCCCAGCGGCCGGCGTCGAAGGGGGCGCAGAGGCAGCCGTCGATCCCGCCCAGGGCGTAGGGCGCGATCCCGACCTCGGTGGAGAGGACCGGGACGTCGCAGGCCAGCGCCTCGACCGTGGCCATCCCGAACCCCTCGTAGTCGGAGGTGACGAGGACGGCGTTGGCGGCGTTGATCCAGAGCGGCATCTGCTCCGGCTCGATCGAGCCGCCGGTGAGCAGGTCGGCGCCGCAGGCCGTCGCGACCTCGGCGGCGTGGTCGTGCCGCTTCTCCGGCCGGCCCGGGTTGGCGGGGAAGAAGAGATAGCCGCGGTCGGGGTCGAGCCCGAGCGCGCGGCGCGCCTCCGCCCGCGGCATCGCCTCGAAGCGCCGCAGGTCGGGACCGCAGGGGAGCACCGCCGAGCCCGGCACCGCGGGCAGTCCCGGCCGTCCGTCCTCGGGCTCGAACAGCGCCCGCGAGACGCCGGCGACGAGGTCGAGCCGCCAGGCCAGCCGGCGCGAGATGTGGCCGACCAGGTGATGGCGGACGTCGGTGCCGTGGAAGGTGACGACCAGCGGCTTCGCTCCCGCCAGCCGCGCCACCCATCCCGCCAGCCCGTAGTGGGCGTGGACGAGGTCGAAGCGCTCGCGCCGCAGCAGCGCCCGCAGGCGCCGGGCGGCGGGGATGTACTCGCTGCGGCCGCGGGCGAACTCGAAGAGGTCGACCTCGACGCCGCGCCGGCGTATCTCGTCGACCTGGTCGCGGACCCAGCGCCCCCGCTGCGGAGCCGACGCGTCGGGCATGAAGTTGGTGACGACGAGGACCCGCACCGGGGGCAGGGTATAGCCGCTCGCCGAAGTGGGTAAACGGAGCCTCAACGTGCGAGAGAAACGTCCGCCCGCCGCAGTCCTGGCCCTCGGTGGCCTCACCGCCGTCCTCGTCGGAGCCGGCCTCGCCTTTCTGGTCGGCTACCTGATCGGCCACGAGACCGGGCCGACGCAGACGACGACCGAAACCGTCGCCGCCCGCGCCGCGGCGCCCGGGGGCGAGAGCGTCGGCGACATCGCCCCGGCGCCCGCCTTCAGCGCCGAGGAACTCGCCGCCGACCCGCGCGAAAACTGGCTCACCAACGGCGGCGCCCTGTCCAACGCCCGCTACTCGCCGCTGGACGAAGTCGACAGCGGCAACGTCGAGGACCTGAAGGGCGTTTGGATGACCCACCTCAACGGCTCCGCCGAGGCCACCAAGTACTCGGCCGAGGCGACGCCGATCGTCTACCAGGGCGTGATGTACGTGGTCAGCGGCGCCGACGACGTCTTCGCGATCGACGTCGAAACCGGCAAGAAGCTCTGGGTCTACGAAGCGAAGCTGCCCGAAGAGATCAGCACCGTCTGTTGCGGCTGGACCAACCGCGGCGTCGCCCTCGGGGAGGGGATGGTCTTCCTCGGCCAGCTCGACGGCAGCCTCGTCGCCCTCGACCAGAAAACGGGCGAAGTGAAATGGAAGGCGACGATCGGCAGATGGCAGAACGGCGAGACCGTCACCTCGGCGCCGCTCTACTACAACGGCCGTGTCTACTCGGGCGTCTCCGGCGGCGAGTTCGGGATCCGCGGGCGCCTCACCGCGGTCGACGCGAAGACCGGCAAGATCGACTGGAAATTCTGGACGATCCCCGGCCCCGGCGAAACCGGCCACGAGACCTGGGAAGGCGGCGAATCGTGGAAGGAAGGCGGCGCCCCGGTCTGGAACACGCCGGCGGTCGACCCCGAATTGGGCATGCTCTACTTCTCGACCGGCAACGCCTCGCCCGACCTCAACGGCAGCGGTCGTCCCGGCGAAAACCTCTTCACCGCCTCGATCGTCGCCCTCGACGCCGCCACCGGCAAGTACAAGTGGCACTTCCAGGAGGTCCACCACGACATCTGGGACTACGACGCGCCGAGCCCCGTCGTGCTCTGGAACGCCAAGGTCGACGGCGAAGAGGTCAAGGGCCTCAGCCAGCCCGGCAAGACCGGCTGGCTCTACATGCTGAACCGCGAAACCGGCGAGCCGATCCACAAGATCGTCGAGAAACCGGTCCCGCAGAACAAAGAGCAGCAGGCCACCTGGGACACCCAGCCCTACCCGCTGACCGAGGCTTTCGTTCCCCACGAGGTGACCGAAGGTCAGTTCGAAGAGATCAAGGGCCTGGCCGAAGACACCTTCAGGGGCGAAGACGTCGAAGTCAGCCAGGGCGAGATCTTCGACCCCTTCGGCCGCAACATGAAAGTGCTGGCGCCGGGGCCGAGCGGCGGCACCAACTGGCCGCCCTCGAGCTTCAACCGCAACACCAACGACGTCTACATCTGCGGCATCGCCGGATACGCCGGCTACCAGACCCACGGGCTCGAAAAGCTCAGCCCGGGCAACGTCTACCTCTCCAGCGTCCTCTCGCTGACCGGGTTCGGCACCTATGACGGCACCGTCACCGCCCAGGACGTCGAGACCGGCGAGGTCGAGTGGCAGCGCGAATTCGAAGACGAAGCCTGTTACTCGGGCACGACGACCACCGCCGGCAACCTCGTCTTCGTCGGCCGCAGCAGCGGAGAGCTGACCGCGCTCGACGCCGAGTCCGGCGACGAGCTCTGGTCCTTCCAGACGGGAGCCGGCGCCAACACGACGCCCGCGATCTTCGAATCGGGCGGCAAGGAGTACGTCGCCTTCTACGCCGGCGGCAACTCGCTGGCGGCGAGCGCCCACGGCGACAACCTCTGGCTCTTCTCGCTTGACGGCGAACTGGAAGAGGTCGAGGGCGGCGGCAAAGGCGAGCAGGGCCAGCACGCCGGCGAGGAAACGCCGCAGCCCGAGGTCGAGGAATCCGAAGGCTCGCCCGAGGAAGCGGCCGGCGGCGGCACCGAAGGCAAGGAAAACGTCGAACAGGAATCGGCCGGCGGTGACGCGACGGCCGGCAAGTCGGTGTTCTCGGAAAACTGCTCCGTCTGCCACGGCGCCACCGGGATGGGCGGCAACGGCGGCCCCGACCTGACCACGCAGCCGAAAGCGAAGACGCTGAACGGCTCGATCGAACAGGTGACCGAAGGCGGCGGCGGGATGCCGGCGTTCGCCGAATTGCTCTCGACCAAGGAAATCGAAGACGTCGCCGCCTACGTCGTCGAAGTGATCAACGGGAAATAGCGCGCGACCCGAAGTCGTGGTTCCTTTCGCACGCTATGGGTGCGAAAGGAACCACAGCTCACTCGGGAAGGGTCGGCGGTGCCAGGCGATAGGTCGCGGGGGTCTTCGAGAGCTTGATCGGGCTGCGGGGGAGGCGGACCGGTTGGCCGTCCTCGCGGTGGATCTCGATGATCGGGTCAAGCCCGATGCCGGCGGCGAACTCGAAAGCGGCGCCGATGTCGTTGACGACACCCGCCGGCACGCGCCGGACCTGCAGTAGCTCCACCCACTCGGCGGCGGGACGGGCGGCGAACGCCCCCTCCAGTAGCGGTCGCAGCTGGTCGCGATGCTCGACCCGGACCGTGTTCGTGGCGAAGCGCTCGTCGCCAGCGAGCTCCGGCGCATCCAGGACCTCGCAGAGCGCGGCGAACTGACGGTCGTTGCCGACCGCGAGGACGATCTCGCCCTCGCCGCAGCGCAGCAGTTCGTAGGGGGCGATGCTGGGATGGCGATTGCCCATGCGTCCCGGCACGACCCCGGCGACGGTGTAGGCGGAGCTCTGGTTGACGAGCGCGGCGAGCAGCGCCGAGAGCAGGTCGACCTCGACCAACTGCCCCTCGCCGCTCTCGCGGCGGTGCTCGAGCGCGGCGAGGATCCCAACCGCGGCGTAGAGGCCGGCGATCACGTCGACCAGGGCGACGCCGACCTTGAGTGGCTCCCCGTCGGGCTCGCCGGTGACGCTCATCAGGCCGCCGAGCGCCTGTACCAGCAGGTCGTACCCCGGCAGCTCGGCGCCGGCGCCGCTGCCGCCGAAGCCGGTGATCGAGCAGTAGACGAAGCCGGGGTTCTCCTCCGCCAGCGCCTCGTAGCCGAGGCCGAGCTTCGCCATCACGCCGGGGCGGAAGTTCTCGACGACGACATCGGCGGCGAGCGCGAGCCGCCGCGCCTCGGCCAGGTCCCCTGCGTTCCGCAGGTCGAGCGCGACGCTGCGCTTGTTGCGGTTGACCGCCTGGAAGTAGGTCGCCTCGCCCTCGGCGTCGTGCGGCGGCCCCCAGGAGCGGGTGTCGTCGCCGCTGCCCGGCCGCTCGACCTTGGTCACCTCAGCACCGAGGTCGGCCAGGGTCATCGTCGCTAGCGGGCCGGCGAGGACGCGGGAGAAGTCGAGGATCCGCAGCTTTCCCAGCGCCGAGTCGGCCATTAGGTCACGATCTCAGATACGAGCCACCGACCACGAGGACGCCGATGTCATCCACCACCGCCGCGCCGCCGATCCGCCCCAGCGACTATCTCGCCCTGGACGCCCTGCTCTCCGACGAGGAGCGCGACATCCGCGACACGGTCCGCGCCTTCGTCCGCGACAAGGTCGTGCCGAACGTGGGGGAGTGGTTCGAGCAGGCGACGGTCCCGCTCGCCGAGCTGGCGCCGGAACTGGGCAGGCTCGGCGTGCTCGGCATGCACCTCGAGGGCTACGGCTGCGCCGGCGCCTCGGCGACCGCCTACGGGCTCGCCTGCATGGAGCTGGAGGCGGGCGACAGCGGCATCCGCAGCCTCGTCTCGGTCCAGGGCTCGCTGGCGATGTACGCGATCTGGCGCTGGGGCTCGGAGGAGCAAAAACAAGCGTGGTTGCCGCGGATGGCCGCAGGGGAGGCGATCGGCTGTTTCGGCCTGACCGAGCCCGACGCCGGCTCGGACCCCGGCTCGATGCGGACGCGGGCGCGGCGCGACGGCTCCGACTGGATCCTGCACGGGCAGAAGATGTGGATCACCAACGGCTCGGTTTCCGAGGTCGCGGTCGTCTGGGCGCATACCGACGAGGGCGTGCGGGGGTTCCTCGTCCCCACGGGGACCAAGGGGTTCACGACGCAGGACATCCACAAGAAGCTCTCGCTGCGGGCCTCTGTCACCTCCGAGCTGCTGTTCGACGACGTGCGGCTGCCGGCCGACGCGGTCCTGCCTGAGGTGAGCTCGCTGAAAGGGCCGCTCTCCTGCCTCAACGAGGCCCGCTACGGAATCGTCTGGGGGGCGGCCGGCGCCGGTCGCGCCTGTTACGAAGCGGCGCTGGAGTACGCGCTCGAGCGGACCCAGTTCGACCGCCCAATCGCCTCTTTCCAGATCCAGCAGCAGAAGCTGGCGGAGATGGTGCTGGAGGTGAACCGGGCGACGCTGGTGGCGATGCACCTGGGGCGGATGAAGGATGCCGGGACGCTGCGGCCCGAGCACGTCAGCCTCGGCAAGCTCGGCAACGTCAACGGTGCGCTGGAGGTCGCGCGCAATGCGCGGCAGGTGCTCGGCGCCAATGGCGTCACGCTCGAGTATCCGGTGATCCGCCACATGAACAATCTCGAGTCGGTGGTCACCTACGAGGGGACCGCCGACGTCCACGCGCTGGTGATCGGCGGCGCTGTGACCGGGATCCAGGCGTTCCGCTAGAGCCCCGGTTTGTCCCCTTTGCGGCGTGGGTATTTGATCGTTCGGCCGGCGCTGGACGGGTCTCCGAACAGCTGCTGGACATGAAAAGGAGGCAGTCATGGAAGCGGAGCCGAGCGGGAGCCCGTCTCTGGTACTTGTGGAGCAGCACGAGGCCCTCAGGGACGGTCTCGCGGTCCTGCTGGAGCGACGCGGCTTCGATGTCCGCGGCTGCGCGAAGAACGCCGTCCGCGGCGAGAAGATGATCGCCGAGCGGCATCCCGACGTGGCGGTGGTCGGCGTCGATCTCCCGGACGAACGCGGCACCGAGCTGGTGCGGCGGTTGAGCGACCAGCCACCGTGTCCGAAGTTCGTCATCTACACCGGCCTCGAAGACCCAGACCTGCTCGAGGCGGCGTACCGCAGCGGGGCCAGGGGCCTGGTCGCCAAGCCGGGTGGCATCTCGGTCCTGGTCGACGCCCTGCGCGAGGTCTGGCGCGGCGGCCGCTACTTCGACCCCAGCTTCGTCGAGAAAAACGGCAACGGCTCGGCGGAGAAGGCGATAAGCCGCCGTGAGGCGGAGATCCTCACCTTCCTCGCCGACGGCCTCACCGGGGAGGAGATCGCCCGGCGGCTGGTCCTCTCGCCGGAGACGATCAGGACCCACGTCCGCAACGCGATGGAAAAGCTCGACGCCCGCACCCGCACCGAGGCCGTGGTCAAGGCCCTCGACCGGGCTGAGATCCAGCGCTAGCTCACTTAGGTAGTCCCCAGGCTCGATGTCACGAACCCGTTGCGGAATCGGATGACAGTCGGCGCTCCCGCGTCTTGTTCCGTGCGCCTGGCAGGCCGAGCATCCCGCCTCCAACCAACGAAGGGAGGCAGACGATGTTCTACGCGCTGATGGGCTACGCGCACGCCGCCGTCACCCGGCGGCTGCGGGAGATCCAACGGCTCTGCGGGGAGAGGGGGCAGGGGACGGTCGAGTACGTCGGCCTGATCCTGCTGGTCTCGCTGCTGATGGTCGGGATGGTCGCCGCGATGAAAGGTTTCAACGGCAAACAGGGAACTGAGTTGGCCGACGTGATCGTCGACAAGATCAAGGAGGCAGTCGACAAAGTCGCGTTCAAATAAAAGAAGGGCGGCCTAGGCCGCCCTTCTCTATTCGTACTCGATCGAAATCGATCCGTCTAATCGAAGCTGAGGCTTGCGGGCGTGGTGATTTTGTAGCTCCCTGTCCAGGTGCGCGATGACCCGCAGAAGAATCCACTCGTGCCACCGGTTCTCTGCATCGTCGCATTGATCTGCAATGTCGCGTTGCTCCCGGTCACTTCATTGGGGATAAGCGTGCCCCAATGGGTGTTGTTGGTGGTCCAGATGCAGTGGATCCCGGTACTTGTGTTTAGTTCTGTGACTTCTTTGCCGGTGGATGTCTCTGTTGAGTTCTTAGTGCCCGCGATCGAATGGTAGGTTACGAAACCACCTTTCAACACCGTTACGTGAGTACTATTTGTGCAGTTGCTGAAGGTGAGGCTCGAGATTTTTCCCGAAGCTGTCACACCGGCGCCGTGGCTTTCGAGGTTCATCGAAAATGCTGAGTTGCATTCGCTTGTGAGGCCGAGGCCACTGGTGTCATGGAAGATCATGTGGCCCTCGCTGGAGCCGCTGATCGTGCTTGTGTAGGTGGTGCCGCTAGGGGATGTGGCCGTCGTTGCCGCGGCGATGCCCGGGACAGAGACGAGCAGAGCCGTGGTCCAGAGAACCAAGGTGGAGAGGCGCTTGTAATTCATGTCGTGCTCCTTGTTGGGAGGTAGCGCAGGCTCCCTGCCCTTCCTTGTCCTACCGCCTGCGGACGCGCCAGTCAAGAATCTTTTGGCAATGGGTTTCGAGGCCTGGGACGCCCGCCGCATGAAAGACTCGCCCGATGCCAGCTTCACGCAGCTACGACAGGGCGCCGGCGGACATCCGGCCGGTGACGATCGACCCGGGGTTCGTCGGAAGCGCTGACGGCTCGGCGCTGATCTCGATCGGCAAAACCCGGGTGATCTGCACCGCTTCGATCCAGGAGCAGGTGCCGCGCTGGATGACCGGCAAGGGCAAAGGCTGGGTCACGGCCGAGTATTCGATGCTGCCCGCCTCGACCGGCGACCGCAAGCAGCGCGACATCTCCAAGGGCAAACAGGACGGGCGCGGGGTTGAGATCCAGCGCCTGATCGGCCGCTCGCTGCGGGTCGTCGTCGACTTCAGGGCGATGGGCGAGCGCAGCGTCTACGTCGACTGCGACGTGCTCGAAGCCGACGGCGGCACCCGCTGCGCGGCGATCACCGGCGGCTTCGTCGCCCTGCGGATGGCCTTCCAGAAGCTGGTCGACAAGAAAGCCCTCGAGGCGCTGCCGCTGACCGGCTCGGTCGCCGCGGTCAGCGTCGGCATGGTCAACGGCCGCGCCCTCTGCGACCTCGACTACGGCGAGGACTCCAACGCCGAAGTCGACGCCAACGTGGTGATGACCGGCGACGGCGGCCTGGTCGAGGTGCAGGCGACGGCAGAGCGGACGCCGCTCTCGCGGGCCTCGCTCGACGAGCTGCTCGGCCTCGCCGAGCTCGGCATCGGCCGCCTGCGGGAGGTGCAGGAGCGGGTCGCTTCGTGAAGCATCGCGAAGCGACGGCGAAGCAGGCGCTTTTCCTGGCCACCCGCAACCAGCACAAGGTGCGGGAGATGGCCGAGCTCCTACCGGGGGTCGACCTGCGGCCGCTTCCCGACGACGTTCCCTCGCCGCCGGAGACCGCCGAGAGCTTCGAGGCCAACGCGCTGATCAAGGCGCGGTCCGGCCACGCGGCGACCGGCGAGGTGACGATCGCCGACGACTCCGGGATCGAAGCAGCCGATCTCGGCGGCGCGCCCGGCATCTACTCCGCCCGCTACGCCGGCGAGGGCGCTGGCGACGAGGACAACCTGGCGAAGCTGCTGCGCGAAGTGGACGCCGCCGCGGGCGAGCGCCGCGCCGCCTACGTCTGCGCCCTCGCCCTGATCGACGAGGCGGGCCACGAGTACGTTTTCGAGGCGCGCTGCGAGGGGACGCTGTTGCGTGAGGGGCGCGGCAGCGGCGGCTTCGGCTACGACCCCGCCTTCGTCCCCGACGAGACCGGCCACAACGACCACCGCACCTTGAGCGAGCTCAGCCCCGAGGAGAAGAACGCGATCAGCCACCGCGGCAAGGCGGTGCGGATGCTGGCGCGGCACCTGGGCCTGGAGGCCGAGGCGGGCCCATGATCCGCACCAAAAGCGGCGCCGCGGCGCTCTCGATCGCCTCCAACTCGATCCTGATCGCGCTGAAGCTGGCCGCCGGGGCGATCACCGGCTCGATCGCGATCATCACCGAGGCGATCCACTCGCTGATCGACCTCGTCGCCTCCGTGATCGCCTTCATCTCGGTCCGCAAAGCCGACGAGCCGGCCGACGAGGAGCACCCCTACGGGCACGAGAAGGTCGAGAACCTGGCCGCCAACATCGAGGGGATCCTGATCCTCGTCGGCGCCGCGGTGATCGTCTACGAGGCGAGCCACCGCCTCGCGGTCGGCGCCTCGGTCGAAAGCCTCGGGGTCGGCATCGCCGTGATGGGCTTCTCGATCGTCGCCAACCTGGTCGTCTCCGGCGTCCTCTATCGCCAGGCGCGGGTTCACGAATCGCCGGCCCTGGAGGGGGACGCCGCCCACCTGCGGACCGACGCGCTCACCTCGGCCGGGGTCCTCGTCGGCCTCGCCCTGGTCCAGATCACCGGCGCCGCCGCCTTCGACTCGATCACCGCCCTCGTCGTCGCCGCGGCGATCGTCTCGGCCGGGATCAACATCATCCGCCGCTCCTCCGGCGTGCTGGTCGACGAAACCCTGCCCGACGCGGAGATGGACCGGATCGAGCAGGCGATCGCCACCGCCCGCACTCCTGAGGTCGCCGGCTACCACAAGCTCCGCGCCCGCCGCGCCGGCAACCGCCGCCACATCGACTTCCACGTCCAGTACCGCTCGGGCACCAGCCTCGAGCGCGCCCACGAGCTCGCCCACGAGATGCGCGACTCGATCGAGGCCGAGATCCCCCAGGCCGAGGTGCTGATCCACGCCGAGCCCGAGACCTCCTACCGCGAGCGCGAAAGCGGCCCCTACCGCTCGGGGTGAGGGCATGTCGACTTACGCGTCCATATGGGCGCGTAGGTCGACACGGTCAAGCGGGCGGGAGGAGATTCACCGCGGCCGCGAGGCCGACGGCGACGAGGGTGACGGCGTAGCCGGTGTAGCCGCTGAAGGCGAAGAGGACGGCGGCGATCGCGCAGATGACGACGGTGGTTATCCAGGAGGCCCGGGCGAGGGTCACGGTCGGTATCTTCGCCGACATGGCCGACGCTTCAACCGCCGCCCCTCCGTCCGGGGAGTCCGCGGCGGCGGCGCTGGAGTTCCTCGCCGAGATGTCCCCCGACCTCCGCGGGGCGGCGATCCTCGGCCCCGCGGGCACGGTTCACGCCGCCAGCGGCGAGGAGCCGGAGCGCTGGGGGGAGGACGCCGCCGCCCTCTTCGCCGCGGCCGACGAGGCCGAGGCCGCCCCCGTCGAGCAGATCCACATCGCCACCGAGCAGGGCGAGGTCTTCGCCGTCCGCAACGCCGGCCTCGCCGCGGTCGCCGTCACCGAGCGCTTCGCCCTCGCCTCACTGCTGCTCTTCGACCTGCGCTCGACCCTGCGCCAGCTGGCGTCTCCGAACTTCGGGGGGTCAGGACCCCCCAAATCTCGGAGCGAGGACGGCTGATGCCGCCGAAGCCGCATCGCATCCTGCTCGAGCGGGTCTCCGTCTACGCCGACGAAGCCGCCGCCTTCATGCGCCGCCGACGGATCTCCCGCCGTCCCTTCGCCCGCCTCTACTACCCCCACGGCCGCAGTGCCGACCACGCCCAGGACTCGGGCAGCGGCGCCGAGCTGTTCGTCGCCGCCGGGCGGCTGATCGAGGTCGCCGGGAAGAAGCCGAAGGGATGAGCGGGCTGCTCGACCAGGGCGTCGCCGAGCGGGTGCTGGCCCGCGCCCTCGCCAACGGCGGCGACTTCGCCGAGGTCTTCGCCGAACGGCGCCGGGGCCAGACGCTGGCAATCGACGAGCGGCGGATCGAGTCGGTCCAGTCGGGAACCGAGGAGGGCGCCGGGATCCGCGTCGTCGACGGCAACACCACCTACTTCGCCCACGTCGACGGGCTCGACCACGCCGACCTCGAGCGGGCCGCCGACGAAGCCGCCGCCGCGCTGAGCGCCGAGCGCCGCGAGCCGCGACCGCTGCAGGCGCGGGAGGTTGCGCCGCTGCCGATCGAGCACCGGCCCGAAGACGTCCCAGCGGAGCGCAAGGCCCTACTGCTGCGCGAGCTCGACGAGCGCGGCCGGGCCAGGGGCGCCGAGATCGCCCAGCTGAACGCCTCATACGGCGAGGCCCGCCGCGAGGTCGTCGTCGCCAACTCCGACGGGCTCTTCAGCGGCGACGACCGCACCCGGGTGCGGATCGGCGTCCAGGTGGTCGCCCGCCGCGACGGCACGGTCGAGACCGGGGCCGAGACGCTCGGCGCCCACCGCGGCTTCGAGCTGGTCGAAGACGACCCGGGTCAGATCGCCGAGCAGGCGGCGGCCAAGGCGCTGGCCCTGCTCGACGCGGTTCCGGCTCCTTCCGGCTCGATGCCGGTCGTGGTCGGCGGCGGTTTCGGCGGCGTCCTCTTCCACGAGATGACCGGCCACGGCCTCGAGGCCGACCACATCCAGAAGGGCGCCAGCGTCTACGTCGGCAAGCTCGGCGAGCGGGTCGCCGAGCCGCTGCTGAACGCCTACGACGACGGCCGCCTGCCCGGCGAGTGGGGCAGCGACGCGATCGACGACGAGGGGCATCCGACGCAGAAGACCCAGGTGATCGAGGCCGGCCGCCTCACCTCCTACCTCTACGACCACCTCACCGCCCGGCGCGACGGCGTCGCCTCGACCGGCAACGGGCGCCGCGAGAGCTTCCGCCACCTGCCGATCCCGCGGATGACCAATACCTACATCGCCCCCGGCGACGCCACCCCCGAGGAGATGATCGCCGAGCTCGACAGGGGCTTCTACGCGGTCTCCTTCGGCGGCGGACAGGTCGACCCCGCCACCGGCGACTTCGTCTTCGGCGTTTCCGAGGGCTACCTGATCGAGGGGGGCAAGGTGACCAGCCCCTGCCGCGGCGCGACCCTGATCGGCAACTGCCTCGACGCGCTCGCCGCGATCGACGCGGTCGGCGACGACTTCTTCATGAAGACCGGGATCTGCGGCAAGGGCGGCCAGAAAATCCCGGTCGGGACCGGCCAGGGACACGTGCGGGTGCGGGCGATGACGGTCGGGGGAACCGAGAGATGACGGCGGGAGCGTTTGATGAGTGAGCTGAGCGCGGTCGCGCGCCGGGCGGTCGAGGCCGCCACCGGGGCAGGGGCCGGGGACGCCGAGGCCTACGTCACCCGCGAGGCGGGCCGCGAGGTGCGCGTCCACGGCGGCGAGGTCGAGAGCCTCAGCGCCGCCACCCAGACCGGCGTCGGGATCCGCGCCTGGAACGGGCACCGCGTCGGCTACGCCTACGGGACCGACCTCGGCGAACCGGGCGTGGCGGCGATCGCGGCGCGGGCCGCCGAGGCCGCCGCCGTCGCCGACGAGGACGAGTTCGCCGCCCCGCCCGGGCCGGCCGAGATCGAGGCGCTGGCGGGGCTCAGCGACCCCTCGATCGCCGAATGGGAGACGCCGCGGGTGGTCGACCTGGCGCTGGCCGTCGAGCGCACCGCGCTGGAGTCCGATCCGCGCCTGGTCGGGGTCGAGGTCGCCGTCTACGCCGACGCCGAGGAGCAGGTCGCGATCGCCTCCTCGACCGGGGTTGCCGGCGAGTACGAGTCGTCCAGCTGCTACGCCTACCTACAGGCCCTGGCCGAGGGCGACGGGACCCGGGAGACCGGGCTCGGCTTCGGCCTCGCCCGCGGCCCGGGCGGGCTCGATCCCGAGGCGATCGGAGCCGAGGCAGCCGCGCGGGCGCTGGCGATGATCGGCGCCGGCAAGCCGCCCTCGCGCTCCTGCCCGGTGGTCCTCGACGAGACCGTCGCCGCCAGCTTCGTCGGCCTGATCGGCGGTGGCCTCGGCGCCAAAGCCGTGCAACGCGGCCGCTCGCCCTTCGCCGCCCGCCTCGAGCAGGAGGTGGCGAGCGAGGCCTTTGCCCTCCACGACGACGGCCGCGAGCCGCTGGGGCCGGCCTCGGCCCCCTTCGACGCCGAGGGCGTCCCGCGGCGGCGCACCGCCCTTATCGAGGGCGGCCACCTGCGCTCCTACCTCTACGACACCTATACCGCCAACCGCGAGGGGGTCTCCTCGACCGGCTCCGCGGCGCGGCAGGGCTACCGCTCGCTGCCCTCGGTCTCGAGTTCGAACCTGATGGTCGCCCCCGGCACGCTCTCGCTGGAGGGGCTGCTGGCGGAGGCGGGGGAGGGCGTCTACGTCACCGATGTCGCCGGACTGCACTCCGGCGTCAATCCCGTCACCGGCGTCTTCTCGGTCGGCGCCTCGGGCCGGATCGTCCGCGACGGCGCGCTCGCCGAGCCGGTCCGCGAGTTCACGATCGCCGGCGAGCTGGTGGCGATGCTGGGGGCCGTCAGCGCCGCCGGAGCGGAGGCCCGCTGGGTTCCTTTCGGCGGCTCGGTCAGCACGCCGCCGCTGCTGATCGGGGAGATGGCGATCAGCGGTTCGTGACGTTTGGCTCTATAGCGCGAGTTCTTACGCCGTGGCCGCTGTTAGATTGCGCCGATCTTCAAACCCCGAGGAGGACACACGACGTGACCAAGGCTGAGTTTCTGGACCAACTTGCAGGCGATGACCGGCTCGGCAGCAAAAAAGCCGCCAGCGACGCCGTCGACGCCGTACTCGAGGCGATCACCGGCGCCCTGAGCAGCGGCCAGGAGGTCGCTTTCACCGGTTTCGGCAAATTCCACGTCGCCGAGCGCGGCCCGCGGCAGGGCGTCAACCCGCGCACCGGCGAAAGGATCACCATCCCGGGCGGCAAAGTTCCGCGCTTCTCCGCCGGCTCGGCCCTGAAGACCAAAGTCAAGGGCGGCTGATTCGCTGACTGGCTTTTCCGATCGGCTCGCGGCGCTCGTCGAAGAGCGCCGCAGCCAGATCTGCCTCGGCCTCGACCCCGACCCGGCCAAGCTGGCCGGGAAGGGGACGAGTTCAGGCGATCCCGACGCGCCGGCCGCTGAGCTGGCCGCCGCCGCGGTCGCCGAGCACTGCCTTGACCTGATCGAGCGGGCCGGCCCCGCCTGCGTCGCGGTGAAGCCGCAACTGGCCTGCTTCGAGCGGCTGGGCGCGCCGGGCTGGCGAGCGCTGGAAGAGGTCTGCGCCGCCGCCGGCGAAGCGGGCCTGCTCGTCGTCGCCGACGGCAAGCGCGGCGACGTCCCCGTCACCGCCGCCGCCTACGCGCAGGCGCTGGTGGGGGAGACCGACACGCCCTGGGGGCCCGTGGGGGGCCTGGGCGCCGATGCCTTCACCGCAAACCCGCTGCTCGGGCGCGATGCGCTCGAGCCGCTGGTCGCGGCCGCCGCCGAGACGGGCGCCGGGATCTTCGTGCTCGTCCGGACCAGCAACCCGGGCGCCGCCGACCTCCAGGACCTGCCGGCGCCGGAGGCGCCGCTGCACGAGCGCCTGGCGACGATCGTCGACGAGCTCTCCGAGCGCCTGCTCGGCGACTCCGGCCTCAGCGGGGTCGGCGCCGTCCTCGGCGCCACCGAGCCGCGCCACTTCGGCCGCATGCGCGAGCTGATGCCCCGCGCGATCTTCCTCATCCCCGGCGTCGGCGCCCAGGGCGGCCGTCCCGAGACGCTCGGCGCCGCTTTCTCTGCCGGCCGCGCGGCAGGGCTCGTCGCCGCCTCGCGCGGGATCGCCGCCGACCCGGACCCCGCCGCCGCGGCGGAGCGGCTGCGCCAAAGCGTCTGGGACGTCTCGACCACCTGACGACGGCCGTCGCGACTACGATCAGCCCGCCCGAAACGATTCGTCCTTCCCTGTCCGATGGAAAAACGCTCAAGCGCCGCCGCCCGCATCGCCGCCGCCCTCGCCCTGCTGGTGGCGGTGCTGGTCGTCGTGGTCGTCGCCACCACCGCGCTGGAGGGCGATTCCGCCTCGCCCCAGCACCGCGGCAAGCAGCACCCCCAGAAGGAGAAAAAGCAGCGAACCAAGGTCCAGTCCTACACGGTCGAATCGGGCGACACCCTGACCGCGATCGCGC
>Ga0126313_10000558_pt1 | contig 17935 bp, 16 predicted proteins | sample Plot105A_FD_89954 | JGI IMG/M metagenome (GOLD analysis project Ga0126313, IMG submission 89954) | Serpentine soil microbial communities from UC McLaughlin Reserve, CA, USA - Plot105A | ecosystem: Environmental > Terrestrial > Soil > Grasslands | place: USA: UC McLaughlin Reserve, Lake County...
AGCACTACGAGGACCTGGCCGCCATTCGACGGGCCCATGGCCTCGTGCCCCGCTCGGCAACACCCTCTTTCCTCGTCCAGGTTCACACGGGTGCCATGAATGAACGCGCCGACCGAGGGGGGAAGGTCGAGCACAAGGTGCGTCAGATCGCTCGCCGCGTGATGGGACGACCTGCCTGAGGCAGCAGTTACCGCCACAGGCTCTTTCCGGCAAACGGAATTGGTCGGGAACTCCCCTGGAAGTTCTCACGCGGACCATAACCGTGACCTTGCGACTACTGCCAAGGAGCTAGACGTGTCGCTGGAGCTCAGCGATCCCCGGGTGGAGCTCACAGCTCCCCGACCCGAACCGTACCTATCGCCTGAGTGGGCCGCTGAGCACGGTCATCTCGAGCACGGCGCTCAGAACGGACGGCGCCTCGGGTGCAGCGTGGGCATCATGGCGTACAACGAGGAGGCCAACATCGCCGAGGCCATTGGCACCATCCTCGGGCAGAACGTCACCTCCGGCCAGATCGCAGAGCTCATCGTCGTTGCCAGTGGCTGCGAGGACCGAACGGCCGCGATCGTCGCCGACATCGCCGGGGAGGATCCACGCGTCCGTCTAATCGAACAGCCGCGCCGCGAGGGTAAGGCATCCGCCATCAACCTCTTCATCAGCGCGGCACGGTCTCCGGTGCTGGTCATGGTGAGCGCCGATGTGCTCGTCAAGGAGGGCACGATCGACGCGCTGCTGCGCCACTTCGAGGATCCGTCGGTGGGAATGGTGGGGGGCCATCCAATCCCGGTCAACCGGGAGGCGACGTTCCTGGGCCACGCCGTACACCTTCAGTGGCGATTGCACGACCGGATCGCCCGCCACTCGCCGAAGCTCGGCGAGATCGTCGCGTTCCGCAACGTCGTTCCCGGCATTCCGCTCGACACCGCCGTCGACGAGATCTCCATTCAGGCCCTCGTCACCCAGCTCGGCTACAAGCTGGCCTACGAGAGCCAAGCGATCGTCTACAACCGTGGTCCTACCACGGTGGGCGACTTCCTGCGTCAGCGGCGGCGCATCTACGCGGGACATCTTCGTGTCCGCGAGCAACAGAGCTATTCGGCCTCGACGATGAGCTCGTCTCGCGTCCTCCGAGCGCTCTGGGGAACGGGATCCTTCGCGACGCCACGCGGGTTGGCGTGGACCGTCGGCACCGTCGGGCTCGAGATCACCGCTCGCGGGCTCGGCCACTACGACGTGGTCCGCGGGCGCCCGCAGCACGTGTGGGACGTATCCGCCACCACCAAACGACACATCGCAGAAGGAGCGAACGCCCAGACCCAGCAGAACGTACTGGTCTTCCACATCGTCAACTTCCACCGCCAGCAGCTGGAGCTGGGTGCCCGCGCCAGCCGGCAGTTGATGCAGCGGCTCAGCGATCAGATCAAACGCGCGCTCGGTTCCGAGGCCACCGTCTCCATCCAGCGGAGCGGAACCATCGTCGCGCTGCTGCATGGGGATCGTCTCGCAGCGGAGCGAACGGCACGTGAGCTCGTGCAGCAGTTCGAAGCCTCGCCGCCATCGGTCGACGGCAATGGCGCCGGCGCCACGGTCACACTCGCCTGCGGGATCGTCGCCTTTCCCCAGGTCGGGCCGCCCTCCGCCAGCTCGATCCCTGTGTCACTCCCTGACCCCCGGCCCGCGGCACCTCTGCCCGCCTAGGAGGTGCGCTGACAGTGGGCATGATGAAGGTTCTCCCGGAGATTCCGGCATTGAAGGCATCGTACGCGACCGGCCGTGTCCTCAGGCTGCCGGTCAACATCACGGTGAGCGTCAGCTACCGCTGCAACTCTCGCTGCAAGACATGCAACGTCTGGCTCCTTCCCAACGACGATCTCAACGTGTCGGAGTGGGACCGCGTGTATGCGTCGCTGGGCAGCGCCCCGTATTGGTTCACCTTCAGCGGAGGCGAACCCACCTTGCGCAAGGACCTGCCCGACATGGTCGCGAGCGCGTATCGACATTGTCGACCCGGGATCATCAACATCCCGACGAACGGTATTCAGTACAAGAAGATCCCTGGCCGTATCGAGGGGGTGCTGCAGGCGGCGCCGAAATCTGAGGTGATCATCAACCTCTCGCTCGACGGCGTCGGCTTGAAGCATGACGAGGTTCGGGGAGTCCGGAACAACTGGACGCACGCGATGAGCACGTACGCCGCTCTCAAGGAGCTGCAGCGGAGGTACAAGAACCTGACCCTCGGAATCCACACGGTCATATCGACCTTCAACGTCGATTCGTTCCCGGAGCTGTGCGAGTACGTTCAGCGGGAGCTCAAGCCTGATTCCTACATCACCGAAATTGCCGAAGAGCGCGTGGAGCTCGACACCGTCGGATTGGGGATCACGCCGACGGTGGAGAAGTACACCGTCGCCATAGACACGCTCTTGGAGAGCATGCGCGATCAGCGGCTCACCGGGGTTGCCGAGGTGACTCAGGCCTTTCGCCGCGAGTACTACGAGATCGTGAAGCGAACGCTGCGCGAGCACCGGCAGGTCATTCCCTGCATGGCGGGGGTGGCCTCGGCCCAGATCGCTCCCAACGGGGACGTGTGGACCTGCTGCGTTCGAGCGCAGTCGATGGGCAACCTACGCGACCACGACTACGACTTCGGCTCGGTCTGGCGAACGGGGAAGGCCGACCAGCTGCGGCGCAGCATCAAGGCCGGCGAATGCCACTGCCCGCTGGCCAACGCCGCCTATACGAACATGCTCACGCATACGCCGACGGTGACGAAGGTGGCGGCAGGTGTCGCCCGCTCGCGGGTTGCCTCGGTGGCCCGACGACCGGCGCGCTTGGAGCGCTCGGCGCGAGGAGCGGCGCTGGAGACGCGCTGCGGGAGCTGACTCCGGAATGACGGCCCTGGTCACGGGTGCGACAGGGTTCTTGGGCACGAGCTTGGTTCGTCGTCTCGTGTCCGGTGGCACTCGGGTGCGCGTGCTGGCGCGGTCGCCGATGCAGGCGAAGCCGCTGGCGGACCAAGGCGCCGAGGTGGTGGTCGGTGACATCACCGACGGCTCCGCGGTGGGCGCCGCGGTAGATGACGTGAACGTCGTCTACCACCTCGCGGGGCGGTTGCTCGCTCCGGGCATCCGGGCACCCGAGTACCACAGGACGCACGTCGACGGAACCCGGCTTCTGCTCGCCCGTTGTCAGACGGCGTCGGGCCTCGAGCGATTCGTGCACTGCAGCACCACAGGAGTGGTGGGGGTCACTGGAGCGCGACCGGCCGACGAGACCGCCCCGTTTCGCCCCACCAACGTCTACGAGGCAACGAAGGCCCAAGCCGAGCTGGCCGTTCGCAACACCTGGCGGGACGGCTTTCCGGCAGTCATCGCCAGACCGGGGCTGGTCTACGGGCCCGGGGACTTGCATCTCTTCCCCTTCTTCCGAGCGGTCCTTCGCCGGCAGTTCCGTCCCATCGGCCGTCAGCCCGTCTGGCTGCATCCGATCTATATCGACGACCTGACCGAGGCGTTGGTGCGGTGCGGAGAGAGCAACCAGGCCGTGGGTGAGTGCTTTCACCTCGCCGGGCGCGCGCCCGTATCGCTGGCCGACCTGGCGAAAGCCATCGCGGCGGCGGGGGGCACTCGCGTGCCGGCCGGGCACATCCCCCTCTCGGCCGCCCGGGCGGCGGCAGCATTCGGCGACCGGCTTCCGAGCAAGCTGAAGGGCTCCGCTCCGCTGACCAGTAGCCGCCTCGCCTTCCTGACACACAGCCGCGCCTATGACGTCACGAAGGCCCGGCGCGTGCTCGGGTTTGCCGCGAAGACCGATCTGCCGACGGGAGCCGCGCGTACCGTCGCGTGGTACCGCCAGATGGGGTACCTCCCAACGGCGCCGCGTCGTGAGCCCGCTCGAAGCGTGTGATGCGGGTCCGAGATCACATCGCGCTCTCCACGGCCGGTGCTGCCCTGCTACGACCGTGGCTCGGCCGAGGCGTAGTGGGCCTGTGGGCAGGTAGCGTCCTCATCGACGCCGACCACTACGCGTGGTTCTGCCTGCGGCAGCGTGCCTCGAATCCCCTCGCGGCGATGCGGTTCTTCAACGGGGCGCTCCCGCCCCAGCACGCCGCGACTCGTGTGCTCCACACGCCCGCGGCTCCCCTTGCTCTGCTCCTCCTGAGCGCGCGCCAGCGATTGCTCCTGCCGGTTGCTCTCGGGGTGAGCCTGCACATTGCGCTCGACGCAAGTCACGACGCGCGCATGGATCAGGCGCGCCGCGCCGCGCTGGAGCGGGATGACTTCACCTGCCAGGCGTGCGGTACGCGCGGCGCGCACGTTGGTACCCACCTGCGCCGGCAGCCGTGGCTCCTGCCTTCGTATGGCACGCGGCACCTCATCTCCCTCTGCTCTCGATGTCATGAGGCCGCCCACGCCCGAAAGCCTGATGTGGCATGGAAGTAGCTTCCGCGCCTCGCATTCGCATAGCCCGGGTACGGACCGCCGCGCTCCGCACGGCAATCGGCCTCGCTATCGGTGCGGTCTTGACCCTGACGTTCCTGCACATGGTGAATGTCAGCGCGGTGTTCACGCGCATCGAGCATCTCACCGTCGGCTTCGCTCTCCTGTGCAGCGTGGCGTTCCTCGGGGCCTACGCCGTGCGTGCCCTGCGTTGGCGGCGTCTGCTGAGACCGTACGAAGTAAGCGTACCGAGGGCGATCGCCATTTATCAGATTGCAACCTTTCTCAACTGGCTCCTGCCCGTTCGCGGTGGCGAGCTGGTCAAGTGCCTGCTGCTGCGGCGCTCGGACGACATTCCGGTGAGCCGATCCCTGGCGACGGTGAGCATCGACAAGGCGATGGACCTCCTGCCGGCGGTCGCCCTGCTCGCCCTCTTGCCCTTTGTGGGATTGAACCTGGGCCGACCGCTCTGGATCCTGCTGCTCTCGGCGCTGGCAGCGGTAGCCGTCGCCGTCGTCGTCCTCGCTCTCGCCGCGTGGCGACGGGACCTCGCCCTCGCGATCCTGACGCGACCGCTCGTCAAGGTGCTGCCTGGCGGTGCACGGACACGTATCGAGCCGGCGATCGCGCTGTTCGTCGACACCCTCCTGGCACTCGTACGGCAACCACGCTTGATGGGTGTCGCGGCCCTGTACACCGCAGTCGCTGTCGCACTCGACGCGCTGTTCTGCCTGCTCGCGTTCAGGGCGGTCGGTGTGGCCCTTCCCCTGCCAGTCGTCCTCTATGGCTACACATTCTTCAACCTGGCGTTCATCCTGCCGACGCCACCGGGCCAGGTCGGAAGCAACGAGCTCATTGGCTTGTTGATCTTCTCCGGCTTGTTCGGAGTCAACAGCTCGGGCGTGGGGGCGATGTTCCTGTTCTCGCACCCGTGGACGGCCGTCCTCATGATGACGAGCGGGCTCATTTGCCTGAGCGTGATGGGCCTCACCTTGCGCAGCGCGCTGCGCCTGGCCGGGACCGCGGGAGAGCGGAAAGTCGCATGACGGTGCTGGTAACAGGCGCGGCCGGATTCCTCGGGGGCCATGTGACCGACTTGCTCCTGGCGAGTGGTGAGCGACCGCGTGTGCTGATCCGCCCGGGCGAAAGCCTCAGCGCGTCGACACAGGCCAACGTCGATGTCCACCGGGGCGACGTCGGCGACCGCGCGACGCTCGAACCCGCGTTGCAGGGAGTGGATCGGGTCCTTCACTGCGCGGCGCGCTGCGGACCGTGGGGCCCGGCGGCCGAATACGAAAGCACCAACGTGCGCGCTCTGGAGACGCTGGTGCGAGCTGCACTGGCCGCCGGCGTGCGACGGCTCGTCCACGTCAGCTCGATCACCGTCCATGGGAACGACGTGAAGGGCGCGGCCGATGAGAGCACGCCACTGCGGGAAGAGCCCAATCCGTACAGCCGGTCCAAGGTCGCCGGCGAACGGTTGCTGGAGCGCATGATCCGAGACGACGGCGCGCCGGTGACGATCGTGCGGCCCGGATGGATCTATGGACCGCGCGACAGGGCGAGCTTCGCGCGCATCGCGCGGATGATCGACAAGGGCCGGATGGTGATGGTCGGTGGCGGGGCGAACCACTTACCCCTCATCTATGCCCGCGATGCCGCCCGGGGCGTTCTACTTGCAAGCGAGATCGGTCAAGCCACGGGCAAGACGTACCTCCTCATCAATGATGAGTCGGTAACCCAGCGGGATTACATCCATGCCATTGCTGTCGAGCTGGGTGCGCCGGCGCCAAAGAGGCGCATTCCCTACCGCCTCGGCCTCATGCTGGGTGCAGGCGCCGAGAGCCTCGGGCGACTGAGTCATAGGGAGCAGGCGCCACCGGTGATGCGCTACGGCATGCAACTCCTGGGTGGCGAGAACCGGTTCACCATCACCCGCGCGAGGCGCGAGCTGGGGTTCGCACCGCAAGTCGACCTCGCCGAAGGCGTCAGGCGCAGCGTCGAGTGGTATCGCGCGACCAACGGGGCCGAGCATGAATGACGTCCTCGTCACCGGGGGCAACGGATTCGTGGGCCGGCACGTCGTCTCGGCGCTGCAAGACCGGGGCGAGGCGGTGCGGGTCCTCGCGCTCCCTACCGAGGACACCAGCGCGCTCGAGGAGCGGGGCATCGCCATCCACCGTGGAGATATCCGTCAGCCGGACACCCTCGTGGAGTGCATGCACGGTGTGGACCGGGTGCTGCACCTCGCCGCCATGATGGACGTCTGGCGTCCGGTCAAGGACTATCACGCCGTCAACGTGACCGGCACGGAAAACGTGTGCCGCGCTGCGCTGGCGGCCCGCGTTCGCCGGTTCGTCCACATGAGCTCCTCGAGCATCTACGGCATGGCCCTGGGGCGGCCTGCCGACGAGCGCTGTCCCCTGGCGCCCTTCCCGGATCCGTATCCGATCACCAAGGCCCTCGGGGACATGGCGGTGCAGCGGATGATCGTCGACGACCACCTACCCGCGGTCATCATCCGCCCGGACCAGATCTTCGGGCCCGGTGACGACCTGCACTTCGGCCGGATGGCGGACCGGCTGCGCGCGGGCAAGGGCGTGATCGTCGGCTCGGGGGACAACGCCCTCCCCCTCGTCTACGTCACCGATGCGGTCCAAGGGCTCCTCTTGGCGCTCGACCACGACCACGCCGTCGGGCAGGCCTACAACATCACCAACGACCGCCCGCTCACCCAGCGCCAGCTCCTGCAGGCAATCGCCGACGAAATCGGCGCGAGCCCGCCCCGCCTGCACATCCCCTACCACGCGCTCTACGCCGCGGGCTACACCGCCGAACGACTCGCGAAGCTCACGCGCTCCTGGGGGCGTCCACCCGTCACCCGGCTGGGCGTGGCGTTCTTGGGGACCAACAATCGATATGCGATCGGGAGGGCGCGGGGCGAGCTTGGTTACGCACCTCGGGTAGATCTTCGCGACGGCGTGCATCTGGCTGCCGCCTGGTACCTGGAACGCGATCCTCCGGGCAGGACCCGCTTGCCGTTGGCACGGCAGGTCGCGGAGGGGGCGGGCCTCTAGATGCTGCAAGCGGCCGAGACCAAGAACGAATCACTCGTCGACGAGGTCGCGATCGTGACCGGGGCCAGCTCGGGCATCGGCGCCGCCACTGCCCGCGAGCTGGGACAGCGCGGTGCGCGGGTGGTGCTCGCGGCCCGCCGCGTGGACGCGTTGGAGAGACAGGCGCAGGCGATAAGAGGGGCGGGCGGTGAGGCCTTGGCGGTCGGCACGGACGTTGCGGATCCGGCCCAGGTGACACTCCTGTTGGATCGCGCCGTCGCAACCTTCGGGCGGGTCGATGTGCTGGTGAACAACGCCGGCGCCGCCTGGGTCAGACCTCTGGCAGAGAGCCCAGTCGATGAGGTGATCGGCTTGCTCGAGGTAAACCTGCTGGGCGCAATCCTGCTGACCCGCGCCGTGCTGCCGGGAATGTTGGAGCGCCACCACGGGACAATCATCTCGGTCGGTTCGTTGTCGGGGCGCGTGGCCATGGAACCGCTCTATTCCGCGACGAAGTACGGCCTGCGCGGGTTCTCGCTCGCATTGCGCCGACAGGTGGCCGGGAGCGGCGTCTCGGTGTCACTCGTCTCACCCGGCAACATCCGCACGGCGATGACGAGGCACGTCAAGGCGCGCCTCCCGCAGCCCGACCTTGTCGCCACGACAATCGCCGACCTCGTGACACGCCCCCGCCGCGAGGTGGTGATCCCCGGGCGGAACTACGCCATTGCCTGGCTCGAACAGGTGCTTCCGAGCATGGCCGACATCGCCTACCGGCGCCGTCACTGGTCGCCGGTCGAGGCAGAAGGAGGAGCGACGTGGAAATCCTGATCACCGGTGGGAATGGCCTGTTGGGGCGGCACCTCGTCTCTGCGCTGCAGGACCGAGGCGACAGCCCGCGCGTGCTGGCTCTTCCTGGCGAGGATGCTGCCTGGCTCGAGGAACGCGGGGTCGCGGTCCATCGGGGAGACATTCTCCGTCCCGAGACGCTGGCGGAACCGATCAGCGGCGTGGAGGCCGTGATGCATCTCGCCGGCATGATGGGTGTCTGGCGCGGGGTCGAGGACTACCACGCCGTCAACGTGACCGGCACGGAGAACGTCTGCCGCGCAGCGCTGACCGACGGGGCGCGCGTTGTGCACGTCAGCTCGTGGACCGTCTATGGCCTTGCTCTGAGGCGGCCGGCCGACGAGCGCTGTCCGATAGCGCCCTTCGCGGATCCGTATCCGATCACGAAGGCCCTTGGGGACATGGCGGTACAGCGGATGATCGTCGACGACCACCTACCCGCGGTCATCATCCGCCCCGGCACGTTCTTCGGGCCCGGTGATCAGCTGCACTTCGGTCGGATGGCCGACCGGCTGCGCGCAGGCAAGGGCGTGATCGTCGGCTCGGGCGACAACGCGCTCCCATTCGTCTACGTCACCGACGTGGTCCAGGGACTCCTCCTGGCGCTCGACCACGACCACGCTCTCGGGCAGGTCTACAACATCACCAACGACCGCCCGCTCACCCAGCGCCAGCTCCTGTACGCAATCGCCGACGAAGTGGGCGCGAGCCCGCCCCGTCTGCGCATCCCCTACCACGGGCTCTACGCCGCGGCGTGCGTCGCCGAACGACTCGCCACGCTCACGCGCTCGGAGCGGCCACCCGCCGTGACTCGGCTTGGGGTGAAACTGTTTGGCACGGATAATCGACACGGGGTTCACAAGGCCAGGCGCGAGCTCGGCTACACGCCCCGCGTCGCCCTCGAGGACGGGGTACGGCTGGCCGCTGCCTGGTATCGCTCGCCGACCCTGCCCGCTGCGTTTCCTCAAGTCGCTCTGGCTCGATGACCTCCCTCCTTGCACCTCTCGAGGACAGAAACGGAGCCGGCTCCAGCAGCCTGAGCACTCCGTCCGCCCGCCGCACCGCAATCCCGTGGGTCGTTTTGCCGACCTTCAACGAGGCGGAGAACATCGAAGGGATCGTCGCGAGGATCGTGGGCGTCTTGGAGCTGCTGGCTCCCGAGGACTTTCGGGTCCTGATCGTCGATGACGACTCCCCCGACGGGACCGGCCTGATCGCCGATGGACTCGCCGCTGTGCACCCGGCCATCGAAGTGCTCCACCGTCGGGAGCGCGAGGGCCTGGGGCCCGCCTACGTGGCCGGCTTCCGGCGTGCGCTGGCGGGAGGCGCCGGCTATGTGTTGGAGATGGACGCCGACGGCTCGCACGACCCGCGCGACCTTGGACGCCTGCTGTCTGTCGTGCGCGATGGCGGCGCGGACCTGGCGCTCGGCTCGCGCTACGTCGCCGGCGGGCACATCAGCGACTGGAGTCCCCTGCGGCGAGCGACGAGCCGGGGTGGCTGCTGGTATGCGCGCACGGTGCTCGGCCTCGATGTCCGCGACCTCACGGGTGGCTTCAAGTGCTTCGCGGCCGAGGTGCTGGACGCCATCGACCTCCCCACCCTGCGCTGCTGTGGCTACGGCTTCCAAGTCGAGCTGACCTACCGGGCGGTCCGCGCGGGGTTCCGCGTGCAGGAGGTGCCGATCACCTTCCACGACCGCATGCGCGGCAGCTCGAAGATGAGCTGGCGGATCGCGCTGGAGGCGGCCTGGCTGGTGCCCCAGTTGCGGCACGACTCCGGTCCTGCGGAACTACCGCCATCTGTCGTGGCGTCCCTGGCGGGGGCTCGAAAGGCCGAACGGTGATCATCACCGGCGATGCATCGGTAGAAGATCGGCGCGCGTGCGAGCGGGGGCGCGCTTCCCCTACCAGGTCCACAGGCCTAAGATGGGCACAGATGGGACAGCGCGCTCCGGCGGCTGAGCGGTTCCTGAAGCTGCCCTACCACATCGTCCTGGTGCGGGACGCCGAGGGCGATGATGAACGGCGCTGGACGGCACGTGTACAGGAGCTTCCGGGTTGCGAAGCGCGCGAGCGGACCTCGGAGGAGGCGGCGCGCGCCATATCGCACGCAATGGAAGAGTGGCTCGATGCTGCTCTCCAGAGAGGAGCCGACATACCAGAGCCCAGGCACGCGTCGACGCACAGTGGACGGCTGCTCCTGCGCATACCGCAAGACCTGCATTCCGAGATGGCACGCAGGGCGGAGATCGAAGACGTGAGCCTCAACGGCTACATCACGAGCCTGCTTGCCGGCACGGTGGGCTGGCCGCAAACTGGAGATCCGAGCGCGGCCTCGGATGGGTCGACCCCGGAGTCGCCCGCGGCCGCGGCGCCTGCGCGGCCCCGCTTCCTCTCCGTTGCGCTCATGGCGAACATCGTCGTCGTGATCGCAGCTGGGATTGCGGCAGTCGTGCTGCTCGTCGGAGCCTTGCAGAACGGGTGGTAATGCCCAACGAGTCCGCCAACCGCCCCATGGGCGAGTGGATGTTGCTGCGAGTTGAGCGCATCGCTCAGCGAAGATGCGGGTTTGTAGAGGCGTATTCCGGTGACTGCGGTCCTGGGACGAAGACCGCGAGACAGCCATGCGCCTAATTTATGGTCGTGCTGCGAAGCACGTCGCGCCCCGCTGGCGCCCAGGTTTGCCGGCGGCCAGGACGTTCGCTTCAGTGATCATCCTGTGCGCCGTTGGGCTGATCCAGGTCGAGGGCATCGCGGCCGCCCAGGATGCGGCGCCAGATCCCGACCCCGTTCCTGCAAGCGATCCGAGACCGGACTCGGCCCCGAGCACGGCACCGTCGAGCGCGCCGACCGCTGCACCGACGCCTCGGCACACCTCCGCAGGGCCCGTGCGATCAGAGGCCTCGCCCCCCGCCACCGGTGGCGCCACCCCGACCACGCACGCCGCCGCCGCGTCCGGGCCGGCTCGGTCGTCGTCGCCGACGCCGCGAAAGTCCTTGCCGAGTGGGCGCGCGCCGAAGGATGTCGCCCACCGATCCAGCCGCGCCAAGCGGGCAGCCGCGCGCCAACGGCACGCCCGCGCCACGCTCAAGCGCCAGGCCCGGGCGCTGCAGCGCCGGCAGACCGATGTCCTCGCAAGGGCGGGTTCGCACGCGCCCGCGTTGCGACAACTCATCCCCACGGCGGTGGCAACCCACGCGGCGCCCGCTCAGCTGGAGCTCGCCGCGCTCGCCGTGCTGTTGCTCGGCGTGGCGTGTGTGGCCCTCCTCGGACTTGTCGTGCGGGTCGAGAGACTGCGCCTGCGGAGTTGAGGATGCGACGGCGCCAGCTCCTTCTTGCCATGTTGGCGTGCGTAGTCGCGAGCGGGTGCTTGGCGGCGACCGATGCCCAGTCGACGACGGCAGCAACCGTGTGGCCGACATGCTCCACTGCCGGCGCACCGCCCGACGATTGCAACGCCTGGTATCGGACCAGCGTGACGCTGCAGTGGCACTGGTCACCGCAAGATGCCATGACCACGTCAGGCTGCGACGTGCAGACGCTCTCCGCCGACACGCCAAGCTCCGGGACGCCTAAGACCTGCGAAGTACAGTGGCTCAACGGCGACACGGTCAGCGTTGTAAAACGCATCCACGTCGACACGACACCACCCACCGTGACAGACGCCTCGCCAGCCCGTGGGCCAGATCACGACCGCTGGTACAACCACCCGGTGGAGTTCGTCTTCCACGGCAGCGACGCCTCGTCGGGGCTCCAGGGCTGCTCGGCAGTCACCTACGGCGGACCGGACAGCGCCTCCGCGACGGTTACGGGGACCTGCCGCGACGTGGCCGGCAACGTCGCCAGCCGCGACGTCCCACTGCTCTACGACGCCACGCCGCCGACGGACCTGGACGCCGCGCAGAGCCGGCCGGCGGATCACGACGGCTGGTACAACGCCCCCGTCGAATTTCGGTTCACCGGAACCGACTCGGTATCCGGGCTCGATGGCTGCTCCACGCTCTCCTACAGCGGTCCCGAGGGCGCCGGGGTGAGCGTGACCGGAGCGTGTAGCGATCGCGCGGGCAACACGGCCAGCCAGTCGTTCGGGATCAACTACGACGCCACCGCGCCGGCCCTCAACGACGTCGCGGCGAGCGCGGGCAACCGGTCCGCCACCCTGCGCTGGCTCGGCTCGGCGGACACGGTATCGCTCGTCGTGGTCCGCTCTCGGGCCGCCAACCACCGAGTCGAGCAGCAGCTGCCTCCCGCCCTCGAAAGCGGCTTTCGCGACACCGGGCTGAAGAACGGCGTCGAGTACCGCTATGACTTCAGCGCCGCCGACGCCGCCGGCAACGTCGCTCACGCGACGGCCTTCGTGGTGCCGTCCGGACATCCCCGGCTACGTCCGAGGCCCGGCGCGCCGGTGTCGTCGCCTCCGCTGCTCCGGTGGACGTCAGTAAGAAATGCGAGCTACTACAACGTCCAGCTGTACCGCGACGACATGCAGCCAGGTGCGGACACCGCTCAGCCGTCGACCGGCAGCGAGAAGCTGCTCAGCCGCTGGCCGACGAAGCCGCTGCTACGCCTTCACCGGTCGTGGCGGTACGGCGGGCACCGGCTTCGCCTCCGGCCAGGTCACTACCGCTGGTACGTCTGGGCGGGCTACGGGGCTCGCTCGAAGAAGCGCTACGGCGGTCAGCTCGTGAACAGCACCTTCACCGTAACGCGCTGAGCGTCGCCGGATCAGCGCACGTCCCGCTGCGCTCGGTTATCGCAGCCGCGGCGTAGCCGCGACGCGGTCGCCTGTCCTGAGCCCGAACCGTTTGACGCTGGTGACCGCTGCCCCTCCCTCGGGGATGAACGTGACCTTCGCCCTCATCCTCACCTTGGTGGCCGGCTCGAGGAGCCGCTTGCCGAATCTGGTCAATCGGATCGTGACCTTCGTGGTGCCGGCCTCGGAGAAGCGCCGGCGGGCGCTGGCGACCACCACGCGCCGTGGCCTGTGGGCGCCCTTGCGCGGCACATACCACGAGATCGTCAAGCGTCCAGCGCTTGGCGCTTCGAACTTCACCCTGTAGCGGCCGTTCTTGAGGAGCTTTGCGATCGTCGAGCCCCTCTTGGCATGGAGCAGGTTCGCGATGGCGGCCTTGACCCGTTCCAGGCTCGGGCCAACAGGCCCGAGCTCGCCCGAGGCGGCCTGTGCGCTGCCTCCGGTGTTGCTTGCGGTGAGGACCACTCGCACGTTCGCGCCGACGTCGTCGACGGCCAGGGTGTAGGAGCCGCCCACCGCATCCGTAATGTTGCTGCATCCGGGGTCGCAACGCTGCCACTGGTAGCCGAAGCCGATGGGGTCGTTCGTCCAAGAGCCCGTCGTCGCGGTCAAGGTCTGGGCTTGCGTTGGGCTCCCGAGGATCATGGGCCCCTCAGTGTTGGCGGGGGGCCGGAGCGAGACGTCCCCGGGCGGGCCCGGGCTAGCTGGATTGCTCGTTGCGCCGGCATCGACGGAATTGCTCGTGACGGAACCGCTGCCCGGAACCAGCTCGCCGATGGCGTTCGCGAACTCCTCGTCGAACCAGACGTTGCCGGCAGTGTCCAGGCTCAGCCCGTCGTGCGGATGAGCACCGCAGTCGCTCAGCGTGTTCATGGCGAAGGTGCCGGTTGCCGGAGTGAATGAGCCAACCTGAGCGGTCAGCGAATTGTCGAGCCACACCAGGTCCGCCGAGCGTTGAAATGCGATGCCGGACGTGTGGGCGGAACCCCCGCAGGAGGTGGAGGGAGGCACCTCAAACCTCCGGATACCGGTGCAGGTGCCTGCTGTCGTCCCACAGTTGCCCGGCGTCGCGCCGGCGGGGTTCAGGGTGGCGATGGTGTTCGAAAACCCTTCCGTCCACCATGGCCGACCGCTCCGATCAATGTCGATCATATGTGGCGTGCCGCTCAATGGCCGGACGATCGGATACTCCGAGATCACGTTCGCTTTGGTGGTGTCGAGAACCGCCACCCGATCGACGCTGCTGTTGTTTTCGGTGAACCAGATCAGTCCGCCGTTGGCCGTGATGCCGTACGGGTTCGAGTTGGCGCTCGGCGTCTGGAAGTCCTGATGGGCATGCGTATCTGGGTTGAACGCGCCCACCGCCGACGCCAGGTGCTCCGTGAACCAGATCTGCCCGTTTGCAACGATGAGATCCCACGGTCCGCTTCCCGCCGTCACGGGCCACTGACCGAGGAATCTCCCCGTCGACGGGCTGAACTCGCCGATCATGCTGTTGTTGGGAGTGGTGAACCAGAGATTGCCTGCGCGATCAAAGGCCACGAAGATGGGCTGGTTACCGGGCATGCTCGGAAGCGTGTAGAACGTCACCGCGCCGGAGGAGGGATCGAGCTTGCCGATTTGGCCGGGGGGAGTAGCCGCGGCGCAGGTGGGCGCAAAGTCGCAGCCCGGTTCGGCGAACCAGATGTTCCCCGAGCTGTCTATGGCGGTTCCCCAGGGCTCACCCACTCCCCGCGTCAGCGGGTGCGTGTTGATGAGGAGCCGGTCCGGGGTCGACGGCGAGCTGGGACGATTCGCGAGGCCCGTCGCTCGGTTGAGCGGAAGGCCACCCGAGACACCGCCGTGAGCCGGACGGTAGGAGAGTGTCGCTCGCTCTACCACCGCGTCCGGCGCGCGAAACGCAAGGCGAAAGGTTCGCGAGTGCCCTGGCGCGATCGTGACCCGAGAGCGCCTGGCGTTCCACCGTTGCGTCCCGAACGTGTCGCCCGCCGCCGACAATGTGAAATCCGAGCGAGTGACCACCACGGAGCGGTGACCAACGCTGGCCAGCGTGACCTCGACGCCGGCTCTCCTGCGTCCCCGCGTCGGGCTGGCGGAGAAGGTGGGTGTCGCGACGGTGATCGAGCGACCCGGCAGGCGCAGGGTCCGCCGCGTGGTACGAGCCGTGCTCTCGCCTGGCGACAGCGCGAGGGCCACGATGGCACCCAGTGTGACGCTGACAAGGGCGGACAGCACCGGTCGCGCCATCCTGTGGGTATCGGTGCCCCTTACGCGGCTGTGCCGCGCTTCGCCGCCATGGCGAAGAGCGCCGTTGCGGCTGACGTGGGCAGGTCGACGCTCCGCCGTTATTCCACTCATGGACGTTCGAGACGGCACAGCCGATCCGTCGCGAGCCGATCAGGCCGCTGATCCCGCGCAAGTGCTTGCCCCACGCACACTCGAGGTTGCGACCGTACGGTTGGCGGTTCCAGACAGCTTCCAGGCGGGCAGCGGGGCTGACGTGGCTGAATGCGTGCGGACTGCCACGAACTCGTGCAGCGTCGCTGACCGGGTGAGCACTCGCCGGGCGGCGCCGCCGGGTGAGCGCGCCAGAGGTTGCCTCAGGTCATTGCCCGGCGAAGTTGGGCGGGCAGATGACCTGCGCTCGTGATCGAACTGGGAAACCCGGCCTGTCCGCCCCACTACGTAGGTTCCCCGGCGTGCGACTCATCATCGCCCGCTGCGAGGTCCGCTACTCCGGCCGCCTCGAGGCGCTGCTTCCCGAGGCGGTCCGGCTGCTGGTGTTCAAGGGCGACGGATCGGTGCTCGTCCACTCCGATAGCGGCGGGTACAAGCCCCAGAACTGGATGACCCCGCCGACAGTGATCGAGGAGGGAGAGGACGGCATCGTCGTGCGCAAGCGCGGCGGCGAGGACCGGCTGGACATCGGCATCGCCGAGGTGCTGTCGGACGTCGAGCACGACTTCGGGCCGCCCGAGGCGGCCGCGCCGCTCGAGAAGGACGGCGTCGAGGCCCACCTGCAGGAGCTGCTCGCCGACGCCCCGCAGTGGTGCGGCGAGGGGTTCCGGCTCGTGCGGCGCGAGTGGCCGACCGACATCGGCCCGGTCGACCTCATGTGCCGCGACGACGCCGACGGCTGGGTCGCGGTCGAGATCAAGCGGATCGGCACCATCGAGGCGGTCGAGCAGCTCTCCCGCTACCTCGAGCGCATCCGCGAGGAGCCCGGTATGGGCGACTGCCGCGGCGTGCTCGCCGCGCAGGTGCTCAAGCCGCAGGCGCGCACGCTGGCGGCCGCGCGCGGGATCGAGTGCGTCGAGGTCAATCTCGCGGTCCTGCGCGGCGACCGCGACCCCGACCTGACGCTGTTCGCGGCCTAGACCCCTACGGCCAAGCCCACCGCGCCGCCGTTGGCGGCCCTTGGGCCGGGGTTGAGACCGATTCGAGACCGTCTCCGCCGGGCGTGCGCTGGGGCGTTATTGCGATTCGGTCTGATAGTCAGTCCAAATGTCAGGCACCCCCCGTGGCCCGCCGGGGGCTAGCCTCCCGCGCCATGCCCGACGAAGACACCCAGGCCGTCCTCACCGAGCGCCGGGACGGCGTCCTGCTCATCACCCTCAACCGCCCCGACGCGCGCAACGCGGTAAACCTCGCCCTGGCCGAGGGCGTCGCCGCGGCGCTCGACGACCTCGACGCCTCCGACGACGTCTCGGTCGGCGTCCTGACCGGCGCCGGCAAGGGGTTCAGCTCCGGCATGGACCTCAAGGCGTTCACCACCGGCGAGCGGCCGTGGGTGGGCGACCGCGGGTTTGCCGGCATCGTCCGGCGGGCGTCCGCCAAGCCGCTCATCGCCGCCATCGAGGGCTTCGCCGTGGCCGGCGGGTTCGAGATCGCGCTCGCGTGCGACCTCATCGTCGCCGCGCGCAACGCCCGCGTCGGGATCCCCGAGGCCAAGCGCTCGCTCGTCGCCGCCGGCGGCGCGCTCATTCGCCTTCCCAAGCGCATCCCGTACCACGTGGCGATGGAGCTGGCGCTCACAGGCGATCCGATTGGCGCCGAGCGCGCCCACGACCTCGGCATCGTCAACCGCCTCGCCGAGCCGGGCAACGCGGTGCGGGTCGCGCTGGAGCTCGCGGCCGAGATCGCGCGCAACGGCCCGCTCGCGCTCGAGGCGTCCAAGAAGATCGTCGCCAACGCGCTCGACTGGACCGAGGCCGAGGCGTGGGAGAAGCAGGGCGCCATCACCGGCCCGGTGTTCACCAGCGAGGACGCCCGCGAGGGCGCGATCGCCTTCGCCGAGAAGCGCGAGCCCGTCTGGAAAGGCAGGTAGGACCGGCGGTCGAACCGGCCTGGACCGAAGGCTGAAATCTCGGAAGGCACCGACGGCTCGCCGTACCTTCCGGGCATGGGGGAGCGAGTGCCGCAGATCGTGGCTTTCGGCGGTGGGGGCTTCTCGATGGAGGCCGGCAACCGCCTGCTCGACGACTACGTGCTTGCGCTCACCGGCGTGCAGCGCCCGCGCGTCTGCTTCCTGCCCACGGCATCCGGCGACGCCGACCACTACATCGTCCGCTTCTACCAGCACTTCGGCCCGTACGCCGAGGCCTCCCACCTCTCGCTCTTCCGGCGCGAGCGCGGCTGCCGCCTCGACCCGCGCGAGCACCTGCTCGCCCAGGACCTCGTGTACGTCGGCGGCGGCAGCCTGATTTCGATGCTCGGCGTCTGGCGCGCGCATGGGATCGACGCGATCCTGCGCGAGGCGTGGGCGCGCGGCGTGATCCTGTGCGGCCTGTCGGCGGGCTCGCTCTGCTGGTTTCGCCAGGGCCTATCCGCCTTCCA
>Ga0126313_10000560_pt1 | contig 17907 bp, 18 predicted proteins | sample Plot105A_FD_89954 | JGI IMG/M metagenome (GOLD analysis project Ga0126313, IMG submission 89954) | Serpentine soil microbial communities from UC McLaughlin Reserve, CA, USA - Plot105A | ecosystem: Environmental > Terrestrial > Soil > Grasslands | place: USA: UC McLaughlin Reserve, Lake County...
CGCGCCGCAGGCCGCCATCTGGGTCAAGGTCGGGCGACGAGGCCACACGCCGACCGCGAGCGCGAGCAGGACCGCCGCGATCTGCACGGCGGTTTGAAGGCCGTCGAGCCCGCTCCACAGGCCCCAGATCGAGAAGGGCGACTCGCGGTCGCGCTGGAACGCGATCGTGTGGTCCCAGAAGGTCCTCAGATCGCCACCGAGGATCACGGGCAGCATCGCGATTCCGGCGGTGAGCGCGAACGCGAGCGCGTAGGCGACGAACGACACCGGTCCCGGTCGCAGGCGACTTGGCGAGACGTCACGCGGGGTGCGGGCGAACAGCGGCGCGAGCGCGAGCGGCGCGAACTTCGTCAGGCCGACGAGCGCAGCGGTTGCGCCGCGCGCCGCGGGCCGCCCCGCGACCAGCAGCGTGGCGACGAGCAGCAGCGCGACGAGCGCGTCGTTCGAGTTCGTCGAGGAGGCATAGAGCGTGAAGGGGAACGCCGCCCACGCGTACGCAAGCACGACCCCCAGCGACGGGCCGCGGATCCGCCGCCCGAGCAGGAACAGGCCGGCGATCGTCAGCAGGTCGAAGACGACCGCGGCGAGGTGCGCGGCGGGCAGGTCGTCCCATCTCCCGCTCCACGGGAAGATCCGCTCGAACGGCACGTAGGCGTAGTAGTTGACGGGGCCGTACGTGTCGCCGGAGGCGTCGTCTCTCGGCCAGTCTCTGGCGTAAAGCGACTCCCCGTGCACGATCCGATGCGCGCCGATCACGCCCGAGTAGCCGACGTCGATCACGTTCGAGTTGGTGACGTTGAGGCCGATGCGGAAGCCGACGAGGAACACGAGCGCGACCGCGAGCCACGAGACCGGCACGAGCAGACGCAGCGGCTGCGCCCGGCCACCGCGCCGCGCGACCAGCAGCATGCGGACCAGCAGGTAGCCGAGCAGCGGATAGATCAGCGGCGTCGAGAGGCCGATCCGCGCCGCATTGAAGAACGCGAGCGAGACGGAGAAGCCGAGCAGCACGAGCAGGTCGAGGTGCAGCCAGGACGGGCGCCAGCGGCGCAGTCCTCCCCCACCCATTGCGCCGCTTGCGAGGAACGGCGCGATGAAGAGCAGGCACATCGGTATCCACACGTACCAGGCGTTCACGCGCCGCCCAAACGCGCCGTCGTAGCCGCGCGCCATGGTCCACGGCACCTGGTAGCCGGTCCAGGCCTCCAGCACCGCGCCGCTCGCGTCATCGATCGTCACCTGGCCGATCTCCCGGCGGTCTCTGTCGGTGAAGATCGACACCTGCCACTGGGCGGTGCCCTTCGTGTACGCGGTCGGGTAGGAGCCGCGGTGCTCGCGTCTGATGCGGCGGATCTTCGGCACCGCTTCGGCGATCGCGATCGCGCGCTTGGAGGTGAGGCGGTGGCCGGGCGGCGGGATCGACGGACTCGGCGGCGTGAGGAGCGCGTTCGGGTCGGTCGCGGTGGTGCCCGACGTCGTTGCCGTCGCGAGCGCACCGGCGGTCGATCCACCGAACGCCGGCGCCGGCAGCTCCGCCGCCGCGGCGCCGCTCGCGAGGAATGCCGCGAGCAGCAGGACCGCCGCGGCGATCCGCGCCGCGGCACGGATCATCTGCGGAAGCTCCAGAGCTTCTGACCGAGGAACGCCAGCGGCGTCGCCGCGACGATCGAGATCGCCTGGGCAAGCACCTTCGGCAAGTCCGTCTGTGCCACCAGCAGCAGATACAGGCCGTAGGAGAACAGGAACGCGACGACGCTCACCGTCAGGAAGCGCGCTGCCTGGAAGCCCGCGTGGCCCTCGCGCGCATCGAACGTCCAGTGGCGGTTCCACCAGAAGTTGTTCGCGACGCCGGCGAGGAAGGCGAGCACGGGCGCGACGCGGTAGTCGATTCCCGCGAAGTGGACTGCCGCCGTGAAGACCGCGAGGTTGACGACGTAGCCGCTCGCGCCCACCGCCGCGAAGCGCACGAGTTGCAGCCAGTTGGCCGGGTGACGCATGCCGTGCCGCACGCGGCGGTGCAACGGCAGCGCGACGGCTGATGCCTCGTCCCGCATCGGGACAGGGTAAACCCGTGGGCGATCGGCCCGCCGTGCGGGCGCCTCAGGCGCCGTCGAGCCCGAAGTGCTCGGTCACGAGCGGCAGCATGTCCTGCAGCGTCCACTGCTCGTGCGCGTCGCGCGTGGGGTGAGCGTCGAGCCCGCACCACAGCAGCGCCCCCAGCGAGTCGCTCTTGTGCAGCGAGCCGTGGCTGCCGCCGCCGACGTGATCCGCGCCGCCCCAGTCGACGAACTCGAAGCCGGGCGCGGCGCTCAGCAGCACGTCGCCGGCCGTGGGGCAGGTGAGCGCCGACCACACGCGGGCGAGCGCGTCCGGGTAGTCGGGCGTCAGCAGGCGGCCATCCTCAACGTGTGCGTTGAGCGTGGCGAGGTTGCCGTCCACGCTCCAGCGACGTCCTCGCGGGTCAACCAGATCCCCGCCGGGCGCGAAGCGCAGCTCGCCGCGCTCGCCGAAGATCGCGCCCTCGCGCGGTGCGGTGCGGCGCATCACGAGGTCGACGCCGGGGATCGTGCCGGCCTCGCGAGCGGCGCGCGCGGTCAGCCTTTCGCGCTGCTTGTCGTCGAGCACGTAGATCATCGCCGAGCGCTGGGCGAGGCCGAGCGCGATCTGACCGCCCGTGTCCGCGGCGAGCTCCTCCGCCGGATCGGCGCTGTTGCCGCGACCCCGCCCCCGCCCACGTCTCCCGTTCGGCCGCGGCTGCGCGAGGTCCCAGTCGTCGAAGGCCGCCGTCAGCGAGATACGCCGCTCGACCGCCGCGTGCGAGTGGTCGGCGAGCACGATCATCGCGTGCTCCTCGAGGAAGCGCTCGAGCCCGCCGCCGGCGTGCACGAGCCGCTCGAGCTGGCGGTCGGCGCCGGCGATCGAGGCGACCGTGGCGTGCGGGCCGTTACGGTGCGAGAAGGCGTCGTTGTCGGGCAGCGAGAAGAGCAGGAAGTCGAACAGGTCGTGCTCCACCATGTGCGCGCCGACACAGCCGCTGTGCTGGTCGCGCTGACCCGGCATCCCGAGCTGGCCGCGGCAGCCGGTGGTGCGGCTTGCGAACAGGTCCGCATAGAACAACTCTCGCGGGCCCATCACCGACTCGCCCTGAAAGACGGCGCCGGCGATCCGCGCCAGCGCGGTGTCGTTCGCGATCTGGTGGCGATGGCGGCCGCGGTAGATCAGGTACGTCGTGCCGGCGGTGCGCAGCCCGGCGTCGTCCAGCCGCTCGTAGACGGTCGGCACCTCGGGCGCGAGATGCCTGCCGTTCATGTTGTAGACCGTGTCCGTCAGCGAGCGCATCACGCCCGCGCGGCGGCTCGCGCCGAACGACGAGCCGTACTCGACGTAGCGTCTCTCCGCGCGGTCGTACCAGTTCATGCTCGGGATGCGGTGCTGGTCGGGACCGGTGCCGGTCGCGATCGAGGCGGCGCACACCGGGGTCACCGAGGGGAACGCGGCGACGCAGTCGTCGACGTAGGCGCCCCGCTCCATGATCGCCTTCAGGATCGGCGCTCGGCCCTGCTCGACCGCCCGCTCCAGCATCGCCGGCTTGAGCCCGTCGATGACTGTCAGGACGAGCTTCTTGCGACGGCGGGTCGTCACCGCAATATGCGCAGGCCCGCGTACTTCTGCCCGGCGCGTCTGCGCTGCTGCAGCAGCAGCCACACGAGGAAGGCGAGCGCGACGAGAGAGACCGGCGGCGCCAGCACGGACAGGCCGGCGAGCACGAGGGCGGCGGCCTCGGCGTAGAAGGGCAGCGCCACCGCGGCGTCTCTGTCGAGCCGGCGCCGCGTGTTCTCGAAGAACCCACGCGCGGACGCCTCCGCCAGTGCGGCGCAGACGATGCCCGCGGCCAGGCCGATGCCGAAGGTGTAGTGATGGTCCTGCAGCGCCCCGCCGAACAGCAGCGCGCCAAGTGCGAGGCCGATCCCCGCCACGGCGGCGCCAAACGGGCCGCTGGAGACGTGCTCGGGCCCGAAGCGGCGCTCCGCGTAGACGAGCGCGATCACGCCGATCACCAGCGCCAGCAGGAAAGCCGGCTTCTCCATGAACGCGACGTTCGTGTGCTCGAAGTCGATGCCGGTGTCGCCGCGCGCGAGCACGCACGCGAGCAGCGCGGGCAGGAACGGGCGCAGGCCGACAGCCAGCGCGAGGCCGATTCCGAGACAGATGGCGAGAAAGAGCGTCATGTTCTGCGGTAGCTTGGCTGCATGACGATAGCCGAGCGCGACAGGCTTCCGGGCCGTCGCGGCGAAGTCCTCCCTATGTCAAACCGCTGCGAGCCGACGCGATGAGCGGCCGTCAGCCGCCGCGCTCGACGGCGCACGACCTCGAGCGCTACGCGGGCCTGTTCGCGCAGCGGACGAAGGTCATGAAGTCCTCCGCGATGCGCGACCTGATGGCGCTGACGGAGCGCGCCGAAGTGATCTCGCTCGCCGGCGGCATGCCGGACACCTCGAGCTTTCCGGCCGACACGTACGCCGCGCTGATGGCGACGGTGGCGGAGGAGGCGTGCGCGAGAGCGCTGCAGTACGGGCCGACGGAGGGTTTTGCCGTCGCCGCCCACTGCATCGCCGACGTGATGGCGGCGGAGGGCATGGCGGTCGACGAAGGTGAGCTGCTGATCACGACCGGCGGCCAGCAGGTGATCGACCTCGTCTGCAAGACGCTGGTGGATCCCGGCGACGTGATCGTCGCCGAGGCGCCGACCTACCCGGGCGCGGTTCCGACGTTCTGCTCCTACGAGGCCGACGTCGTGCAGATCGAGATGGACGAGCACGGGATGCAGATCGACGTGCTCGAGCAGACGCTCGACCGGCTCGAGCGCGAGGGCCGGCGCCCGAAGTTCATCTACACGATCCCGACGTTCCAGAACCCGGGTGGGGTGACGATGTCCCTCCCCCGCCGCGAACGGCTCGTGCGGATCGCGCACGAGCGCGAGTTGCTCGTGCTCGAGGACAACCCCTACGGGCTCCTGCGCTACGAAGGCGACCCGCTGCCGACGCTCTACTCGATGGACGGCGGCGAGTTCGTGATCTACCTCGGCACCTTCTCGAAGATCCTCTCGCCGGGGATCCGCCTCGGCTGGGCGGCGGCGCCGCGACCGGTGCTGCAGAAGATGAACCTCGGCAAGCAGGCGGCCGACCTCTGCAGCTCGTCGATGACGCAGCTGTTCGTGGCGGAGTACTTCGCGGCCCGCAACTGGCGGGAATATGTCAACTCGCTGGTCGACATCTACCGTGGGCGGCGCGACGCGATGCTCGAAGCCCTGCAGGCGCACTTCCCCCGCGAGGCGGCGTGGACGCAGCCCGAGGGCGGCCTCTTCATCTGGGCGACGCTGCCGGACTACATCGACACGACGGACCTGCTGGCGCGCGCGCTGAGCGAGAACGTCGCGTTCGTGCCGGGACGCGCGGCGTACCTCGACGGCCGCGGTGGGTCGTCGATGCGGCTGAACTTCTCCGGCTCCGACGAGCCGGCGATCCGCGAGGGCGTGCGGCGGATCGGCAAGGTCGTGGCGGAGCAGGTGGGGCTGTACGGCACGCTCACCGGTGCCGCGCCGACGGCGCCGGGTGAGCGGGATCCGATTCCCGACGAGCCGCGCGAGACCGGCCAGGTGGCCGAGCAGCTCGCCGACGTGCTGGAGCTGCCGCGACGGGACCGCGCCGGCCGCGGGCGTGGGCGCGCCGGATCCTCCGACCGGTGAGCTGGGCGCCATGACCACTGTCGCGGTCCTGCAGGGCGGCCGCTCGCTGGAGCGGCAGGTGTCGCTGAAGTCGGGCGCGCGCGTCGAGGACGCCCTGCAGCGGCTTGGCCACTCGGCCGTGGCGATCGACGTGGGCACCGACCTCGTCTCGCGGCTGACGGATCTGCGCCCCGACGCGGTGTTCGTCGCGCTGCACGGGCGCGACGGCGAGGACGGCACGATCCAGGAGCTGCTGGAGGTGCTCGGCCTGCCCTACACCGGCTCGGGCGTGGCGGCATGCATCCGCTCGTGGGACAAGGTGCTGACGAAGCACCTGCTGCGGGACGAGGGGATTCCGACACCCGACTTCCACGCCTTCAGCGAGACGGCCTTCCGTGAGCTGGGCGCGGCACAGGCGCTGCCGGCGATCGAGCGGCAGTTCGACTTTCCGTTGGTCGTGAAGCCGGCGGCGCAGGGCTCTGCGCTCGGGATCAAGTTCGCGCGCACGGCGGCGGACGTGCCGGCGGCGATCGTCTCCGCCTTCTCGTATGACCGCAAGGTGCTGCTGGAGCGCTACGTCGCCGGGCGGGATCTGGCGGTGTCGATCGTCGAGGAGGACGGCTCGCCACGGGCGCTGCCTGTGGTCGAGGCGGTGCCAGAGGGACGCGACTTCTACGACTTCGAGGCCCGCTACGAGATCGGCCGCACGCGCTTCGTGTGCCCGGCGGAGCTGCCCGCGGGGGTGGCAGAGCGCACCCAGGAGCTGGCCGTCGCCGCCTACCGCGCGCTCGGGTGTACGGGCTTCGCGCGGGTGGACCTGATGCTGCAGGAGGACGGCGAGCTGTACGTGCTGGAGGCGAACAGCGTGCCGGGACTGACCGAGACGAGCCTGCTGCCGCAGGCTGCGGATGCCGCGGGGATCCCGTTCGACGCGCTGATCGAGCGGATCCTCGCGATCGCGCTGGCTCGCGAAACCGCGGGCCGCTGACGGCAAGCCGCCCGCCCAGTCCGCAGACCGCCTAGGAATCCTCGGCGAAGTCCTCGGGAGTGACCTGGTCGAGGAAGTCCTTGAACTTCTCGACGACCTCCTCCGTGTCCTCGACCTCGTGTTCGAACTCGATCGCGGACTCGGCGATCACCTCCTCGGCGGCGAAGATCGGCGCGCCGGCGCGCACGGCGAGCGCGAGCGCGTCGCTCGGCCGCGAGTCGATCTCCATCTCTCTGCCGTTCACGGCGAGCGTGATCGACGCATAGAAGGTGTTCTCGCGCAGCTCGGTGACGGCGACTCTCGTGCAGCTGACGTCCAGCTCGCCGAGCACTTCGGACAGCAGGTCGTGCGTCATCGGCCGCGGCGTGGTCGCGCCCTGGAGCTTCATAAGGATCGCCGCCGCCTCCGGATGCCCGATCCAGATCGGCAGGAACTTGTTGCTGTCGACGGTCTTCAACAGGACGATCGGCTGCTTGCCGACCATGTCGAAGCTCACGCCGTAGATGACCATCTCCTGCACGTACGACTCCTGGGCTGGCGGGCGAGGTCCCAGTATAGGCCCCACCACGTCCGCCGCCCATGCCGCGTCGCACGGTCTACCAGCCGGCACAGGACAGAAAAAATCCCTGCATTGCAGGGATTTCATGGGCCAAAATCGGGGACGGAGTGGGCGATCCTGGATTCGAACCAGGGACCTCATCCTTATCAGAGATGCGCTCTAACCAACTGAGCTAATCGCCCTTCGAGGGGCGATTCTAGCGGGATGGGCGCGGCGTGTCTGCGTGAGGGTCGGCGTGGCGCCGCGCGCGGTGGCGACGAGCTTGCGACCCGCGTCAGGCGGGCATCGCGGCGCCGAGGCGCCGGGCGAGCTCGAGCGCGTCGTCGAGCGAGTCGAAGGCGAGCTGGAGGCGGTAGCCGTCGCCCTGCGGAGCGACCTGGACGTCGGTGCCGAACGCGGAGCCGAAGGCGTCCAAGAGCTGCTCGACCGCGGCCTCCTGATCGGGATGCAGGCTGCGGCGCTTGGTCGTGCGCGCGACCGGGCGCTCCTCCGCCTCGCGAGCGCGCCGCTCGACCTCTCGCACCGACCACCCGCCGGCTGCGGCGTCGCGCGCGAGCCGGCGGCGCGCGTCGTGATCTCTCGCGAGCAGCAGCGCGCGGCCGTGGCCCTCGCTCAGGTCGCCGCGCTCCAACAGCTCGAGCGCCTCGTCGGGCAGGTCGAGCAGGCGGATCAGGTTCGAGACGGCGACGCGGCTGCGGCCGACGCGGCGGCCGACGTCCTCGCGCGTGAGACCAAGCTCGTCGACGAGCGCGAGGCAGGCGCGCGCCTCCTCGAGCGGGTTCAGGTCCTCGCGCGCCATGTTCTCGATGACGGCCAGCTCGATCGAGGCGGCATCGTCGTGGTGGCGGACGATCGCGGGGATCTGCTCCAGGCCGGCGATCCGCGCCGCGCGCCAGCGGCGCTCGCCCGCGATCAGCTCGTAGCGGCCGCCCGGCAGCGGGCGCACGAGCACCGGTTGCAGCACGCCGCGCTCCTCCAGCGAAGCCGCGAGCGCGGTCAGCGCCTCCTCGTCGAAGTGGCGACGCGGCTGGTGCGGGTTCGGGCCGATCAGCTCGACCGCGACCTGGCGCAGCTCCTCCGGCTCCTCCTTCGGCGAGGCGGCGAGGATCGCCGCGAGGCCCTTGCCCATGCCGCGCGTCTTCGGGTGGGGCTTCGGCAGCTCATCGTTGCGGAACCTCGCACGCTCTGGCGGCGGCTTGCGGGCCTTGTCAGCCACGTGCGGCCACCTCCCGAGCGAGCTCGAAGTAGGCGTCGGATCCAGCGCAGTGCGGGTCGTGGTGGATCACCGGCTGCCCGAAGCTGGGCGCCTCGCCGATCCGCACATTGCGCGGGATGACGGTGTCGAAGACCAGCTGCGGGAAGTGCGAGCGCACCTCCTGCTCGACGTCCTGCGCCAGTCGCGTGCGCCCGTCGTGCATCGTCAGCACCATGCCGGCGATCGTCAGGCGGGGGTTCAGCTCTCGCTGGATCAGCGACAGCGTGTCGAGCAGACCCGCGAGGCCCTCGAGCGCGAAGTACTCCGCCTGCACCGGCACGATCACGCGATCGGCCGCGACGAGCGCGTTGACGGTCAGCGGCCCGAGCGAGGGCGGACAGTCGAGGATCGTGAAGGCATAGCGGTCGCGCACGCCGGCGAGCGCGTCGCGCAGCCGGTGCTCGGAACCCTCGAGTCGCGGCAGCTCCACGTTCGCGCCGGCGAGATCTGGGCTCGACGGGACGAGCGCGAGATGCTCGATCGCAGTCCGCTGGATCGCGTCGTCGAGCGGCGCGGTGCCGGACAGCACGTCGTAGACGCTCGGCGAGGCGTCCTTGGGCAGGCCGAGACCGACGGTCGCGTTGGCCTGCGCGTCCATGTCGATCAGCAGCGTCTCGTAGCCGGCCTCGGCGATGCAGGCGGCCAGGTTCACGGCCGTGGTGGTCTTGCCGACGCCGCCCTTCTGGTTGGCGATCGCGTAGACGGTGCTCATGCGCGGCGTCCCATCGCACTCACGGTAGCGACGAACACGGTCAGAGGGCCGGCCGGTTCTTCGCTCCGAGCGGGCGTTTCCGCGCCATCCCCGGGCGGCGGGGGAAGCGATCGGGCGTCGGACGGACCTTGCGCAGCACGTGCAGGTGGCGGTGCTCGACGCCGCGATACGGCTTCACCGGCCGGATCTCCTCGACCGCGAGGCCCAGTTGCTCGGCTGCCCCGGCGGCGTCGAGATCTTCCGCGGTGTCACGGCGACCCTTCCACGCCACCAGCACCCCGCCCTCGCGCAGCAGCGGCGCGGCGTACTCCGCCAGCACCGCAAGCGGGGCAAGCGCACGCGCCGTCACGAGGTCGCGCGTACCGATCCCGGCGCTCCAGGACTCGGCGCGGTCGGCAACGACCTCCACGTTTGTCAGCTCGGCGGCGTCCGCGGCGGTCTCGATGAACGCACACTTGCGCGCGACGCTCTCGATCAGGACGACCTCGGCCGCGGGCAGCGCGACGGCGAGCGGCAAGCCGGGAAATCCCGCCCCCGCACCGAGATCGGCGACCCGGGTGGCCGTCTGGACGTCATCCAGCTCCAACGCGACCAGCGAGTCCGCAAGATGCGTGTTGATTGCCTCCGCCGGCGTCCGCACTGTCGTGGGCGCGTGCGGATCAGCGCTCAGCGACTCCAGTAGCGAGTTCAGCTGGGCGAGGGAGACGGCAGGAAGCCCGTATCGCTCAGTGAGCGATACCAGTTCTTTGTTTGGTTTCACGTGAAACGGTGGCGCTACGAATCCGCGGGCGCCACGACGAGATGGCGATCGGGCTCGGCGCCCTCGCTGTACGTCTCGATCCCCTCGCGGTCGCGCAGGTACTCGTGCACGACGCGTCGTTCCACCGCGTTCATCGCGTCGAGCGCGACTGCTTCGCCCGTCTCCAACACTTCTTCGACCGCCTCGTCGGCGTCCTGCTGGAGCAGCGCAGCGCGGCGGTCGCGATAGCCCGCGGCGTCGACAGTTACGCGCTTGCGATCCTCCTCGCCGCGGTAGGCGACGCGATACGCGAGGTGCTGGATCGCGTCGATCGTCTGGCCATGACGGCCGATCAGCAGTCCGAGATCCTCGCCGTCGAGGTTCGCATGCACGCCAACCTCGTCCTCTGACACCTCGATCGCGGCATCGATGCCGACCGCGTCGACGATCTCCTCGAGCATGCGCCGCACGCGCGCGGCCGCTTCGCTCTCTCTCCGCGCGCTCATCGCCGGCGCCCTGTCCGCTTCTTCTTTCTGCGTGACGGCGGCGGGCCTCTCGCGGACGCGCCGTTGGCGCTGTCCTTGCCCGCCGCGGACTTCTCCTCAGCCTTCTCGGAGCGGCGTCCGAGCGCACGCTGGACCGCGCTCGTTCCGCTGTCCTTCCCGTCACCCCCGCCCGCCAGGGCGGCTGCGCCCGCAGGCGCACCGGCCGTGGCCGCCGCTGGTCGTCTCGGCACGCCGACCGTCTTGCGCACGATCAGCTGCTGCACGATCGTCCAGACGTTGGTCGTGATCCAGTACACGAGCAGGCCAGCGGGGAAATTGATGATGAACGCCACGAAGACGATCGGCAGGCCCAGCATGATCATCCGCTGGTTTCTGTCCATCGACGAGGAGCTCAACAGGCCCGAGGCCAGCTGGCTCGCGACGTAGAGGACGATCAGGATGACCAGCACCCCGCCGGTCGCCTTCGCCGTCAAGTCCGGGATGAAGAGGAAGCTCGGGTCGGAGACCGTGATGTTGTGGGCCGCCGCGTAGGCCGAGTCGCCGAACTGCGTGCACGTGACATTGCCGAGGCTCTGTCTGACCGACTCGGCGTACTGCTCCACGCCGGGGCACATGTCGACCTTCAGATCCTCGCGCAGCATGTAGTAGAGCGCGATGAAGAACGGCAGCTGGAACAGCAGCGGCAGACAGGAGGCCAGAGGGTTGACTCTGTTCTCCCGGTAGAACTTCATCATCTCCTGCTGCTGGCGCTGCTTGTCGTCTCTGTACTTCGCCTGGATCGCTCTCATCTCCGGCGCGAGCACCTGGAGACGCTGCATCGAGGTGACCTGCTTGAGCGTGAGCGGCAGCAGCACGAGCCGCACCGTGACGGTCAGCAGGATGATCGCGAGGCCCCAGCCCACCCCGATCGAGTCGTGGAAGAACAGGAGCACCTGCTCCAGCACGTCGATCAGCGGCTGGAGCGGATTGGCGAAGGGGATGAACATTGGCGTGGGGGTTGCGGGATCCGATTCCCGCTCAGGCGCTCGGCGCCGGCGGTCGGCGCGGGCTGAAGATGTGCTGCTCGTGGACGGGGTCGTAGCCCCCGTGACTCCACGGATTGCAGCGCAGCACGCGCCATCCCGCGAGGATCAGCCCGCGCAGTATGCCGTACTGCTGCACGGCTTGCGTGGCGTAGCGGGAGCAGCTCGGCTCGTACTTGCAGCGCTGCGGCAACAGCGGCGAGATCAGCCTTTGGTAGGCGCGAATCGGAGCGACCACGACCGATCGCACCGTGCTCATCTGCTCTCGCCCTCGACGCGCGCGCGAAGTTGGTCCATCAACTCCACGAGCGCAGTGCGGATGCCCTCGAGGCCATCGCCCTCCGCAACCGCCTTCGCCTCCGGGCGGGCGACTATCACGATGTCGTGTCCGTCCGGCACGCGCGCGAGCTCCTGCTCAAACGCCTCGCGCAACAGCCGCTTGACGTGGTTGCGCTCGACGGCGCCGCCGACTCTCCGCGAGACGGACAGGCCGAGACGCGGCTCGGCGGGCGCATTGGCGTCCGCCCGCGGGAATCCGTAGAGGACCAGAACGCGGTTCGCGTGCGAGCGTCCCTGTCGAAAGACCCGGTCGAACTCCGCGCTGCGGGAGAGCCGCCCGCGCTTTCGCCGGGCTGCCACACCCGGGCGGCCGCTCATCAGACGGTGAGGCGTCTGCGGCCCTTGTCGCGGCGACGCTTGAGCGTCAGACGGCCTGCGCGCGTCTGCATGCGGGCGCGGAAGCCATGGGTGCGAGCGCGCTTGCGCTTCTTGGGCTGATAGGTGCGTTTCATGACTACTCCTCGCGGGGCCCCGCCTTCGCCGGCCACATGGCCGGCACCGGCACCCCTAGCGATGCCGTCGGGAACGGCCAGTATACGCGCCGGCGCCTGTGGACTATCTCCCCAGTTCTGCACAGAGTTGCTGACAGGTTCTCAACGGCTGTTCACAGACTCTGCGCAGAACCTCCTCGACCTTTTTCCGCGATTTGCGGACTCGCCCGCGGATAGGCGGCGAGGGTGCGGAGCGCCGCGATGCGCCACTGCTATATTCGCCGCCCCGCCGGGGCCCCAGGGCCCCTTCATCTGTCCGCAACACAGCCCGACGAGGAGTCGGCCGACGACCCCTGTGCACACCGCGCTCGAGCACACCTGGTCCCAGATCCAAGCCGAGCTCCGGCGAGCGGTCACCGACTCCACGTACCACCTCTGGCTCGCACCCCTGCGGGCACGGGCGTTCGAGGGCGAGGCGCTGCTCGTCGGCGCGCCCGAGGAGATCCGCACGTGGGTCGCCGACCGCTTCGCACGGGTGCTGCAGACGTGCGCCGCCACTGTGCTCGGCGAAGCGACGACGGTCACGATCGTCCCGTTGGACGCCCCCCTGCCCGGCGCCCCCGCCTCCTCGCCCGCCGGCGCCGACACCGGCGCGGCACACCGCTACACGGCGGGCCCCCCGCTCCCCTCCGGCCAGCCGAGCGACATCTTCAACCCGAAGTACACGTTCGACCAGTACGTGATCGGGGACGGCAACCGCCTCGCACACGCGGCGGCCCTCGCCGTCGCCGAGCTGCCAGGCCAGGCCTACAACCCGCTGTTCCTCTACGGCCCCCCGGGCCTCGGCAAGACGCACCTCCTCCACGCGATCGCCAACTACGTCAACGCCTACGGGGACGGAATCAGCGTCCGCTACACCACGCTCGAGGCCTTCACCGGCGAGTTCGTCGGCGCGCTCAAGTCGAGCTCGGTCGAGACCTTCAAGCGCCGCTACCGCGACACCGACATCCTGCTGATCGACGACGTGCAGTTCCTCGAGCGCAAGGCGAAGGTCGAGGAGGAGTTCTTCCACACCTTCAATGCGCTGTACGAGACGGGCAGCCAGCTCGTCGTCACGTGCGACCGCATGCCGCGCGACATGAACGCGCTCGCCGATCGTCTGCGCGAGCGGTTCGAGTCCGGTCTCGTCGCCGACCTCCGCCCGCCGGACCTCGCCACGCGCATGACGATCCTGCGCAAGCGGGTCCATCACGACGGCCTGCAACTCGACGATCCCGACGCGATCGTCCCCATCGCAGAGCGCGTCACCACCAACGTGCGGGCATTGCAGGGCGCGCTGATCCGCGTGATCGCCTTCCACTCGCTCACCGGCCGGCCGATCGACCGATCGCTCGTGACCCACGTGCTTGACGGCCTCTACCCCGACGGAATCGCCAGCGGCCCCCGCACCGTCGAGGAGATCCAGGCCGCAACGTGCGAGCGACTCGGCATCTCCCCCGAGGCGCTCAACTCCCCCGACCGCACCGCCCAGGTCGCCTGGGCCCGCCAGGTCGCGATGTACCTCTCACGCGAGCTGACGGACGCGACCCTTCCCGCCATCGGGCGCGCCTTTGGCGGCCGCAATCACTCCACGGTCCTGCACGCGTGCCGTCGCACGACCGAGCGCATCGCCGCCGACGCCGAGGCCAACGAGCTTGTGCGCAGCCTCACCGCCGCGCTTCAACAGCCCAGTGCCGACCGCACGGCCTGAGAGACTTCCTACGCTCGTGTCCACAGTCCGTGTGCGCAGATCCACCCCGTCGGCATCGGCGATCACCGGACTTGTGCACATGTCCACGCCCCCTATAACAACGATCCTCCTCAAGACAGGGTTCTCATCGTGAAGTTGTCTGCCGCGCGCGACGAGCTGCTCGCTCAGCTCCAGACCGTCAGCCGCGTCGCCTCCACCCGCGGCGCGATCCAGGCCCTCTCCGGTGTCCAGATCCTCGCCGGCCCCAACGGCGTGGAGCTGCGCGCAACCGACATGGAGGTCGGACTGCGCGTCCCGCTCCCGGCGCAGGTCGAGCGCGAGGGCTCGGTCGTGCTGCCGGCACGGCTGCTGGTCGATGTCGCGCGCTCGCTGTCGGGTCCGACCGTGACGATCGAGGTGCGCGCCGCTGAGCAGGACGTCGAGCTGGTCGCCGGGAACGCCACGTTCCACATTCGGACGCTGCGCAGCGAGGATTTCCCGCCCTTCCCCGAGCCGGAGGCGGAGGGCGCCGTCCGCGTGCCCGCCGGCGCCTTCGTCGAGACGATCCTCAAGGTCGCCAACTCGGCGTCGCGCGACGAGACGCGGCCGGTCCTCACCGGCATCCTCGTCTCGGCGTCGGAGCGCGAGCTGCGGATGGTCGCGACCGACTCGTACCGCCTCAGCGTGAAGGAGACGCAGCTCGAGCAGCCGCTGCAGCAGGCGTTCGAGGCCAACGTGCCGGCGCGCGCCCTGCAGGAGCTCGCCCGCTTGGTGCAACAGCTCGACGGCGAGGAGCTCACCGTCGCCGTGCGCCAGAACCAGATCGTCTTCGCGATCGCCGGCGTCGTGCTGTCGTCGCGGCTGATCGAAGGCCAATTCCCCAACTACCGTCAGCTGCTGCCCGAGACGTACGAGCACGAGCTGACGCTCGCCGGCAGCGAGGTGACCGACGTGGTCCGCCGCATCAGCCTCCTGGCGCAGAAGAACGCGCCGCTGCGGCTCTCCTTCCAGCCGGGCGAGCTGGTCGTGTCGGCCCAGACGCCCGACATCGGCGAAGCGCGCGAGTCGCTTCCGGTCGCCTTCCAGGGCGAGCCGTTCGAGATCGGCTTCAACCCGGAGTTCCTGCGCGACGGGCTCGAGGGGATCGGCTCTGGCGACATCGTGCTGAAGCTGATCAGCCCGCTGCGTCCGGGCCTGATCCAGGCCGGCGACGACGCCGGCTTCCTCTACCTCATCATGCCGATCCGCCTCAACGTTTGATGGTCGATTCGGGCGAATCGACCATCTAGCCGCGCCGATGCGGATCGTGCGCCTGGCGATGCGCAACTTCCGCAGCTACGCCGCCGCCGACGTCGAGCTCGGCCCCGGCGTGACGGTGGTGACTGGACGCAACGGCGCCGGCAAGACGAACCTGCTCGACGCGCTCTACTTCGGCTGCACCGGTCGCTCCTCGCGCACGACGAACGAGCGCGAGCTGGTGCGCTTCGGCGAGCGGGTGGTGCGCGTGGAGGTGACGACCGAGGCGCCGGACGGGCTGCACGAGTTGAGCGTCGGCTTCGAGCCCGGCGAGCCGAAGCGGATGTTGGCGGATGGGGTCCGCGTCGAGCGGTTGTTGGACGTCGCCGGCCGGCCGCTCGTGAGCGTCTTCCTGCCCGACCGGCTGGAGCTGATCAAGGGGACCCCCTCGCTGCGCCGCGCGCACATGGACCAGCTCGTCGCGGCGCTGTGGCCGGCCCGCGCGGCGACCCGCCGCGCCTACAACCAGGCGCTGGCGCAGCGCAACGCACTGGTCGCGCGCATCCGCGGCGGCGGTGCGGCGACCGCCTCGCTCACTGCGTGGGACCGCGAGCTGGCGCGCCACGGGATCGCCCTGATGGCCGACCGTTCCGCCGCGATCGACGCTGTGGCCGAGCATTTCGCCACACGCGCCGAGGAGCTCGGGCTCGACGGCGATCCCACCGTCCGCTACCGGCCGCGCTCCAGAGCCGCCGACGCCGACGGACTGGCGGCCGAGTTGGCCGAGCGCCACGCGCAGGACGTCGAGCGCGGTTTCACGGGCCACGGGCCGCACCGCGACGACCTGCTGCTGGGCCGCGAGGGGCGCGAGCTGCGCGCATACGGCTCGCAGGGTCAGCAGCGGCTCGGCCTGCTGGCGCTGCTGCTGGCGGAGCGCGAGGCGATCGCGGCGACGCGCGAGGCGACGCCGGTGATGCTGCTCGACGACGTGATGAGCGAGCTCGACAGGGACCGCCGCGCGCGACTCGTCGGACTGCTGCGCGGCAGCGGGCAGAGCGTCATCACGACAACGGACCTGGAGCACGTCCCCGGCGCCGAGCAGCCCGACGTCACGCATCTCTCGGTCGCAGACGGCGCCGTCTTCGCCGGGGCGGAAGCGGCATGAGCCGCCGCGCGCCCCGCCCGCTGGCGAACGCGATCGGTCCGCTGCGGGAAGCGCTTGCGCCGAAGACCCTGCTCGCCGAGGTGCAGCGCGCCTGGCCGGCGGCCGCCGGCACGGCGATCGCGCGCGAGGCTTCGCCGGTCAGCGAGCGCGGCGGGGTCGTCACGGTGGCCTGCGCAGCGTCGGTCTGGGCGCAGGAGCTCGACCTGATGGCGCCCCTGCTGATGGAGAAGCTGAACGCCGCGATCGATGTCGGCGAGGTCAAGCGGCTGCGCTGTGTGACCGGTGCGCGGGGGCCGGCGTGAGGCTCACCCGCCGCAGCCGGTGGAACTGCCCGCGGCGGCCCCGCTCTCCGACCCTGTTTTCCCTGGATTTTGCAGGACATTTATTGCCCTCTTGGACCCGGTTCGACGGGCCCCTTGTGCTATCCTTGTGCACATCAGTCTTCGACGCCCCGGCGTGCCTCCCCAGGCGCGGCTCCGGGGCGTTGCAACGTCATCGGAGGACCGTTGGCCAGCGATAGACCCTCGGCTGACAAGCCGAACCGTTCGTACGACGCCCAGGACATCACCGTCCTCGAGGGCCTCGAGGCGGTCCGCAAGCGGCCGGGCATGTACATCGGCTCGACCGGCCTCCGCGGGCTCCACCACCTCGTCTATGAGGTCGTCGACAACTCCGTCGACGAGGCGCTTGCCGGGAACTGCACGGCCCTCTCGGTGACGATCCACCCGGACAACTCGATCACCGAGGCCGACGACGGTCGCGGGATTCCCGTCGCGATCATGGAGAAGGAGCAGAAGCCGGCCGTCGAGGTCGTGCTGACCGTCCTTCACGCGGGGGGCAAGTTCGGTGACGGGGGCGGGTACAAGGTTTCGGGCGGTCTCCACGGCGTCGGCGTCTCGGTCGTCAACGCGCTCTCGGAGCGACTGGACATCGAGATCCGCCGCGACGGCCACGTCCACCGCCAGAGCTACGCGCGCGGCGTGCCACAGAACGAGCTGTCCAAGGACGAGCCCACAGACGAGACGGGCACGACGATCACCTTCCTCCCGGACGCCGACGTCTTCGAGTCCCTCGACTTCGACTTCGCGACGCTCGAGCAGCGCCTCCGCGAGACCGCCTTCCTCACACGCGGGCTGCGCATCTCGATCACGGACGAGCGCGGCGAGAACGCCCGCTCCTCCGAGTTCCACTACGAGGGCGGCATCGAGGACTTCGTCGCCTACCTCAACGAGAACAAGGACCCGATCCAGAAGAAGGTCGTCTTCTTCGAGGGCGAGAGCGACGAGGGCGCCGTCGAGGTGGCGCTGCAGTGGAACTCCTCCTATCAGGAGTCCGTCTTCTCCTTCGCGAACAACATCAACACGCACGAGGGCGGCTCGCACATGTCGGGCTTCCGCTCGGCGCTCACGCGCACGCTCAACCGCTATGCGCGCGAGAAGGGCCAGCTCAAGGAGAAGGACGAGAACCTCACGGGCGAGGACATCCGCGAGGGCCTGACCGC
>Ga0126313_10000561_pt1 | contig 17855 bp, 16 predicted proteins | sample Plot105A_FD_89954 | JGI IMG/M metagenome (GOLD analysis project Ga0126313, IMG submission 89954) | Serpentine soil microbial communities from UC McLaughlin Reserve, CA, USA - Plot105A | ecosystem: Environmental > Terrestrial > Soil > Grasslands | place: USA: UC McLaughlin Reserve, Lake County...
TCATGCGCGTCTGGAAGCCGACGATGTTGAAGAGCCGGCCCTCGGCGTCGTCCTGGCGTAGTTGCACGACGGCGTAAGGCTCCTCGCCGGTGTGCGGGTCCGGTAATCCTACCGGCTTCATCGGGCCGAAGCGCAAGGTCTCGGGGCCGCGGCGGGCTATGGTCTCGACGGGGAGGCAGCCCTCGAAGTACATGTCCTCCTCGAAGTTCTTTATCGGGGAGAGCTCGGCGGACGCGAGGTCCTCGACGAAGGCGTAGTACTGTTCCCTGTCCATCGGACAGTTCAGGTAAGCGGCCTCGCCCTTGCCGTAGCGCGAGGCGAGGTAGATGACCTCCTCGTCCAGCGAGTCGCGGTGGATGATCGGGGAGGCAGCGTCGTAGAAGTAGAGCGTCTCCCCCGAGAGCGCCTCTATCTTGTCCACCAACGCGTCCGAGGTGAGCGGCCCGGTAGCAACGACGGTCGGGCCGGCGGGGATGTCCGTGGCTTCCCTCCGGACCACCTCTATGTTCGGGTGGGCGTGCACCGTCTGCGTAACCGCCCGGGAGAAGTCCTCGCGCGCGACGCCTAGAGCCCCACCGGCAGGCACCGAGTTCGCGTCGGCGCAGCCCAAGATCACGGACCCCAGCCGCCTGAGCTCCTCTTTCAGGAGCCCCGAGGCTGTTTCGAGGGAGCGATTACCCATCGAGTTCGAGCAGACGAGCTCGGCGAAGGAGTCGGTGTGGTGGGCCGGGGTCTGCTTCATGGGCCGCATCTCCCACAGCTCGACCGAGCAGCCCAGTTCTGCGGCTTGCCAGGCCGCCTCGCTCCCGGCGAGCCCGCCGCCTATAACCGTAACGTCTGGCATGAGATCACTCTCCGCACGAACGATAGTAGCCCTTGTGAGAGTCGTAATTCTACGCCAAGAATACGAGGAAGTTCGATGAGGTCTTGTTGCATGCCAAGCGCAATGGCCTTCACGCGTTGGTCTCGATGCGGCGCTTATGGTCCTGGGGAGCATTTATAATAGGGTTCACATAATGGTTTCGGAAGGGACTGGTTCATGGGCAGGAGAAGAGACTACGACGAGGGCTAAGAGGACGCCCGCCAGGACATGATGGAGGGAGTGACCGGCCCGGGGCGGTGACGGGGCCTTCACCGCCGCCGTCTTCATCAAGTATGCAGCGATAGTCATCGTGGTGCTCGTCATCGCCTACGTGGTGCTACGGATCCTGAGGGCCATACAAGTCGGCTTCTGAGCCCGGCCCGAGCGACGGACGGCGAGCCCGCCCTCCGCCGCTCTCTGGAGAACTACCAGGCTGTGGCGCCGCCGTCCACGACGACGGTCTGGCCCGTGATGTAGGCGGCGGCGGGCGAGGCGAGGAAGACGACGACCCCTTTCAGGTCCTCGGGGTTGCCGAAGCGTCCCAGGGGTATGCCTTCGAGCATCCTCTCCTCGAACTTCTCGATGAGGCTGCCGCTCATCCGGGTCGGGAACCAGCCGGGAGCTATAGCGTTGACGGTGATGTTGTGTTGCGCCCACGAGGTCGCGAGATCCCGGGTCATCGAGATGATGGCGCCCTTGCTCGAGTTGTAGCCGACGGTCTGCATGTAGTCCGGGTGGCCGCCGAGCAGGCCCGCGATGGAGGCGATGTTGAGGATAACGCCCCCCGAGCCGCGTTCGATCATGCGTCGTCCGGCGGCCTGAGACATAAGGAACGTCCCCCGCACGTTGACGGCTATGACCTGATCGAACTTCTCGGGCGGCATCTCCGTGGGAGGCGCCCCCCACGTCGCCCCGGAGTTGTTGACTACTATGTCCACGCTCCCGAAGGCCTCCTCCGCGGCCGCGACGACGTCCTCCACGTCCTCCTGCTTCGTCACGTCGCACTCGAGGGTGATGGCCTTGCCGCCCCGGGCCTCTATCTCCTGGCGCACCTCTTCCAGGGGCTCTCTCTTGCGGGAGCAGAGGACGAGGTTGGCGCCGGCGTCGGAGAGGGCCTCGGCCATGTAGCGGCCCAAACCCCGGCCGCCGCCGGTCACGATCGCGGTCTTGCCGTCGAGCCTAAAGAGGTCCAGGGTGTTCAACGTCTGCCTCCCTATGCCGGGGACGGCGGGGTCCCCGGCGCGGTCTGGGTACCCATCCGCTCGCGCTCCTCGTCGGCCAGAACGCGCCGCAGAAGCTTGCCGACGGTGCTCTTGGGCAACTCGTCGCGGAACTCGACCGATTTCGGGGCCTTGTAGGCGGCGAGGCGCTCCTTGCAGTAGGCGACGAGCTCCTCCTCCGTGAGGTCGCTGCCCGCCCGCTTGACGACGAAGGCCTTGACGGACTCGCCCCGGTACTCGTCAGGGACGCCGACGGCGACGGCCTCGGCGACCTCCGGGTGCTCGAAGAGGACCTCTTCGATCTCGCGCGGGTAGACGTTGTAGCCGCTCGCCACGATCATGTCCTTCTTCCGGTCGACGACGTAGAAGTAGCCCTCCTCGTCCATCTTCGCGACGTCCCCGGTGTAGAGCCAGCCGTCCCGGATCGTGCTCGCGGTCTCCTCGGGCATGTTCCAGTAGCCCTTCATGACCTGCGGACCGCTGACGACGAGCTCCCCGCTCTCACCGACGGGCATCTCCTCCTCACCGGTCGCCACGTCCGCGATCCTGGCATCGGTGCTCGGGATGGGGATGCCGATGCTCCCCTCCCTGCCGACCCCGGCGAAGGGCGGGTTGAAGTGGGTGACCGGGGAGGCCTCGGAGAGCCCGTAACCCTCGAAGACGGGCCGCGCGGTCTTCTCCTCGAAGGCCCGCTTGAGGTTCACCGGCAACGCCGACCCGCCGGCGGTGTACGTGCGGATCCTCCCGAAGCCGTACTCCATGAGGTCCGCCCCGCTGGCATGGAGCGCCATGTACATCGTCGGGACGCCGGAGAACATCACCGGGTCCTCGTCCCTGACGAGGGCCATGAACTGCTGTACCTCGAAGCGGGGCACGAGGAGCTGGTTGAGGCCCTGGACAATCCCGAACATCATCACGCACGTCAGGCCGTAGATGTGGAAGAAGGGCAGGACCCCAACTATCTTCTGGTTATTGGAGAACGCGCCCGGGTCGTCGATGAACATGTCGAGCGTCTGGCGCACATTCGCCACCAGGTTGCGGTGGGTCAGCATCGCGCCCTTCGATACCCCGGTCGTGCCGCCCGTGTACTGGAGCGCTGCGATGTCCTCGGCCGGGTCTATCCGGACTTCCGGCGCGGGATCCGCGTCCGTCGAGAGGAACGCGCCGAAGCCGTGGTGCCCGGCGTCGAGGCCCTCCGGCTCGCCCCGGAAGTCCACCACGACGACGTTCTTCAGGCTTGTCTCTGGCAGCACCGCCTTCACCCGCGGGTACATCTCCGAGTAGACGACGATGGTCTCGGCCCCGGAGTCGTTGAGGATGTGCTCGATCTCCCGCTCGACGTACATCGGGTTGATCTGCGTCACGATCGCGCCGAGCCTGACGGTGGCGAAGAAGCTTATGACGTACTGCGGGCAGTTCGGGAGCATGAGGGCGACCCGGTCCCCCTTCTCCACCCCGCCCGCCGCGAGCGAGGCGGCCATCTTCTCGACCAGAGCCTGCAGACGAGGGAACTCGAAGGTCGTCCCGTAGAACGTCAGGGCGGTCTTGTTCCGGTGCTCCTCGACCGAGTTGCGGAACAGGTCGTAGAGCGAACCCTCGAAGATCTCCGCCTCCGGCTCGACGCGCCCCCGGTAGACATCCAGCCAGGGCTTCTCCGTGCCAAACATACAGCCTCCTTCCCCGCCGCCGGGGCGCGGCCCGGCGCATATAGTCCCCTCCTATCTAATCGGAAATGATACAGGCAAAACCCGTCCCACGTCTCCCTGCGGGGCTCAGACGATGGCGCTGCCCTTCTTCTCGAAGACCCGGAACGCACCCGTCCCCATGGCGACGAGGTTCCCATCCGTGTCGTGGACCTTCGCCTCGGCTGTGGCGGTCCTGCGGGTGCGGTGGACGACCTCGCTCTCGCAGGTTATGCGCCCCTCACGGACCGCACCAAGGAAGTGGACGTTCATCTCTATGGTGGCCGTCCTGACGCCCACCAGCGCAAGCACGGAGAGGCCCATGGCGTTGTCTATGAGCGAGGCGTAGACGCCGCCGTGCAGCGTCCCGGCCCCGTTGAGGTGGAAGTCCTCGACCTCTATGTACACGACGGACCGCCCCGGCTCGACGTCCTCGACCTTCGCCCCGATGTGCTTCGAGAACGTGACCTCCTCGTCGAAGTACCGGGCCAGACGGGCCAACTGTTCCCTGTCCATCGCTGTGGCTTCCTCCACCCTGGCTCCTTCCTCTAAATCGGTCGAAAGATCAGACGCGCGGGCATTATACGTGCCCAGCCCTACTCCCCGTAGACCAGGAAGCCGACCACACCGGCGGCGGCCGTCTCTGTGTCATTCCTCGCGTACACGTCGAAGGTGTATAGCATTGCCTCCTCGGTCGTCTCCATCCCGGTTACGCGTCCGCCGACGCGGAGCGCGTCGCCCACGTTGACCATCCCGGAGAAGCGGCTGCCGAAGCTCTTCACGTAGCCGTGCTCGAGGTATGGGGAGAAAAGAAGCCCCATCGTGGCGACGGTGAGCATGCCGTGGGCTATGACGCCGGGGAGACCGGCCTCTTCGGCGGCTTCGTCTACCAGGTGGATCGGGTTGTAGTCCCCCGACGCCCCCGCGTACTTGATGAGCTGCAAGCGGCTGATCGGCGGGAGCACACGCTCCTCCAGCCGCTCGCCGACGCTCCAGTTCGGAGTCCCGTTCACGCCTCGATGACCCGTCTAACAACCTCCGTGACGACCACGACGTCGTTCATCGTGAAGATCCGGGCTCCGTCGGGGCTCTCGCCGGTGCGCTCAAAGACGAGGAAGCCGAGGAGTCCCTTTCGTCCCTGCTTGTCGTAGGAGTCCTCGAGTCGCATGCGGCAGAACACCTCCTCGCCGACGAAGAGCGGGCGCTCGTAGGAGATATGGAACTCGCCGTGGATCATGCCGGCAGACGGCAACTTCAAGCCTTCTATATGGCCGTAGTCGAAGGTCCTGGGGAAGGTCGGCGGGACGAGCAGGCGCCCGTAGCGGCTCCTCTTCGCCGCCGCCTCGTCGACGTAGAGGGGGTTCGGGTCGGCGATGGCCTCGGCGAACTTGCGGACGGCTCCCCTCTCCACGAGGTTCAAGAGCGGCTTGGATCTCCCGCCGACGAACTCCCCGTAGAGCACTAGGCCCTCGGCCCGCCGGCGACGTAGAGGACCTGGCCGCTCACGAACGAGGCCTCCTCGGAGGCGAAGTACAGGATCGCCGCGGCCACGTCTTCCGGCCTCCCGCTCCGGCCCACGGGGATAGTTGTTACGCGCTCCGCGACGAAGTCGTCGAAGTCGAAGCCGAGCCGGGAGGCGGTCTCCCGGGTCATCTCCGTCTCGATAAAGCCGGGGGCGACGGCGTTGACGGTTATCCCGTAGCGGCCGAGCTCGATGGCGAGCGTCTTCGTGAACCCTTGCAGGCCGGCCTTCGTAGCCGAGTAGTTGGCCTGGCCGCGGTTGCCTAAAGCCGAGGTCGAGGAGACGTTTACGATCCTGCCGTATCCCCTCTCGACCATGTGCCTCTGCGCCGCCCGGCTGCAAAAGAACGCCCCGGTAAGGTGGACGTTCAGCACCGTGCGCCAGTCCTCGTCGGACATCTTGTAGAAGAGGCTGTCCCGCGTCACGCCCGCGTTGTTGACCAGGACGTCCAGCCGCCCGTAACGGTCCATGATCCTCGCCACAACGTTCTCGACCTCCGTCCGGCTCGTCACGTCCATGCGGGTCGCGAAGGCGTCCATGCCCTCGTCCACCATGGACGCTACCGCCTCGGAGGCGCCGCCCGCGTTCACGTCGGTCAGGCACACCCGGGCCCCCTCCCGGGCGAAGCGTTCGGCGGTCGCCTGCCCGATGCCGCGGCTCGCCCCAGTCACCAGCGCCACCCTGCCTTCAAGCCTTCTCACGCAGAGCTCCTCTCTAGGAATCTTCGGGGTACTCGTAGAAGCCCGCGCCGGTCTTGCGGCCGAGCCTGCCGGCCCGGACCAGTTCTTTGATGATGCGCGGGGGCGTGTAGAAGGGGTCGCCGAGCTCGTCGTGGACGTAGGAGATCACGTCGAGGCCCACGTCCAGGCCGATGAGATCCCCGAGCTCGAACGGCCCGATCGGGAACCCGATCCCCTTCTTCACGATGAGGTCTATCTCCTCCTTGCTCGCAACGCCCTCCTCCAGGAGCCTCGCCGCCTCTATGAGCATCGGCATGAGGAAGCGGTTCCCCACGAACCCGGGGACGTCTTTTCTGATCACGACCGGATGCTTGCCGAAAGAACCCATGAGCTCCTTAACCCTCTCCACCGTCTCGTCGCTCGTGAGCAGGCCGCGCGGGATCTCCACAGCCTCCCGCAGCGGCGGCGGGGTGAAGAAGTGGGTTCCGCAGACCCTGTCCGGCCTGTTGGTGGCAGAGGCGAGCTCGGTTATCGAGATCGAGGAGGTGTTGGTGAGGATGAGAGAATCGTGCGGGAGCACCGCATCCAGGGCGCCGAGGGCCTCTTTCTTGGCCCCCACACGCTCGACGACGGCCTCTATGACGGCCTCCGCCTTGCCCATGTCCTCCAGGTTCAACGTCCAGTGGATGCGGTCGTAGGCGGCCTCCGCGTCTCTTTCGGAGATGAGACCCTTCTGTGCGAACCGCGAGAGGCCCTCCCGGACGTAGACCTGCGCCCTCTCGAGGGCCTCGACCGAGAGGTCGCAGGCGACAACCGGGTGGCCCGCCTGAGAGGCGACCTGGACGATGCCGGCGCCCATCGTGCCGGTGCCGAGGACGCCGACCTTACGGGCGTTCGGTCCCATTACAGGTCGCCCTGATCCGCGAGGGTCTTTGCGTGCAGGATCAGGGTACGGACGCGCCGGTCGAAGTTTGCGAAGCGTTCGTCCCTGGTCTGGCCGTTCTTCCAGCGGGCGTAGATCTGCTGCAGGATCACGGCGAGCTTGAAGTAGCCGAAGACCATGTACCAGTGCACGTCGGACAGGTCTCGCCCGCTTCTGTGGGCGTAGCGGTCCATGAGTTCCTTCCGGGTCATGAAGCCGGGGGTGGAAGTCACCGTCGGCATGACCTCTTTGAGCTCCTCGGGATCTGTGGGCTCGGTCCAGTAGGAGACGGAGACGGCCAGGTCGAAGAGCGGGTCGCCGACGGTCGCCATCTCCCAGTCGAGGACGGCGCGGACGTCGGTGAGGTCGTCGGGGTTGAGGATCAGGTTGTTCAGCTTGTAGTCGTTGTGGATGATAGTGGGGGCGGGGCTCTCGGGGATTCCATCAGCCAGCCACCCCGTGAGCGGCCCGACCTCCTCAATCTCGTCGGTCCTGGCCTTCTCGTAGCGGGAGATCCAGCCTTTGACCTGCCGCTCCAGAAAACCCTCCGGGCGCCCCAGATCACCCAGTCCAGCCTCATCGGGGTCGACGGCGTGGAGCCTTGCCAGCGTGTCGGCCACCATCCGGGACATCCCGCGGCACAGCTCCACGGTCGGCTCGACGTTCTCGGGGAACCCGTCGTCGACCACGACGCCCTCTCTACGCTCCATCACGTAGAAGGGGGCACCGATGACCGACTCGTCGTCGCAGAAGAAGTACGGCCTGGGTGCGAGCGGGAAGGCTTCGTGCAGCCTCTCCAGGACGTGGGACTCCCGGCCCATGTCGTGGGCCTTGGGCGGCACGGGGCCCAGAGGGGGACGCCGCAGCACGCCCTCCCAGTCCCCGATCTTCAAGAGGTAGGTGAGGTTCGAGGCGCCGGAGGGAAACTGCCTGACCTCCAGCTCTCCTTCCGGCAGACCCTCTATGCGTTCCCGGAGGTAGCGCTCGACGGCCCCGAGGTCGAACCCTTCGCCCTCGCGGATGCGTATGGTCTCCGCCATCCTGGACCCTCCCCTCTCTATTCTGCGTCGGTCACCTTGAACGGCGGGCTGCTCTCGGGCTCGTCCGCGTGGCGGAGCCGGCCACCCACGACCTCCGGGACCAGATCGCTCGCGCCCACGTCGCCGACGAACTCGAAGGCGTCCACCCGGTCGTGCTCGAAGAACCACCGGCCGGCCCGGCACTGGCGCAGCGCCTCGCCCTCCCTTTCCTGGTAACGCCGCATGAAGTCCAGCGCCATCCACGCGCCGTCGTTCAGGTGCCAACCCTCCGTGTCTATGTCGGAGAGGATGGTCGCAGCCCCGAGGAAGTCCTCGACGGTGAAGCGGCCGCCGGATCCGGCGCAGATCAGGTAGATGGACTCCGTCCCCGACGCCTCCAGGTGCGTGGCTACGGCGGGGGCGTTGCGGAGACAGCCCAGCAGAACCCTCTCGGCGGGCGCCGCGTCGGCGATGGCCCGGGTGCCGTTCGTGGTAACGAAGATGACGTCCTTCTCCGCGACGGCCTCGGGCGGATACTCGTCGGGGAACGGGCCATGGTCGTAGCCCTCTATCCGCGCAGCGTCCTGCTCCCCTCCGCGGAGAATGTTTGAGGCGTCGAGCCTTTTCCTTACTTCCTCGGCCTCCTCCAGGCTCGCGACGGGGAAGACTTGGCGGGCCCCGTTCTCGAGGATGGTGAGGAGGGTGGTTGTCGCCAGAAACACGTCAACGACGACGGCGGTCGCGCCCGCGAGGCGCTCCGGCACGACCTCCTGCCGGTTCATCAGCACCCGCAGGCGCTTCACGAAAGAACCCTTCGCAAGAAAATCCACCTACTTCTCTCCGCCGCGAAACGCGATCATCTTACAGAACTCACCCCCCGGACGCACGGGAGTCACGAAGGCCGAGGAACAGCATCCGGTTGCGCAAAGGTCACCAGTGGCTAGAATGAGATCGCGCATGTATGTTCTGGATCAATAACTTTTCGGGGCAGGGTCAAAAAGGCAGGTGTGAGGCAGGTTGAACGAATCGGAGCGACGTGAACGGGAAGAACCGGATCGCGAGGGGAATCCGCATCTCTACATAGCGCTAGGGATCGGCTTCGCGGTGGGGGCGGTACTGGTTATGGGGACGGCGGGAGTGCTGGCGGCTGGCCTCCCCTTCGTGATAGCCGCGGCGGCGTTGCTCGGCAAGGGCGTCTCCGAGATGAGGGGTCGGCAGCGTGCCATCACTCCGCCCGTCAGCCAGGAGCGCGAGCTTCTCTCGGCCATCCGGGACAACGGCGGCAGCATCACCCCCGCCGAAGCCGCTCTGGAGACCTCGCTGACGGTAAAGGAAGCAGACCGAATGCTCTCCGAGCTGGCGAGCGGCGGCCACTTAAACGTGGAGAGTCGTGGCGGAGCGCTGTTCTACGGGCTACCCGGCAGGAGCAGCCCGGAGATCGAGGGCTAGCTCGCCGAGCCGCAGCCCCATCACCACCAGATCGCGCTCTATCCCGTCGAGCTCCGCGACCCGCGGATAGTACGCCCAGCGCTCGAAGCCGAACTCCTCGAACAGCTTGAGGCTCGGCCCGTTGTGGGCGAAGGCGCCGGCGGTCAGGGTTTTTAGGCCGAACTCCGGGGCACAGCGGATGCCTTCTTGCAGCAGGCGGCGCCCGATCCCTTTCCGGCGATGGCTCTCCGAGACGTAGACGCTGACCTCGGCGGTGGCGTGGTAGGCGGGCTTCTTGCGGAACGGCTCGAAGCTGAACCAGCCGGCGATCTCTCTATCTATTTGCGCCACCCACAGGGGCCGGCTCTGTGGGTCGTGCTCGTGGAACCAGTCGCGCCGGCTCTCGACGGAGATCGGCTCGGGGTCGGCCGTCACCATGCGGCTCGGGACCGTGGAGTTGTAGATCTCCACGATGGCCGGAAGGTCCGCCAGAATGGCGTCACGGATCTCCATATAGACCTACCGTCCGGTGAAGCTCGGCTCGCGCTTCTCGAAGAACGCGGCGACGCCCTCTCTATGGTCTTGCGTGTAGCCGCAGAGAGTCTGTCCCTCGGCCTCCCGCTCCAGGGCGGTCTCCAGGTCGCTCTCGAAGCTGGCGTGGAGGGACTGTTTGATCCGGCCCAGCGCCCTGGTCTCTTCCTCGAACGTCTCGTCGGGGACGACCTTGTTCACCAGTCCGATCCGGTACGCCTCCCCGGCGTCTACCACCTCGCCGAGCATGCTCATCTCCATCGCCCGCCCGAGGCCGACGACGCGAGGCAAAAAGAAAGACACCCCGGCGTCGGGCATGAGGCCTATCTTTATGAACGCCACCGAGAACTTCGCGCTCTCGGCGGCGAGGCGGAGGTCGCAGGCGAGGGCGATGCCCACCCCCGCCCCGTAGACCGGGCCGTGCAACGCCCCTACTATGGGCTTCTCCATCGCGGTGATCTTCCTGATCGTCTGACTGTAGGTCCTGCGCAGGTACTCGCCGAGGTCCGGGGCCTCTCCGTCCTCCCGGCTCAGGTCCTCGCTCTTCAGGTCCGCCCCGGCGGAGAACCCCCGGCCTTCGCCCCGCAGCACGACGCAGCGGACCTCCTCGTCCGCCGCAGAGCTGTCCAGTGCATCGTGCAGCTCCTCGTGCATCCGGCCGTTGAACGCGTTGAGGACCTCCGGGCGGTTCAGGGCGATGGTTGCCAGGCCGCCGGTCTTCTCGAAGAGGATGGTTTCGTACACGGCATTTTCCTCCTTCGGATAGAGTGATACCCCCGCGGAAGCAACGCGGGGGTATCTTGATTCCAGACAGAAAGCTCTGCCTAGCTGGTCGTTGCGCCCCGCTTCCCGGCGACGGTCTCTCTTGCCACGTCCTCGGCCATCTCGTCCTCGTAGGTCTGCGTGATCAGGTAGACCGATAGGAAGGTTATAGCGGCCATCGCGAGTATGTAGAAGGAGATCGAGAGCGAGGTGCCCGTCTTCTCGAGCAGCCAGACCATGATGATCGGCGCGAGTCCTCCGGCGAAAACCGACGCCCCCTGGTAGCCCAGCGAGGCTCCCGAGTAGCGCACCCGTGCGCTGAACATCTCGGCGTAGAGGGCCGCCTGTGGACCGTACATCATGCTCAGGAAGACCTGCCCGAACGAGAGGGCCACGGTGATGAGCACTATGTTCTTGGTGTCCACGAGCCAGAACAGGGGGAACGCCCACAGCCCCAGGAGTACCGCCCCGATCAGGTACACCGGCCGCCGGCCGACCCGGTCGGTAAGGGCGGCGAAGCCTATAAGGGCGGGTATCTGGATCGCGGAGGAGATCAAAACGGCGGCCAGCATCGCGTCGCTCGACAACCCCAGGGTCCTGGTGCCGTAGTCCAGGATGCCGCTGATGAGGATGTAGAACGCCCCGTTGACGACGAAGAAAGCACCTCCCGCCAGGAGTATCTGCTTGGGGTGCTCCCTGATGACCTCGAGCACGGGCGAGCGTTCCTGGGTCTCGCCGCTCTCCTCCAGGTGCCTGAACGCGGGCGTGTCTTCGAGGCGAAGCTGTATGTACATCGCCACCCCTATGAGGAGAACGCCCACCAGGAACGGTATCCTCCAACCCCAGGCCAGGAACTGCGCGTCGGTGGTCACCGCCGCGACCGCGAGGAAGACCAGGTTCCCGAGGATGACCCCGACGGGGACCCCCGTCTGGGCAAGGCTTCCGAACAGGCCCCGCTTGTCAGGTGGAGCGTACTCCGTCGCCAGCAAGACCGCGCCGCCCCACTGGCCTCCGATGGCGAGGCCCTGGCAGAAGCGGAGTACGAAGAGCAGTATCGGCGCCAGGACCCCGATGGTTGCGAAGCCCGGCAGGAGGCCCACGAGCACCGTCGCCGCGCCCATGAGCACGAGGGCGATGACCAGGGTGGGCTTGCGGCCAAGCTTGTCCCCGAAGTGGCCGAAGAGCACGCCTCCTACGGGGCGGGCCACGAAGCCCACCGCGGCCGTGCTGAACGAGGCCAGCACCCCGGCTACCGCGGACGACTCCGGGAAGAACACCGCGGGAAAGACGAGCGCCGCCGCCGTCAGGTATATGAAGAAGTCGTACCACTCGATCGAGGACGCCGTAAGGGCTGCCAGGCCCGCTTTTGTGATTTCCGACCTTTGCGGTGCAGCCTCTTCGCCAACCGTAGCCATCCGTGCCCCCTATCACTCAAGGCCAAAACTTTGCAAACGTTTTTTCGGGATAACCGACTACTTCAACGAGACACTCACCGAGCCTGATCTATATGCTCAGCCCCTTCCCAAATGCTTTCCCTTGGCGCACATTAGACTACTCTGAACCCGGAGTCAATCGTTGCCAGCCTCAGGCTCCGAGGCGTCCCGCCAGCTCCGCGAAGTGGTCCAGGGACTCGGGGTTGCTCAAGGAGTCCTTGCTGGCCGCCTTTTCTGGTGGAGTTCCCGAGAGGATCTTCTTGACCGGCACCTCCAGCTTCTTGCCGTTGAGGGTCCGGGGGATGTCCCGGACGGCGAGGACCTCGTTGGGCACGTGCCTGGGGGAGGCGTTCTCGCGGATGCTCCGTTTGATCCTGTTCTTCAGGTCGTCGTCGAGCTCGACCTCCTCTTCAAGGACGACGAAGAGGGGCATGTAGGCCGAGCCGTCGGGCCTGTGGATGTCCACGACGAGGCTGTCCTTCACCTCCTCGACCTTCTCGACGGCGGAGTAGATCTCGCTGGTCCCCATCCTCACTCCGCCGCGGTTTATGGTCGAGTCGCTCCTGCCGTAGATCACGCAGGCGTCGTTCGCCTTTATCTTGATCCAATCGCCGTGGCGCCACACGCCAGGATACACGTCGAAGTAGCTCTCCCGGTAGCGCTCCCCTTCAGGGTCGTTCCAGAGGTAGATGGGCATCGAGGGCATGGGCTCCGTGATGACCAGCTCACCGACCTCGTCTATCACGGGCTGTGCTTCCTCGTTGAAAGCCTCGATCTTCGCCCCGAGCGAGCGCGCCTGGAGCTCCCCGCTCCTGACCGGCAACAGCGGGACCCCGCCGACGAAGGCGGTGCACAGATCGGTGCCGCCGCTCGTCGAGTAGAGCCATACGTCCTTCTTTACGTGCTCGTAGACCCACTCGAAGCCCTCGGGCGGCAGCGGGGACCCGGTCGAGCCGACGCCCTTGAGGCGTCTCAGGTCGTAGTCGCGGCCCGGCTCGATGCCGGCCTTCATGCAGGAGGTCAGGTAGCTCGCGCTCGTCCCGAAGTGGGTCATGCCCGTCTCCTCGGCGAACTCCCACAGGGCGTTCATGTCGGGGTGGCCGGGGTTGCCGTCGTAGAGGAGCGTAGTAGCCCCCGCCAGCAGGCCGCTCACCAGGAGGTTCCACATCATCCAGCCCGTGGTGGTGAACCAGAAGAAGCGGTCCTCGGGGGTGAGGTCTATGTGGAGATAGACCTTCTTGAGGTGCTCCATCAGGATGCCACCCTGGCTGTGCACGATCGCCTTGGGGAGCCCGGTGGTCCCGGAGGAGTACAGGACCCACAGCGGGTGGTCGAAGGGCACCCGCTCGAAGGTCAGCTCCGCCCCCTCGTTCGAAGCGAGTAGCTCATCCCAGATTACGACGTTCTCCAAAGAACCCGTGTCCGGATCATCGCTGAGGTACGGCAGGACGATAGTCTTCTCGAGCGTCGGAATCTCCTGCTGGAGCCTCGCCACCACCTGCGTCCGGTCGAAGTCCTTACCGCCGTAGCGGTAGCCGTCGACCGCGATGAGGACCTTCGGCTCTATCTGCTTGAACCGGTCCACGAGGCTCCCGGCACCGAAGTCCGGGGAGCCGCTCGACCAGACCGCGCCTATGGACGCGCAGGCGAGGAACGCCGCGACCGCCTCCGGGACGTTTGGGACGTAGGCCACGACCCGGTCGCCGCGCCCCACGCCCATCCCCTTGAGGCCCGCTGCGAGGGCACCTACTTTCTCGCGCAGTTCCTCCCAGCTCACCTGACCGAGCGGCCGGACCTCCGACTTGTGCACCAGGGCCGGTTGATCGGTACTGGCGTTGCGGAAGGCGTGCTCGGCGTAGTTGAGCTCGGTGCCCGGAAACCACTCGGTCCCCGGCATCTCGCGCTTCCCCAGCACCTTCTCGTAGGGATTCGAGGACCTCACGTCGAAGTACTCCCAGACGGAGGACCAGAACCCGTCGAGGTCCGTCACCGACCACTCCCACAGCCGGGCGTAGCCGTCGAACGAGAGATCCCTCTCGTCCCTGAGCCACCGCATGTAGCGGGAGATCACCGCGTTTTCCTTGAACGTTTCTGAGGGCTCCCAGAGCAGAGTTCCTTCGGCTGTCTCGGTCATGTCAATACCTTTCCTTCTGTCTGATCTCACGGCTTGCTCAACGCATCAGTGGGCCGTCGCGCCCCCGTCCATGACGAGGGACGCGCCGTTGATGAACGAGGATTCGGGCGCGCAGAGGTAGGCGGCCAGCTCGGCGACCTCCTCCGGTTCGATGAGGCGTTTGATCGCGGGCTCCGTCAGCATGATCTTCTCGATCACCTCGTCCTCGGAGATCCCGTGCTGTCTGGCCTGGTCGGCGATCTGGTTCTCCACCAGAGGCGTCCGGACGTACGCCGGACAGATACAGTTCGACGTGACGCCTTTGGGTCCCCCTTCAAGGGCCACGACTTTGGAGAATCCCTCCAGGCCGTGCTTGGCGGCGACGTAGGCCGACTTGTAGGGCGAGGCGACCAGGCCGTGTATGGAGGAGATGTTGATGACCCGCCCCCACCCCTTCCCGTACATCCCAGGCAGAGCCTTCCGCACGATCCGGAACGGCGCCTCGAGCATGATCCGCACGATCATGGAGAACCGCTCGGGCGGGAACTCCTCGACGGGCGCGACGTGCTGCAGGCCCGCGTTGTTCACGACGATGTCCGCGTCCACCTCGAGGTCCTCGATCGCCCCGTAATCCGAGAGATCCACCTGCTGCGCCTCGCCGCCGATCTCTCCGGCTACCTCCTTGGCGGCGTCGCCGTCGAGGTCCAGCACGGTGACCGCGGCGCCCGCCCGCGCCAGCCTCTGTGCGCACGCGCGCCCGATCCCGCTCGCCGCGCCGGTTACCAGGGCGCTGCGCCCCGCCAGGTCAACGTTGGCCGCCGAAGGTCCCGGCACGATGGAAGTCTCGCCCATGATCCCTCCCAGCAAGAGACATTGTCCCGTTCACGATCCTGTGTTTATTTTCCCCTTCGGGCTTCAGAATAAGCCACGCGGCGTGCAGGTCACAGGTCCCTCACCCGGAGGCTCTTCCGGGCCTCGTCGAAGTTGCGGTAGATGCGCTGCCCGAGGTCGGCCTCAGCGAAGTCCTCCCCCAGCTGGTGCCTGAAGAAGGCGTCCGTCGAGTAGCGGGTCGAGGAGAGGAAGTAGTCGTCCTCGTTGTGCTTGACCATCGCGAAGAAGGTGTCGCGGGCGGCCGGGCCGAGGTTGAAGTTGTCGTAGTTGACGACCACGTGCGCCTTGCGCCCGAGCCTGGAGAAGTACCTGTCCAGGTAGTCGGCGAGCTTCTCGGCGTCCTCCTCGGTCTCTATGTTCATCCCCTCGAAGTTCACGTAGACGACGTTGTTCTCGGCGTCGTAGGAGAGCCTGTCGTCGAGGCTCATCGGCGAGCTCTCCTTGAGGCCCATCTTCTCTGAGGCGAAGATCCTCGCGTCCATCGAGCGGATGTTGTCCGGGATGATGGGCCTGAAGGCCATCTGGGAGAGGATGTCCCGGTCGAGGACCACCCCCGGCGCGATCTCGACGAGCTCGAGCCCCGCCTCCGTCAGCCTGAAGACGCACCGCTCGGTGACGTAGTAGACCGTCTGGCCGCGCCGCCTCGCGTACTCGCCGGAGAAGGTGACCTGAGAGGCGCTCCCCACGAACTTGCTCCTGCCGGGCTCGAGTATGCGCAAATTTCCGTTCTCTATGGCTATCCGGGCGCGAGAGGCGAAGGTGCCCAGGAAGTACACCGACCGAGCGTTCTGGCTGATGTTTATGAACCCGCCCGCCCCGGCGACCCTCGTCCCGAACCGGCTGACGTTGACGTTGCCTTCGCCGTCCACCTCCGCCATGCCGAGGAAGGCCTGGTCCAAACCGCCGCCGTCGTAGAAGTCGAACTGGTAGGGCTGGTCGGTGATCGCCTGCGCGTTCGCCACCGCCCCGAACGAGAGGCCCCCGGCGGGGATCCCGCCGTACCCCCCCGGCTCGACGGTCAGCGTGATCAAATCGAGTATGGCCTCCTCGTTGGCGACCGAGGCGACGCCCTCCGGCACCCCGATCCCGAGGTTCACGATGGCGTTTATCTTCAGGAACATCGCCGCCCGCCGCGCTATGGCCTTCCGCTCGTTCAACGGGATGGGCGCGATGGTCCTCGCGGAGACCTTTACCTCCCCGGTGTAAGCAGGATTGTAGGCCTCCCCGAAGGTCTGCATGTGGTTCTCGGGTCTGGCGAGAACCACGCAGTCCACCAGGACCCCCGGAAGCTTCACAGCCTGCGGGCTCAGGATGCGTTCCGTCGTAACCCTCTCTACCTGCACTATCACTATGCCGCCCGAGTTCTTGACCGCCTGGGCGATGGAGAGGTTCTCGAGCGTGAGAGGCTCCCTCTCCATCGTGACGTTCCCCTCCTCGTCGGCGGTAGTGCCGCGCAGGAGGGCTATGTTTATCGGGAAGGACTTGTAGAAGAGGTACTCCGTGCCGTCGAGCTCCACCACCTCGACGAGGTCTTCGGTCGTCACCTCGTTCATCTTGCCGCCTTCGAGGCGCGGATCCACGAAGGTGCCCTTGCCGACCGTCGAGATCACGCCGGGCCGGCCGGCGGCGATCTCCCGAAACAGGTGCGAGACGACGCCCTGCGGGAAGCAGTACGCCTCTATCTTGTTCTCCAACGCCAGCTTCCCTAAAGACGGCACGAGGCCCCAGTGCCCCCCGATCACCCGCCTGACCATCCCCTGGGCGGCGAAGTGGTTCAGGCCCCGGCTCTTTCCGTCCCCCTGGCCGGCGGCGTAGAAGAGGGTCAGGTCTCTGGGGGAGCCGGTCTCGGCGAAACGCTTCTCGAGGGCAATGGCGAGCTCCTCAGGGAACCCGATGCCGACGAAGCCGCTGGTGGCGACGGTGTCCCCATCCATGACCACGCGGGCGGCGTCCTCGGCGGATATGACCTTGTTGCGCTTCACGGGCTCCTCCCTCGCAAGAGAGGCCCCGCCGGTGATGTGCGCGGGGCCCCCCTCGGAAGACTCTCTTCGTGTTCGTCCGGCTACTGCGTCCTGGGCTCCGGACCTTCCCCGATGAGCCGGCGCTCTGCCGCTTGCGTCTCGACGATGTCTTCCCGGTACGTCTCGGAGGCCAGGATGACCGAGATTACGGTGATGAGAGCCATCACCGCCGTGTAAGCTGCGACCGCCCCCCAGCCGAAACCGGCGAGCAGGGCGGTGGCGATGAGCGGCGCCAGGCCGCCGGCGAAGACGGAGGCCAGCTGGTACCCCAGCGAAGCTCCGGAGTAGCGCACCCGGGTGCCGAAGAGCTCTGAGAAGTACGCCGCCTGCGGGCCGTACATCGAGTCGTGCCCGAGGTTCACGCCGAGGACGATGGCGAGCCAGATCAGGGGGGCGACCCCCGTGTTCAACAGCCAGAAGAACGGGAAGGCGAAGAGCAGAGAGAAGGCGGCCCCGAACAGGTACACCGGCCGCCGGCCGACGCGGTCGGAGAGCGCCCCGAAAATAGGAATGGTGAAGAGCCCGATGGTGGCTGCGATTATCACGCCGATCAGACCCGTGGTCTGCTCCTTTCCCAGCTCGGTTTCTATGTAAGCGAGCACGAAGACGGTCAGGACGTAGAAGGTCCCGTTCTCGGCGACGCGCATCCCCATCGCCAGGAGCACGTTCTTCGGGTAGGCTCGGAGCACGTCGAGTATGGGCATCTGCGCCTCGGTGCCGCTCTCCTTGACCTGCGTGAAGGCGGGCGTTTCGAGGATCCTGAGCCGGA
>Ga0126313_10000563_pt1 | contig 17840 bp, 15 predicted proteins | sample Plot105A_FD_89954 | JGI IMG/M metagenome (GOLD analysis project Ga0126313, IMG submission 89954) | Serpentine soil microbial communities from UC McLaughlin Reserve, CA, USA - Plot105A | ecosystem: Environmental > Terrestrial > Soil > Grasslands | place: USA: UC McLaughlin Reserve, Lake County...
CATCAGCCATCCACTCCGGGTAGTTGCCAACGTCGGAGACGTAGTCGAAAACCTCCTGCAGAGACCTATTGATCTCGATGCTTTCTTCGACACGCATACAGCAGTGCCTCCTCTGTGCTCTCCAAACACCTTTTTCCGCTGCCATCATGCCACCACATGAGGCCCTGCGCCCTGCTTCAACTCTCTATTCAACAGAGTGCCTAGAAGGGGGATTCCCCGAAGTTCGCCTCTACGGAGTTCTCAGAAGATGAGATGAGAAGGCCGACCCCCCATACGCAGTACCCTAAGGGGTCTGCAACAGTTAGACGGGCTCTAAAAGGCCCAATATGGAAGGAGGATCGGCCCACCATGGATGTTAGCAGCGAGCAACCACAGATAACAGCCGGACTGGACCTCGGCGACAAGTACTCCTACCTGTGCCTCATCGACACGGCGAGTGGCGAGGTTATGGAGGAGGGTAGGCTGCGTACCACCCCCGAAGCCCTCAAAAGGCGCTTCGCCTCCGAGCAGCCTCCTATGCGCATCGCCATAGAAACGGGAACCCACTCGCCCTGGGTTAGTAGGCTCCTGGAGGAGTGCGGTCACGAGGTCCTCGTGGCAAATGCGCGCAAGCTCTGAGGCTCATCTACGCCAACAAACGCAAAACAGATGAAGTAGATGCCGAGAACCTGGCTCGCCTGGCGCGCCTCGATCCGAAGCTCTTGTACCCACTCAGGCACCGAGGCGAGGAATCCCAGGCCCACATGGCCCTAATTCGCTCCAGGCAGGCGTTGGTGGATTGCCGCACCCAGCTGGTCAATCGGTTAGGGGAGCGGTCAAATCCTTCGGTCATCGCCTGCCCAAGTGCCCCGCAAGGAGCTTCCACAAGAGGGCAGCCGAGCACATACCCGAGGCGCTCTCGCCGGCCCTCGAACCCCTCTTGGAGCAGATCGCTTCGCTCACAGAGCGCATCCGAGGCTACGATCGGCGGCTGGTGGCGATCTCCGAGGAGCACTACCCCGAGACCACGCTGTTGAGGCAGGTCGAGGGGATCGGACCGCTCACGGCGCTCACGTTCGTGCTCACCCTGGAGGATCCCTACCGCTTCGAGAAGAGCCGCTCGGTGGGGGCATACCTGGGGCTCGTGCCCTCCACCGAGCGCTCAGGGGAGAGGGCCCCCCAGAAGCGCATCTCTAAGGAGGGCGACGAGATGCTTAGCGTAAGCTCCTTGTGGGCAGCGCCCACTACGTCGTTGGTCCCTTCGGATCGGACTCTGACCTGAGGCGCCACGGCGAAAAGATAGCCTCCCGAGGGGGCAAGAACTCAAAGAAACGGGCGGCGGTGGCAGTGGCCAGGAAGCTATCCGTGCTCTTGCATCGGTTGTGGGTTACAGCGGAGGTCTACGATCCGCTCCACAACGCCCATCGGCGCCAAGGGCAGGGGGAGGCAGCTTAGGCACAGAGAGACGATGGAGTAGACGAGCGAAGAGGAGGTGAAGACCACTGGCAAAGTGGCGAGGACCCTAAAGCGGCGAATGGCCACGGCTCTTACCCGAGATAGCGCTTCGGATCTAATGTGAGGCGACTGCGCCATGCGAACTTGGCCCACCCTTCCGGGAAGGTCGCTCAGAAGAAGATGGCAGCACCTCCTTAGTAGCCCGAAAAGAGGGATCCCATTATGCACCGAGCCACCAAAGCGTGAGCTCCCCGAAAGTGCGGATAGAAGCATAGCGCGAAGGGTACAGAGTGGTTGCGTTAGCCCCAGATCGGTCGCCACGTCGCCCTTGACAAACAGTGCCTTCTCATAGAAGTTCGCTACTCGCTAGCAACGCCAAGCAACCGCAAAGATATGCTGTTTGGGAGATGTGTCATAACTCACAATCTTGGTACGCTACCTCCCAAGAGCAGGCAGAGGCCCAGAACCGCCTCCCGCTGAAGTTGGGCACCTAGGGGTGTGGGGAGCCAGTAGTGCAACCGGCTGCCTTCTATCTCCCTACAGAGATCTAAGGGGAGGAAGGGATGTGTGGTCGGGGTATGCGTTCTTCGCCTCCTACCTGACACCCGCCACTTTAAGACGGTTCAATCGGCAGCAACAGGAAGGTTTGATGATGAGACGGGCGATATTGTTGGTAGCAAGCGGGGTTGCCCTTGCGGTCACCAAGATCGGTACCGATGGTCCCGACACTTTGAGAGGAACCGACGGTGACGACAAGCTCATCGGCAAGGGTGGCAACGACATACTCTTCGCCTTGCGGGGGGACGACAACCTCCTTGGCGGCCCGGGCAACGATATTGTTCTCGGCGGTAATGAGTTTCGCCCCTTGGGAGGAGAGAAGAACCTGGACGGTGGTTCAGGCAACGATGTAGTCAACGGCGGAAAAGGCTCAGACAACTTGGTTGGTGGTGGGGGTAACGACTTCTTGAGTGACGGAGAATTCGATAACGCCGTGAGAGACAACCTATCTGCAGGTGCGGGTAACGACGTGCTGGACGTCATTAATAGAACAGGGATAAGGAAGGACGTAGTTGCCTGCGGCTCGGGCTTCGACCGGGTGCTCGCTGACAGGAAAGACGTGGTAGCACCCGACTGCGAAAGGGTGTTCGTCGGCCTGCGTAATGCCGACGCGTTCGACGATTCTATCCTGCAGAGCTTCTTCAATGGGCTGAATCCTGAAATCTTCGGATAGGAGCTAACAGGACCAAACCCAGCCAACGAAGGTAGGGAGAGGAGGAAGGGCCGAATTCCCGTAGAATTCGGCCCTGCTTCTCGCCCCATTCACCAAGCACCTTCTGACAGCAGTCCGCGAGCTCGCTGGCTCAGCAAGGGTTGCGCGGCGAGTACTCCGTCATAACCGTGCGTCAACCAGAGTCAACAATCTGCCAGGTCGGGGAAACTATGCTGGTCGAACCTGTGCTGTTCTTGCGGGATAATGTAAACTTGGAAAGGTATGGAAAAGCAGCACACATCCCTGACGCTGAAGAGGTCATTGGTTCGAAACCACTATGGCCCACGACGCTGCGCGGATTTCGCAGGCGCGTCGCGTCGAACTACCTAGTTTCTCCCACGTTTTCCCTCACTCATTCTTGCCGAGAAAGGTGTACAAATGGCTTCCGTCAAGCTACCTGACGGCAATCAACTGGAGATAGAGCCGGGCGAGAAAGCCCGGGAGGTCGCCGCGAAGATAGGTGAACGTCTCGCCCGAGACGCCGTGGTCGCGAAGCTGGACGGGGAGTTGATCGACCTGGAAGCCCCACTAAATGGCGGGGGAGACTTCGAGGTCGTTACCCGCGATTCCCCGGAAGGGCTCGAAGTCTTGCGGCATTCGACGGCGCACGCGATGGCGCAGGCTATCGTGGAACTCTACCCTGGCAGCAAGCTCACGTTGGGTCCGCCGATAGAGAACGGCTTCTTCTATGATATCGAGGTGGCCGGTCGTCTCACGGACGATGACTTGCCGCGCATCGAGGAGCGGATGCGTGAGATCGTCGCGCGCGACCTCCCGATAGAGCGGGAGGAGGTCTCCAAGACCGAGGCCGAGGATCTCTACGCGGACAACCCCTACAAGACGGAGATCATCGAAGCCCTCGAAGACGGAGATATCACAGTCTACAGGCAGGGAGACTTCTTCGACCTTTGTCGCGGCCCGCACGTCCCGAGCACGGGCAAGCTCGGCGCTTTCAAGCTGCAGAACATATCCGGGGCCTACTGGCGCGGCGACGAGAAGAACCCCATGCTCACCAGGGTCTACGGTACGGCGTGGCCGACAGAGAAGGAGCTCAGGGCTTACCTGAGGCGGCTGGAGGAGGCGAGGGCGCGCGACCACCGCAAGATCGGCAAGGACTTGGAGCTCTTCGCGTTCTCGCCGGATACGGGGGCCGGCATCCCGCTGTTCTTGCCCAAGGGCGAGATGATCCGGCACCTCATGGAAGATTTCGTGCGCGAGGTCCAAACGAACCACGGCTACGAGCATGTGTGGACCGGACACCTGGTCAACGAGGCCCTGTATGCGAAGTCGGGGCATCTGGAGCACTACAGGGAGTCGATGTTCCCGCCGATGGTCGACGGCGAGACCAGGTACAGGCTCAAGCCCATGAACTGCCCGAGCCACATGACGCTGTATAACTCCCAGTCTCACTCCTACCGGGACCTCCCGCTCAGGTACGCGGAGTTCGCGACGCTGTACCGCTATGAGAAGAGCGGGGAGCTCACGGGGCTGACGCGGGTGCGGAGCCTTACCCAGGACGACGCGCACGTGTTCTGCACGGAGGATCAGATCCAGGAAGAGTTCGCCCGAGCTCTGGAGATAGTGCGCGAAGTCCTCGACACCTACGGGTTCGCCGACTACAGGGTCCAACTCTCTTTGCGTGACCAGGACGTGGCCAAGTATGTTGCAGACGACGCCAAGTGGTCGCGGGCCGAAAAAGAGCTGCGAGAGGCGCTCGACACCGCCGGCATCGCCTACGATGAGGAAGCCGGGGAGGCGGCTTTCTACGGCCCGAAGGCCGACTTTATGGCCAGGGACGTTCTCGGCCGCGAGTGGCAGCTCTCCACGATCCAGGTAGATTTCATCCAGCCCGCCAGGCTGGGTTGCGAGTACATCGGCGAGGACGGTAAGGCCCACACGCCCGTGCTGTTGCACCGGGCCGTCACCGGTTCCACAGAGAGGTTCATGGCCGTCCTGATCGAGCACTACGCCGGCGCTTTCCCCGTCTGGCTCTCTCCGGTGCAGGCCGTCGTGATTCCCGTCGCCGACAGGCACCTCGGTTATGCACGAGAAGTGCAAGAAAAGCTTGCGACGGGCGATCTACGGGTCGAGGTGGACGACTCGCAGAACAGCATGCAGAAGAAGATCAGGGAGAACGCCAGGCAGAAGATCCCCTACCTCCTCATCGTCGGTGATAGGGAGGCCGAGCAAGGCACCGTCAACGTGCGCCGCCGCGGCGAGAAACAACAGGAGGAGATGAACCTTGCTACCTTCGCCGAGGGGCTGCTCGAGGAAGTTCGCTCGCGCACTTGAAGCGATTCTCGGCAGCCTCTCTGACGCGAATCGTGCCCTCATCTGCGAGCGATCGGCCGCAAGCGAAAAAGGCTGAAATGCTGACAAGGCGCGAAGCGCCGTGCTGAAAGCGGAGGCGAAGCCGTAGCGTGCAGACTAGCTCATATAGACACAAGAGTCGGGACCGCGGTATACTTACCTCTGTAGTTGGGGTCCGCGCCCGTCCGGCGCACGAGCAGATTTACCGTCCGTGGTGGACGAACGGCCCCGAGAACTCGTTTTCGAGAGGAGTGGTGCGCAGTAGCGACTGAAGAAGAACCCCGAATAAACGGTCAGATCCGGGCGCGCGAGGTGCGTTTGATCTCGGCCGACGGCGAGCAATTGGGGATCAAGCACATTCGCGAGGCCATGGATTATGGGGAGAGAGCCGACCTCGACCTCGTCGAAGTTGCCCCCAACGCCAACCCCCCTGTGGTCCGGATGATGGACTACGGCAAGTTCAAATACCAGAAAGAGCAGGCCCGCAAGGCGGCCCGCAAAAAGCAGGTCAACGTCAACGTGCGGGAGATAAAGCTCAGGCCCAAGATCGGCGACCACGACTTCAACACCAAGCGCGGCCACGTCGAACGCTTTCTGCGCGGCGGCGACAAGGTGAAGGTCACGATCATGTTCCGAGGCCGCGAGGTGCAGCATCCCGAACTCGGGGAGCGGCTCTTGCGGAGGCTAGCTGACGACCTCGACGAACTCGGGCGCATAGAGAGCCAGCCCAACCTCGACGGACGCAACATGGTCATGGTCATGGCCCCCAAAAAGGAGTCGTCCCAGGCAGAGGCCCCCCAGGCGAATGGGCGCAGGGAGAGGGCCGCTCGCAGATAAGCAACAGTTTGATACACTAGCCTGGCGCAAGACGGAGGCGAAACGGCCTTTCTCCCGTGCCGCGAGCCTCTTCGCAGGTAGAAAAAAACGAAACGCGGAGGACACATGCCGAAGATGAAGACCCACCAGGGCGCTGCCGGGCGCTTCGAAGTGCGCAAGAAGGGCAGGCTCAAGCGCCGCCGCGCCGGGCACAACCACATGCTGGAGAAGAAAAGCCGGAGGCAGAAGCGGCGGCTCAACACAGAGACCGACCTGACCCGTTCGGACGAGAAGAAGCTCAAGCGTCTTCTGGGGGAGAGATAGCATGGCACGCACCGCGCGCAGCGTCCACGCCCGCAAGAAGCGCCGCAAGGTTCTGGAACAGGCGAAAGGCTACCGCGGGACCAAGCACAGCTCGTACAAGCGGGCCAAAGAGCAGGTCTGGAAGAGCGGCGTCTACGCTTACGAGGGCCGCAAGCAGCGCAAGAGGGATTTCCGGGCGCTCTGGATCCAACGTATCAACGCCGGTGCCCGCGAGCACGGCCTCTCCTACTCCAGGCTCATCCACGGGCTCAAGCTCGCCGAGGTAGACCTTGACCGCAAGATCCTGGCCGACCTCGCCGCCACGGAGCCTGAGATCTTCGGCGCCATCGTGGCCCAGGCGAAGAACGCCCTCGACGGAAAGCCGGTCGAGCGGAGGGTCGAGGTGGAATGGAGCATCGAACCACCCAGCCCACCCGCCCGCCAAAATCCAGAGGCTCCCGCACCGCAAACAGATAAAGTGGAGCAGGCTGAGCCGGTGGGAGAGTCGGAAACTTCGGATGAGGAGGTCGAGGCGACCGACGCCGCCGCACGCAAGGCCCAAGAGTTGGACGTGGACCTCTCTAGCGTAGACGGAACGGGCCAGGGAGGGCGCATTACCGTGGGCGATGTCGAAAAGGCCGCCAGGAGCGAGGAGTAGCCACGGGATGCCGGGAACCCCGGCAATCTCTCTCAAGCGGGCTGCGAAGCTCAAGGCCAAAAAGCATCGCGAGGTCGAGCACCTCTTCATCGCTGAAGGCGCCGCCTCTCTCGAGGAGGCTCCCACCCCACCTTTGCAGGTTTTCGACCAGATGGAGCAGTTGCGTCGCATTTCGACGCTCCAGACCCCGGCCGGCCCGGCCGGGGTCTTTCCTTTCCTCGACGTAAGCGCCGCAGAACTTCTGTCCTCCGTGCGGCGCATCATACTTCTGCACGGGGTTCAGGATCCCGGAAACGTTGGAACGGCCATCCGTTCTGCGCACGCCTTCGGTGCCGGCGTCGCCCTCTCCAGAGGCTCCGCCGATCTGTACAACCCCAAGACCGTCAGGGCGACCATGGGGTCCATCTTCCACACTCCTGTGGCGAGGGAGCTCGCGTCCGCCGACTTCCTGGCCACAGCAGCGGACGCCGGATTCGGCCTCGCCGCGGCAGTCCCCGCGGCCGGCAACAACCCGGAGGACCTACCTCTGGGAAGGCTCGTCATCTGCATTGGTGCGGAGGGCTCCGGACTGCCAGAAGACGTCCTCGGTGCCTGCGAGGTGCGGGTCCGCATACCCTCGCTCGCGCCCTCGTTGAACGCGTCCGTGGCGGCGTCCATCCTGCTCTACGAGGCGTATTCGCGTGTGCTAACATAATCGCCCACTATGACCGTGAGCGAGCGCATCGAACAGCTGAAATCCGAGGCACTCTCGGCCGTTGCCTCCGGTGCTTCCACCACCGATCTCGAAGACGTTCGCGTGCGGTATCTCGGTCGCTCTGCGGAGCTTACTGAGATAAAGAAGAGCATCGGCACCCTGGCGCCAGAGGAACGCAAGGAGGTCGGCAGATCCTCCAACCTCGCCTCGCTCGAGATCGAAGCCGCCCTCGGCTCGAGGACCGAAGAGGTCGCAGCGCGCGAACGGGAGGAGCGTCTGCAGTCCGAAGCGGTCGACGTCACGCTGCCTGGTGTCCCTTTCCCGCGGGGCCACCTGCACCCCTCGCAGATGGTCATAGATGACGTGGTCGACTTCTTCGTCGGGCTCGGCTATCGCGTCGCCGAGGGGCCCGAGGTCGAGACCGATTACTACAACTTCACGGCCCTGGGCATACCGCCGGGCCATCCTGCGCGCACTATGCAGGACACGTTCTTCGTGGATGAGGGGCTGGTCTTGCGTACGCAGACGTCGCCGATGCAGATAAGGACGATGCTCGCGCAGGGGCCGCCCGTCTTCGTGGTGTGTCCGGGACGCACCTACAGGCGCGACTCCGATCCGACCCACACGCCGATGTTCCACCAGGTCGAGGGCCTCGCCGTGGACCGAGGGCTTACGCTGGGGCACTTGAAGGGGACGCTCGCCGCGATGGCCCGCCATGTCTTCGGGGAGAACGTCGAGATCCGGCTCCGGCCGAGCTATTTCCAGTTCACGGAACCGAGCGTGGAGATGGACGTGAGCTGCTTCGTCTGCGGTGGCACGGATCCCGGCTGCAAGGTCTGCAAGGGCGCGGGTTGGCTCGAGATGCTCGGGGCCGGGATGGTCGATCCCGGCGTGCTCGAGGAAGTCGGCTACGACCCCGAGGAGTACACCGGTTTCGCCTTCGGGATGGGCCCAGACAGGATGGCGATGGTCAAGTTCGGTGTCCCCGATCTGCGCCTGTTCTTCGAGGGCGACCTCCGCTTTCTGCGTCAGTTTTAGTTCTAGAAGGGGATCACGTTGCGCGTTCCGTTAACCTGGCTACACGAGTACCTCGACTTCGACCTCTCCGCCGCGGACCTCGTCGACCTCTTCTCTCTGCGCAGTCAGGAGATCGATGGCGTCTACAGACTCGGTGTGACCGAAGGCGAGGTCGTCGTAGGAGAGGTGGTCGAGTTCGGGCCGCATCCCAACGCCGACAGGCTCTTTGTGGCCAAAGTCGACCTAGGCGGCAGGGAGGTGCAGATCGTGGCCGGCGCCCCGAACCCCTACCCCGGGGCCCGCGTGGCCGTCGTGCTGCCCGGCAGTGTGATGTCCGACGGGACGAGGCTGCGGGCGGCGAAGCTGCGCGGCCTCGAATCCAACGGGATGATGATGAGCGAGCGCGAGCTGGGCATTTCGGCCGACCACGGGGAGATCTTAGTGCTCGATGACTCCTACGAAGTCGGACGCCCCGTCTCCGAGTACTTCCCCGTCGGGGAGACCATCCTCGACATCGACGTCACCCCGAACAGGCCCGATCTGTGGGGCATGATCGGGGTTGCCAGGGAACTCGCGGCCATACTGCAGACGGACTATAGAATTCCCGAACTCTCCTTCGAAACGGGAGGGGAGCCGACCCACGACTTCGGACTCAGGGTCGAGGCGGAGGATCTGTGTCCGCGCTACGATCTCAGGCGTATCTCGGACTTCGCAGCAGGGCAGAAGGGGCCACTCTGGATGCGACGCAGGATCTTCGCCGGTGGCATGCGGCCCATAAACGCGATCGTGGACGCGACCAACTACGTCATGCTGGAGACAGGACAGCCCATCCACGCCTTCGACGCCGCCAGGGTCAGCGAGGGTATCGTCGTCAGGCGCGCCGGCCCAAGGGAGAAGATCACACTTCTCGATGGTTCCACCCGCTCGCTCGATGAAGAGATGCTCGTGATCGCCGATGAGGAGCGCGGGCTCGTGATCGCGGGGATCATGGGGGCAGAGGACGCCGAAGTGGGGGACGAGACGACGGATGCCCTCGTCGAGGTCGCCAACTTCCAGGGGCGCAACATACTCCAGACCTCACAAAAACTGGGCCTCCGCACCGATGCTTCCGGCCGTTTCGAACGCGGCCTCGACCCGAATATGGTGTCCTACGCGATGGACCGGGTTAGCGCCCTGATCTCGCGGCATCAGGGCGGAAGCATCGCCGATGACACCCTCTGCCATTACCCTGAGCCCGTGGATCCCTGGCGCGTTCCACTGCGGCTCGGACGGGCCGAGCTCCTGCTTGGTATGCCCGTGCAGATGGAGGAGGCGGCCGGGCGGCTCGAGGCCCTCGGGTGCAATATCGAGCGGGAGGACGGAAGATTGTGGGCGACGGTTCCGACCTTCAGGAGGGACCTCCGCCTCGAGGCAGACCTCGTCGAGGAGGTCGGAAGGCTCATCGGGCTCGACAGGGTGCCGGAGACGCTGCCCGCCGTTCCGCAGGCCGGTAGGCTTACGGAGGCCCAGCGAAAGACTCGCCTGCTGAGGCGCCTGCTCGCCGACCTCGGTCTCTCGGAGGCGATCACCTACCCGTTCGGTCCCGCGCGCTGGACGGAGGACCTCGGTCTCGATGATGGGGCCGTCGCGCTGGAGAATCCACTGAGCGCCGAGGGCGGCTATCTGCGGACCAGTATCCTACCAGGGTTGCTCGACGCCACGGCTCGCAACAAGGCCTTCGGTGCTCGGGGTGGGGCGCTGTTCGAGGTAGGAAACGTATTCTTCCAGGATGTTCCGCAAGACGAATTGCGAGAGGCCGCGCTGCGGTTCCGCATGACGGGCGAGCTCGGTGGGGAGGACGCCGGCGGACTAATGGGCGTGCGGGAGTTAAACAGGGTCGGGGTCGTGCTCGCCGGCACTGTTCGCCCTGCGGGTTGGAACGTGCCCGAACTGAGGGCCGGATTCTTCGAAGCCAGGGGTCTGGCCGAGCGGCTGGTGCCCGATGCTCGCTTCGTACCGGAGACGAGACCGCACCTGCATCCCGGACGCTCGGCCGTGGTGTATGTGGGCGATCGGGAGGCTGGCTGGGCCGGGGAGTTACATCCCGAGGTCGCCGAAAAGTTCGGTCTTACCGGCTGGCCCATAGCCGCCCTGGAGTTGGACACCGCGGTGTGCCGGCCGGATCCAGAACCCCGCTTCGAACCTTTCGTCAACGTCCCCGCTGTCGCCAGAGACCTCGCCGTTCTCGTCGACGAGCGGATACCGGTAGGCGACATGCTGCGCACGGTTTCCGCCTTGCCGAGTTCTTTGTTGACTGAGGTACGTGTCTTCGACGTCTACGCGGGTAGCCCCGTTCCGCCGGGACGGAAGAGCGTGGCATTCGGCTTCACGTTCCAGGGTGAAAAGACCCTTACGGACGAAGAAGTGGACGCCGAGGTCGGGCGCATCCGGAGCAGCCTCGAGGACGAGTTCGGGGTGCGTATCAGGAGCTAGGCTCCCACTCCGACTTCAGGACACTCATGAGGATGGCGTCGTGGAACCCGGTGCTGCGCATTATGGCCTGGCGGAAGCGTCCTTCCTCCACGAAGCCCAACTTATCGTAGGCCGAGATGGCCTGCTCGTTGAAATCGAAGACGCTCAGCCCTATACGGTTGAGTCCCAGGTCCTCGAAAGCGTAGCGCAGGAGGCGGTCGATAGCCTCGGTCCCGTAACCCCGGTGGCGATCATCCCTGGGGCCCACGATCACCGAGAGTTCCGCCGACTCGTTGGCCTCGCTCATGTTCATGAGGCTGATCACACCTATCGGCTCGTCATCGCCCCTGATGTGGATGGCGAAAGAATCGTCCGTCCTGGAGAGTTCCCTGTCCTCGAAGAGCCTCTCCACCGCCGAACGGCTCAGGGGAGATGGAGCCCAACTCGTCAGGTGCCAGATCTCGGGGCTCCCGTACCACTGCGCGTAGAGGGGATAGTTCTCGCGGACGTGGCGCCGCAACTCGATCCTCTCACCTTCGAGCTTTCTGGAGTTGTCGTGAAGCCGCACGGCCACGAATATACCGGGTTTGGAAAGAATGCGCCACGCTTTGTTTTCTTCAAGGAACGAGATACTTCAGGCACCTAGCCACACGCGCGGCGATCGTGGGTACAATGTGAGGGTACTGAACGGAGCCGTTGTAGGAGAGTGGGGGGACCGGAGCCGTGCCCTTCTCGTTTATCCAGAATCAGATCGTCGACTCGTATTGTCATCCTGATTCGGCGTCCACCGACGAAAGTGGGGACGACTGTTGATCCTCACCACGCCTGCGCTTCGGGCGGATGGCGCCCGTCCTGCTAGCATACAGTCAGTGTCCATAGGCGTCTGGGGAGAGCGTAGTGCCTAAGCCGGTAGGCAGTTCCCAGCGATACATGCCTGGCCTCGATGGGTTGCGGGCCATCGCCGTGATCGCGGTTATCGCGTACCATCTCGACCCTGATTTGATCCCGGGAGGATTGCTAGGGGTCGGGGTGTTCTTTACCTTGAGCGGTTATCTGATCACAGACTTGCTTCTCGGCCAGCGGGAGGCCACGGGGAGCCTCAAGCTCGGCGACTTCTGGATGCGCAGGGCGCGGCGGCTCTTGCCCGCCCTCTTCCTGATGCTTGCGGTAGCCGTGGCCTGGGTGACGTTGCTCGATAGATCCCAGCTTCCCAGCCTCAGGGGAGATGTGCTCGCCTCTGTTGCCTACGTGAGCAACTGGTGGAACATCGTGCGCGAGGCCTCCTACTTCGCCCGCTTCGGGCCGCCGCCGCCGCTCGACCACCTGTGGTCGTTGGCCGTGGAGGAGCAGTTCTATCTGATCTGGCCCTGGTTGCTCTTGCTCGGCCTACGCTTCCTCCCCGGACGCTACAACCTGGCCCTCGTGACCCTGGCTGGTGCGGCTGTCTCTGCCGCCGCCATGGCCATGATCTACCAGCCCGGCATAGATCCCACGCGGGTCTACGAAGGGACTGATACCCGGGCCTTCGGCCTGCTCGTCGGAGCCGCTCTTGCCATGGTGTGGCCGAGCCGCAAGCTAAGCGCCGAGCGCATCACCCTGAGGGGCCGTCTCATATTGGACAGTATCGGGGTCGCCGGGCTGGTCGTCATTGCGATCCTGATCCTGCGGACCAGTGAGTACTCCCCATTTCTCTACAAGGGTGGGATAGTACTCCTTACGGTGGCCACGACCATGACCGTGGCCGCGCTCGTGCATCCCGCGAGCTGGCTCGGCGTGGCCGTGGGCTTGGCGCCGCTGCGTTGGATCGGGGGGCGCTCTTACGGCATCTACCTCTGGCATTTCCCGATAATCGTGCTCACGGCACCGGGGATGCAGCGGGCGAGCCTAGGCCTGCAAGTGATGCAGGTAGTCGCGACCGTCAGCGTTGCCGCCCTCTCCTGGCAGTTCTTCGAGGAACCCATCCGCCGCGGCGCGATCGGCCGGATGTGGGGTCAGGCTAGATCGAGGCTCCGGCGCAGCGGGGAAGCCCCGCTGGGGAGTTCTCTTCCGCGGCGGCCGTTTGTCACCGGGGTGGTATCCATCGTGGCGGTGGGCGTCCTTGCGGTTGACTGCGCCGGATTATCAGGGATGGTCAGCCCGCGCACCGAGAGCAGCGATCTTGCAACCCGATCCGAAAAAGGACCCATGGGCTCAGGGGTCTCCACACATCGCACGGTCGCTGCGCCGACTACCACGGCGGCACCGGACAAGACCTCACCGGAGACTACTTCGCCCACAGATCAGGAACCGGAACGGAAGTCGTCGGAGCCTAAGTCGCAGGAGGCAGCATCACCCAACGTGTCCTCGTGCAACTCGGTCGCCTATATCGGCGACTCCACGTCGGAAGGGATGGTCTTGCCGAGCTTCTTGCCCAATCCAGAGCAACGCTTGGGGGCGCAGTACGCGCGGGTTGGGGCCACGTCGCAGTACCTCGAGATCTCGGGCGCCCGCTCGATCATCGAGACACTATCGGAGGAACAGGCCAGTGGCTACGCGCTAGTGCGCGAACTGAAGGCCAACGGTTTCGACGGATGCTGGGTGATCGCGCTCGGCATGAACGACGCGGCCAACGTCTACGTGGGCTCGATGGTAGGGCTGGAGACGAGGGTCAGCCGTATGATGCGGGTGATGGGCGACGCGCCGGTGATGTGGATAACCGTGAAAACGTTGCTCGATTCCGGTCCCTACGCGGAGGCCAACATGCAGGACTGGAACCGCACAGTGGTTGACGCCTGCGCGAAGTACCCGAACGTGCGGGTCTTCGACTGGGCTTCGCTGGCACAGGATAGCTGGTACCTCTCGGACGGGACCCACTACACTTCGGAGGGCTCCAGGCAACGCGCCCGTCTGAGCGCCGACGCCCTAGCCCACGGCTTCCCCGCCTCGGGGGAAGCAAGTTCGGACTGCCTCGTACAGTAGTAGGCTTTGGGGTCGCCCGAAGCTCGCGGGGATGTTATAAGGACTCTCGAAATGGAGATGTTATCGAGATGAAGGTTATTGCCGACCGTATCGTCACCCTCGGATTCGGTAAGTACGTGAGGGCAGACAACATCGTGGCCCTCGTCCCTATAGAGGAGGAGCGCGGGAGCGGCCGTCGCACGCTCGTCTACGTCGACGGCCTGCCCGAGCCGTTGGTCGCTGGCCGTACGGAAGGCACGATCCTGAGGGACATGGTCGGCGCCGAGAGCGGGGCGACCGAGCTGCTACGCGAGCTGCAGGTGCAGATCGGCCAGGTCCGTCCCCTGCTTAAATCGTCCATTCGCTCCGAGGCGGGGCTCGACCTCGACGAGTTGTCCCGCCGCATCACCGACCTTACAGGGGAGCAGGCATCTCCGCAGATGTTCTGAAGGCCTCCTTCTACGATAGGGATCCCAGGCATGTCGCGGTCGACCTTCTCGGCTGCATCCTATCCCACGAGACCGCCGAGGGGCGGACGGCGGGGGTGGTCGTCGAGACTGAAGCGTACCGTCCTGAGGACCCGGCGTGCCACGCTTACAAGGGGCCGACCATGCGCAACCGCAATATCTTCGGCCCGCCGGGTATCGCCTACGTCTATCTCTCCTACGGCACCCACAACCTGCTCAACGTCGTCTGCGAGCCCGAAGGTGTGGGGAGCGCCGTCCTGATCCGGGCTCTGCGCCCCGCTGCAGGCGCGGCCTTGATGGAGAGGCGAAGGGGCCGGCCGCGAGACCTTTGCAACGGCCCGGGCCGACTGACCCAGGCCCTTGGTGTCGACCTTACCCTCGACGGGCAAGACATCACGTCTGGCAGCCTTACTATCTCGGACCGAGAATCACCGCCAGAAGACATCGTCGAGACGACCCGCATCGGCATAAGCCGGGGAACAGAATTACCGTGGCGTTACCTGGTCGAAGGGGACGAACACGTCTCCGTGCCTCCGAAGCCTACCTCGGGGCGGCGCTAGCGCTGGAACGCGCGGCCCTGTAGCCCGCGGCCCCGGGACGTTCGGCCCGGGCGGGTTTCGCTCTCGCAGGTGCGACGCTGGATGCCGAGGCGCTCGCCGCCGCGGCCCGCCGGGGTTCCGGGGCCCGCTGCAGGGCTCTCGCCTTCACGGGTTCGGGTTTGCGGGCGACGGGTTCTTTCGCCGGGGGTTGCTCTTCTGTCTCGGGTATCTCGACGCCATCGAACTGTTCGATGGGCTCGCCCTCCAAGACGACCTTGGTGTACGACTTCCAGATCTGCGCCGGGGCGATACCGCCCGAGAGGCCGTGCAACTTGCGGGCGTAGTCGAGGACGTATTCGAGGGTGTCCCCGCCTGCGGCGTAGCCCATCCACATTCCTGTTACCAGTTCGGGAGTGTAGCCAATAAACCAGGCGTCGAAGAAGTTCTCGCTCGTACCCGTCTTGCCTGCGACGGGGCGGTCTTCCAGGGAGGCGTCTTTGGCGATGCCTTCCGTGACGTCTCCCACCATGATCTCCGTCACCTCGTTGGCTATGTCTTCGGGTACGACCTGCTTGCCCTCGGGATGCTCGGGCGCCACGTATAGCACCTTCTCATCCGTCTCGCCCTCGTCACTTACGACCTTCGAGATCGCGGTCGGTTCGACCCTGCGTCCGTGGTTCGCGATCGTTGCATAGGCGGAGGCCATGTCCAGGGGAGAGACCTCATACGCGCCGAGAACGATGGAGGGCTTGGGATGCTCGGGCAGGCCGCTACTTATCCCGCAGCGCCTGGCGACCTCCGCGATCTTCTCCGGACCGTCTTTCAGTCCCCGGCCATCGGCGTTCATCGCCAGGTCGGCGAAGACCGTGTTATCCGAGTACCAGAGCGCCTCTTTCAGGCTGATCCTACCCCGCTCGATGCCGTCGTAGTTCTGTACCTTCCACGTCTCCGGCTTGTCGAGACCGACGTCGACCTCGTACTCCTTCTCCTCCGAGACGTATCTGGTGTCGGGATCTATGCCCTGTTCCAGGGCCGCTATGAGGGCGAATGTCTTGAACGAACTGCCAGGCTGTCGTCTGCCCTGGGTGACGAGGTTGAACTGGGAATCCTCGTCTCTGTCGCCGACCATGGACTTTATGCGGCCCGTCTCCGGTTCTATGGAGACGAGGGCGAGATCCGGGTCGTCCTCGTCAGCGAGATATCCCTCGTTCCCGTAGGCGATCTCGTGGGCGGAGAGCTGGTCCTTCAGGTCGACTGTCGTATAGACGCTGAGGCCGCCGTGGAGAACGGTACTCACGCCGTAGCGCTGTATGAGCTCGTCGTGGGCGTACTGGGCAAAGTTGCGGGTGAGCGCGGGCCCGGTGAACCCCGAACTGGTCGGTATGTTGGCCGGCCACGGCTCGGGCACCGGCTCTTCCAGGGCCTGGTTGTAGTCCTCGCTCGTGATGTAGCCCGTGTCGAACATCTGTTTCAGCACGAGATCCCGCTGATACTGCGCCCCCTCTCGGTCCTCCCCTAGGGTCGACGGGGACCACAGAAGCCCGACCAGGGTCGCCGACTCGGGCAGGCTCAGATCCTCCACCGACTTGTTGAAGTACGTTTCGGCGGCCGCCTCCACCCCGTAGGCGTTGTTGCCGAAGTAGACGGAGTTCAGATAGTCGGCGATGATCTGGTCCTTGGAATCCTCTTTGCGCTCCACCTCGATGGCTATGAGGGCTTCCTTGATCTTCCTCGTGAGCGAAGGGTCCTGGGAGAGATAGGCGTTCCTTACATACTGCTGGGTGATGGTGCTAGCGCCCTCGACCGCCTCACCTACCCTGATGTCGATCCACAGTGCGCGCATGATCCCCCAGAGGTCGACGCCACCGTGCTCCCTGAAGCGCTCATCTTCTTTGGCGACCACGGCGTCGAGTAGTTGCGGCGGCATCTCCGACAACGAAGCCGTCTTACGATTCTGGCCCTCGAATACCGTCCCGATCACCCGCCGCGAATCCTCGTTGCCGCTCAAGGGTGCAGAATATATGTAGGTGGGATGGGTCTCGTAAGTCCGCGGCTCGTCCAGCCGTTGCACACTCTTTATCAGGCCAAGATATCCCCCCGCCGCGAACGCTACTATGCAGACTAGCGCGCACAACAACAACACGCCCATGGCGCGCAAGATCCGCGAGGCCGGGCTCCTGCGGGAAGTCGACCGCTTTTTGCGGTGCTCGGGTAAGCGTACCGGTCTTCGGGCCTCCCTGGCCCTCTCGCCCCGATTAGGCTTCTTTCGATAGGTGCGGGCCATCGAGGCGCTATACTACACTACGCCGAGGCAGGTTACATTCGTATTGCGAGAAGGTTGCGATCTGTTAATGAAGTCCTTTCCAGAGCATCGATCGATCTACAAGAACGCCGTCGACGTGATCCCGCGCGAGGAGCTCGACCGCCGACTCGCCACTGGCGAGACATTGCGGGTAAAGCTCGGGATAGACCCTACGGCTCCCGACATCCACCTCGGCTTCGCCGTGGTACTTGGGGAGCTTCGCGCTTTTCAGGATCTAGGGCACACGGCAGTGCTTGTCATAGGGGACTACACCGCGCGGGTCGGCGACCCTTCCGGACGTTCGAAGACGCGTCCGATCCTCTCGCCCACACAGATCGAGGAGAACACGCTGAGCTACCTCGAGCAGGCTTATGTGATCCTCGACCGCGAAAGGACCGAGGTTCGCCACAACTCCGAGTGGCTCGCGCCGCTTACGATGGCGGATTTAATCGGCTTGACGCGGGCCACGACGGTGGCCCGCGTCCTGGAGCGGGACGACTTCAGCAAACGTTACGCCGCCAACGACCCCATAACATTGACCGAGCTTCTGTATCCCCTCATGCAGGCCTACGACTCCGTCGCGATCGACGCCGACGTCGAGCTCGGTGGCACGGACCAACTCTACAATTTGCTCATGGGCCG
>Ga0126313_10000565_pt1 | contig 17828 bp, 19 predicted proteins | sample Plot105A_FD_89954 | JGI IMG/M metagenome (GOLD analysis project Ga0126313, IMG submission 89954) | Serpentine soil microbial communities from UC McLaughlin Reserve, CA, USA - Plot105A | ecosystem: Environmental > Terrestrial > Soil > Grasslands | place: USA: UC McLaughlin Reserve, Lake County...
CTCGTCGGTGTCGAGCAGCTTCAGCAGGTACTCCTCGCCGCGCTCGGCCGAGGCGTCGACGACCCGGCCGGCCTCGAAGCGCAGGCGCACGCCGGAGACCTCGCGGCCGCCGATCACCGCCGGCAGGTGGAAGCTGACCTCGCCCTCGACCGAGTTCTCGACCGGGCCGGTGAAGAACTCGCCGTCGGGCATGTTGTTGTCGCCGACGCAGGGGATGAACTGGCGCCCGGCGATGCCAAGCCCGATGTCGGTCCCCGGCGCCGTCACCCGCACCTCCTCGTGGCCCTCGATCCAGTCCGCCAGCCGGGTCGTCTCCTCGGAGGCGCGCTTCCATGCGGTCAGCGGCTCGGGGTCGGTCGCCAGACAGGCGCCGTAGTAGAAGTCTTCGTAGTCGGCCAGGCTCATCTCCGCCTCCGAGGCGTAGGCGCTGGTCGGGAAGAGCGTGTAGCACCAGCGAAAGTCGCCCTCGGCGGCGCGCTTCATCGCCCGCGTCATCAGATCGCCGGTGGCCGACTGGCGCAGCGTCTGGCGCTCCGGTGGGACGCCCGAGAGCTCGCGGGTGTTGGTGCTGGCGCCGATCGCGATCCGCACGTCGGCGTTGTCCACCATCCACTCGGCGAAGGGCGAGATCCATTGCAGCTGCTCGTCGGAGGCGTGCTTGAAGTAGGCCGCCACCTGGCCCTCGAGGGCGACGTTCAGCATCGCGTGGCCGCCGGCCTTCAGCACCTCCTCGTAGACCGCCAGCAGCAGCGGTGCCGCGGCGCTCTCGCCGTCGATCGCGACGACGTCCCCCTCCTTCACCTTGGTCGAGTAGCCGACCAGGATCTGCGCCAGGTTCTGGACCCTCGGATCTCCGCCGCTCATCGCCTCGCCTCCTCCCCCGCCCGCTCGCGGGCGGCAGTAGTCATCGCCATGAATATCGCGTGGAAACGCGGGTCGTCGGTCAGCTCCGGGTGGAAGGCGCAGGCTAGGACGCTGCCGTCCCTGATCGCCACCGGGTGGCCCTCGTGCGAGGCCAGCACCTCGACCTCGTCCCCCCAGCTCTCGACCCAGGGGGCGCGGATGAAGACCGCCCGCAGCGGCTCGTCGCCGGCACCCTCGACCTCGAGGTCCGCTTCGAAGCTCTGCAGCTGGCGCCCGAAGGCGTTCCGCCTCGCAGTCGCGTCGAGGAAGCAAAGGTGCTCGGCGTCGCAGACGATCAACCCGGCACAGGTGCCGAGGATCGGCCGCCCCGCCGCGTGGTGGTCCCGCAGCGCCGGCTCCAGGCCGGCGGAATCGATCAGCTTGCCGATCGTCGTGCTCTCGCCGCCGGGGATCACCAGCGCGTCGAGGTCCTCCATGTCGGCCGGGGTGCGGACCTCGCGCGGCTCCGCCCCCAGCTGCCGCAGGGTTTTCGCGTGGGCTTCGAAGTCCCCCTGCAGCGCCAGTACGCCGACCTTCAGATCGGCCACCTACGCTCCGCGGTTCTGCAGCAGGGCGTCATCGGCGGCGAGACCGGCGATCTCCAGCCCGGGCATCGCCTCGCCGAGCCCGATCGAGGCGGCGGCAACGCGCTCGGGGTCCTCGAAGTGGGTCGTCGCCTCGACGATCGCCCGCGCCCGGCGCTCGGGGTCGGAACTCTTGAAGATGCCGGAGCCGACGAAGTTGCCTTCGGCGCCGAGCTGCATCATCAGCGCCGCGTCGGCAGGGGTGGCGATCCCGCCGGCGCAGAACAGCGGCACCGGCAGGCCGCCGGCCTCGGCGACGGCCCTGACGACCTCGAGCGGGGCCTGCAGTTCTTTCGCCTCGGAGGAGAGCTCCTCGAGTCCGAGCCGGGCCAGGCGCTTGATCCCCGAGGTGATCTCGCGCATATGGCGGACCGCCTCGACGACGTTGCCGGTACCGGCCTCGCCCTTGGAGCGGATCATCGCCGCGCCCTCGCCGATCCGCCGCAGTGCCTCGCCAAGATTGGTGGCGCCGCAGACGAAGGGAATCTCGAAAGCGAACTTGTCGATGTGGTTGTGCTCGTCGGCCGGGGTCAGGACCTCCGACTCGTCGATGTAGTCGACCTCCAGCGCTTCCAGGACCTGGGCCTCGGCAAAGTGGCCGATCCGGGCCTTGGCCATCACCGGGATCGAAACGGCCCCCTGGATCCCCTTGATCATCGCCGGGTCGGACATCCGGGCGACCCCGCCGTCCCGGCGAATATCGGCTGGAACCCGCTCCAGCGCCATCACTGCGCAGGCGCCAGCCTCCTCGGCAATCTTCGCCTCCTCGGGAGTGACCACATCCATGATCACCCCGCCTTTCAACATCTCGGCAAGGCCCGTCTTCAACCTGAAAGTAGCTCGCTCACTCATAGCGCCCATCTTACGTACCAAAGCAGTCCGCCCGAACCCAGGGCGAAACCGATCCTCCGGCGGGTGGCGACGATCGGGAGGACTCCCCCGGCAGGGGGAGCCCCCGATCGGAGACAGGACCCGCCGGCCAGAGCGCCCTCGTCCCTACTTCAGTTTGTAGGCACGAATACGGTCTTTGTGCGCCGCTTCGTCGCGCGCGTACAAACCGTGCGCCAAGCCCTGTACGAGCGCCATCAGTGCCGTGTGCGAACGCGTGAAGCTGGGACTGTTGGAGGAGAAGTAGAGGGTCAGCTCGGCGTGCTCGCCCACCTCCGACATCGTCGCGTCGGAGATCGCCAGGGTGCGGGCGCCGCGGTGCAGAGCCAGCTTCATCGCCCGCAGCAGCAGCGGATGGGCGCGGCCGGCGGAGAGGGTGATGACGAGGGTGTCCTCGTCGATCCGGCCCAGTCGCTGCAGGGACTCGCCGCCGGTGCTGGCGACGATCTCGGCGCGGATGTCGAGCAGGCTGAGGGTGTGACGCAGGTAGCTGGCGAAGAAGGCCATCTGGTCGACGCCGACGATCACGATCCGCTGCGCCGTCGCCAGGGCGGCGACCGCGGCTTCCACCTGCTCGGTGCTGAGCTTGCGCGCGGTTTCCTCGAGGTTCGCGTAGTCGGCGCTGAGCGATCCCTCCAGCTCGGAGTGGTCGAAGGAGAAGAGCGCCCCGCCGTTGGCGGCGCTGGCCGCGATCGTCGTGCGGTACTCCTCGATCGCCGCCTGCTGGAGCTCGGGGTAGCCCTCGAAGCCGAGGGCCTGGGAGAAGCGCACCACCGTCGATGACGAGGTGCTCGCTCTCCGGGCCAGCTCCTCGGCGGTGAGGAAGGCTGCCTCGTCGAGGTGGTCGACGATGTATCGGGCGACGTCCTTCTGGGAGCGCGAGAACTCGTCGAAGCGCTCCTGGATGTAATCGGAAAGGCTTTTGAGCTGTGGGGACTTCGTTGCGGTCTTGGTCACGGCGGTCCATTTCGCCGAACCCGACCCTTTCCCTTCCACGTTCTGGTTGGATTCGTCGCAGATGACCCTCGAAAAGGCACTGCGCCTGACCAACCGGAACATGATCGCCTTCGATCTCCTGCTCGGCAGCGCCGCGATCGCGGCGCCCGCGGCGACGCTGAAGGTGCTCGGCCACGACGAGCCTTCGCCGGACGCGAAGCACCTCTTCCGCCGCTGCGGGCCGATCTGGCTGACCTTCGCCGCCGCCCACCTGGTCGCCGACCGGCGCGGCGACCCGGCGGACTGGCAATCGCTCGCCTGGCTGCGCGGGACCGAGATCGCCACCGACGCGCTCTGGTCGGCCTCGCCAGCGGTCAGCCGACCAGGAGCGAAGCTCGGCCTGCAGCTGGCCGGGGTCGCCAACGTGGCGATGGCCGCCGGCTTCGCCTGGCTCTCGAGGCGCTGAGATGGACCGGTTCGAGGGCCTGCCGAGCACGCGCTGGAGCCTCACTGGCCTGAACGAAGAGGGCGACGAGACCTGGCTGATCCGCGGGATCGCCCGCAAGCTCTACCACTGCCCCGGCTGCCACGGTGATATTCCCGTCGGCGAGGAACACACCGTGGTCCAGTTCGTCCGCAAGCTCGGCGGCACAGACCATCACCACTGGCACCGGCGCTGCGCCGAAGAGCTGCTGCTCCCCGAGCTCGGCAACCTCAAGCGGGCGCCCGCCTCCGAGTCGAGCCAGTCGCGGCTGGAGCAACGGGGCCGTCGTCCGGCGGGCCGACGGGACCGGCGCCGGTGAGCCTGCGGCGCCGGCTCGTTGCCACCTACGGGCGGATCTGGCGCACCTACCGGGGCTGGGCTGCCTCGATCCTGACCCTTGCCGTGATCGTCTTCGTCCCGCTCGGCCTGCTGAACGCGCTGACGATGAACGTCGAGCTCGACTCTCTCGACATCACCAACGGGATCAAACTCGCGGCCTTCGCCCTAGCGGTCGGAGTCGTCACCGCAACCGGGCTGATCGGCGAGGTGTTCTTCAGCGGCGCGATCGCGATCTCACTCACCCACCCCCACGGCGAGGACCCGCCGCCGCTGCGCGAGATCGCCCGGCGCCTCAACTACGGCCGGCTGATCGTCGTCGACCTGATTTTCGTCGCGATCGTCGCGGTCGGAGTACTGCTCGGCTTCGTCCCGGGCATCCTCGCCTTCGTCTGGCTCGGCCTCGCCGGCCCGATCGTCGAGCTCGAGGACCGGACGGCGGCCGGAGCCCTGCGCCGCAGCGTGTCCCTCGTGCGCGGCAATTTCTGGCTCGTCTTCCTGGTCCTGGCGCCGGTCGAGCTCGGCGGCGATGCGATCGGCGGCGGCCTCGCGGCCCTGGTCCATGACCTCCTCGGTCACACCTTCTTCGCCACCTGGCTGGCCGAGTCCCTCGCCGACGCGGCTCTCGCCCCCGTCTTCGCCGTCGCCGCCGTCCTGCTCACGGTCGAGCTGATGAAGGAGAAGGAGGGCGTCGCGCCCCCCGTCCACCTGACCCCCGTGCCGGCATGACCACCGCCTCGATCATCGGCGACTTCTACGACCGGATCGCCGAGCACGAGCTGCAGGGCCTCTACCTGGTCCTGATCGGGTTCATCCTCTCCTTCGCCTTCATCCGGATGAGCACGCGGCTGATGCGCAGCCCCAGGGTCCCCTGGTGGCCGGGCAGCATCGTCAGCGACAGCGGCGTCCACCTGCACCACCTCGTCTTCGGGATCGTGACGATGATGGTCGCCGGGGCCGGCGGCTTCGCCGCCTTCGGCAACAGCCCCTGGACCGAGATCTGCGCCTTCGCCTTCGGGGTCGGCGCCGGCCTGACGATCGACGAGTTCGCCCTCTGGGTCTACCTCGACGACGTCTACTGGGCCGAGGAGGGCCGCAGCTCGATCGACGCGACCGTGCTCGCCGCCGCGGCGATGCTGCTGGCCCTGCTCGGCTTCACCCCTTTCACGATCGAAGACGGCTCGATCGAGTCGATCCTCGGCACCGCCCTCAGCGCCCTGGTCGTCTTCCTCCTGGTGGCGATCTGCTTCCTCAAGGGCCGGATCCTGCACGGCACGATCGGCTTCTTCGTCTTCCCGATCGCCCTCTACGGCGCCTGCCGCCTCGGCAAGCCCCACTCCGCCTGGGCGCGCCGCCGCTACGGCGAGCGCCATCCGAAGAAGCGGGCCCGCTCAGAAGAGCGCTTTCCCCCGGACCGGCGTACCGAGCGCTTCAAGAACGCCTTCCGAGACATCGTCGGCGGTAAGCCCAGCGAGGGCCTGGCGGCCGCGAAGGAGGAGGCCTTCGCCGCCACCCGCGAGGCGAGCGCAGAAGTGCGGCAGCGTGCTGAACGGGTCACCCACCCCAGCGACGGCAAAGACGACTGAAGGTTCAGCCGAGCAGCTGGACCGGATCGCCGTGGTAACCGACCCGGGCGAGGAGGCGGTCCTCGCCGCCGGGCCAGATGGTGAGCCGCACCTCGGCCCGCTCTCCGGCCGGCTCCATCCGCAGCCAGGCGAGGGGTGCCTCCTTGGTCGCCCCCTCCCCCGCCGCCAGGATCCGACGCTCGAACTCCCGGCGCTCGCCTTCGGGCAGGTACTGCATGACGATGGAGTGGAAGACGACGGTGGCGACGCCGTCGGCGGGAGCGGCGAGCCGCTCCGCGACCCACTCGGCCGCGCCGGCGCGGTCCACCGCCACCGGCAGATCAGCCGCCGGCGCCAGCGCGGCGCGAAGACGGCGAAGTCGCTCGGCCTGGTCGGCCCAGACGAATGAGAGCAGGGTCAGCCGCCCCTCCTCACTGGCAGGATCCACAGGCCGTGGGTCGCAGCCCCTTCGATCGGCGATCTCGACAGGCACCGCCGAAGGCGCCCCGCCCTCCAGCCGAAAACCGACCCGCACCGGCGAGGCGGGCTCACCCCAGGCGAAGCCGTCCGTCTCGTATCGATAGCGGTCCCAGCGCAGGTTGAGCCCGGCGCTGGCGCCGACCTCGAGCAGCCGCAGGGGCAAGCCAGTCGCCGCGGCCACCGCGAAGAAGCCCGGCAGCAGGGTCGCGCAGCGCCCGACTTCGTTGGTCTGCACCGGCCGGTCGAGCAGAGCGCGGATCGCGTCGGCGTCCTCGACGAGCGCCTGGCGGAAGCTGGGCCATCCCATGTCCGGGAGCACGCCTTCGAGCATCCGCCGGTGCGCCGCCCCCATCAGGCGCAGCACCAACATCGAGTCAGGAGGGTCGCCCTCGCGGCCGCGCAGCACCTGCGCCACCGGCCCCCCTTCCTCGGCGTCACTCGCGGCTCGCTCCAAAAGTTCCGCGTAGAGCGGCCAGCCGAGCCGGAGGCAATGGCCTGCTTGGGCCAGCAGCAGCCTGGGAAGCTCAACCATCGCTCAACCCTAGCCACGCGATGCTCGACCTAGACTCGCCCAGAGAACATGCGCCACCGAACCCTCATCCCGATCTTGATCGCTGTCCTTGCCCTCAGCTGGGCGGCCAGCTCGCAGGCCGTCAGGGTGGCCAAGGACGGGCTGGTCGTGACCTTCAATGCCGACTTCGCCCCGCACGTGCTGCCGCGCCTGCAACCGGCTCCGGTCGACGTCAAGGTGACCGGCAAGGTGGCGACCCTCGACGGCAGCCACCCGCCGCCCCTGCGCCAGATCGAAGTCGCGATCAACCGCAACGGCCGGCTCGAAACCACCGGCCTGCCCGTCTGCACCGCCCCGGTGCTGCAATCGACCACGACCAAGACGGCCCTCCAGCGCTGCCGCCCTTCCCTGGTCGGCCGCGGCCGCTTCCACGCCGTGGTCAAACTGGGCCGGGAGATCGAGACCTCGGGGGAGATCCTCGCCTTCAACAGCCGGCGCAAGGGCAAGCAGGCGTTGGTGCTTCACCTCTTCGGCGGCGCGCCCGTCGGCTTCACGCTGGTCGTGCCGCTGACGATCGGCCACCGCAGGGACGGGGACTTCGGGACCATCCTGCGGGCGAGCATCCCGCGGCTGGCCGGCGATCTCGGCTCGGTTACCGAAATCGCCCTGACGATCGGCCGCCGCTACAGCTTCCGCGGCAAACGCCGCAGCTACGTCTCCGCGGCTTGCCGAACCCCGCCGGGCCTGAACGAAGGGATCTTCCCCTTCGCCAGGGGCAGCTTCCGCTTCGAGGGCCATGCGGAAATCCGCGAAACGCTGCTGCGCGTCTGCCGCGTCCGCTGACCTCTGCCCGGCTACAGCCCTAGCCCGCCGACGCCGCTCTCGTCCCAGCCGAGATGGTGGGCGAGCTCGTGGCGCAGGGTCTGCTCGACCTGGCGGGCGAGCAGACCGCGGTCGTGTCCGAAGTCGCGTTCGAGCGTGTCGCGGTAGATGACGATCCGATCCTCGTAGCGTTCCGCCGCGACACCGTCGCCGAAGTACTCGCCGTAGGCGTGGCGCGCGGCCCCCAGATCGGAGACGACCACCGCCACCCGCTCGAGGAGGCGCTGGAATTCCTCCGGGAGCGCATCGATCGCGTCCGCCACGAGGTCCTCGAAGCTGTCAGGCTGACGCTGATCCACCATCGCACCACGTTAACCAGCAACCGATCTGGAGCCACCTGAAATGAGCAGAAAGCTGCGCACCTTCTATGCCCTCTTCGCCGTGATCGCGCTCGCCGCCGGAGGAGTCGTCTGGTCCGGCTGCGGCAGCGGCGGCGACGACACCGGCACCGCCCGCGAACAGGCCGAAACGCAGGTCGAAGAAGGCACCAAGACGGCCGAAGAAGCGATCGACGAAGGCGTGGACAAGACCAAGGAAGGGCTCGAAGAAGCCAAGGACCAGGTCAGCGGCGACACCAAGAAGAAGATCGAAAAGACCCAGAAGGAAGCTGAAGAGGGGCTCGAAGAAGGCCAGGCCAAGGCCGAAAAGGGCCTCGAAGAAGCCAAGGAACAGGCGGAAAAGTACCTGCCCTGAGCGGGCTTTCCCTCAGCGGTGGAGGTCTCCGGTGGCGGCGATGCTCTCGCCGAGGATCTCCACCGACATCCGCAGCTGCTCGTCGGAGATCGTGAACGGCGGCGCCAGGCAGAGGATGTCGTCGAGCAGGCCGCGGGTCAGCAGCCCACGCGCCCGCGCCGCTACGGCGACGCGGCGACCGCGCTGGGCCTCGACCGGCCAGCGCCGGCGGCTCTCCCGGTCGCGGACGAGCTCGACGCCGACCATCAGGCCGGCCTGGCGGACCTCACCGACTTCAGGGTGATCGCGCAGCGGCGCGACTAACGCCGCCAGGGTCTCGCTTGCCTCCCGAACCCGCTCCAGCCACCCCTCGCGCTCGATCGCCTCGAGGTTGGCGAGGGCGACCGCGCAGGCGACCGGATGACCTGAGTGCGTGAACCCGTGCATCAGGTAGCCCGGGCGCTGCCCGGGGTCGCGCAGGTCGTCCCAGAGCTCATCGGCGACGATCACCCCGCCGAGCGGGACGTAGCCGCTGGTGACCCCCTTGGCGAAGGTGATCATGTCGGGAAAGATGTCCTCGTGGTCGCACCCGAACCAGGTCCCGGTGCGGCCGAAGCCGGTGATCACCTCGTCGACGATCAGCAGGATGCCACGGCGGTCGCAGATCTCGCGCAGCCGCCGCAGGTAGCCGCGCGGCGGCACGATCACCCCGCCGGAGCCGAACACGGGCTCGACCATGAGCGCCGCCACCCGCTCCTCCCCCAGCTCCTCGATCTTCTCCTCGAGCGCCTCGCCGCGGCAGACAGGGCAACTCTCCGGCTCGCAGGGAACCCCGGCCGCGCAGCGGTAGGTGTAAGGCGCCGGCACCTCGACCACGTCCGGCGCGGCGGCGCCGAATTCCGGGTGATAGGCGGACAACCGGGTGGCCGTCGTGGTCACGCCCGAGAGGCCGTGATAGCCGCGGTCGTGGGCGAGGATCACCGACTTACGCGGCTTGCCGCGCCGGACCCAGTGTCTCCGGGCAAGCTTGACCGCGGTCTCGTTCGCCTCGCTGCCGCCGCTGACGAAGAAGACCCCGCTGAGGCCCGGCGGCGCCAGCTCGGCCAACCGCTCGGCGAGCTCGATCGCGGGTGGCGAGGAGACCCCGCCGAAGGTGGAGGAGTAAGGCAGTGCCCGCATCTGGGTGCTGGCCGCCGCGACCAGATCCTCCCGGTCGTGCCCCAGGTTCACCGTCCACAGCCCCGCCATGCCGTCGATCAACCGCCGCCCGTCCTCGGCGACCAGCTCGCAACCCTCGCCGCCGACGATCACCAGGGGACCCTTCGCGGGCAGCTGAGAGTGATCGGTGAGGGGATGGATCAGGTGAGCCAGATCCCCCGCGGAATGATCTGGTGCGGACAAGAGCCCGCGAATGGTATTAGAGATTAGACAGGTTGTCTAGGTCTTGGCGGCGGCCGGTTTGCGGCCCAGCGGACTGCGGGGAGCCTCCTCGGGCGGCACCGAGCAGATCGAGTACCAGTGCAGAAGAGCGAGCTGGTGGGCGACCTTGTCGATTTCCTCCTCGCTGGAGGAGACGTCGAATTTGGAGAGGACGGACTCGATCATCGCGAAGGCGGCGCGGACGGCGAACTCGAGGTCGATGTCCTTGCGGATCAGGCCGGCCTCCGCGTCGGCGGCGTGTACATCGACTATCCACCCCAGGAGCGCGTCGTCAGCCGCTTTGTCCGCCTCGTCCCAGCCGCTGCCGCGGAGGTTCTTGGCGACGGCGACGATCGGCCGCAGGTCGGCGTTCTTGACCCTCCAGCTGAGCGCTTCGCGGACCATCTCCTGGATCAGGTCGAAAGAGGTTTCCCCGGAGCGGGCGTTTTCGCGCAGCCGGGTGGAGATCATCGCGTAGCCGGTCATGTAGTCGCGGATGATCTCCGCGAGGATGTCCTGCTTGTCGTCGAAGTTGTTGTACACGGTCGCCCGCGCGACCTGGGCGGTCTTGGCGATGTCACCCATCGAGGTCTCGGAAAAACCCCGACGGGAGAACAGCCTGCGGCTCGCTTCGAGGATCTTCGTTCTCGCGCGCGGCTCACCGCGCCGCGGTCGAGTCATGCTTGGCCCCTACGGAGGCAACGGGTCGGCCCCTTCACACAGGCGAGACTATCCAATAGATCTCCCATGACCATTCTCAATGAACCTCTTCGGGAAGCTCGTACCAACGCTTCTTCTCGCCGACCCTTGCCCGCAGCTTCCAGCGCCGCGTCTTGGGGACCTCGGCAAGGCCGGATCGCAGGGTCTGCAGCCGCTCGGCGACGAGCTCAGCGGCAGCGAAACCCGACAGGCCGAGAGCGAACCCCCGGCTGCGCTCGGCCACCATGTCCATCGTCCGCCACAACCCCCAGTCACCCGAACTGATCTCGGCTATGTAAGGGCCGTTGATGCCACTCTCGTCGTCAGTGACACCGTGATCGGCGAAGATCGAGCAGATGTCGAGGTAGTCCTTTTCGTTGGTTTCGACGATCTGCAGCTTCAGTACCGTCAGGTCGGCAAGCGAAACGGTCAGCGGAACGATCTCGAGCCGGCGCTTGAGGTCGATTCGGTGACAGAGGTTCGCCTCATCGACGAACACGTCCACCTGGCGGCCGTTGTCCTCGTCCCAGAAGAACAGACGGCGGTGACCGTGGAGCATGTTGAACTCACGATCACCGGCATAACCAAGCGATCCCATCAGGGCGACCACTCCATCCTTGGCTGATCCCGTGGTCGCCAGGTCTATGTCGGCGTACTTTCGGGATAACGGCGGCTGCCGGCTGCTGGGGCAGAGAAGGGCTACAGCCACCCCGCCGAGAACCCGCAGCGGCAGCCCGTTCCCTGCCGCGGCTGCGCCGATCCGCGTCGCCTCGGCAACGGGATCCGCGAGCGGCTGCCGGTCACCCGCAGCCATTACTCCGGTGGGATCTCGGCCGCCAGCTTGTCCACGTCGACGCCCTGGCGCAGCCGCGCCGCACGCGCGATGAAGAACGTCAGCAGCGCCGCGCCGAGGATGATCGCGCTGTCGCGGAAGTACTGGCCCTTGTCGATGCCGAGGTCGGGATAGCGCAGGAAGACGTAGTACAGGCCGCTCAGCAGAACCGCGACGATCGCGCCGGCGAGGGCGACGATCGGGACTCCGAAAATGCGCTCGGTGGTCGCCGAGGAGCGCCAGGCCTCGGGCCGGCGATACGGCAGCAGAACAGCCGCGATGCCGATCAAGATCATCGTCACCAGCTGCAGCAGGATCGCCTCGACCAGAACGTTCTGGAAGCCTTCGTTGTTGAAGACCGCCCAGCCGAGGACGACGATGCTGAGGACGACCGTGAGTCCGATCGCGTTATTGGGGGCATGGGTGCGCGGCGAGACCCGGGCGATGCTGGTGGGCAATAGGCCGTCCAACGCCCAGGCGAAGAAGGTGCGGACCGCGATCGTGATGTTGGGGATCATCAGCAGGGGAAAGGCGGCCGCGAAGGCGATGAACAGCCACCAGGCAAGCAGCGTGCTGCCGCCGGCAATCGAGGTCAGGAACGTGTAATAGGGCGGCGCCGCGAACGGGTAGCTTTCGCCCAACGAGTTGATCGCGACGAAGAAGTCGTGGCCGAACCGGTTGAAGAAGAGGACCGCCAGGATCGCCGCGATCCCGATATGGACGACGGCTCCCAGGCTCATCACTTTCATCTGGGTGGTGTCCCGCGCCCGCCGCACCTCGCCCGAGATGTAGATCGAGAGCCAGCCGAACAGCGAGAGGCCGCAGATCGAGGCCCAGACCGGCCAGGTGTTGTCCATGCTGAAGGCGGGGCTGGTGTCGATTCCTTCCCTGTGAGCGTTCTGGACCACCGTGTTGTAAGTGTCGTTTTCACCGGTGATCGAGCCGGCGAACTGGTTGAAGCTGTTGACGAAGCCGTCGTGACTCTTGAACAGAAGCACCAGGAACACCGTGCCCAGGCCCAGCATCGTGACGATCCAGAAGCCGTTCATGATCCGCGTCGTCCAGCGCCACCCCCCGGCCAGGAGCACGGCCGAGACGAGTATCAGCGCCGTGCCGATCCCGAACTGCCAGCCCTGGCTGTTGAGGATGTCTTCACCGGCGGTGATCAGCGAGTCCTGGCCGCTGACGAGACCGACCGCCGTCAGCGACGGCCCCAGCGCGACCGTGACGAAGGCCAGGGCGATGAAGGCGATCGAGAGGATCACCCCGGAGGTCCAGAAGAAGGAGGAGATCAGACCCACCACCGGGTGGGTGACACGACCGACGAGGACGTAGTCGCCGCCGCTGCGAGGAATCGCCGAGGTGAAAAGCCCGTAACAGACGGAGATCGCGATCGCCACCACGAGGGCCATCCCCAGCCCGAGCCAGATCGAGCCGCCCGGATAGAGCCCGAGGGTGAAGAAGATCGAGATCGCGAGGAAGACGGCCGTCGGCTGCCCGGCCATGTTGAAGACGAAGGTCGAGAATGGGGAGACTTCCCGCACCAGCCCCGTTGCCCTGCGTGCGTAGGTTCCCGTCGGACCCCCCTGCGCCACCGATTTCTCCCCGACCTCAGACATCCTCTCCCTTTCGTTCACACATCACTAACCCGACACCAGGTACTGGCTGACGACCTTTTCCGGCGCCAGGTGAACCAGGCACCCGTCGAGGTGCCCGCTACCGTAATCAGAGCCCGGGTTTATCGCCACCGTACGTCCAATCTTCGTCACACCTTTGCTCTCGTGGATGTGACCGTGCAGGCTGAGGAGCGGTTGCGCCTCCTCGATGATCTGGCGTACCGCCGGGCTGCCGGTGGCAACCTCGTGGGGACGCCCACCCTTGGTCACGTAACGAAGGTCCTCGTCGACCTCGAAGGCGGTGTCGAGGCTGCTCTCCCAGGGCGGCACGTGGATGTTGAATATCGCTTTCTCCGGAGCCTCCAGCTGGTCGACGAGCCGCTTCAGCCGTGAGTAGATCTCGTCCTCGTCGAGCTCCCGCGGAGTCTTCCAGGGGGTGCGGTTGGAGTAGCCGAGGGAGATCATCTCGTGCGGACCCACCATCCGCACCGCTTCGTCGCAGGCGTCGACGTGGGTGCCCGAGGCGAGCACCTCGTCGACCGACCATGGGTCGTCGTTGCCGGGAATGACGTAGGCGCGGGTCTCGGTCCCGGCCAGCCGTTCGTCGGCGAGCTCGACCCACAGGCGCAGCTCGCCCAGCAGTGCGGCCTCGAACGCCTCGTCCCGCTTCGCCGCGTCCTCCGCCAGGGAGCGTGCCTCGCCGGGGTCGACGATCAGCGGGTACATCCCGTTCGTCGAGATCGCTCCCTGCATCTCGTCGAGCTCCTCGGCCGTACGGGCGATTCGCTCCTCGCCGATGACCCGAGCCCGGTAGGAGCCATCGCCCTCGCGGACGATCGGCACCAAGGCCTTGCCCGTCAGGTCTCCCCCCATGACCAGGGCATCCGCCGGATAGTGGGCGGCGGCGTTGATGAACTTCTTCCAGCAGAGCCGCGAACCATGGACGTCTCCCGCGTAGAAGATCCGCGTGATGCTCTGGTTTTGGCGCCGCTCGAACATCCTCCCCCTCGGTCCCATTCGAGTAGATCATCGGGCATTGCCGCGACGAACACAGGCTTGGTCTGAGCCACTAAATGGTCACCTTGTCTCGTTCGGAGACAGGCGGAGCTCGCGGCGCATCAGCCGCAGGGCCGCATCCGGATACCGGCTGGCGAGAAGCCCGGCGGCGGCGAGGATGTAGCTGCCGTCGATGCCGACGGCCGGCTCCTGGGGTGCCAAAGAACGCGGAGACCGACGCCGGAGGGCTTCGTCCAGGATCCACTCGCCGTCCTCGCGGTGAGCAAACACCCCACCGGTACCCAAAACCTGGGCCACCTCGCGCAGGTCGGGGCCGTCGCGGACCAACGTCGGCGGCCCCTTTTCGCTGCGGGTCAGCAGCATCGTCCCGCTGTGACGGGTGACGGCCTGCGCCGCGCAGGCGACCGCCAGGAGAGCGTCGAGGCGGGCCTCGCGCGCGTCCTGCGGAATCCACTCCGGATTCCCGGAACGGGTAGAGACACTTTGTCCAATCGCCGCCTTGCCGATCTCCATCTCCGACTCGATCCAGCGGCCGTCGGCGGCGAGAACCCCGGGGGCGCCGGCACGAAGGCCGAGGTCTCCCTCGACCGTGCGGAGCGTCGGCGGGGGCGGTAACAGCGGGTCCTCGATCCCCGGCGCCGCCACCGCATGGGCGTGGTCGGAATGGACGTCGGTCGTCGCCCCGCCGATATCGACCACCATCAAGTCGCCGACGCCGGGCTCCGCGTCGGTGCCACGGGCGAGCAGCCGCGTCGCTTCGAGAACCGCCTCCGGAGTCGGCATCCTCACCATCTCCGCGAAGGCACTGCCGGCGCTCAGCCCCTTGCCGCCGATCACATGCTCGAGGAAGGCCCGCAGGATCGCCTCACGGGCGGATTCGATCTCCAGCCTGCCCAGTGCCGGCATCACGTTGCCGGCGACCTCGGCCTCGGTGCCGGCGTCGCTCAGCAGCCGCGCCACCTCCGCGGCGACGTCCGCGTTGCAGGCGACGACCGCGTAGCCGCCCAGCCTCCGCGCTGCCAGACGTCGCGCGTTCTCCACCACCAGATCGGCCTGACCGCCGTCGGTCCCGCCGGCGAAGAGGACGATCTCCGGCCGCGCCGCCTGCAGCTCGTCCAGCTGCTGATCGCTCAGGTTGCCGGCCAAGACGGCCTCGACCCGCGCCCCCGCGTTCAGCGCCGCCTGCCGTGCCGCCGACGCGGTCAGGTCCGCGACCAAGCCGACCGCCGCCACCCTCAGCCCGCCCCCGGCGCTGGAGACGGCAAGCTCGTCGTCGATCGCGACCGGTCCACCGGTGGCCGCGGTCGCGGCGCCGAGCGCCGCCGCGTAGCCGTCCATCAGGTCGGTGCCGATGCTGGTCGGCGCCTCCGCCCGGGACAGCAGCCGCCCCTCGTCCGCGTCGACCAGGCGGACCTTGGTGTAGGTGCTGCCGAAATCCGCGAGCGCGACGACGCTCACGCGCGCTTCACGCGGCGACGCCGCCGGCCCGGCGCTCGACCAGAGCGTCGACCAGGCGGTCGATCGTCCCCGGCGTGGCGATCCCGTTCGCGTTGAGATCGGTGCTGACGTCGATCGGGACGTCGGAGCCGGCGACGTCTTCGTTGAGGACGCCCCCCATGAAGACGGCCACCTCCCCAGCCCCGGCCACGTCCAGCTCCTTCATCAGGCGCTGCCCGAAGGCCCGGGCGACGCCGTTGTGGGTGGTGATCACGACCGCGTCGGCGTCGGTCTCGATCACCGCCTTGACGATGTCCTCCGGGTCGCGGTTGACGCCGAAGTCGATCACCTCGGTGCCGACCGCCGTCAGCGTCGAGCTGAGCAGGAACTCGGCGAATTCGTGCACGTCGGTCGAGGTGACGAGGACCTTCATCCCGCGGATCGCCTCCTCTTCGCAACGGCCCCGCAGCTCGACCAGCAGCCGCTCCCGCTCTTCCATCGTCTTCCTCACCAGGTCCGTTTCCAGCACCGGCCGGCGACCGCGGGGAAACTCCGGATCGGCCGCGCCGGCTCCGAACAGCTCCTCGCAACGGGTCGAGCCGAGGCGTTTGAGGACAAGCAGCAGCTGGGCCGGGTCGCGGGTGTCGATCCCGGCCCCGGCGAGGCCGCCGATCGCCGCCTCGAAGAAGGCCCTGCCGCCGCGCACCAGCTGGTCGCGCATCGCCTCGATCCGCGCCCAGTCGACGACCGGCTCGACGATCGGGACGTAGTCCTCGAGCCGGCGGCTGATCGTCTGCACCGTCGCCACCTCCTGCCAGGTCGGGATCCGTTCGGTCTCGGTGACCGGGACGGCGATCGACGCCGATCCGAGCCGATAGCGCATGTCGACCATCTTGGTGAAGAGGAGATCGGTGTTCAGCACCGCCATGTTGGCATCGAAGTCGGGGGTGTTGCCGATCGTGTCGCCCTGGGTGTAGAGGAAGGGAACCCGGTTGAAATTGACGGCCTCGAGGGCGAGCGTCACCGCCGACTTGATCACCGGGTTCTGCGTCAGGCCGCCCCAGGAGGGCGAGTAGGCGGCACCGACCAGATCTTCGCTGATGTAGCGCTCGACCATCGCCCAGCCGACGTAGTTGGCGTAGTCGTGGAAGACGCCCGGATAGCCGTCCTCCAGGTAGGAGTCGAAGACGACCCCCTCGTCTTTGAACGCCGCCAGCATCCCCGCCGCCCGCAGCACCTGCGTCGTCTGGTTGACGTCGTCGTCGTAGTAGGGCCAGCGCCAGGAGTACTGCGAGAGGACGCCGATCGAGGTTACCCCTGCCCGCAGCGCGTCGGCGGCGTTTTCGACCGAACCTGGCCCGCCGATCGAGTTGTCAGCCGCCTCCGGCTCGATCGGGACCGTGTGCGCCAGCTCCCACCAGTCCTGCTCGGTCATCATCACCGGCCCGGTTTCCTGCGCGGCCTCGGCCCGTTTTTCTTTCGGCAGGCCCATCCGCCGCTCGGCGATCAGGTTGAAGCGGTCGGGCGGCCGTACGCCGCGCGAGAGGGCGTCTTCGTAGATCGACCCCAGCGCCTCGCGGGTTTCCGCCCAGGTGGGCAGGCCGATGTTCATGCAGGTGCAGACAGTCCCCTCTTGCCGCGCTCTTTCCCGCCACTCGCGCTCGGAGCCGACACCCTTCTCCTCGCAGTAGGACGAGCGGGCGCGCTCGATGCCCCGCGCCATCTTCTTGCCTTCGGCAACCATTTCCCGGCCGTCCGGGAGATCGGCCGGCAGCAGCGCGGTCAGGTCGACGTCGAGCTCGGTCACCGCCCCAACTTAGCCGCTGACCCTGCCCGGCGCGAGCGGTTTTCTCCTACATCGGAGTTCGTAAATCACCTCGCGGGAACCCCGGAGAACTCGGAGCGGGCTCCTCGAGGGAGCCCGCTCCGGCCTCCTTCATCAGGTGCGCGCCTGCTCTTTGACTTCGTGCGCGTTTTCCTGGGCGGTGTCCTTCAGCTCGGACGCCTGCTCCTGGCCGGCGTCCCTGGCGGTCCGCACCGCATCCTGGCTGACTTCCCTGGCGCCCTCGACCGCCTGCTCGGCAACCTGGCTGGCGACCTCGCGACCGCGGTCGAGCGCCTCCTGGCCGGTTTCGGCCGCCGATTCCTTCACCTGATCGGCGATCGGGCCGACCTTTTCATCCTCGACCTTCGTGCTCGGCAGCAGCATCCCAGCGAGGAAACCCGCCGCGATCCCGCCGATCGCGAGGCCCAGCGGGTTCTCCTGCGCGACCCCGACGGCCTGCCGCGCCCCCTCCTTCACCTGCTGCCCGTCAGGGGTCGCCTCGCCGACTTTGTGCGAGGTGCCCTGAACCTGCTCGATCAGGCGCTCACGCTTGTCCGAGATCGACTCCTTGACCCGGGTCTTGACGTCGGTCTTGTAAGCGAGCGCCTCGACGGTGTCGCCCATTTCGGCTCGCGTCTCCTCTATCTCCTCGCGGATTTGGCTTGGCTCTTGGCCCATTGCACGTCCTCCTTCACGGTTTCGACGGTCTGTTCGGGGGCGGGTGGCATCCCCTTCTTCACTC
>Ga0126313_10000566_pt1 | contig 17824 bp, 23 predicted proteins | sample Plot105A_FD_89954 | JGI IMG/M metagenome (GOLD analysis project Ga0126313, IMG submission 89954) | Serpentine soil microbial communities from UC McLaughlin Reserve, CA, USA - Plot105A | ecosystem: Environmental > Terrestrial > Soil > Grasslands | place: USA: UC McLaughlin Reserve, Lake County...
CAGGGCCGGCACCGGCTGCGCCTGACCTACCAGTTCGAGCCGGGCAGCGACGCCGACGGCGTCACCGTCTACGTGCCCCTGGCCGTGCTCAACCAGGTCCAGCCGGTCGGCTTCGACTGGCAGGTCCCCGGGCTGCGCCAGGAGCTGGTCACCGAGCTGATCCGGTCGCTGCCCAAGGCGGTCCGGCGCAGCTTCATCCCCGCCCCCAACTGGGCCGCCTCGGTGCTGGAGCGGATCGGCCCGGCCGACGGGCCGCTGCTGGAGGTGCTGGCCCGCGAGCTGGAGCGGGCCGGCCCGGTCGAGGTCCCGCCCGACGCCTTCGACCTGGCCAGGGTGCCCGACCACCTGCGCATGACCTTCCGGGTCGAGGACCGCCGGGGCCGCGGGCCGGCCCGGGTGGTGGACGAGGACAAGGACCTGGACGCGCTCAAGCGGCGCCTGGCCCCCCGCATGCGGGCCGCCATCGCCGCGGCCGCCCCCGGCCTGGAGCGCGACCGGGTGGACGGCTGGGACCTCGGCGTCCTGCCCCGGGTGGTGGAGGAGCGGCGCGGCGACCGGACAGTCAAGGGCTTCCCGGCCCTGGTCCCCGAGGACGGCCGGGTGGCCGTGCGCCTGCTGGAGACCGAGGCCGAGCAGGCCGCCGCCATGCGGGCCGGCACCCGCCGGCTGCTGCTCCAGTCCATCCCCTCGCCGGTCAGGTACGTGCTGGCCCGCCAGGACAACCAGGCCAAGCTGGCCCTGAGCCGCTACCGGCACGGCAGCGCCACCGACCTGTTCGCCGACTGCCTGGCCGCGGCCGCCGACGACCTGATGGCCGCCAACGGCGGCCCGGCCTGGGACGAGGCCGGGTTCCGGCGGCTGCTGGACGCCGTCCGGAGCGAGCTCGCCGACACCACCCTGGACGTGGTCTCGCGGGTCGCCCGGATCCTGGCCGTGGCCGGCGAGGTCGAGAGCCGCCTGGCCGAGCTGACCAACCCGGCCTTCGGCCCGGCCACAGCCGACGTCCGGGCCCAGCTCGGCGCCCTCGTCTACTCGGGCTGGGTGACGGCCACCGGCCGCCGCCGGCTCCCCGACGTCCTGCGCTACCTGCGGGCCATGGTCCTGCGCCTCGACCGGCTCCCCGGCGACCTGGCCGGCGACGCCGAACGCATGGAGAGCATCGCCTATGTCACCGACGCCTGGCGGCAGGCCCGCGACCGGCGGCCCGACGCCGCCGGCCTCGACGAGATCCGCTGGATGCTGGAGGAGCTCCGCGTCAGCTACTTCGCCCAGGCCATCGGCACCGCCAGGCCAGTGTCCGAGCAGCGGGTCCTTCGCGCCATCGGCCAGCTCACCGGCTGAGCCGCCTCGCGACCCGGACGCTCGGCGGGTGCCTTTGACAAGCGGCGGACCAGCGCGGAGGTCCTTCTGCCCGGGTAGCTTCCATGGGAGGGCCGGATGGACGTGCCAGCCGACCGTTCGGCACGAACCACCGAGCCACGAGCCCATCAGGGCGTGCGGGAGGCGGCCCGGCTACGTCGCGGCCGGCGGCCGACGGGGGAGCCGCCGCCGCTGCCCCATCACCTCCAGACCAGCGGGATCGGGTGGCTGTGGCCATGCTCGTCCTGGTGGCCTTGGCCGTTGCCGTCTTCGCCCGTGGCATGCGAGGGGTCGCGGTCGACGTGACCGTGGTCGACGACGCCGTGGTCGGCTGGCTGGCCGGGGTGGACCTGCCCGGCTTCCAGGCGCTGATGCGCGCCCTGAGCTTCCTGAGCTCCTGGTGGGTCCTGAACGGCGTGCTGTATGCGCTGATCATCGCCCTGCTGGTGCTTCGGCGCTTTCGGCACCTGATCATCTGGCTGATCCTCACCAACCTGCTTGCCCTGGTCGGCGCCAGCATTCTCGGCCCGGTCGCCCAGCGGCCGCGGCCGTTCGGGGTGGAGATCCGGGAAGGCTGGGGTGGCTGGGCCATGCCGCCGCTGCACGTCACCTAACCAGGCGATCGACGACGGCCTTGGCATCATCCGCAAGCTGTGGGACGCCGGGCTGGCCCACCGGGACATCAAGCCGGCCAACCTGCTGGTCCGCCACGGCCGCCTGCTGCTCATCGACGTCGCCTTCGTCCAGGCCCGCCCCAGTCCCTGGCGGCAGGCCGTCGACCTGGCCAACATGATGCGGATGCTCAAGGCCCAGGGCCGGGACCTGCACGCCGAGTTCGTGCGGCTGCTGCCGAGCCCACCCCCAGCCGGTGTCGATCCAACGCTGGACCATGCGGCGGGTCGAGCTCATGGCCGGTACGGCGTTCCTGGCCGTCGTGTTGCTCGCCATGTTCCTCTCGACCACCAACAACGACTCCGCGGTCAAGACGTCGCTGGAGATCCAGAGCCTGGGCTGCACCGACCTGGAGCCGTTGTGGGTCCAGGCCCAGGCGGTGCCGTCGGCCTCGCTGGTCCCCTGCGTCCGCACCCTGCCGGTTGGGTGGTCGGTGACCAACGTGGCCGTCAACGACGGCCGGTCGGTGATCACCCTGGCCCACGACCGGACCGGCGGCGACGCGATGGTGGCCAGGCTCACCGCCGGCTGCGACGTCGGGCAGGCCGCCGGGCAGGCCTCCGGCCAGCCCGGCGTCCGGCGCTACCAGCTGGTCGAGCGCCAGGGCCCGACTTCAGCGCCGTGCGCTTCGACGTGTTCCCCGGCGGCTGCGTGACCACCCGGATTCGGGCGCTGGCGTCCAGCAAGGCCGAGGTCACGGCCGCGGCTCCCGGGATCCTCGGCTTCACCCCGCCAGCAGCTCGCCCAGGCCCTCGAGCAGCGCTCCGGCGGCCGGCTCCAGCTCGATCCCTAGACGAGCCGCCGGGGCCGGGCCAAGCGTGCGCCACCCCGGGGGCGCAATCCCACCATCCAACTGGTCCAGCTGCGCACCCTCCCCGCCGGGACGGTGGTGCGGCTGCACCTGCACGCGCGCTGACAGCACGGCGACCCCACCGCACGTGGGTGGGGTCGCCGGTGGCGTCGCGCGCTACTGGGCCTCGATCGGCCGCACGTTGGCGGCCTGGGGGCCCTTGGGGCCCTGGGCCACGTCGAACTCGACGGTCTGGCCCTCGTTCAGCGAGCGGTAGCCGCTCGACTGGATGGCGCTGAAGTGCACGAAGACGTCCTCGCCGGACTCAGGCTGGATGAAGCCGTAGCCCTTGTCGGCGTTGAACCACTTCACGGTTCCAACAGTCATGGATGCTTGTCCCTCCCTCCGTCGTCTCGGAGGTCACGATCAACGTCGGTCCGTCCTGGCGCCGACGGCAAAGGACAAGCTCGACTTCAACCATGAAAGCCAAACGTGAACCTGTGCGGCCCGCAGCCTAGCAGATAGTGCGGTGTCGGTGTGGGTGTCAACAAATGACGGCCACGGTGGGCTGCGACACCTGGGAGGACCACATGAACGCCAGCGCCACCGCCACCGCCGACACCGGACGCTGCACCCCGTGCCGGATCGCCACCTGGACCGCGGATAGCCGGCTGCGGGAGGCCGCGGACGCCGCCGGCCAGCGCTGCTGCTAGGCCACCCAGGTGGTCTCGCAGGGGCGGCACCACCACAGCTTCCTCAGGCTGGTCAGGGTGCCCTCGTTCAGCGGCTTGTAGCGCCGCGCCGGGTCCCCGCAGAACAGGCACGCCGGGCCGCTGCCCGCCTGCGCCTCGATCCATCCCGCGGTGGTGGCGGTGGCCGCGTGCATGCCCTCCAGCCGCGGCGTGGTGTTCATCATGGACTGACCCTATTCGCGCCGTGTTGCGGCGGGGTTGTCGCTTGGTGACGTCTGCGTTGCGGCCTGCACCGGGAAACCGGTTAGAGTCTGCGACCGACGCCGGCCGGAGGGGCCGGGACGGACGGGGAGGGGGCTGGGCGACAGGTGCAGGACCAGGCGCGGGTCGAGTGGCGCAAGAGCAGCCTCAGCACCACCAACGGGTGCGTCGAGGTGGCGCTCGTCGGCGATCGGATTGCGGTGCGTGACTCCAAGCAGGAGGGCCGCGGCCCGGTGCTGGAGTTCACCGCCACCGAGTGGGCCGCCTTCCTCGGCGGGGTCCGCGGCGGCGAGTTCGACCTCAGCGACCGGCGATGAGCTCGGCGGACGCCTCGGGCGGGAGCGCCGCCGGCAGTAGCAGCTCGAACACCCGCCGGTAGCGGGCCACGTCCTCCGGGTCCTCCAGGTAGAGGGCGTCGGCGGCGCTGTCGAGGGCGACCACGTCGCGCTCGGCCGCGGCCGGGAAGCCGAAGATCGTGAACGGCCCGTCCATCCCGGCATGCGCCCCGGCCTCCACCTCCAGTACCCGGATGGTGACGGCCGACCGGGCCGCGTCCTCCAGTAGTCGCCGCCGCTGGGCGGCCATGACCGCCGGCCCGCCCACCGGCCGCCGCAGCACGGTGTCGTCCAGCAGGACCCGCAGCGCCGGCGGGTGCTCCTGGTCGAGCAGGGCCTGGCGGCGCATGCGCAGCTCGACCCGGCGGTCGATCTCCCCGCCTGGCAGGTCGGGCCGGACGGCGCCGATTACCGCCCTGGCGTAGTCGGCCGTCTGGAGCAGGGCGGGCACGATCAGGGACATGTAGACGTCGATCGAGGTCGCGGCCACCTCCAGGCCGATGTAGGCGGGCACCCCGTCGGGCACGTCGACGAACTTCTGCCACCAGCCCTGCTGGCGGGCCTCCCTGGCGATCTGGACCATGGCCTCGCGCTGGGCGTCCGAGACCCGGTACAGCTCGAGCATGTCCCGGACGTCGCGCGGGGTGGCGCTGACCTGCCCGGTCTCGATGCGGGAGACCTTGGACTGGGAGCACTCGAGCGCCTCGGCGACCCGGTCGATGGTCAGTCCGGCGTCCTCGCGGAGTCGGCGGAGCTCGGCGCCCAGGCGTCGTCGGCGGCCCGTGGGCGTCCGGGTCGTCACCGGGGCGGATCCCCTCCTCCCATCTGCGGCCGGCAGGCATGTCACCGCATGGATGCATTCTGCATAGTTGCAGAGTTTGTCGGGTTCCGTCAGACTCCCGCAAGAGAGACCATTCTCTACCTTCTCTGGCGGAGGAGCACCCGCATGGCGACCATCAGGCCACACGAGCGGATCCTGGCCGCGGCCACCCGGCTGTTCGCCGACGAGGGCATCCACGCCACCAGCGTCGACCGCGTGATCGCCGAGGCCGGCGTCGCCCCCATGACCGTCTACCGGCACTTCGCCGGCAAGGACGACCTGGTCACGGCCACCCTGGAGCGGTGGAGCACCCGGTGGCTGGAGTGGCTGTGCGGGGAGGCCCTGCTGGCCGGCGACGACCCTGCGGCCCGGCTGGAGGCGCTGTGGGACGCGCTCGAGAAGTGGTTCGCCGACGAGGGCTTCCGCGGCTCCTATGTCGCCAACGTGGCCACCGAGCTGCGGGCCAAGCCCGGCCACCCCGCGCAGGCCGTCATCGCCGCCCACCGGACCGCCCTGCGCCAGCTGCTCCAGGACCTGGTCACTGCAACCGGGGCGCCGCTGTCGCCGGCCGCCGCCCTCCAGCTCCAGATGCTGATCGACGGGGCCATCGCCGTCGCCGTGGTCGACCGCCAGCCCGGCGCCGCCGCCAGCGCCCGGGAGATGGCCGGCGGCCTGCTGGCCCCGCCGGTTCCGGCCGGGCGGCGTTAGCCGGCCGTTAGGCCGCCCGGGCTACCGTGCCGCGACGACATGCCGCAGGAACGGAGCCCGCATGCAGGACCCGACCGCCGCCGCGTGGCGGACCAGCAGTCTGTGCGACCTCAACGGCTGTGTCGAGGTCGCCATCCTCGATGACCAGGTCGCGGTCCGCGACGCCAAGGACCGGGCCGGCCCCGTCCTCGTGTTCAGCGCGGCCGAGTGGGAGGCCTTCGTGGGCGGCGTCCGCGGCGGCGAGTTCGACCCGCGCTGACCCTTGCTCCGGCGCCGGCCCGGCCGGGGAGCTAGACTTGCGCCCCGCCAGCCGCAGCGACGTCGGAGGAGGAGCAATGGGCCGCAAGCGCCGGGACGAGGACCAGCCGCCCACCGAGAACGGGCACCGCTCACACCGTGGCCGCAGGCTGGCCGTGCTGCTCGCCCTGGCCGGCGGCGCCGTCTACCTGGTCCGCCGCAACCAGCGCAAGGCCGAGCTGGACGAGGGCATCTGGCACGAGGCCCCGGCCTCCACCGCCCCGACCGCCTGACGAGCCTGGCCCCTGGCCGCCACGGGAGGTGGCGGCCCCGTAGACTGCCTCCATGCCGCGGTGCGCAGTTTGCGGACAGGACAACCCGGGGGGCTTCCGGTTCTGCGGGAGTTGCGGGGCGCCCCTCACCGGTCCGGCCCCGGCCCCGACCGAGGAGCGGCGCCTGGTCACGGTGCTGTTCTGCGACCTGGTCGACTTCACCGCCCGCTCCGACCGGGCCGACCCCGAGGACGTCGGCGCCCTGCTGCGGCCCTACCACGCCCGCCAGCGGGCCGAGATCGAGCGCCGCGGCGGCACCCTGGACAAGTTCATCGGCGACGGCATCATGGCCGTGTTCGGCGCCCCCCTGGCCCATGAGGACGACCCCGAGCGGGCCGTCCGCTGCGCCCTGGGCATGCTGGCCGCCATCGAGGAGCTGAACCAGGGCTCCCCCAGCCTCGACCTGGCCGTCCGCATCGGCGTCACCACCGGTGAGGCCCTCGTCCGCCTCGGCCCAGGCCAGCAGACCGAGGGCGTGGTCGGCGACGTGGTCAACACCGCCTCCCGCCTCCAGGGGGTGGCCCCGGCGGGCGGGGTGGTGGTGGGGGAGACCACCTTCCGGGCCACCAGCCGGCTGTTCGACTACGAGGAGCTGGGGCCGGTCAGGGTCAAGGGCAAGGCCGAGCCGGTGCCGGTGTGGCGCCTCGAGCGGGCGCGCAGCCGCACCGGCGTCGAGGCGGTCCGCCGTGCCGGCACCCCCTTCGTCGGCCGCCAGGCCGAGCTGGAGCTGCTCAAGGGCCTGTTCGCCCAGACCCTGGCCGACCGGACGGCGCGGCTGGTCACCGTGGTGGGGGAGCCGGGGGTGGGCAAGTCCCGGTTCGTGGCCGAGCTGGCCGCCGCCGTCGAGGATGGGCCCGAGCTGATCACCTGGCGCCAGGGCCGCTGCCTGCCCTACGGGGACGGGATCACCTTCTGGGCGCTGGGCGAGATCGTGAAGGCCCACGCCGGGATCCTGGAGACCGACCCCGCGGCCCAGGTGTCGGGCAAGCTCCAGGCGGCGGTCGAGGCCCTGCTCCCCGACCCGTCCGAGCGCGAGTGGCTGCGGGCGCGGCTGGCCCCGCTGCTCGGGATCGCCGACCCGGAAGCCGTCAAGCTGGAGCGGGCCGAGCTGTTCGCCGCCTGGCGGCGGCTGATCGAGGCCATGGCCGCCCCCCACCCGGTGGTGCTGGCGGTCGAGGACCTGCACTGGGCCGACCCGGCGATGCTGGAGTTCCTCGAGCACCTGGTCGCGACCTCCACCGGCCTGCCGCTGCTGATCGTGGCCACCGCCCGGCCGGAGCTGCTGGAACGCCACCCCGGCTGGGGCGACGACATCCCGGCCGCGACGAGGATCCCGCTGGGCGCCCTGAGCGACCTGGAGACGGCCCAGCTGGTGGCCGCCCTGGTGGGCCGGTCGGTGCTGCCCGTCGGGGTCCAGGCCCTGCTGCTGGAGCGGGCCGCCGGCAACCCGCTGTACGCCGAGGAGTTCGCCCGGCTGCTGGCCGACCAGGGCCTGGTGGTCGAGGACGGGGTCGCCGCCGTCCCCGAGATCCCCGTCCCCGAGACCGTGCACGGGCTGATCGCGGCCCGCCTGGACGCCCTCACCCCCGAGGTCAGGGCGCTGGTCCAGAACGCGGCCGTGGTCGGCCGGGTCTTCTGGCCGGGGGCGGTGGCCGCCATGGACGACAGCGGGGGGTTCAGGGGGCCCGAGGCTGACCCCCTGGTCGAACGGGACCAGGCGATCAGGGCCGCCCTGGCCGAGCTGGAGCGCAAGCAGCTGGTGCAGCGGGCCCGGACCACCTCGGTCCAGCACCAGGACGAGTACGTGTTCTGGCACGCCCTGGTCAGGGACGTGGCGTACGCCCAGATCCCGCGGGCCGGTCGGGCCCGCCGCCACCAGGCGGTGGCCGAGTGGGTCGAGGAGGTGGCCGGGGAGCGGGTCGGCGACCTGGCCGAGGTGGTCGCTCACCACTACGGCCAGGCGCTCACCTACGCCAGGGCGGCCAGGGAGCCCCAGGCCCGGATCGACCAGCTGATCGAGCCGACCCGCCGCTTCCTGATCCTGGCCGGGGACCGGACCATCAACCTGGACCTGGACCGGGCCCGCGCCTACTACCGCCAGGCCGTCGAGCTGGGCCAGCCCAGGGACCCCGAGCGCCCCCACCTGCTGGTCAGGACCGGGCGGGTGGCGTTCCAGTCCGGCGACTACCCCGAGGCGGTGGCCGTCTACGAGGAGGCGATCGCCGACATGCGCCACAGCGGCGACCTCCAGGGCCTCGGCGCCACCCTGAGCCGGCTCGCCACCGTCTACTGGAACCAGGGCGACACCCGCCGGGCCAAGGCCGTCCTCAGCGAGGCCATCGAGCTGCTGGAGCGGGAGCGGCCCGGCCCCGAGCTGGTCTCGGCCTACGTCAGCATGGCCGGCGACCGGGTCATCGCCGGCCACGCCGGCGACGCCCTGGAATGGGCCGACAAGGCCCTGGCCCTGGCCGACGAGCTCGGCGGGCTGCCGCGGGTCCGGCCCCGCATCCTCGACGCCCTCGGCGTGGCCCGCTGCGACCTCGGCGACTTCCTCGGCGGCATGGACGACCTGCGCTCCGGGCTGGCCCTTGGCCTGGAGCTGGGGTCGGGCTACGACACGGCCGTGATCTACAACAACCTGGCCGAGCCGGTCTGGCTGGTCGAGGGGCCCGACGCCGCCATGGCCCTGTGCGAGAGCGGGATCGACTTCGCCGAGCGGCGCGGCCTCAGCGAGGCCGCCATGTGGCTGCGCTCCTTCACCGTCGGCCCGCTGCTGGACCTGGGCCGCTGGGAGGAGGCGGTGGTCCTGGCCGACGAGGCGATCGCCTGGGACCTGGCCCACGGCGGCGACTACCTGGCCATCGGCTGCCGCCGGTACGTGACCCTGGTCCTGGCCTGGCAGGGCGACCTGATCGCCGCCCGCGACCTGGCCACCCGGGTCCTGCCAAGGGCCAGGGAGATCGACGACCTGCAGCAGCTCGTCCCGGCCCTGGTCAACGCGGCCCTGGTCGAGCACGCGTCCGGCGACAAGGCGGCCGCCCTGGCCCTGGTCACCGAGGCCGCCCAGCTCACCGCCGAGCGGGCCGGCGGCCGCCGCTTCCTCGGCCAGCACCTGGCCGACATGGTCCGGGTCGCGGCCGGCTCCGCTCCCGCCCTGGCCCGCGACCTGCTGGAGGGCACCGGGCGCTCCGCCACCCGGTACCGGCTGGCCGCCACCACCGCCGAGGCCGTCCTGGCCGAGGCCGCCGGCGACCCCGAGGCCGCCGCCGCCCTCTACGCCGCCGCCGCCGACGGCTGGCATGCCTACCGCCAGGTCCTCGAACACGCCCTCGCCCTGCTCGGTCAGGGCCGCTGCCTGGCCGCCATGGGCCGCCCCGACGCCGCCGACGTCCTCCGGGTCGCCCACAGGGGGCTGAAGGACCTCGGCGCCCGCCCCTCCGCCGCCGAGGCCGACGCCGTGCTCAACCAGGCGCCGGCCAGCTGACGTCACACCTCGGCGCTCCGTCCGGTCATTCAGAGTGGAAGGCAACCGACAGGAAAGGAAGACACCCATGCCTGTGCAGGTGACCGCCATCATGCTCGGGGTGGAGGACGTGGCCCGCTCCAAGAAGTTCTACGGCGAAGGCCTGGGCTGCACCATCGACCAGGACCACCCTGGGTTCGTGTCGTTCGACCTGGGCGACGGGTCCTCGTCGCTGGCCCTCTACCCACGCCAGGGCGCCGCCGAGGACGCCGGCGTCTCCCCCGAGGGGTCCGGGTTCCGTGGCGTCTCGTTCCACTACATCGTGTCGTCCAGCGAGGCCGTCGACGAGGTCATGGCCAACGCCGCGGCCGCCGGCGGCGAGGTCGTGAAGCAGGCCGCCGCCTCCCAGTGGGGCGGGTACTTCGGTTACTTCAGCGACCCCGACGGCTACCTGTGGAAGGTCGCCTCCCCCTCCTAGACGGCAGCGCCGCTCATGCGCCGTGCTCACCCGCCGAAACGCAGGATCGTGCGCTCCAACGATCGGCAATGATCTTGATCAGGTTTCCCGCGTGACGACCCGTGCCTTGCAACTCGTGCGCCTGGAGGCCATCACGGTCAGTCCAGCGGCAACCGCCACGCGCTCCTCGGTCTGCTCGAGGGATCCAGCCGACACGGCTACGACCTCAAGCGGTCGTACGACCGGCGGTTCGGCGAGGTCAAGCCGATCCGGTTCGGCCAGGTCTACCGCACGCTGTCCCAGCTCGAGCGGGATGGCCTGGTCGGGGTCGTTGGTGTCGAGGCCGGATCGGGCCCCGACCGCAAGCGGTACTCCATCACACCGGAGGGGGTGACCGACCTGGACACCTGGCTCGGCGAGCCAGAGGAACCACAACCCCACCGCCAGTCGGTGCTGTTCACCAAGGTCGTGGTGGCGCTGCTGTCAGGGCGGTCGGCCGAGCACTTCCTCGACGTGCAATGGGCCAGGCACCTGGGCAGCATGAAGCGCTGACGACGGCCCGGCGCAACGCGGCGACCACCCAGGACGCATTGCTCGCCGACTTCCAGCCCTACTGCTCCCAGGGCTGGCCGGGGTCGTGGAGGCCGAGCAGGGTGTCCGGCTGGGCCTGGCGGACCTCCAGGCACGGGATGCAGATCAGCACCGTGAACAGGCCCTCGATCTGGCTGAAGGGGCCGGTGAAGGTCCCGCAGAAGGAACACCGCGGCCCCACTCCGCACCCCCGATGCCCGAACTGGCGTTCGAGGAAGGATAGCAGGTGTCGAGTTGGCAGGAGCCGCGCAGCTCCGACGCCTTAACAGGTTGGTCTGCCTGCGGCCACGAACCCATCGCTACCTTCCGGCGTCGCAAGAGGCGGGGGTGGTTAGGCGTCGGCCTTGGTGGTGCCGGGCGGCCCGGCCAGCACCGTGGGGACGTACTCGAGCAGCTGCAGCCGACCATCGAAGGTGCGGCTGGCCACCATGTCGAGGGCGACGTCGGGATACCCGTCATAGATCCGGTCCCGACCGGTGGCTCCGGTGATGACGGGGAAGACGACCACGCGGAACCGGTCCACCAGCCCGGCCTGCAGGAGCGAGCGGCACAGGGTGAGGCTGCCCAAGGTGCGCAGGGACGTGGTGCCCTTGTCCTTCATCTCCCGCACCGCCTCGACGGGGTCCTGGCTGACCAGTTGGGTGTTCGGCCACGCCAGCGGCTCGGTCAAGGTGGTCGAGAAGACGACCTTGGACAGGCCCGCCAGGGCATCGGTCCCCGGCTCACCCTCGGTGGCCAACCCGGACATGAGCCGATAGGTGGTGGCGCCCATCAGGACGGTGTAGTCCGCTTCCGGGTGGTCTCCCAACCAGGCCAGGTATTCAGGCCCTTCCAGGCCCCACCAGCCGGGCCAGCCCTCGGCGGCCCCGTATCCATCAAGCGAGGTGATGAAGTCGATGACCAGTTCTGCCATCTGCGGTTCCCTTCAGGTGCGGTGGTGGGTGGCGAGCGGCCGCCGACAACGCGCTACGCCGTGCTCCCGGAGGGACCCTACCGCGACCACAGCTCCTGCGCCGAGGAGCGCGTCCGTCACCTCGACCACTCGTACAGCATCGCAGAGAGGCCGCCTGGTTCTCGTGGTGATGCGCTGCGCTCGTGAGGACGTTCCTTCCTCGGTGCCGTTCGGAGGTCAGTGCCGACGAGGCGAGGTTGGCGCCAGCGCGCAGTAGCGCCGGTGGGTGGCCTGGTCGGGACGCTCGGCGGCGGCCTCGAACCGGGACACCATTGACACGCTCCAGCCAATCAGCTTACCGAGCTCCTGTTGGGTCTCACCCCGCAGGTCGCGGATGTCCCGGAGCACCTGGGCGGGTGCGGGGATGGCGGCGCGGACTCGGAGGTAGCGGTCAAGGGCCTGAGCAGTCCTGCGGCCGAACGGCAGCGCACATTGCCGGCCGTCCTTGCCCGCCACGACCGCGACCTGGAGGTCGAGTCAAGATCAGTGAGGCGCATGCCGGCGACCTCCGCGTGGCGAGGGCCCACGTCGACTAGAAGCAGGATCAGGGCCGTGTCGCGGCGAGCCTCGAAGTCCCGGCCGGCGCAGGTCTCCAGGAGCCGCCGGACAGCATCCTTGCGCACCACAGGAACCGGCTGATCCGGCACTGCGGGCGGACGCATCCTGGCCATTGGACTAACGGGGATCTCGCCTTCGGCCTGCAGCCAGCCGTAGAACACGCGCAGGCTCCGGCAGCGGTTGGCGGCCGTTGCGGGCTTCCAGCGGGCGAGTTGGTCAACGATGAACGCCTCGACATCTTCGGCGCGCCTGCTCGAGCTGGACTCCTTGAGCCGAGAGGATCTGGTCGGCGGGCCGGAGGGCGTCAAGGTACGTCTCGATCGTGCGGCCAGCCCTGTTCTCTGCTCGCAAGTGCAGGTCGAAGGAGCGAACCAGGTCGGCTACGCTGGGTCGGCCATAACCGGACCGTAGCATGAAGAGGAGTCGAGTCAGGTGCTCTTGAACCGCTGCGCTGAAGACTGGTGCGACGGCTGGGAGCGAAATTCGCAAGTCAGGGCGTAGATTCTCTGGGGATGTAGCTCAGCTGGAAGAGCACCTGCTTTGCAAGCAGGGGGTCGTGGGTTCGAGTCCCATCATCTCCACCACCAGCCCAAACTCCCTGCTCAGCAGGGGTGCCGACGACCCCTCACTCGGCTAACCGGAGCACGCTGCCCGTAGCCAGCCGCTCCACCACACCCTAATGAGGGAACGATGTCGTCCACCCAATCGGCACCTGTGGACCGTCAGCTGCCACGCGGTCATCTCCTGGTCCTCAACCGGAGCTTCCAACGCACCCTTGAGGCTGAGAACAAGAGTCCCAGGACCATCGAGGCCTACACCGACGCCGTGCGGCTCCTCGCCACCTACTGCCAGGCCCACGGCCAGCCGGTCCTCCTCGGCGAACTCCAGCGTGAGCATATCCAGGCGTTCATCGCCGACCAGCTCACCCGCTGGAAGCCGGCCACCGCCCACAACGCTATCGAGGTCTCCACGCCTTCTTCAAGTGGACGGTGGCCGAGGGTGATCTGGAGAGCAACCCTATGAAGGGGATGAAGCCGCCGCAACTACCGGAGCAACCGGTCGAGGTGGTTGGGTCGGAGCATCTGGCTCGGCTGCTCAAGACCTGCGAGGGAGGGGACTTCACCAGCCGCCGTGATACCGCCGTCATCCTGCTGCTGGTGGACACCGGGATGCGCCGGGCTAAGTGCGCCGGCATGACCCTGGATGACGTCGACCTGGACCAGCGGATCGTGTGGGTGCTGGGCAAGGGTCGCCGACCTCGGGCGCTGCCAATCGGCCGCACGACCGCCCAAGCGCTCGACCGCTACTTACGGACATGAGAAGGGCACCGGCTGGCCCATCTGCCGCAGCTTTGGGTCGGCCGCAACGGGTCTATGACGCCGTCGGGTGTCTATCAGGTCGTTCACGATCGAGCCCGTGAGGCTGGGCTGCCGGCCATGCACCCGCATCAGCTCCGGCATGCCTTCGCGACCAGCTGGCTGGCCGAGGGCGGTAACGAGAACGAGCTGATGCTGGTGGCTGGCTGGAAGTCGCGAACCATGATCGATCGCTACACCAAGGCCACAGCCGTGGAGCGCGCCCGGGCCAGCCATGCCCGCCTGTCTCCTGCCGACCGGCTCCGGGGCGTGTCCGACGGCTCGTGAGGTGGCCGAGGGCTGGACATGACGACTGCGCCTGGCCGATAGGCTGGGCGGCAAGGAGTCCTTGGTCTGCGGAGGTTGCCATGGTGCTGTCACCGAAGGTCCGAAGCGTCGTCGCCGGAGTCCTGGTGGCCAACAGCGCCCCGCACCTGGCCACGGCGGTGGCCGGTCGCCAGCACCTGACCCCGCTGGCCGGCCGTGACTCGCCGCCGGCGGCGGTTAACCTCGTCTGGGCGGCCGCCAACCTCCTCGGCGGCGCCCTGGTCCTGCGGGGCGCGGCGGCCGTCCGCCAGCCCGGCCACTGGGACGACCGGCTGGTCGCCTTCGAGGCCGGCTACCTGAGCTGGGCGCTGTGGATGACAGTCTCGGAGTACCTGCTCAGGGTCAACTGGGACCGTTAACTCGCACCGTCGAGCCGGCTGGCGAGGCACTTAGTCGGCAGGGCAGCAGCCAGTGCACTGCTCCTCGTCGCGCTACAACCACTGGTTCAGGCTCCTTCGCGGGCTCCAGCCGGCATCCGATCACCCGACACGCTAGCCTGGCGGCCCGCGATCTGGGCGAGCAGCGAGAACCAGCCGAAGGCCGAAACTAGCCTTCTGGCGGTTGTGGGGTGGCTCCTTGCCCGCGCTGGCCGAACACCATAGGTTGGGTCGGTTTCAGCGCGCTGCGGTGCGACGTCGCCATCCCAACACGATGAGGACCGCGACGGCAGCGGCTGCAGCGGCCCACCGTGCCGCTCCGGCCGGTTGCCGTTCTTCGTCTGGGAGTTCGAGTTCCACACCGAAGCGGCGAGCCAGGCTTCGGCCGCCCTCGAGCATGAGCTGGTCGTGGTTCCAGTTGAACGCCGGCCGAGCGATCGGGGCCAGCAGGTTCATCCACCATCTGGTGGTTCGAACGTCCCAGTTGTAGCGGACCAGGGTGCCCCCGTCCTCGGGAGTAAGCAGCCAACGGCCGCTGCCCTCCAGCTCGCCAGTGGCCTCACTCGCCAGCATCGACGGCGGCTGGACCTCGGTGAGACGGATGTCGAAGCCCAGGGTATACGGCAGCCGCGTTCTGAACAGCAGGTGCAGGCGCTTGCCGATGCCATCTTCGGCACCCGATTGCAGAGTGTCGACCCGGACCACGTACTTCCACCAGGTTGGCCATCGCTCCGCGTGAACGATCTCCTCCCACACTTGCTCGATCGGCGCTTGGATCCGCCAGGTGCTCACGAAGTGATAGTCAGCCATGCCCCCTCCGAGTCTCAGCCGTGTGCTACAGGATGGCGTCCGATCGTCCAAGCATCGAGCAGAACACATTGTAAGGATAATGTCGCCGGATCGCGGCCACCATGCCAGCGACTCCCTGACGAGCTGGATGGCCGGCATAGTCGCCAGCAACCGATGGCGACCCCGGGCTGCACCATCGGGCCACCTCGTCCATCCTCAGCGGTGAACAGCGTGCAATGGTACCGGTAGAAGTTCAGCGACTAGCGGCTGTGCGACGCCGCTGACCTACCCGGAGGCCCGCTCCAGGCCCACGTCGGCTCAATGCGCCTAGCTGTGTGCCCACATTCTCAACATCGAGCGCGGGGCGACTGGCAGCCGGCCCGGAGGCACGAAGAGCGCATCCTTATCAGGTGTCGAGGGCTCAGCGCTGTGCGGACCGCCGTTTTCCCAGGTCGCCTGCGAGCGTCAGGGGCGAAGGGATGCGTTCTTACTGCCCCGCCGCTATAGGTTCGGGGACATGACGCCATCGGGATCCTGCGCGCCAGCGGCCACCGCAACCTCGCCGCCGCCCTAGGCCGCAACGCCCGCGACGCCACCCGACTGCTGCCGCTCCTGGGCGTCACCGGCCCGTGAACCAGTCACTGCCGCACGTTGCCGAGGGCCTCGGGCGACCCCGCCAGGGTGGCTGTTGGCGTTGGAATCGGGCTGGAAGCTCTGGCCGCAACTGTCGCGGGTGTCGTCGGGGTTGCTGCTGCGGTGAACCGTGGGTCGGCCCGGACCCTCCCTTGGCAGGCGCTAGGGCTTGCGCCCGACGCCACAAGCCGAATCGATCTCGGCCGGGAGGCCGGACGGGCTGGGCTCGGGACGCCATCGTGGGGGGGAGACAACGCCGGGTTCCACAAGCTCAAGGCCGTCGAAGAAGCGAGCGATCCGATCGGGGCTGCGGAGGTGGTAGGTCGGGTTGGCGGACTGGTTCCAGATGCGCGCCGCCTCGATGACCTCCTGGCTGGTGTCGGTGCCGTCATTCATCGTCAGGTAGCTACCGGAGGGCACGCCGCCTACCAGCCGTTCGACGATCGACTGCGCTTGCTCGTCGTCGGCGATGTGGCCCAGGATCCCCATCAGCATGATCGCGATCGGCTGGGTGACGTCCAGCGTCCGGGCGGCTTGCTGCAGGATCGTGTCGGGGTCGCGCAGGTCGACGTCGATGTAGGCGGTGGCGCCCTCGGGGGTGCTGGTGAGCAGGGCGCGGGCGTGGGTCAGGACGATGGGGTCGTTGTCGACATAGACGATGCGGCACTCCGGCGCTACCGACTGGGCGACCTGGTGGGTGTTGTTGGCGGTGGGCAGGCCGGTGCCGATGTCGAGGAACTGGCGGACGCCGGCGTCAGCGGCCAGGTACCGGACCGCGCGGGCGAGGAAGGCCCGGGAGGCGCGAGCGTTCTCGACGATCGCCGGGAAGGCCTGGAGAATCTGGTCGCCGACCTGGCGGTCGACGGGGAAGTTGTCCTTGCCGCCCAGCCAGTAGTTCCAGATCCGGGCCGTCTGGGGCACGTTGGTGTTGAGCTCGGGCGGTACCTGGCTGGCGGTGGCCGAGTTGTCTGCCACGGGATGCCTCACCTGCCTTTAGTTGTGGGCGGCGGCTGATGTCACCACACGACCTAGACTCCCGTCCGCCACGCCACCATGTCAACGACGGCTGAAGGTGAGCTGAGGCGCCGTCGACACGCCACCATCCTCCGCTGCGGCCAAGCGAGCCACGGCAGCGGACACGGTCGAAGGAGACAACAGTCGGGTGCTACCGTAGTCAGAATCGGTATGGGCCTGGCTGAGCTTGAACCAGCGGCCTCATCCTTATCAGCTATCGAGGGCTCAGCGCTGTGCGGACCGGCGTTTCCCCAGGTCGCTGGCGACCCCGGCGAGCCCGAGCCCGCCGCCGGCGGCGCCCCGGCGCCAGGTAGGGCGCTTGGCACGTTGTTCCTTCCTGGGTGGTACGACGAGTCGCCCGCGACTTGCAGTGGCCGGAACGGCCGGCGGCGCCCTTCGCTACTTGCCGTCACCGTCCGAGGACCGCGAGCGCGTGCCCCGCTTGGAGCTGCGCTTGGTCTGCCCCTCGCCCGAGCGGCGCGAGGCCGGGCGGCGTTGCTGCCCAGCACCTTTTTTCTTGTTCGGCGTCCAACTCGCCTTGCCCCTGGCCTCCACGGCGGCCTCGCCGATCTGCTCGGTCGCCTTGGCTGCTGCCTGGCCTACCTGCTGAACCGCCGCCCCGGCAGCCTGTCCTACCTGCTGAACCGCCTCGCCGGCGGCCTGGCCCACCTGTTCGGTCGCCTCCCCACCCGGCTCTCCCGTGCCGCCGCCGGTGAGGTGGCCAAGCGTCTGCTGGGCGATGTGGCCCACCTTGACGGCGCTGCGGACCACGCGACCACGTTCGGCGCTGTCGCCGTCGGAGGACCGCGAGCGGCGGGTGCCGCGCTTGGAGCCGCGCTTTGTCTCCCCTTTACGCGCACGGTGCCCACCGGCGTCAGCCTGCTGAGCGGCGTCCTCGCCGGCGTCCTGTGATGCCCCGGTCGCCTCCCCCGCCGTCTGCCCGGCCTGCTCGGTCGCCTGCGCCCCTGCCTGGCCAACCTGTCCAGCCGCCTGCCCCGCACCCGCGCCAACATCCTGGACGACACCGCCAACAGCCTGGCCGGTATCGTCGACCGCCGCGCCCACCTTCTGCCCGGTCTGGGTCACCGCCCCACCCGGGCCG
>Ga0126313_10000568_pt1 | contig 17822 bp, 14 predicted proteins | sample Plot105A_FD_89954 | JGI IMG/M metagenome (GOLD analysis project Ga0126313, IMG submission 89954) | Serpentine soil microbial communities from UC McLaughlin Reserve, CA, USA - Plot105A | ecosystem: Environmental > Terrestrial > Soil > Grasslands | place: USA: UC McLaughlin Reserve, Lake County...
ATCGCCAGCGCCAACCCGGAGGACTACACCAACCGCGGCCGCATCATCACCCCGCTCAAGGACCGCTTCGGCGCCGAGATCCGCACCCACTACCCGCTGCGGCTGGACGACGAGCTGACCCTGATGCGCCAGGAGGCCGTCCTGCAGTGGGACGAGGGGCCGCTCGGCCGGCCGCTGGTGCCCGACCACGTCCTGGAGGTGATCGCCCGGTTCACCCGCGGGGTGCGCGACTCGCCCCAGGTCGACGCCCGCTCGGGGGTCTCGGCGCGGTTCGCGATCGCCGCCGCCGAGACCGTCGCCGCCTCGGCGGTGCGGCGCGCCGCGGTCACCGGCGAGGAGGTGCCGGTGGGCAGGGTGGTCGACCTGCCCGCCGTGGTGCCCGTCTTGCTCGGCAAGGTCGAGTTCGACCAGCTGGAGGAGGGCAGGGAGCTGGAGCTGCTCAAGCACCTGCTGCGCCGGGCGGTGGCCGACACCTGGCGGGCGCGGCTGGCCGGCACCGACCTGTCGGGGCTGCTCGGCCGCTTCGAGGAGGGCGGCACGGTGGAGACCGGCGACCTGGTGGCCGCGCCGGAGCTGCTACGGCGCATCGGCCCGGTGCCCGGGCTGGCACAGTTGCTGCGGCGCCTGGGCGACGGCCACGCCGAGACGCCCGGCCTGGCGGCCGCCGCGCTCGAGTTCGCCATGGAGGGGCTCCACCTGGCCAAGCGCCTGGCCAAGGAGGAGCTGCCCGGCCGCGCGGTGTACGGCGGATGAGCTACCGGTACGGCGCCTGGCGGGGCGGCCCCGACCCCCTCGAGCCGCCGTTCGACGTGGCGCGGGCGCTCGACCGGCTGGGGGAGCGGGTGCTGGCCGGCGACCGGCCCGCCGACGCCCTCGCCGACCTGCTGCGGCGCGGCATGCCCGGGATGCGGGGCCTGCGCGACCTGCTCCGCCAGGTGCGGGAGCGCCGCCGCGGCCTGCGCGAGCGCGGCCGCCTGGACGGCACCCTGGAGCGCGTCCGCGAGCTGCTCGACCAGGCCGTGGAGCAGGAGCGGCGGGCGCTGTTCCCCGACCCCTCCGACGCCGCCCGGCTGGCCGAGGCCGAGCTGGACCAGCTCCCCGCCGACACCGCCAGGGCCGTGCGGCAGCTCGCCGACTACCAGTGGCGCTCGCCGGAGGCGGCGGCCACCTACGAGCAGATCCGCGACCTGCTCCGCCGGGAGGTGCTCGACACCCAGTTCAGGGGGATGCGCGACGCGCTCGCCGGCGCCAGCCCCGAGCAGCTGCAACGCATCCGCGACATGCTCGCCGACCTCAACGCGATGCTGGAGGCCGACGCCCGCGGCGAGGACACCCAGCGACAGTTCGACGAGTTCATGCAGCGCTATGGCGACATGTTCCCCGAGAACCCGCGCACCCTCGAGGAGCTGGTCGACTCGCTGGCCCGCCGCGCCGCCGCCGCCAGCCGCCTGGCCGCCTCCCTCACCCCCGAGCAGCGGGCCGAGCTGGCCAGCCTGTCCCAGGCGGTCCTCGGCGACTTCGGCCTGCAGTACGAGCTGGACCGGCTCGGCCGTGCCCTGCGGTCCCGCCGGCCCGACCTGCCCTGGGACGAGGGCGCGCCGGCCGGCGGCCAGCAGCCGCTCGGCCTCGGCGACGCCACCACCGCCCTGGAGGAGCTGGCCGACCTGGAGTCGCTCGAGGCCTCGCTCGGGCAGCGCTACCCGGGTGCCTCGCTGGACGACGTCGACCCGGAGGCGCTGGAGCGGGCCCTCGGGCGGGCGGCGGTCGAGGACCTGGAGACCCTGCGGCGGCTGGAGCGGGAGCTGGCCGAGCAGGGCTACCTGCTCCGCGAGCAGGGCGAGCTACGGCTCAGCCCGAAGGCGATCCGCCGCATCGGCGCGGTCGCGCTGCGGCGGATCTTCTCCAGCCTGGAGGAGGGCCGGCGGGGCGACCACGACGTCGCGGGGGCCGGCCTGGCCGGCGAGCCCACCGGCGCCTCCCGCCCCTGGCAGTTCGGCGACGAGGAACCCATCGACGTGGTCCGCACGGTCCGCAACGCGGTGCTGCGGCAGGGCCCTCGGCGTCCGGGCGCCGCCGTCGCCCTCGCCCCCGACGACTTCGAGGTGCTGGAGACCGAGCGCCGCACCTCCGCGGCGGTCTGCCTGCTGGTGGACCAGTCCTACTCGATGCTGCTGCGGGAGGCGTGGGGGATGGCCAAGGCCACCGCGCTGGCCCTGCACAGCCTGGTGGCAACCCGCTACCCGCAGGACGCGCTGGAGATCGTCGGCTTCTCGCTGCTGGCCAGGACGGTCCGTAACGCCGAGCTGCCCGACCTGGCCCCGGCGGTGGGGCAGGGGACCAACCTGCACCACGCCCTGGTGCTGGCCGGGCGGCACCTGGACCGCCATCCCGAGGCGGAGCCGGTGGTGCTGGTCGTCACCGACGGCGAGCCGACCGCGCACCTGGAGCCCGACGGCTTCCCCTGGTTCGACTACCCACCGGACCCGCGCACCATCGAGCTGACCCTGGCCGAGGTCACCCGGCTCACCCGGCGGGGCGCCACCATCAACGTCTTCATGCTCGACGACGACCCGCGGCTGGTCCGCTTCGTGGACGGCATCGCCCGGCTCAACGGCGGCCGGGTGTTCGCCCCGTCCACCGAGCGGCTGGGCGACTACGTGGTCAGCGACTACCTGCGGGCCCGCCGGGGCCGCCGGGGCCGCTGACCGTCCGCGCGGCGGCCGCCCCGAGCGGGCGCCGCATGATCGGGCGGCCGGGGGAGCGCCGGCCGACCTCCTCGAAGCCGGCCCGGCGGAACATCGCCACCGACCCGACGAACAGCTCGTTGGCGTGGCGCCTGGCGTCGCCGGTGTCCTTCGGGTAGCCCTCGACCGCCTCGGCGCCGCCCTCGGCGGCGAACGCGACCGCCGCGTCCAGCAGGGCGGCGGCCACGCCGCCGCGGCGCTCGCCGCGCTCCACGTAGAAGCAGACGATTGCCCAGCAGGCAGGTGCCTCGTCGACTGGACGCAGGACCGGGCTGCGGAGAACCCGGGGGAAGGCCTCCCTGGGGGCGACGGCGCACCAGCCGACCGGGCGGCCGTCCTGGTAGGCGAGCAGGCCGGGCGGTGGGCCGGCGGCGACGACCTCCTGGAAGGCGGCCCTGGCGCCGCGTCCCCAGAGCCGGTCGAAGTCGCGGCCGCGCACGCGCCAGTACATGCACCAGCAGCCGCGGGCGTCGCCCGGTCGGTCGAACAGGGTGGCCAGGTCGTCCCAGCGGCCGGGGGTCAGCGGGTGCACCTCCAGCGCCATCGCCAGGCAGCCTAGCAGCAGCCCCCGACCGGGTCGCGGCGCGGCGGACGCGGCTCAGCGGCCGCCGCCGAGCTGGTCCTCGGCCTCGGCCAGCACCCTGGCCGCGCGGGAGGCCCGCTCGCGGGCGGCGACGGCGGCCTCGATGGCGGCGGTGGCGGTGGCGCGCGCCCGCTCCGCCTCGCGCTCGGCCTGGTCGGCCAGCCGGCCGAGGCGCTCCGCGTGCCGGGTGGCGAGCACCGCCTGGTCGGCGGCCAGCCGCGCCCGCCGCCTGGCCTCGTCGCGGGTGGCGACCGCCACCCGCCTGGCCCTGTCCGGGGCGACCGCCGCCTCGCCCGGCGGCGCGGCCGGCTTGCCGCCGCCACGCCGCCCGGCCGGGCCGCCCGTTCCGCCGCCCCCGGCCCGCGCCGGCGCGGCGGCCGCCTTGCCACCACCGGGCCGCCCGGCCGTCGCCGCGCCCTCGGAGCCGGCGCGCGCCGCGCCGCGGCCGCCGCTCGCGGCCTTCGCCTTGGCGCGCCGCGCCGGCGCCCGCCCGTTCCCTCCCGCGTCGGCCGGGGCGCCGTCACCGCCGGCGGCGAGCGCGTCGACGGTGCCGAACCCGGCCGGGTCCAGGTCGCGGGTGAGGCGGCCGCCGCGGACCAGCTCGGCGGCGGCCGGGTCGCCGGCCGCCGCGTGCAGCGTGGCCGCGATCCGGTCGCGGGTCGCGTCGGTGGCGGGATGGCCGGCCGACCGCAGGATCTCGACCGCCGCGTCCACCAGCCCGGCCGCCGCCTCCCGCTCGGCCCGGGTCGAGGCGCGCAGCTCGGCGCCGCCGCCGGTGAGGGCGGCCTGGCGGGCGGCGCGCAGCCGCGCGCCGGCCTCCAGCAGCCCCTCCAGCTCCCGCCCGCGGTCGCGGGCGAGCTGGTTGACCGCCCACGCCGACAGCGGCGGCCGCCGCAGCGCGGCGACCCTGGCCGCCGCCTCGGCGTCGCCCTCCCGCCTGAGCCGCCGCGCGGCCTCGGTCCTGGCGGCCACGAACGCCTCGGGGCGCAGCCCGAACAGCCGCTCGACCTCCTGCTCCTCCGCCAGCGCCGTCACCTCCTCACAGAACCAGCTTGCCGGCTGGCGCGCCGAGAGGGTAGAATCACATCACTGTAATTTGCCCCGCGGGGCGGCCCGAGGACCAGCGGGTCGGCAGGGCTCCCGGCGGGGACGAGCTGGGCCCCGGGCCGCGAGGGGAAGCGTGGTCCGGGGCCCTGGCCACCTCGGGACCTCGGGCCGGGCCGGGCCGGCCGTCGCCGCCTCCGGATGGTAGGGTCGGCCCGTGGACGCGCCCGAGCTGCCGGTCCACCGGCTCGACCCGGACCTGCCGATGCCCGCCTACGCCCACGCGGGCGACGCCGGCGCCGACCTGCGCGCCGCCGAGGAGGTCGTGCTGCCCCCGGGCGGCCGCGCCGTGGTCCGGACCGGCGTGGCCGTCGCCGTCCCCGACGGCTACGCCGCCTTCGTGCACCCCCGCTCCGGCCTGGCGGCCAGGCACGGCGTCACCCTGGTCAACACCCCTGGCACGGTCGACGCCGGCTACCGCGGGGAGGTCCGGGTGGTGCTCATCAACACCGACCGGGCCGAGCCGTTCACGGTCCGCCGCGGCGACCGCATCGCCCAGCTCGTCGTCCAGCCGGTGGCCCGCGCGCGCTTCCTGGACGTCGGCGAGCTGCCCGCCAGCCCACGGGGCGACGGCGGCTTCGGGTCCACCGGCCGCTAACCTGGGGCTGGCGGGCCAAGGGGTTCGCGGTCACCTTCGAGGGGAAGCAGTTGCGAGATGGATCCAGAGAGCCAGCATCCGTGGGGCGAGCGGCTGGCCGCCGAGAGCGCGGCGGCCGGTGGCGACCAGTCGTCGGTGCGTCGGCTGCTGCGCGACGCGATCGGGGTGGTCAGGGGCCAGCTCGGCGAGGTGACGAAGACGGGCATCCGGCCGCTGCTCGACGAGGCGGCCGCCCAGGTCCGCCCCGCCACCCTCGAGGAGCTCCGCAGCCGCTATCCCGGCCACACCGACGACGAGGTGGCCAGGCGGCTGATCGACCGGGCCGCCCGCACCGCCGCCGCGCTCGCCGTGCTCGTCGGCGGCGTGGTCGCCGCCCAGGAGGCGGTCGCCGTCGTGTCGGCGGCGGCGCCGCCGGCCGCCGGCGGCGCCCTCGGCAGCATCGGCGTCACCGCCCTGGCCGAGGTGCTCGCCCTGTTCCTGCTGGAGGCCAAGCTCCGCGCCGACCTCGGCGCGCTGGCCGGGCAGCGGCCGCTGACCCCGCGGGAGCTGGTCGGCAACGTGGCCGGCGAGGTCCAGGCCGCCGGGGGCTGGAGCGCCATGCGGAGCCGCTCGCTGCGCCTGGCGCTGCCCAACGCCGCCGCCAGGCGGGTGGCCGCCCGCATCGTCGCCCTGGTCCCGGCCCGCTTCGCCAGGGTGGTGATCCCCGAGGTGGTCGCCCCGCTGGTCGGGTCGGCGATCGCCGCCCGGCTGGCCGCCAGGCAGGCGCGGGCGCTCGGCGAGCAGCACTGGGGCCAGCTCCGCACCCTGCCGAGGACCACCGTGCGCCGGGGCGAGCCCTCCACGCCCAACGGCGGCCGGCCCCCAGGCGGCTGGAACCCGTCCGGCTGGGACCAGCCACCCGGCCCGGCCGGGCCGCGCTCCCTGCCGCCGCCGACCTGACCGCCGCGTGGCCCGCCAGGGCCGGCCGCGGACCTCGAGGCCTATTCCCGGCGCAGGACCAGCACGGCCGCGTCGTCGTCCAGGTGGTCGCCCGTGTGGCTGAGGACCTGCTTGAGGATGACCTCGGCGATCGCCGCGGCGCTGGCCGACATCGGCGGGATCGCGGCCTCCAGCCCCTCGGTGCCCAGCTCCTGGCCGTCGAGGTTGCGGGCCTCCACCACGCCGTCGGTGTAGAGCACCAGGCAGCGGCCGGGCTGCATGGTGAACCGCGCGGTCTGGTAGCCGGCGTCGGGGAACAGCCCGAGCGGCAGGGAGCCGGCGAAGGCCAGGGCACGCGGCCCCGGGCAGGCCAGCACCGGCGGCGGGTGGCCGGCGCTCGACCAGCTCACCGCGCCGGTCGCGGGGTCCAGCACCAGCAGCAGCAAGGTGACGTACTCGTCCTCGGCGATCTCCCGGATCACCTGGCGGTTGAACCTGGTCAGCGTCCGCCCGGGCGGGTGGCCCTCCTCCAGCAGGATGCGCAGCTCGTAGCGCAGCCGCACGGTGTGCCTGGCCGCCGCCACCCCCTTGCCGCAGACGTCGCCGATGACGGCCGCGACCCGCCCGCCTTCCAGCGCGAACAGGTCGTAGAAGTCCCCGCCGACCTGGGCGACCTCGCTGGCCGAGCGGTACAGGGCGCCGACGTCCAGGCCGGGCACGGTGGGGAAGGACGCCGGCAGCACCGCCGCCTGCAGCGAGGTGACGGCCTCGCGGAGCACGCTGACCAGGCGGGCGCGCTCGATGGTGACGCTCAGGTAGCTGGTCAGCGTCTCGACGAACGCAAGCTCCGGCCGGGTGAAGCGGTGCCGCCGCCCGGCGTAGTTGACGAACAGGACGCCGAGCGGACGGCTCTGGGTGCCGAGCCGCACGGCCACGTAGGAGCGGATGCCGAAGCGCTCGACGTACGGCCGCTCCGGACCGCGGACCTGGTCGGCGCGGGCGTGCACCGCCGGCCGGCCGGTCCGCAGCACCTCGCCGGCCTCCGGCCACTCCGCCACCAGGATGCGCGCGCCGACCACGGCATCGTCGGACATGCCGACCTGGGCCCACCCGAGCAGCACGTCGCCCCGCTCCTCCAGCAGGAACAGGCTGGCCATGTCGGAGCCGAGCAGCCGGGCCGCCTCGCCGGTGACCAGGTGCAGCAGGGCGCCCAGGTCCTCCACCGAGCCGATGGCGGCGGCCAGGTCGACCAGGCTGCGCAGCCGCGCCGAGGTCACCCTGGCGCGCGACAGGTCGCGGGTGCGCTCGCTGGCGATCGCCTCGGCGCGGGTCCGCGCGACCACCTCCGCGGTGCTCTCCCTGGCCACGACCAGCACCCGCGTCGGCCGGTCGTTCGGCTGCCGCAGGCGGGAGTAGGCCATCGAGAAGTAGCGGGGCTCGGGGCCCAGCCAGTCGATCGGCGCGTCGGCGACCGAGAACGGCTCGCCGGTGGCGGCCACCCGGCCGAGCACGTCCAGGAGGCCGGCCGGCCCCGCCTCCGGGAACACCTCGGCCACCCGCCTGCCGACCATCTCGGCCTCGGGCCGCAGCGCCTTGGCGACGTCGTTGGCCAGCTCCACCACCATGTCGGGGCCGCTGGCCACGGCGATCGCCAGCGGGCTCCTGTCGACCAGCGCGGCGGTCAGGTCGCCCTCGTCGCGCAGGTCGCGCAGGATCTGCTCCTCGCGGCCGACGTCCCGGGCGTGGACCCAGCCGCCGCGCCCGCCGTCCTCCAGCTCCACGGGGCCGCCGGCGCAGCGCACCCGCCGGGTGACCCCGTCGCGCCCCAGGAACAGGCAGTCGAGGTCCTGGAAGCGCTCGCCCGCCAGCGCGCGGCCCAGCGGCCGGCGCTCGGGGGGGATCGGCCGGCCGTCCACGTCGCGCACGTCGTCGCCCGCCGACGCCGCCAGCAGGCTGGGCGCCGCGGCCGGGTCGGGGTAGCCCCACAGCCGCAGGGCGGCGGCGTTGGCGTAGCGCAGCCGCCCGGAGGCCTCGGCCACGACCACGCCGCCGGGCAGCTCGTCGACGACCTGGCGCAGGGTCGTGGCCTGGGCGTCGGGCGGGTCCGGCGGCGGCAGGTTGGCGCGTTCGCTCACGGCCGAAGTCTGCCCGACCGCCAGGCCACCGGCAATCGGCCCGGGACCCGCCCGGCTAGGACGCCGGTCGGGCATGCCCGACGCGCATGCGGTGGCCTGCCGAAGCCGAAGCGCAGGTGGATGCGACGTCGATACCCGACCGGCGTCCTACCGCTCGATCGGGACGTTGACCAGCGAGCCCCACTCGGTCCAGGAGCCGTCGTAGTTGCGCACCCTTGGGTAGCCGAGCAGCTCGTGCAGCACGAACCAGGTGTGCGCCGAGCGCTCCCCGATCCGGCAGTAGGCGACCACGTCCTTGTCGGCGGCGATGCCCTGCGCCCCGTACAGGTCGGCCAGCTGCTGGTCCGAGAGGAACTTGCCGTTCTCGGCGTCGACCGCCTTGAGCCAGGGGATGTTGACCGCGCCGGGGATGTGCCCTGGCCGCTGCGCGGCCTCCTGGGGCAGGTGGTCGGGGGCCAGCTTCTCCCCCCGGTACTCCTCGGGTGAGCGCACGTCGACCAGCGCGGCGCCCTCCCGGCCGACGTAGTCGCCCAGGACCTGGTCGCGGAACGCGCGGATGGACAGGTCGGGCTGGCGCACGGGGTAGCCGGAGCTGGCGGCGGCCTGCGGCGGCTCGCCGGTCAGCGGGCGGCCCTCCAGCTCCCAGGCCTTGCGGCCGCCGTCCAGCAGCTTGACCGGCCCGTGCCCGTAGACCTTGTAGTACCAGTAGGCGTAGGCGGCGAACCAGTTGTTGTTGCCCCCGTACAGCACCACGGTGGTGTCGGGGGTGATGCCGAGCTGGTCCTGGAGCTTGGCGAAGGCCTCCGGGGCGATGAAGTCGCGCCGCAGCGGGTCCTGCAGGTCGGTGTTCCAGTTGACGGCGACGGCGCCTTGGATGTGGCCGCGGCCGTAGGCGTCGGTGTCCTCGTCGACCTCGACCACCCGGATGGCGGGGTCGTTCAGGTTGGCGGCGAGCCAGTCGGTGGAGACCAGCAGCTGGTCACGGTTGGCCATTCGGCGGGTGCCTCCTCGGGCAAGGGCGTGGCGTGGATCGCTGCGGCGGCCGCGGCGCGCCCGGAGCCCCTGCTCAGGAGGTGGGCGCCGCCGCGGCCCGGCGACACGGCGGCCGGCCGGCGGCGGAGTTGCCGGTGCCGAGGCCCATCGGCGCGCAGGCGCGGGTGGTGAGGGCGGCCGGTCCGCCGGGGGCGGCCGCCTGCGCCTGCACCATGGGTAGGATCATGTGGTGGTACAGGCTGCCAGCAGAGCTGGCAGCTCGTCAACGCAGCCAAGGAGGCCCCGATGACCTTCTCCCCAGAGCCCGACGACGCGCTGATCGTGACCGACCTGCAGGTCGACTTCTGCCCCGGAGGGAGCCTGGCCGTCCCCGACGCCGACCAGGTCGTGCCGCTCGTCAACAAGCTCACCCCCCACTTCCGGACGGTGGTCACCAGCCAGGACAGCCATCCACCGGACCACTCCTCGTTCGTCCAGCAGGGCGGGCCGTGGCCGGTTCACTGCGTTGAGGGCACGCCGGGGTGGCAGTTCCACCCCGACCTGCACGTGGACCCCGACTTCCGGGTGTTCAAGGCCCGCGAGCCGGAGCTCGAGGAGTACAGCGCCTGGAAGCCGGAGCTGGCCGAGTTCCTGGCCGGCCGGGGCGTCAGGCGGGTGGTGCTGGCCGGCGTGGCGCTGGACTACTGCGTGCAGGCGACCGCGCTGGACGCCCGCGCCGCCGGGCACGAGGTGGTGGTCCTCACCGACGCGACCAGGGCGGTGAACGTGCAGCCGGGCGACGGCGACCGGGCCCTGGACGCCTTGCGGGCCGCCGGCGTCCGGGAGGACCGTGTCGAGGGCTGAGGCGCGGGTCGTCGGCTCCCTCCGGTTTGCGAGCGGGGCCGGACCCGTCCAACACTGAGGGCGACGAGGAGGGACGGTTGGCGTCGAAGGTGCGGCAGTTCCGCGAGCACTGGGCCGACGAGATGGACGGCGCGGCCATGTACCGCGCGCTGGCCGAGCGCGCCGTCGGCGAGCAGCGGGAGATCTTCCTGGAGCTCGCGGGGGCCGAGGAGCGCCACGCCAGGCACTGGGCGGCCAAGCTGGTCGAGGCCGGCGAGCCGGCGCCGCGCCCCGAGGACCACCGCAGGGGGCTCAAGGCCCGCCTGGTGGCCTGGCTGGCACGGCGCTTCGGGCCGGCGGCGGTGCTGCCGATCGTGGAGCGGGCCGAGGTGGCCGACGCGGGGCACTACGACGGCGTGCCGGACGCCACCGTGGCGATGGCCACCGACGAGCGCATCCACGCGCGGGTGCTGGCCGGGCTGACGCCGTCCACGGCCCGCGCCGGCGGCATCATGCGCGGCGAGCGCTGGCACCGAGGGGACGCCTCCGGCGCCCTGCGGGCGGCCGTGTTCGGCGTCAACGACGGCCTGGTCTCCAACCTGGCGCTGGTCATGGGCGTGACCGGCGGCCAGGCGGACCGCCGCCTGATCCTGCTGGCCGGCCTGGCGGGGCTGCTGGCCGGCGCCTTCTCGATGGGCGCCGGCGAGTACATCTCGGTGACCTCCCAGCGGGAGCTGTTCCAGCGCGAGATCGCCCTTGAGGCCGAGGAGATCGAGGCCATGCCCGACGAGGAGGCCAACGAGCTGGCCCTCATCTACCGCGCCAAGGGGGTGGGGCGGGAGGAGGCCGAGGCGATGGCCGCGCGGATCATGCGCGACCGCGGCACCGCCCTCGACACCATGGCCCGCGAGGAGCTGGGCCTGAACCCCGACGAGCTCGGCTCGCCGTGGGGGGTGGCCACCTCCAGCTTCGTGTCGTTCGCGGCCGGGGCGGTCCTGCCGGTGCTGCCCTGGCTGGTGGCCGCCGGCGCGGCCGCGTTCGCCTGGTCGGCGGCGCTGTCCGCCGTGGCGCTGTTCCTCGTCGGCGCCGGCATCAGCCTGCTCACCGGCCGTTCCCTCCTGCGGTCGGGGGCCCGGCAGCTGCTGGTCGGCGGGCTGGCGGCCGCGGCGACCTTCGGGATCGGCCGGCTGATCGGCGTGAGCGTAAGTTGAGCGGTATGGCGACGCTCAACGGCGAGCTGCAGCGGGTCCTGCTCCTGGGGCCGCCCGGTGCCGGCAAGGGCCTCCTCGGTCCCCACCTGTCGGAGCTGCTCGGCGTGCCGCACGTCTCCTCCGGGCGCCTGCTGCGCGCCTCGGTCGAGGCGGGCGACCCGCACCGGATCGCCGAGCAGGTGCAGCGCGGCCATCCGGTGCCCGACCGGGTGGTGCTGCAGGTGGTCGGCGAGCAGCTCGGCGCCGGGTTCATCCTCGACGGCTTCCCACGCAACGTGCGCCAGGCCGAGGAGCTGGACCGGCTGCTGGCCGCCGACGGCCGCGCCGTGCAGCTGCTGCTGGAGCTGGTGGTGCCCGACGAGGTCGCCTCGGCGCGGCTGTCGCGCCTGGCCCGCATGGAGAGCCGCAGCGACGACAGCCCCGACACGGTGGCGGCCCGCCTGGTCACCTACCGGCGGGAGGCCGGGCCGCTGCTGGCCCACTACGTGGGCCGCGTCCGCCGGGTGAGCGCCTCCGGGGACGTCGACGAGGTCTTCGAGCGCGCCGAGCGCGCCCTGGCGTCGCTGCCGAGGACCGCCCGCGGCTGACGCGACGAGACGGTCCGGGGGAGCCGGGGCCGAGAGCCGACTCCCCCCGACACCGCGGACGGGCCTCAGCGGCGCCGCAGGCGCACCGGGGAGCGGTCGCGGCGGGTGGCGGCGACCAGCAGCAGCCCGAGCCCCAGGGTTGCGGTGCCGCTCACCAGCAGCAGCGTGGCCCGGGACGGCCCGGTGAAGGGCAGGTTGCACATCGCGGCGCCCTTGGCCATCACGTGGTCGGCGAAGCCGACCTTGGTGCCGTCCGGCCGGGCGACCACCAGGCGCACGCTCAGCACCTGGTTGAGGCGTGCCGGCAGCCGGGTCATGAACTCGCCCTCTGCGGAGCTCCGCACCTTCTTGGCGGCCAGGGTGCCGCCGTCGTCCTGGTCGACCAGGGTGAGGTCGAAGCTGGCGTTCCTGGCCAGGCCCTTGCCCTGGGCCATGATGCCGGTGCAGGTCATGTCGTGCAGGCCGATGTGCTGCTTCTGCTGCTGGGCGGCGGCCGCGGCGGCGGGCGGTGACAGCGCCGCCGCCAGCCCGAGGACCGCCAGGGCCCTGCACAGGCGCATGCTGGTCATCCTTTCTGCTGGGGTTGCCTGACCGCGGGGTTGGTCATTGCCCGGTGATGGACGTCCCGCTCCTGGCCTTGATCGCCAGGTCGTCGACCGTGAGCCGCGACCCGCCGGAGAGGTCGGGGGCGAGGATCTCCACGGCCAGCGACGCGCCCACCCGGTGGCCCTCGTGCTCGACCTCCAGGCGCTGCCACTGCCCGCCGACCACGGCGCCGACGGTGTCGACCGCGAACCGCTTGCCGCCGAGCGCCTCAAACAGGTTCACCTGCACGGTGGTGCCCGGCTGGCTGGCGCGCACCCAGACGGTCCCGCGGTACACGTGGTGGGTCCGGACCCGGAGGATGTCGGCGAAGGCCAGGCCCGGCACGCGCGCCGACCCGCGGGTCAGGACCGCCGCCCAGGCGCCCTCCCTGGCGTCGCCGACCCGTTCCAGGCCGGCGGCGCCGAGCGGCCGCCAGCCGCTCAGGCCGGCCTCGAACCCCGCGTTGCCGAGCGGGCTGCCGCTGGTCGCGGGGGGAGCCGCGGGCGTGGCCGGGGTGGTGGTGGCGGCGGCCGCCCTGGTGGTGGTCGGGCCCGGCGGCAGCAGGTTGGGCAGGCGGGCCGCGCTGGACTCCTGCCGGTCGAGCAGCGACCCGATCACGATCGCGGTGGTGAGGATGATCGCCACCATGGCCAGGATCGACTCGGCGAGCAGGTGGTCGCGTGCGCGGGTGCGGACCCGGACCGGCGGGGCGAGGTGGCGAGGAGGCGTCCGCTGCATGCCCGGAACCTCCCAGGCGTCGCTAATGCCCGGGTAACGCCCGGGCGACCGCCGCCGCCTCCGCGAGGCGCCCTTCGGCGCCGACCGGGGTCCAGATGGCCCTGGCGGCAGCCAGCTGCGCCTCGGCCTCGCCGGTCCGGCCGGCCGCGGCGAGCTGCCGGGCGGCCGCCAGCCTTGCCTCCGCCTCGTCGGGCCGCGAGCCGATGGCGGCGTAGCGCCCGGCGGCGCGCAGCGGGTCGCCGGCGACGAACGCCCGTGCGGCCTCCAGCCACGGCGAGGGCGGCAGCCCGATCGCCCCCAGCCGGGCGGCCGGCTCGCCCAGGCCGGCCAGGACGATGCCCAGGTCCACGCCCAGCTCGGGGCCGAGCAGGCGGCCGCCAAGGCCGGCCAGCAGCTCCTCGGCGACCTTCCTGGCCTCGGCGTTGCGGCCGGCGGCCAGCAGCACGCGGGCCAGGAAGGTCCGGGTCGGGTCGAGGTCCTGCCGGTCGCCCGCCTGCGTCGCCAGCGCCAGCGCCGCCTCGGCGTCGCGGGTGGCGTCCTGGAGGCGCCCCCGCGCCAGGCGGACGCGGCCGCGCCACAGCCGGCACTCCCATTCGAGGTAGTGCCACTCGCCGCCGGCAAGCAGGGCGTCGACCACGGCGACCGCCTGGTCCCAGCGGCCGGTCCAGTAGTGCTCGGCGACCCGCTGCAGCTCCAGCGTGCGGCGGTCCCGCCGCGAGCCGAACCGATCGGCCATGGCCGCGGCCGCGGCGAACGCGGCGAAGCAGCGGGGCAGGTCGCCGAGCACGGCCGCCGCCCAGGCGAGGTTCATCTGCCAGACGATCCCGCCCGGCGTGTCCAGCCGGTCGAAGATGGCGATGGCGGCCTCCAGGTCGGCCAGGCCGCCGGCGTCGCCCGCCTCCACCCTGGCCGCGCCGATCGCGCCGAGCGCGTCGCCCTCCAGGTCCCGCAGGCCGAGGTCCCTGGCCATCGCCAGCACCTCGCCGCCGACCGCACGGGCCTCGGCGGAGCGGCCGGCCACCACCAGGTGCATCATGACGCCGCGCAGCACCGCGGCCTTGGTCGCCGAAGCCGGCGCGTCCGCGACCAGCGCCAGCGCGCGGTCCAGGTGCTCGACGCGCTGGTCGCCGCGGCCGTGCAGGAAGGCGAGCTCGCCGAGCAGCATCTCGGCCTCGGCGGCGGCCAGCGGCTCCCCGGCCGCCAGCAGCGACTCCCTGGCCGCGGCCAGCTCGTCGTGGCCGGTCATCTCGCCGCGGCAGCGGGCGCGGCCGAGGCGCAGCAGGAGCTGGCCGCGCTCGGCGTCGCCGTCCGCGCACAGCTCCAGCGCCTCGGCGTGGAAGCGGGCGGCGGTCTCGTAGCCCCCGAGCGCGGCGGCGCGGTCGCCGGCGTCGCGCAGCGCGGACCTGGTCCGTTCCGCCAGGCCGGCCGGCTCGGTGCCGGCGGCGCGGGCGAACGACAGCGCGGCGCGGTAGTGGTGGGCGAGGAGCTCGGTGCGGTCCTCGGCCCGGTCGGGGCCGAGCCCCTCGATCCAGGCGGCGGCGCGGCGGTGCTTCTCGGCCCGCTCGGCCCGCACCACCTGCCCGTAGGCGACCTCGCGGACCAGCGCGTGGCGGAACGCGTACTGGACCTCCCCGGCGACCCGGGAGCGCCCGAACCGCTGCACGAACTCCTTGGCCTCCAGCCGCTCCAGGCAGGCGTCCAGGCGGTCGGGCCGGTGGCCGCCGACCTCGCCGAGCGCCCCCACCCAGCCGACCTGGCCGAGGACCGCCGCGTCGTGCAGCACGGCCCGCTCCTCGGCGGGCAGCGCGTCGAGGCGCGCGGCGACGATCGCCCGCACCCCGGTGGGCAGGGGGTCCGGGGGGCTCATGCCTAGCCCCCCGGTGGACCGGGGGTCCGGGGGGCTCAGGCCCAGCCCCCCGGCCGGCGCGGCCGCCACGCCGCCCCGGTCGCGCAGCATCCGCACGTACTCCTCCGCGAACAGGGGGTTGCCGCCGACCCGACCGAGCAGGCCGGGGTCGACCTCGGTGGGCAGGCCGTGGTGGGCGAGGAGGGTGGCCAGCAGGCCGGTGGTGTCGGCGTCGCCGAGCGGCTCGAGGCGGACGGTGGTGCCGGCCGACCCCCAGCCGGGCCGGCGCTCCAGCAGCTCCGGCCGGGCGGTCGCCACCACCAGCAGCGCCACCCGCTCCTGGTCGCCGGGATCGCCGGCGAGGCTCTCGACGAAGTCCAGCAGGGCGTCGTCGGCCCGGTGCAGGTCCTCCAGGGCGAGCACCAGCGGCCGCGCCGCCGCCAGGCCGTGCAGGTAGCGGCGCCAGGCGGCGAACTCCTCCTCCCGGTCGGCCGCGGTCGTCGGCGGCTGCGGGCCGGCGGCGCCCGAGGGGTGGATGCCGACCAGGCGGCGCAGGTGCCCGGCCACCCACGCGGCGGTCGCCGGGTCGGCGACCGCGGCGGCCACCGAGCCGGCCAGCCGGCGCTCGGCGGCCTCGGCGCCGTCGGTCTCCAGGACGCCGAGCTCCGACCTGACCGCCTCGGCGAGCGCCCCGAAGCTCGGCCCGTCCCCGTAGGGCAGCGACCGCCCCTGCCGCCACGCCACCGCCACCCCGACCCGCCGGCCGCCGGCCTCCGCCGGGGCGTGGCGGGCGCCGGCCCCGGCGTGCGATGCGGCGGCCTCGGCCGGGGCGGCCAGGCGGTCCGACACCTCCGCGAGCAGGCGGCTCTTGCCGATGCCGGCGGCGCCCACGACCCTGACCAGCTCGGGCCCACCGCCGGCGGCGGCGCGGGCGGCGGCCTCCAGCAGCACGTCCAGCTCCGCGCCGCGGGCCACCAGGGGCGGGAAGCGGGGCGCGCGGCGCTCCCTCCCCGGACCCTCCAGGACGGCGAGCGCGGTCCACGCCGGCGCGCCTCCGGGGAGGGCGAGCCGGGCGGTCCGGCGGTAGGCGACCGCCCGCTCGGTGGCCTGCCTGGTGGCGTCGGTGACCAGGACGGCACCGGCGAGCCCGGCCTCCTGGAGGCGGGCGCAGGCGGCGAGCAGGTCGCCGGGGACCCGCGCCCGGCCGCCCGCCCGGCGCCCCCGGCCGGCGTCGACCAGCGCCTCCCCGGTGGCGACGGCGGCCTGCACCCGCGGCCGTGCGGCGCCACCGGCGCGGGCTCCGGCTGGCGGACCGCCTGCCCCGCCCAGGGCGGCGCGGATGGCGAGGGCGGCGCGGACGGCCCGCTCGGCGTCGTCGTCCCTGGTGCGCGGCACCCCGAAGACGGCCACGGTGCGGCCGCCGATGGTCTCCGCGACCACGCCGCCGAAGGCCTCGACCTCGGTCCTGACCCGGGCCAGCTGCCCGGCGAGCACCCGGCCGACGTCCTCGGGGTCGGGGTCGGCGAAGTCCTCCACCGCCTCGTCGACGTCGGCGACGAGCACGGTGACGAGCTTGCGCTCGGCGCCGCCGGCGACGCCGGCGTGCGGGGAGGAGCCGCCCAAGTGGCCACTCCTTGACCGTCGTGATACCGCTGTGCGCCCCAAGCCTAGCCCGCCTTCGGCCTCCGCTTCGACCCACACGAGACGATCGACCCTGCAGGCAACGAGCGACTCACGCGGAGTCGCTCATCGTGGGGTCGTCTGGCGGACTGGCGGTCGGGTCGGGGTGGCTTGGATCAGGAGGCCGAAGGGGGCGGCTGGGCCGGTGTTGGGCTGGTGGCGGGGCAGGTCGGGTCGCAGGGTGCGGCGGCGTGGCCGTGGCGCGGGGTGTCGGGGACGTCCAGCTCGAGGGGGACGGTGACGCCGCCGCCGGCGGCCTCGACGATGGTGGTCAGCGACCAGCGGCCACCGATCGACAGCAGCGGGCCCTTGCCCTGCCAGTGCCCTTCGGCGTCCTTGACCAGCTCCAGGCGGGCGCTGGCCAGGTCGGGCCGGGCCGCGGGCGTGCCGGTCAGCTCCACCCGGCTTGCCGGCAGTGGGCTGCCGGTGTCGTAGTCGGCGACGTCGGCGGCGAAGCGGTTGGGCCCGGCCGCGCCCGGGCTGACCGTGAGCGTGACCCGGACGGTGGTGGCGTAGTCGCTGCCGGTCGCCTGCAGGAGCGCGGGGGCGGCGGCCGGCTGCCCGGCGGCCGCCGCCCCGCCGTTGGTCGCGCCCGGTGGCAGCTCGCTCAGCAGCGCCGCCGCCAGCAGCACCCCCGCCGCCAGCCACAGCTCGCCGCCCACGCTGCGGCGCAGCCGCGCGGCGGCACGGCGGCGCGGGCTGACCCGCAGGGCTGGCACCAGCCGGTAGCGGTTGACGGCGCCGAGCAGCAGCAGGCCCGCGAACAGCGCGAGCTTGACGCCGAGGGCGCGGCCGAAGCCGGTGTCGAACAGCCGCCGCCAGCCGCCCAGCTCGTCGACGGTGCGGGCCAGGCCGGTGACCACCACCACCGCCAGGCTGCCGCCGGCCAGCTTGGAGAAGCGGAGGGCCACGGCGCCCTGGTCCGCCCTGGCCCGTCCCCGCAGGCCGGCCAGCAGCCACACCAGCCCGCCGATCCAGACGCCGACGGCCAGCAGGTGGGCCCACTGGGCGGCAAGGTTGAGCCAGCGCAGCGAGGACGGACCGGCGGCGTGGCCGGCCAGGGCGTGCACCAGCATCCCGCCGCCGGCGGCCAGCCCGACCACCACCAGCGGCCGGGCCTGGCCCGGCCGCTGCAGCAGCCCGAGCGTGGCCCCGGCCGCCGCCGCGAGCATGACCACCCGCCACAGCAGCCAGCCGCCGGTGGTGGACCCGAGCAGCCGGCCGAGGCTCACGCCGGCGTCGGCGCGGGCGGCCACCAGCATCGCGGCGCAGCCGGCC